>JAEEGH010025466.1_pt1 | contig 11864 bp, 7 predicted proteins | sample 9134181 | NCBI WGS metagenome assembly JAEEGH01 (sample SAMN16246544, study PRJNA631951) | gut metagenome | biome: gut microbiome; feature: rumen; material: DP-attached | host: Bos | place: Iran: Karaj | collected 2018-10
GATCTTCAGGGTGGTGAGTACCTGATTTCTTTTGGTGTAACAGGATATGAACAGGAAAACTTTACTGTATACCATAGGCTATATGATGCACTCAATCTTACAGTGATCTCTGATAAGAATACAGTCGGTTATTATGACATGAATTCCAAAGTAAGTGTTGAGTAATGTTTGATCGGGAGGAATGGGTATGGCGCAGACGACCAAAATCGGTAATGTAACACTAAATTTTGACCGCTATAAGGGAATGGATCTCTACTGCGACGGGCAGATAGAGGATGAACTTCTTGACATAGTTATGAACAATGATCCGTCCAAGTTCCCTGAGATAATAGAAAAAAAAGGCAGCTGGCCTGTTCTGTACCATCTTTCAGAGCAGCGTAGTAACATAATAGAGTGGATACCTATGTCCGGATCTGAAAAAGTATTGGAGGTAGGATCCGGCTGTGGTGCAATTACCGGTAAGTTATCCCAAAAATCCGGATCTGTTACCTGTGTTGATCTTTCCAAGAAAAGAAGTGAGATCAATGCATACAGAAATAAAAACTGTGACAATGTAACTATTCATGTCGGTAATTTTAAGGATATAGAGCCGGATCTTCCAAATGACTTTGACTATATTTTCCTTATAGGTGTATTTGAATATGGTCAGGGATATATAGGCGGAGAGTATCCTTACGATAACTTTCTTAAAATGCTCAAAAAGCATCTTCATGCAGGGGGAAGGATCGTTATAGCGATCGAGAACCGTATGGGTCTTAAGTATCTGGCAGGATGCAGAGAAGATCATCTTGGAACTTACTTCTCAGGAATAGAAGGCTATAATTCTGAAAGTGTTGCAAGAACATTTACCAGAAACGGTCTTATACAGATCTTCAAAAGATGCGGTATCAATAATTACCATTTCTATTATCCATATCCTGATTATAAGTTCATGACCATGATGCACTCGGATTATTATCTGCCGGGACTTGGTGAGCTTAATGATAATGTGCGCAATTTTGATAATTCCCGCATGATACTTTTTAATGAAAAATATGCCTTTGACGGGCTTGTCAAAGATGGAATGTATCAGGATTTTGCAAACTCTTTTGAAGTAATAATCGGTAATGAATTCCCTACCGTATTTTCAAAATATTCTAATGACAGAGCTGCGGAATTTAAGATCCGTACAGATATCTGCGTGGACAGAGCCGGCAGAAGGATCATCACCAAGGCTCCTCTATGTGCAGAAGCAGTTGATCATATAAATAGTATCAGAGATGCTTATGAAGCTTTGAAAGAGCGTTACAGAGGCGGAGATCTCGAGATCAATGATTGTCAGATAGATGAAAAGACTGGTGTTGCTTCTTTTTCTTTTGTTAACGGAGAGCCGCTTTCATCACTTATGGATAAGTGTCTTGCAGGAGATGATATTGAAGGCTTTGAAAAGCTCTTCAGAGAATATCTTCGCAGGATCTCTTATAATGAGGAGATGGCGGTTGCTGACTATGATCTTATTTTCAACAACATCCTGGTTAACGGTCCTATCTGGACAGTTATAGATTATGAGTGGACTTATGGCAAGCAGATCCCTACTAAAGAGATAGCTTTCAGAGCACTTTACTGCTACCTTGAAGAAGATGAAAAGAGAAGAAAGATAGGAATAGATAAGTTCTATAAGGAGCTGGGGCTGTCTGAAGAAGAAGCCAAAGACCTTCTTGAAGAAGAAGCAGGATTCCAGAAATATGTGACAGGCAATCGAATGTCCATGGTAGAAATCTGGAAGAAGATTGGCAAGAAGGCGGCTGTTCCTCAAGAGCTTCTTCCGCCACCGGAGGTTCCGGTATTTAATCCAGAAGCGATCAAGCTGTATTATGACTATGGCGAGGGATTTTCTGAAGAGAATTCCAAAGAGCTTGATACAGAATATGATAAGAATGGCAAAGCCATGATAGAACTAGAGCTTGATGATAATGTCATGAAGCTGCGACTTGATCCTGTATCACATCCATGTATCGTATCTCTTACAAGCGTTAAGTGGAATGATGAGAGGATAAGTGATGATAATAGTGCACTTGGAATGCATCCAAATGGTGCATGGCTTTCTGATGAAAGCATTGTATTTGATTCAGATGATCCTTGGATTGAATTTGATTTTACCAACGATGAGCTCAAAAAGAGGGCTGTAAATCGTATAAATATAAGGCTTACAGTGTCTTCGATTCAGAAGAAGCAGGCTCAGGACCTGGTTTCATATCAGTACGCCGGATCTGATGAATCTGATGATGAGGGGCTTAGATTTAGTAAGCTGAAAGGTTTGTTTAAAAATGGGCTTAAAAAAGGCAGTACGGGCGTATCTGACCGCAAACGCAAAGCGTAAACATGAGAATGATGTTCGCAGCATGACTTTTCATTATGATCTCCATATTGAGGAGTTTGAAAATGAGAAGCCTCAGACTTTATGCGATCATAAGATAATAACTATATTTTTTGATGATATAATAACTCAGAATTCAGGTCAGAATACCTCACATAATAAAGCAATAGACAAAGCAGGCGAAGAGGACATAATCATCTTTTGCAGCAAAAAGGCAGAACTATCAGATATGCAAAAGAGTACATAGGAAATGCATTTGAAGAAAATAAGAATATAAATCTTCTGTATGCAGATGAGGATGAACTTGATGAAAACGAAAGGCCATCTGCCCCTTATTTTAAGCCGGACTGGTCACCTGATTCATATCTGAATGCTTTTTATATTGGAAGTATATATGCAGCCAGGGCAGGACTTGTTAAGAAGGCTATAAATAATATCTATGAGCCTTTGATCATGCCATGGGGTAAGGTGTCTTCTTTGGATTATGAGAATATGCCTGTATGTGATAAGCTTTTTGGTCATATGGCTTTGATCGAAGGTGGATTTAATAAACGGGATGGAATGAATTTCCCTGTTTATCACCTTGATAAGGTGCTTTTTCACAGAGCACATGGAGAAGATCTTTTTCTTGGAAGATCTTTTCATAAAGAAAATCATACAATTGAATCTCCTGTCAAAGTCTCTGTTGTCATTCCGTCTAAAGATCATCCTGAGGTACTAAAGCAGTGTCTTGTATCGCTTACTCATTATGGGAGCGGATCTGAGAATGTAAGCTATGAGATAATAGTTGTTGATAACGGAAGCTGTGAAGACAAGAAGAAACAGTATGAGGAACTTCTTGATAAGATAAGAACTGAGAATAGTGCATCTATATCATATATTTATGAGCCTAGAGATTTCAATTTCTCATACATGTGTAATCTTGGTGCCAAGAATGCTACAGGAGATCTGATCCTGTTTCTTAATGATGATATAGAGATTGTAAGCGGTGAGTGGCTTAGAGAGCTCTCCTATTATGCAAGGCTTCCTCATGTGGGTGCTGTAGGATGTAAGCTGTTATATCCTGCTGATCCTGTGCTCAATCCTGATGGAAGTCTTATACAACATGCAGGTCTTACTGCTATTCATATAGGACCTATGCACAAGCTTCAGAGACTTTCTGATAATAAGGTGTGGTATTTTGGAGCCAACGATGGAACCCATGATATGTGCGGAGTTACAGCAGCATGCCTTATGGTAAGCAGAGACAAGTTTGAAGCACTTGGCGGATATTATGAAGGACTAGCTGTTGCCTTCAATGATGTAGATCTTAACTGGAGACTTCTTGAAGAGGGATATTACAACGTCTGCTGTAACTATTTTAATCTGGTACATCATGAATCTCTAAGCAGAGGTGATGATAATGCAGATGCCAAAAAGACAGACCGTCTTATGAGAGAAAACAACACTCTCATGAAGCGTCACATGAATATGTATACCAAAGATCCATTCTATCATCAGGCTCTAGTCAACGATGATGTGGCGCAGGATTATATCATGGCCAATCCCAAAATTCCTCATCCGGACGAGATAGAAAGCTCAAATGCGCAGCTTGTATCCAAGGGATATCCGGATAGCTGGACGAATGAATGCGTGTGGTTTAGGACAGATTACATCGGTTCATTGAATAAATGGAACAAGATGTATTATAAGGGAAGAGAAGAAAAGCCTGTTAATGATACCGGCTATTTTATCAAAGGATACAGCTTTGTAGTTGGTTCTGATAATGCTATATATAACAGAACACTTCTCCTTAGGAGGGTAAAGAGTTCTGAAGATCTTACTCCTGTAGAACCTTGTGTATATTCGTTTAAAGTACATGATATGCTAAGAGAGGATGTTGAGAAGAACCTTAAGGATCAGCAAAGTGTTGAGATAACAGGCTACAGATCCAGGATAGAAGAGGGTGTTCTTCCTAAGGGAACTTATCAGGCCGGAATGCTCTATAAAGATACGACTTCACGTACCAGGGTCATGAACTGGGGCACTAAGACCATGGATGTTATATAAAAAAATAAGCAGTAAAGAGGCGCGATAATTGGAAGATAAACAATTTGATTATAAAAGTGCATATGAAAAAGAGCGCTTAAAGACCGCAGATCTTTCTGAAAGAATTGCAAAACTTGAAGAAGAAAGAGATGAAGCCATAAGAAAGCTCGATAAGATCAAAACAAGTAAGCTCTGGGCTATCTCAGGACCTTTCAGACGTTTCTATCATTATGTGAAGCGTCAGAATAACAGGATCAGAAATCTTGGATCTATAAGAGGAATTATTGCAAAGATCGGATATAAGAAAAGGGAAAAGAAAGCTATGAGCCATTTTGGAACAGCAAGCTTTCCGGATGAAGCTAAAAGGCTTGAAGAGTCACAGGCTGTTTTCCCAAATATGGTCAAGATCAGCATCCTGACTCCTGTATATAATACTCCTGAGAAGTTCCTTAGAGATATGATCGAGTCTGTAACAAGTCAGACTTATCAGAACTGGCAGCTGTGCCTTGCCGATGGATCTGATGATGAACATGCATATGTAGGTCAGATCATCAAAGAGTACCAGGAAAAAGACGGTAAGGGACGTATCTGCTATCAAAAGCTTAAGGTCAATGCAGGAATATCCGGCAATACCAATGAATGTCTTAAGATGGCTGATGGCGAATATATAGGCCTTTTTGATCATGATGATATCCTTCATCCTGAAGCGTTGTATGTATATGTCAAAGCTATAAATGAACAGGGTGCAGATTATATCTACTGTGATGAGACTACTTTCCATGGCAATAGTATTGACCATATGGAGACAATGCATTTCAAGCCTGATTATGCGGTAGATACGTTAAGAGCCAATAACTATATCTGCCATTTTAGCGTGTTTAAGAGAACGCTTCTTGATGGTACAGAACTTTTCCGTAAGGAATTTGACGGAAGCCAGGATCATGATATGATACTTCGCCTTACAGACGAAGCAAAGAATATCGTACATATACCAAGGATCCTGTATTATTGGAGATCTCATGCAGGTTCTGTTGCATCAGGAATTGAAGCTAAGACTTATGCTATAGAAGCAGCAAGAGGTGCTGTTGCAGATCATTTAAAAAGACACGGCTATAAACACTTTAAGATCACAAGTACCAAGGCTTTTGAAACTATCTTCAAGATCTCATATGAGATCGAGGGAAGGCCTAAGATTTCAATTGTGATCCCTAACTGTGATCATGCAGATGATCTTAGAAGGTGTATTACATCTATCAAAGAAAAGTCTACATGGGACAACTATGAGATAATCGTAGTTGAGAACAACTCAAAGACAGATGAAATAAGGCAGTATTACAAGGAACTTACCAAAGAGCCTTGGGCATCGCTTGTTAAGGTCGTGGACTTTGGAAGCCAGGACAAGTTCAATTATTCAGATGTCATGAACTTTGGAATAAAGCACAGCGTGGGCGATTATATTGTCCTTCTTAACAACGATATTCAGATAATAACTGTTAACTGGATGGAAGAGATGCTCATGTATGCCCAGAGATCAGATGTAGGTGCAGTAGGAGCTAAGCTGTATTTCCCTGACAGGAAGATTCAGCATGCAGGTGTTATCTTAGGACTTGGCGCTCACAGGACAGCAGGACATTCCCATTATGGCATGGAAGGAACTAACCTTGGATATATGGGGCGCCTTTGCTACGCACAGGATATGAGCGCAGTTACAGGTGCCTGCCTTATGATATCAAGAGCTAAGTATGATGAAGTGGGAGGCCTTGATCCATCTTTTGCCATATCACTTAATGATGTTGATCTGTGTCTCAAGCTTAGAAAGAAGGGATATCTTAACGTATTTACACCATTCGCAGAAGCTTATCATCACGAGTCTGCATCAAGAGGTCTTGATAATTCGGGAGAAAAGGCAGAACGTTATAACAGAGAATCTGAGCAGTTCAGAAATAAATGGAAGGACATCCTTGAAAAAGGAGATCCTTATTACAACAAGAACTTTACGCTTGATCGAAGCGATTTTTCAGTAAATGTGGATGGTCTTGGGGATACAGTTCTTGGAGATCATTGAGATTTTATTGTAAATATGTCTTTATTTTGAAATGGTCTTGTATGTATAATTAAATGTGCTTGATAATAGATGCATATATAGGATAAGAGGAGGAATAATTATGAGCGAAGCAACAAAGCAGTTCGAGTACTGGTTGAATGATCCTTATTTTGATGATACAACCAAGCAGGAACTTCTTGCTATTCGTAACAACGAAAGTGAAGTGGAAGATCGTTTCTACAAGGAACTTGAGTTCGGTACAGGTGGACTTCGAGGTGTTATCGGAGCCGGAACCAACCGTATGAATATCTATACCGTACGTAAGGCTACACAGGGCCTTGCAAACTATATCCTTAAAACAGCAGGAGAAGAGGGCAAGAAAAAGGGTGTTGCTATTTCTTATGACTGCCGTCGCTTCTCTCCTGAATTTGCAGATGAGACAGCAAGATGCCTTGCCGCTAACGGAATCAAGGCATATGTATTTGATGAACTTCGTCCTACACCTGAGCTTTCATTTGCTTTAAGAAAACTTGGATGTATCGCAGGTGTTATGGTTACAGCCAGCCACAATCCGCCGGAATACAACGGATATAAGGCGTATTGGGAAGATGGTGCACAGGTTACACCTCCTCACGATACAGGAATCATGGATGCTGTTAAAGCTATCACAGATTATCATGAAGTTAAGACTATGCCGGCAGATGAAGCTAAGGCAGCAGGTCTTTACGAGACAATCGGCAAAGAGATGGATGATGCTTACATGGTAGAACTTAAGAAGCAGATCCTTCATCCTGAAGCTATCAAGGCTATGGCTGATAAGCTTACTATCGTATATACACCATTCCATGGAACAGGTAATAAGCCGGTTCAGAGAATCCTTAAGGAGCTTGGATTCAACAAGGTATATATCGTACCTGAACAGGAACTTCCGGATCCTGATTTTACAACTCTTGAGTATCCTAATCCGGAAGATCCTAAGGCATTCAAGCTTGCTCTTGAACTTGCAAAAGAGAAGGATGCAGACATCGTCCTTGCAACAGATCCTGATGCTGACAGACTTGGAATCTATGCTAAGGATACTAAGACAGGCGAATACAAGCAGTTCACAGGTAACATGTCTGGTATGCTCATAGGAGAGTATATCCTTCGCGAGCGTACAAAGCTTGGACTTATGCCTGAGCGTCCTGCATTTGTAACAACTATCGTTACAACCAATATGGCTAAGAGAATCGCTGACAAGTACGGCCTTCACTACATCGAAGTATTAACAGGCTTTAAGTACATCGGTGAGCAGATCAAGTGGTTTGAAGAAAGAAATAACGAGTACAACTATGTATTCGGTCTTGAAGAGTCATATGGATGTCTTGCAGGTACACATGCCCGTGATAAGGATGCGATCGTAGCTGTTATGATGCTTTGCGAAGTAGCTGCATACTGCAAGAAGAACAACATGACACTTTGGGATGCTATGGTTGATATGTATGAAGACTATGGCTACTATAAGGAAGGTCAGTACTCCATCACTATGAAGGGTATTGAGGGTGCAAAGGAAATCGCTGCACTTATGGATAAGCTCAGAAACAATCCGCCTAAGACATTTGGTCAGTGGACTGTAGAAGAGTTCCGCGATTATAAGACAGGCGAGACCATTAATCCTCAGACAGGTGAGAAGGGTAAGACAGGACTTCCGGAGTCAAATGTTCTTTACTTTGCTCTTGATAATGATTCATGGTGCTGTGCACGTCCTTCAGGAACCGAGCCCAAGATCAAGTTCTACATGGGTGTAAAGGGTACAAGCCTTGAGGATGCTGCTAAGAAGCAGGATGAACTTACTGCTGCTGTTAAAGCTCTTATAGAATAATAATAAAGATCCTTTTAGCAGGGCTGTCGGTTTGCCTGACAGCCCTCTTTTTATAAATATGATTAATAGTATTAAAAAGACAATTGCATACGCCAGAAGAAACGGCATAGGTAACACAGCGGTTGCTGTTATGGAGAGGCTGCGGGATCAGAGAAGCGATAACTATACTTATGTACCTCCTACTGAAGAAGAACTTGAAAAGCAGAGGAAGTGGTATAGGTCGCTCCTTAATAATGCAGATAAATCCAAGATGCTTCCACTGATCAGTATCCTTGTGCCCTGCTACAATACTGACAGAGAATTTCTAAAGATGATGATAGAATCTGTCCAGAATCAGACCTATGGTAAATGGGAGCTCATTTTGGCTGAGGCTCCGATAGTATCAAAGGGCAGAGCTATCTATCCTCTGACAGAGATAATAAAAGGGTATTCTGCAGCGGACGGAAGGATAAGGCACATCCGTCTTAAAAACAATGCCGGTATTTCTGAAAATACAAATGCTGCACTTGATGCATCCCGTGGTGATTACATGGCGCTTCTTGATCACGATGACGTCCTCACACCTGATGCACTGTGTGAGGTTGCTATCGCTGCGATCAAGAATTATCCGAGACTAATCTATTCTGACGAGGATAAGTGCAATGCAGAAGGTGACAGGTTCTTTGAGTACCACAGGAAAAAGAAGTTTAATCCCGATCTTTTCTTGTCGAATAATTACATCTGTCATTTTACTACAATAAGATCGGATGTTATTCATACATGCAGATTCAGGGGTGAGTATGATGGCGCTCAGGATTATGATCTTTTCCTAAGGGCTGTTGGAAGAATTATGTGGACAACAGACTATGAGAAGCAGATTATCCATATTCCAAAAGTGCTGTACCATTGGCGTAGTCATGACAGCTCAACCTCTGCTAATCCCAGAAGTAAGATGTATGCTTATGATGCTGGTAAACGTGCGATACAGGATTTTTTGAAAGCAAATGGTATCAATGCTTCTGTAAGTCATTTGAAGCATGTGGGATTTTATCGTGTTGATTATACTGACAATATCTTTACGGCTAGAAAGGATATTGGCGTGGTCGGTGGCAAGATCGTAGATAAAAACGGAACTATGATTGGCGGCAATTACCGAGCTGATGGCACGGTGAGATTTGATGGACTTCCCAAGGGCTTTAGTGGCGGTTTTCAGCATCTTGCAGTTCTTGAGCAGAATACAGACGCTGTAGATATAAGGTGTATGAAAATCAGACAGGAGCTGACAGATCTCTACAAGGAGATATTCGGCGTTTCATATAAGGATACAACTGAGGGAAAGAGCATCAAAGCTGAATCGATAGGTACTGATGCCGAGATCAGGGAGAAGAGTATACGATTCGGACAGGCTGTCAGACAGCTGGGATACAAGGTGTTATGGGATCCCAGATATGAGACAATGATTTAATAAAGAGGGTTATTTATTGTGAGTGATAAAGTAACAATAGTTATCCCTAATTATAACGGAGCGAAGTTTCTTGATGAGTGTCTAAGAAGTCTTAGGAAGCAGAGCGTAAGTTCAGAAGTTATAATTATAGATAATGGATCAACTGACAGCGGAATAGAGACTTTGAGAAACAATCTTGCTAAACATGAAGATCGTTATCCCAAGGTGCTTATCCATGAGCTTACAAGTAATACGGGATTTGCCAATGCCGTAAATGTTGGCATAAATCTCGCTAAAACCGAGTATGTTCTGCTCTTAAATAACGACACTGTCTCAGATGAGAAAATGACAGAGAATCTGATTAAGGCCATAGATGGAAAACGAAATGTGTTTTCTGCCGGAGCCAAGATGCTCCAGATGAAAGAGCCTCATAACATTGATGATTCCGGCGATTTATACTGCGCTCTTGGCTGGGCATTTTCACCGGGAAGAGATAAGGACAACAAGAGCTATGATAAGAAGGCATCCATAACATCTGCCTGTGCCGGAGCTGCCATATATAAAAAGGATGCTCTGGTCCAGATCGGTGGCTTTGATGAGGCGCACTTTTGCTACTTAGAGGACGTGGATGTGGGCTACAGAGCCAGGATTTACGGCTACAAAAATCTCTATGAGCCTTCTGCAGTTGTTTATCACGCAGGAAGCGGCACAAGCGGATCAAGATATAACGTTTTTAAGGAAGAACTGACGGCTGGTAACAACTTATATCTGATATATAAAAACATGCCGTTTTTACAGATTTTGATAAACCTTCCCCTTATCATTCTGGGGATTGTAATAAAGCAAATATACTTTATAAAAAAAGGACTTGGCATTGCTTATCTCCACGGGCTTGCAGGAGGGGTGAAGAAGATCATTAAGAACAGTGACAAGAAGGTTCCTTATAAAAAGGGACACCTGAAAAACTACCTCTGCATTGAGCTGGAGCTACTTGTTAACTGTGTTCGCAGGCTTGTTGGATAAAATAAAATGTTATAGAATGAAATAGATATGATTAAGGATAATCAGAAAAACCTGAACATGCTGCACGTCGCTGGGGACGGCATAATTGTGGCCTGTTCCTATATGCTGGCTTTTTATCTGAAATTTGAATCACCTTTTTCAGGGCCGGAGGGAGGCTACCTTTCAATGGGGACATATTTTACTGCCCTCTATTTTTTGGTGCCCGCATATATGGTTCTTTACAATATGCTCAATCTCTACACACCCAGGCGTGCCACGAGGATGAGATATGAACTGTATAATATCCTTCGTGCGAATGTAATAGGACTTATAGGATTCTTCGTTGCATTGTACATGATCAAGCAGATTGACTTCTCACGTACGATGATAATCATGTTTGCTGTTATCAATGTGATCCTGATGAGCTTATCCAGGATATTACTCAGAAGGTTCCTTAGATATATCAGACGTAAGGGCTATAACCTGAAGCACATACTTCTTGTAGGTTATTCCAGAAGTGCGGAAGGATACATCAGCAGAATTAACAACAATCCTCAGTGGGGATATGTGGTTAGCGGAATACTTGATGATACAGTTCCGCTTGGAACTACTTATCATGGAGTTAAGGTAATATCTACTATAAGTAAGCTCCCTGAACTTCTTGAGAGCAACGAATATGATGAGATTACCATCACACTGCCTCTGGATAGATACGACAGACTTGAGGAACTGGTAGATGACTGTGAAAAGTCAGGAATACATACGAAGTTCATTCCGGATTACACCAGCCTTTTCCCGAGTAATCCTTATACTGAGGAGATATTGGGACTTCCTGTTATTAATATAAGATATGTTCCGTTGACTAATGGCTTTAACGTATTGCTGAAGCGTATAGTTGACATTATCGGATCAATTATTGGAATAATTATTTCTTCTCCTATAATGCTGATAGCTGCAATAGCGGTTAAACTGTCCAGTCCCGGCCCTATTATTTTCAAGCAGGAGAGGGTTGGTCTTCATGGACAGAGCTTTATGATGTATAAATTCCGTACCATGCAGCTCCAGTCTGAAAAGGCTGAGAAAAAGGGCTGGACCACAAAGGATGATCCGAGAGTAACAGGCGTCGGAAGATTTTTGAGATCACATAGTA
>JAEEGH010025468.1_pt1 | contig 11863 bp, 9 predicted proteins | sample 9134181 | NCBI WGS metagenome assembly JAEEGH01 (sample SAMN16246544, study PRJNA631951) | gut metagenome | biome: gut microbiome; feature: rumen; material: DP-attached | host: Bos | place: Iran: Karaj | collected 2018-10
TTCGGTGATGCGATAGGTCTGCGCCACGTTCGGCTCGGCGCCTGCATCAAGGCACTCCGCCTCGGAAAGCCCTGTGGCGACAGATTTCCATGTGCCGCCTTTCTGCCGCTCGACCGTGTATGTCGCGCCCTCCGCTGAACTCGGCGACCAGGCAAGCTTCAGAGCGGGCGATCCGCCGCTTTCGTCGAGCGAACACGTCACCTTGTTGCCGAATGTCGCGTCCGGGTCGGGGAAGATCAGGACGGCGGGTGCCGCGCTTGCGCCTTTGTAGATTTCCGGCCAGTTGTAATTGCTGAAGAAGCCGAACGTGACCATCCGCCCGGACTGGGCCGCCGTACGCACGACTTCCGTGACGTCCGCCTCAAAATAGGGATACCCCTTGCTCTGCGTGAGATAGAAGGTCGCAACCTCGCCGCCGAGCGCCTGCGCCGCCGTTACGCTCGTCGGCTTGGGGAACCAGGGGGCCGCCGTGTTCCACGTGAGGTTCGTCTCGTTCCATGCGTCCGTGACATAGGCCGTCACACGCAGACTGCCCGCCCCCGCAGGGAATGTGTTCTTCCCCTTCACGCGCAGGCGCACGAACGGCGCGTCTTCCAGTTTCGACGGGTCGAAGAGCATCACGCCGTATTGCGCGACTTTCATGTCGCTACGGTATCCAACCTGGACATAGTTCGTGAACTGTCCGCCGTAGAAGGCCGTGTCCATGTTCGCCGTGCTGTAATCCGAGACGAAGGTTTCCTGCAGGGGCTTGCGGATCGTAAGCGGGACATCGACCTTCGGCGTCACGAGGAGGCGCGGATGATAGCGTTCGTCCGCCCATTCCTTCGAGTAGAAGATGAAGTAGGGCGGATTGTAATTTTGCATCTTGATGTGCAGCGACATCGTGGTCTTTCCGGCCGCCAGCACCTGGTTCACGAGAGGAGCCAGTTCCACGGTGTAGAACATGTTCGTGTTCGCGGAGCCGACGCGCACGGCATTCGCCGGGGTTTCCGCCGGCCATTCGGACTCGGGAGTCACGCCGGTTTTGGACGCGGCATTGTTCCACGTCACCTCGGACTCGCTCCAGTCCGTGTTTTCCATCAGCTGGAACTGTACCGTATTGCCCGGCAAATGGTTGGACTGTGTCTGGTTCATGCGGATGAGCAGCACCGCCGAATCGACGCGATCGGCGCCGATACCCGACAAGTCGAACTTCATGAAGCCCTCGCGGCTTTCGCGCTGAACAAGCACGGACATGTACCGCCCTCCGCCGTTCCCCGCGTTGCTCACGCCGTAGTTGATGTTCGCATGCCCCTTCTCAATGAACACGTCATCCGTCGGGAGAAGCGTGAGCGAAGGCGCGGACGTGTCAACCGTGCCCTGAAACTCAAGAAGCGGATGAGACGCCACGACATCTCGGTCGGAGGAGGCGAAACTGAGCGGCGTCCCGTCGCCGCTATTACCGTCCCAATATGTGTAAACGTGCAGCGCCAGGCGTCCACGAGGCGCAGCCGCCTTGACGGCTTCCGTCACATCGATCGTCTGCCATGTGTCCAGCGATCCGGCAGGGACCTCAATGTAACCGGCCACCGTGGTGTCGTTTGTTGCGAGAATCGGCGTCGCAACACGGAACTCGTCGGGCAGCATGTTCCATGTGAGCGTCGATTCGTTCCACCTGTCGTTGCGCATGACGCGGAAGAACACCGGCCATTTCACGCCAGCCGTTGTACCGCACTGCGTGACATAGAGCCTGATCCGCGCCGCCGTCACGTTTGCAAGACCCGAAACGTCGAACATCATGCAACTCTCGCGGTTGTTGCCGACGACAAGGCCCCCGATCGATCCGAAGTTCGCATTCGGTTCGGAGTCGCGCACGAACGTGTCCTGCATCGGCGGACGCGACTGCCACGTCTCCTCACCGTCGGCAAACGCCGACACGGCAGCCATCACCATCACCACGGCACAAATCTTCAGTTTCATCTTTTCTCTTCCTTGCAAGTTTGGAACGCTCTACTTCCAGCGCAATATATTCTACCACAAATCCGCCGTGTCGTATCCCGTTTTGCGAAATCAAGTCTTTGCAGATTGCGAAATACAGGGGGTTGTGTTACACTGTGTCCATGCGCACTATCTTGAGGTTTCCCCGTGTAAGCGAGGACAGGTCGAAGGACTCGCTTCTGTCGGCGTTGAGCGACAGGTACGGCATGTCTCTTAAGCTTGCCGATGCCAACGTTGGCGCAGCAAAAGAGGTTGCCGAACTACTTGCGTTCTGGCATCCGGACGGATGCATCGTCAATAACGACAAGTTGTCGGCGGAATGTTTTGCCGCCTACCCGACCGTCTTCCACCACCGCAACCTCATCGTGGATAATCCCTCCCATGCGATTGTCTCGTATGACGAAAAGGCCATGGCTGAAGTTGCCGCCTATCATTTACTCTCGCTCGACTTGGCCTCGTATGCGTATATTCCACCGAGATCGGACGAACAGTGGAGCCGAGAACGAGAACGGCACTTCGTTCACATCTTGGGCCTCAACGGGCATGGTCTTGCATCGTATGCTCACCCGAAGAATCGCCTGTCGGCACCGAAGCGGCTGGCGCGGCTCGCCAACTGGCTCGCGAACCTGCCGCGCCCCGTCGGCGTGTTCGCCGCCAACGATTCCGTAGCCGCTGGCGTCATCGCCGCATGCGACCACCGGCACCTGAACATCCCAGAAGACGTTGCCGTGCTCGGCGTGGACAACGACGAGTCCGTCTGCGAGGCCATGCGCCCCACGCTCTCTAGCATCGCCACGGACATCATGTCCATACGGAACGAGAGTCTCAGGCTGCTCGAACAGATCATCTCGGGGAAACCTCCCGAGAATCGCCACGTGACCGTCAAGCCGCTGGGAGTCATCCGCCGCGCCTCGACGTTGCGCATCCAGAAGTCCGATCCGGCCGTGCTCGCAGCGTGCGAGCTGATCCGCCAGAAGGCCTGCGAAGGTCTCAAGGCGCGCGACGTGGCGGCCACGTTCCCCTGCGGACGGCGCATGGCGGAAATCCGTTTCCGTGCCGCCATTGGACACTCGATCCTCGACGAGATCCGTGCCGTCCGCCGCGCAAGAGCCAAGATGGCCTTGTTCCCTTTCCGCACGCAGCTGCGCGACGAAGTCGCCGCCCTCTGCGGATATGCCTCATGGAGCTCTGTCCACCGGCTTATAAGGAAAGATGATTTCTAAGAGCGGGCCTCGTCGACCTCGTGCCTGCCAAGATGGCGGCGCTCAATGCGTCACTTTCCCATGACATCGGCGAGGGCTTCCAGGCGGTCGGCCACGTAGACCATGCAGTTCACCCAGTCGCTGCCCTTGCGCGAGTCGAAGTAGGTGGGAATCGTGCCGTCGGGACGCTGGTTACGCGTAATGTTGTCGGCAAGGGCCTTCGCCTTCTCCAGGTAGAGGGCGTTCCCGGTGGCCTTGTACGCGGCGGCGAACGCGCCGATCATGTCGCCCATCGAGGCGTCGATCGGCGTGTAGTAGTCGTACTGCTCAAGGGCGGTGGGCGTCTTCCAGTGCTTCCAGTCCATGTTGTGGATGGGATCGCTCCACACCACGAACTGGTCCTCGCACCAGTCCACGAGCTCGCACCCCTCGGCGATGTGTCCCTGGGCGAAGAGGCGCAACGCCGTGTCGACGGCGCAACCCTTCTGCAGGTTCTTGTAGGGCGGCATCGGATCCATGTCCTCGAACTGTCCGTCCCAGTTCCAGGTCTTTACGGGGCCATCCAGCACGTATGCAAACGCGCGGTCGCGCGTTTGGGCGAACAAACTGGGAGGGACGCAATTTATTGCGTCCGCCGCGGTCGCGCAGGAGCGCGACCCTCCCGCATGAGCTTGCTCCACACGGTCAAACAAACCGAGGATGTAGCGGCCGGGCACAAGCCGGTTCGCGCGCACGGGCGAGCCGTCCTTCTCGCGTACCTTCAGCGGCCACGTGCCGTCAGCGCCCTGCAGCTTCGCGTAGGTGCGGGCGATGGCGAGCGCGGCGGCGCGGTACTTCTGCGAATCCGCGCCGTTCCCGGCGCGGGACAGAACATCGGCAAGGTCGATGTAGGCGAGCGCGGCGTGGGCGGGGTAGAGCAGCATGTTCTGCCCGGCATTCTTCACCGCCACGTCGCGCCGGTCGCCCCAGTACGTGGGCGGGAAGTGCGCGAGCGGCGCGTCCGCCGGCTGGCTATGCGCGATGAGCCAGTCGGCCATCTTGCGGGCGATTCGCAACGCCTCGCCCGCTTCGGGAGGGACGCGCTCCTGCGCGTCCGCGGTCGCGCAGGAGCGCGACCCTCCCGTGCTGTAGCGCACGAGCGCACGGATCATCGAGCTGAGGATCTTCGCGGGGTAGCAGTAGAGGTCGTAGCCTTTCGGCGGATCGTCGCTTGTCTTCCAGCCCTGCACCTGCGGCATGTTGTAGACCGCCGCATAGACCTTTTGCGCAGCTTCGCTGTACCCGCACGCACCTGCGGGGTACGGTCCGCGGAAGACGGCGGCGCGGTAGAACGTGCGCTCGCCGGAACCATCCACCTTGAGCGTGTAGTAGCCGGGCGGGAGCGAATCCCAGATGTCGGCGGGGATGGGGAGCCAGGGCTTGGGGGCGACCCAGGCATGGTAGGGCGCGGCCTCCGGACGCGCCGTGTCGGCGGGTCGAGGACGCCCCGCCCTACCAGGTTCGGCCGTCATCAGCACGAAATGATACGCCTTCGCCCCCTTCACCTCCTGGAACTCGAAGGCGGGCGGGTGGATGAACGCCTTGGCGTGCGCGTTCCAGAACGGGCGCACGCCCGGCACGCCCGCGCGGATCGGCGTCTTCGCATGTTCGCGCGCCGCGACGTTCAGCCGCGTCCAGTCCGTCTCGCCCTGCGCGGCGGCCACGGCCACCGCAAATATACCAAATAGCATTCGCTTCATTGTTTCACCTCTATTTGCCTCAGTTTTTCATGTACGAGCGTACGGACACGCTTGACGAGCGCGGGCGAGAGAAAAGACCGCTCCGTCGCCTCGTCGAGATTTTTCCGGACAGACGCGACCATGCGCTCGGTCAAACGCCGATTCTGTTCGGGGGTCAATCCCATTGTCGCTGCCGCCGCCTTGAAATCTCCCGCGAGGAGCTTGCGGTTCTTTCCGTTGACCGTGAGTGCCAAATCGTCCATATCCGTCGGAAGGATCGCCTTGACCGGCACAAGGTCGTATGCCGGGGAGAGACGCCACGTGCCGTCGTGTTCACGCAGAAGCGAGAAGTTCTTCAGATGCATGTCCGAGTTGCCGATAAGGAACGAATACAGCAACACCTCGAAGAATCGCACGACATCCGTTCCGGCAGCGGTGGCATATCGTCTTATGGTGCGTGCAATCTGTTCATGCGAACCATAATACTTGCGCGAGGTGCGCCGATCGGTCAGCTGGCAGAAGTCAATCATGTGCTTCACGCCGTCTTCTCGGTCCATCCGCCGCGTCAGATACGCCAACGCGCCAGACTCCAATCGGACAAGGCCGAACGCCGCCGTCTCGATGCCGCACAGCCGGGCAAGGGTCATGGCGAAATGTTCGCTTTCCGGAAGTCCCGGATATTGGGCGGTCGGCAATTTCAGGATGTAGTTTCCGTCAAGGCCGACAAGCGTCAGGCGGTCGGGCGCATGTTCCGCCCGTTCCAGATGAACGGAAAGCTTCGCCTGTACGCCCGGAACGCTCACGTGCGACAGCACAAGACGCTTCGCCAACTCGTTCAGCTCTGCCATCGAATAGGCGAACGTCGGTGCCGTCTCGCTGCCGAAGAGTCCTTTCGCGCAGACCGCATGATACCCGTTGCCTTCGGCAAGCGTCATGCCGCAGATGAGACAGCGTTCACTTGCCATTTTCAATCTCCCTCACGCTCACCGCTCCGATGCAACTCCTGCAGCAGGCCAGGAGAAGGCCGAACCTGTCGCGCGGATTGAGCTTCCAAGTTTCTTCGGCTATATCAAGCAGCCATCCTTCCGGAATCAAGCCGTCGAAGAACGGCAACATTTCATCGCTCCAATACGCCTCCTCCTTAAAAGGCATCGTTGGCGAAATCGGTTCTGCACCTTCACGTGCCATATAGGCCGAATCATAGACGAATTGGCAGTTCCCGTCATCCGTCTCGTCAAGTCGTCCGACCAAACGGTCGAAAAGAAAAATCTCGGCGCTACGCATAGACGCTCCTGTCTGTCGGGCCGACGATCAGCACACCGCCAAACATATCGAGAATCTGGTTGACCTTGTCCATGCGCAAGGTGGTCTTGCCCTGCTCAAGCTCCCGAATGAAACGCAAACCGACCCCGCCGTAGAAAGCAAGGTCCTTCTGCGTCCAGTGTTGCTTCTTGCGCTGTTCCTTCACAAACTCCGCGACTGTCATGACTATCCCCTTTCGGGTATAATTTCCTTCTACTCACATTAACTACACCCGAAAGGGTATAGATTTACCGAAGACGCCGATATTATACCCGAAAGGGTGTAATAGCGCAAGTCCAAATTCATCCAGTTATTACCGCCGCGCAGTAAAAGAGTAGCCGCATGGGAATACGCGCTCACACCTTCAGGTAGATCTGGCGGCGGTGGAGGAAGTAGAGCAGGCCCCAGCACGTCGCGATGTAGGCGACCGCGGAGGCGACGCCCGCCCACGGCGGTGGGAATAGTCCGGCGAAGCGGCCGAAGAGCAGCTTGCTCGTGCCGGAGAGGCCGAAGATCGGCTGGGCGAGGTAGATGGTGATGGCGTTGAGGCCGATGACGCGGAAGAAAAGCGTCCGCCGCCACCACCGCTTCACGTCGATCAGCCAGTGGAAGAGGGCGAACATCGCCACGGAATAGGCGCCGACGAGCAGCACGAACGACGGCGACCAAAGCGGCTTGGAGACGGGGAACGACCAGCGTCCGCAGCCGAACGCCACCAGGCAGCCGAGCGCGGCGAGCGCAACGGCGGCGAGAAAGAGGATCGCCGTCCGGCGGTTACCGGAGAGCCGGTCGCGCGTCGCGCGCGTGAACTCGCCCGTGAACATGCCGAGCATCGCCGTCACGATTGCCGTCAAGGTGCTGAGCAGACCCTGATTCTCGATCGGCAGTTCGGGCGTGCCGGGGCTGATGCGTCCGAGCGGCACGAGCAGGGTGCGGTCCAGCCAGCACGAGATGTTGCCCTGCGGCGTGAAGACGTCGGCCGACGTGAAGCCGGGCGCCGGCACGAAGAGGTTCAGCGCCCAGTACCCCAGCAGGATCCCGGCGGCGATGCCGATGCGCGTGCGGACGCCGAACGCAAGGAAGAGCCAGGATGCGCAGGCCCACGAGATGCCGATGCGCCCCAGCACGCTGCCGAAACGGAACGGCGTGCCCATGAAAAAGCGCTCGTACAGCATCCCCAGCAGAATAAGCGCCGCCATGCGCAGGAGCGACCGCCACGCGATCTGCGCCTTCGTGCGCCCGCGCTCCAGCTGCTTGGCCATGGAGAACGGAAAGGAAAGCCCGGCGATGAAGATGAAGAGCGGGAAGATCGTGTCGTGGTGCGTGAGTCCGATCCACGGCGGATGACGCATCTGCTGCGCGAGCCAGCAGTCGCCGCCCCAGCCGAACGCGACGCAGAGCTGCACGACAAGGCTCGCGAAGCCCATGATGAAGAACATGTCGAAGCCGCGCAGGACGTCGATCGATTCCAGCCTCTTCTCCATCTCATTCTTCTCCGCGTCCCGTTAACCGACGGCGGCACGCGTCAGCGCAGTTCGAATTCGACGAGCACGGGCGAGTGGTCGGAGGCGTCGAGCGCCGCCTGGTCGGTGCCGATCTCGTGCTTCAGGCCGTGGACGCCCTTCGTGTAGAGGACGTGGTCGATGGAGTTCTCGGGCTTGTCGTAGTCCGGCGGACGAAGCTTGCCGTGGTACTTGCCGTCCGCACCGCGCTTGGGGTCGCCGTGGTGCGAACAATGCGGCGAGCGGACGTCCGCCGCGTCCGCCGCGTTCACGAAACCATTGCGCTCGAACACGCCGTGGGCGAGCGCGCCGGGCCTGGAGTTGAGGTCGCCTCCGCCGATCACGGGCAGATCGCCCCACTTGTGGCGGAGCTCCGAGAGACGCCACATGATCTGCAGGGCGTTGTACTCGCGGATCGCGTCGCTCTCCGCCCCGTTGCCCTTGTACCAGAAATGCGTGGCGAACGCAATGAAGCGCCGCTTGTCGGACTTGTCCTCCAGCACGGCCCACGTGACGCTCTTCTCCGCGCCCATGCTGACATGGAAGAAGTCGAGGCCCGAATCGAGCAGCGCGAGACGGTCTTTCTTGTAGAGCAGCGGCTCGTGGTTGATCCAGCGCGGCTTCATCGGCCCCTTCGCGCCGGCGCGGCGCATCGACGCCTCCTCGTCGCCGCGCACGATGCCGTAGTCGGCGGAGAGGTTCTTGAACAGGGAGCCGTTCCACCAGTTGGGCGTCACCTCCTGGAGCGAGATGACGTCCGGCGCGTACTGCCGGATCGTGGACTCGATGGCGGCCTCGCGTTCCCCGACGGGGTTCTTGAAGTAGTCGCCCCAGATGTTGAACGAGAGGAACTTCATCGGCTGTCCGGCCGCGGCCGCCAGGCACATCGCCACAGCCACACACAGTGATATTTTCTTTTTCATAACCTAACTCCTAAAAGCTAGAAGCTAAAAGCTAAAAGCTAAAAACCGGAACCTTCAGCGTCTCGCCGCCTTTCAGCGCGCTGAGGTGCGCGTAGACGCCGGAGACCGTCGTGTTGAGCGCCGTCGCCACGTCCACGCACACCTTGTGCCCGGGCACGAGGATCGCGCGCAGGAAGTCGTCCGTGAGGTACGGGTGCGAGCCGCCGTGGTGCCCGTTGTTCTTCACGCCGGGCGGCAGGCCCGCGCGGATGAGCTTGAGGTTCTTGACGATCGAGCTGTCGCCCGCGAAGCGGTCGTTGCGGAAGCAGCCCATCGTGCCGAAGCAGCGCCCCAGCTCGCCGTGGTAGCCGGGGAGGCCCCACGCCACGGTCATGCGCGCGCTGCCGCCGTCGCTCGTCTTGAAGAACGCCACCTCGCTGTGGAACGGGTTGCCGTAGGGGTTCTTCCGCTCCTTGTAGACCGGATGGTCGCTCGTCGTGCCGACGCAGGAGACCTCCGTGAAGTGTCCGTGCGTAACGCAGGTGTAGAACCCGTTGGAATGCGTGGGATAGTACTGCGGCGGCAGGCCGATGCGCCATCCCTTGTACGAGCCGATCGACTTCCAATTCGGATCGGAGGGGTGGAAATACTCGCCCTCGGTGTAGGCGAGCTGGCCGAACCCGCCCGCCTCGTAGATGCGGCGCATGGCGATGGCCTGCGGACGGAACGCCGTCGTTTCGAAGAGCGCATAGACGCGCCCCGACTTCTTCACGGCCTCGACGATCTTCGGCGCGCGGTCGAGCTGGCGTTCGCCGAGCAGCGCGGGCACGGCGCTACAGACGTGGTAGCCGCGGTCAAGGGCGCGTAGCACGAGATCCGCGTGGCTCGCCGCGTCTGTGGCGATGAACACGGCGTCCATGTTCTTGCCTTCCTTGTCGATCATCTCCTCGGCGGAGGGATAGGTTCGCTTCGCGCCGACGACCTGCGCAAGCTTCTTGCAGCGTTCGGGGTCGAGATCCGTAGCCGCGACCACCTCCACGTTCGGATGGTCCTGGAAGGAGAACGCCGCGCCGAACGAGCACACGCCGTAGCCGGCGATGCCCACGCGTACCTTCTTGTCGCTGAACGGCTCCCACGGGCCGTCCGTCTTCGACTCGATCGACTCGTCAAAGCCCTGGATCTTGCCAACCGGATTCGGCGCGGCGGCCTTCAGCCCGGACGCCGCAAAGACCGCAGCCGATCCGATAAAGAAGTCTTTTCGTGTGATTTGCATGTCATTATCCTTTCACTTGTTTAGCCGTGTAGAACGTGTAGATTTTTGCGGCAATAGTGTACCATAAATCCGTCCCTTTAACCACAAGCCATCAGTCGCTTGAGGTAATGGCGCATGAAGAAGATAAAAAGCGCCCAAACCTGTAACGCGCGGGGACTGTCCCCGTCAAGTCCGACCTTCATAGTTGAAATGGTGGGGCGAGGCGTCCCGCCGAGCCGCAAATCCCGTTTTCCCGTGTAGGAAAGTCAAACCCTCCGTGTAGGGAGATCGTACCCTCCGTGTAGGGAGGCGGCACCCCCCGTGTAGGGAGAACGCATCCCCCGTGTAGGGCACTAAGCACCAGGCACTCCTCGCCATTTGCCGCCGCCGATTTGCAGCCTTTGGAAAGCGAAAATCGGCGTTGACTTCGACGTGGGTGTTTGATATATTTTGAGCCGTTCTCGCCGTTTCTTCCCGGCACTCCGCAGTTATCAGAGAACGAAAATGAATGACATTTCAATAGACATCATCAATGCCGTAAAGGAAATCAAGTCCGCCATTGTTCGGGCGCAGGCTCGCGTGTCGGCGAATGCGAATGCCGAAATGCTCTCTCTCTATTTCGGCATCGGTCGGTATGTATCGTACAAGACGCAGACGGAGAGATGGGGTACTGGCATCATTGACACGATCAGCGCCCAGCTCCAGAAGGAAATGCCCGGGTTGCGCGGGTTTAGTGGCAAAAGCATACGAAAAATGCGGCAGTTCTACGAAGCTTGGAGCGATAGCGCAATTTGGCCGTCAGCAACGGCCAAATTAGAGAGTGGTGGCAACGCTTTGTCTATAGAGGCTGTCAAATCTGAGCAACATGAATCGGTCGGCACAATTTGGCCGTCAGCGACGGCCAAATTGGAGGCGGCAAACGGGGTGGCTGTTACGGTCGCCGAATTCCTATCAATTAGCTTCTCGTATCACATGGAGATCTTGTCAGGCGTGAAGACGCTTGAAGAACGCCTTTTCTACATACACGAGGCAGCGCAGAACAAGTGGAAAGAGCGACAACTTCGTGAAAGCATAAAGCGGGATGACTTTAATCACCGGGGGGCGATGCCGAGCAACTTTGCGGCGACCATCCCCGACGCGACCTTGGCGCGGAAGACTCTCGCCATGTTTCGAGACGAATATCTTCTGGACTTCGTGAACCTTGACGACATCGAGGCGGCAACAGGCGAGGACGTGGACGAACGCATGGTGGAGAAGTCCATCGTCGCCAACATCCGACAGTTCATAACGGAGTTCGGAAAGGACTTCTCTTTCATCGGCAACCAGTATCGAGTTGAGGCGGCTGGGCATGAACACTTCATCGATCTTCTGTTTTTCAACCGAGAACTCAACGCGCTCGTGGCCGTGGAACTCAAGAAAGGCGAATTCAAGCCCATCTACCTTGGACAACTGAATCTGTATCTCCAGGCGTTGGACGATACGGTGAAGAAGTCGCACGAGAATCCCTCTGTGGGCATCATCCTCTGCCAGTCCGCAGACAAGCCGTATGTCGAATACGCAATCCGCGACTACAACAAGCCGCTGGGCGTAGCGACCTGTAGGACCGCTGACGAGATGCCTGAGAACCTCAAACGCGCACTCCCGCCTATAGACGAACTGCGCAAGCAGTTGGAGATTGCCGATAATGGAATATAGCATAGGCAGTCTTGAATATGCGGACAATCCGCTTGTGCTGTTCCGAGGGATCGTCGGGAGCCGGGCATACGGAACGCAGAACGCGAACAGCGATATGGATGTTCGCGGCATCTTCGTCGTGCCTTCCGCCGAGTATGCGCGGCTTGCACAGCCGCCGAAGCAGGTCTCAGACGAGCGCAACGACAGGACGTACTATTCGCTCGTCCGCTTCTGCGAGCTGATGTCCGAGGCGAACCCGACAACGATGGAGATGCTGTTCCTGCCGGATGACTGCATCATGAAAACCTCTCCGGCTCATTCCATGCTTGTCGCC
>JAEEGH010025469.1_pt1 | contig 11863 bp, 10 predicted proteins | sample 9134181 | NCBI WGS metagenome assembly JAEEGH01 (sample SAMN16246544, study PRJNA631951) | gut metagenome | biome: gut microbiome; feature: rumen; material: DP-attached | host: Bos | place: Iran: Karaj | collected 2018-10
CAATTGTTGCAAATGGCCAAAGACCTTCTTGAAGAGGAACAGAAAATGAAACAGCCTGTTGACAAGCGAGCACAAGCCAAAGCCGCGCTCACGGAACTCTTTGAAAGCGTAAAGTCGGAGGAAACGCCAATCATAGTAGAAAAGGTGGTCAACGACATCGACAACGAAGTTGTCAACATCATCCGCCAATTCACCGACGCCTTCCAAAGCGTAACCGCCCGCCGCGAAATCAAGAAAAAACTTCGTTCAATCCTCTGGATCAAATACCAAATCAAAGACAACGACGTCTTTGAAAAGGCGTACAATTATATTGAGATGTATTATTAGTGCCCTATAATTTGCATTTTTGAAGCTCGGCAATATCATGCAATGCCCATCGAACCTCATGCAGAATATCATCGGCAGATATGCCTGCGGGGACAGAACCTTCAAACAATTCACGACCATGAATAATGTTCTGTTTTGCAGCCCTGACAAAAACCCCTGCATGAGATTTTGTATGGGAATCTCGTGGCTCTACCTCCACATCTACATTAAGTTTGTCTTCATTGAATAAAATGTCAATATTTCTAACTTCACCAACATTCATTAAAGCACGATTATATGATGTGCCGTTATCACACTGAAAATCAAAATGTTTTGACACAAATTCGCGGACGTCGCTTTCGTATGTGTCAATGGCAGGTCGGTTGACGGACAAGTAAGTCTCTTTCGGAGCCAATGCAAACGCCGTTATCAAAAGTTTCCCGTCAAATATCCATTCGTTCCTAATTATACGGGCTATTTTTTCTTCCGAAGATACTGTGCTTTTCATTTGTCAAGATTGCGCATTAACGATAAAAAACTTTCTGCCGTAAAATTTATATGACTTTTACCGAAACGTTTTCCTCCGATTAAAGCATAATATGAATATTCGTTGTTACCCAAACTGATGCTTGCACGGTTTTTCTTCGATTGCAAACATATAGTCGCGTTAACATCGGGAGCAATCAACCAATTTTGCCAATCTGCACCCTCCGAAATCAAAAGCACACTTTTGACATTAGCCAAAACATCCTTAGAAATCGGCAACGCCCCTCTGCCGTCCCAATCTTCCTTCAATTGGCTCAGTTCGTCGATGCGGGCGAAGGCTTTGGAGAGATATGGCTCGGAAATTTCGACAAGAAGCCTCTGCGCCACAGATTTTTTGACCTCCGGCGTTATCCTAATCCTGTGCAGATAACCCATAACATCGGCGTATGAGTTAGTCCTGAATGCCACAGCGGGTTCTGATGCCATATTTGTGTTGTTATCTTCCATATCAGACGGCTTTTGTTGATTACTGCAAAGATAAGTCTTTTATATGAAATCGCAAAACAATTTTTACTACAAAATATAATCGGCGACCTCTAACCGAACCACCTCAATTTCAGCAGTTGCCACAGCGACTTGACTACCTGTGCGGTCTTGAAAATCTGTTTTTCACGTGGCAATGCGCCCTGCATTATCGTCTTGCCGCCGAGGTGTGTGACATTGGCTGTTGGACATATCCCCGAGCGGTAATTGCGCCTTTTGCAATAATCGTACAATATCATCTCCTCGGCGTACAGGAACGTGACCGGCACAAAGGCAAAATCCTCCTTCTGCATATAACTTCGTCCAAACGCCACGCACGAGCCGTGCAAAACGCAGTCGGTGATGCCATTGAGGTCAACATCCTCCCGCTGGAACGAATTGCTATTGGCTGTGTAGCCTTCGAGGATGCTTTTTTCCATGATGTGGAGTTTTAGCATCAATAGCCGCAATGAGTCCATAACCAGCCACTTGAAGATTCTGAACGTGGAAAATTGCTGCCTTAACAGCGGATTCTGATGCCTGCCCTCGGGCGTGATGACGTCAGGTCCGCAGACATCGAGATTATTGTCCTGCATATAAGATGCAATGATGTCGGCAAATTGAGGCTGGGTGATAATGACGTCATTATTCATCACCACCACGCAATCTGCATCAAAATGCTCCTTCACGTACTTGTAGCCGGAATTGTTGCCCTTGGCGAATCCAAGGTTCTGGTCATTGATGACGACGAACACATTTTTGCAATCGGCAAAACGTCGCCGCACCTCCTCGCCGCTGCCGTCGCCCGAGCCGTTGTCAACGACCACTATCGGGCTGTCGGGCGCAGATTCCAGAAGGTGATTGAGGCACGACAATGTTACCTCCAATGTCCTGTAATGCAATATCACGAAGGCTGTGAGCATGTCAACGAGTGTTAGTGACAAATTTCCAATGCCCCGAGCCAACGGTCTTGAGCCTGCCGTCGGGCAGCACCACGTCGGCGGTCATGTTTGGCGGGATGTCAACGACGAGACGTTGGGCGGAATTTTTGTCGTAGCTGACCTCTACAACAATCTCGCCCCTCGGCGTCGGGTGCTTGATGTACGCATATCCAAGGCTGCCTGTCTGCGGCGCAATCCTCACCCGCGCAAAACCGGGTTTGGTAGGCTCGATGCCCATAAGTTTGCGGCTGATGATGTTGGCGGGCGCAGCACCCCAGGCGTGGTTCCAATCCTGATTGTTTTTGATGGAATCGTTCCAACTCTCGGTGGTCATCGTGCAACCGCGCCTTATCATCTGATACCAGGAGCGGCGCGAAGTGTCGGTGAGCAACTTGATGGCGTAATCGGCGTCGCCGGCGGCATACACCGCGTCAAGCAGGAATTGAGCTCCATATGGAGAACAGCCCATACCGCCTTTTTTTATTTTTTTCATCAATGCAATGTGGCACGAATCGTCGGGCAATCCTAACGCAAGAGCCATCATGTTGGCGTGCAGTGACGAATGTCGGGAACCAATGCCGTCAATGTAGAGGCTGTCGGAATTGAGCATCTTGATATTGATGGAGTCACGAGCTTCCTGTGCATAATTTTGGAAGCAGGTGGCGTCGTAATTGTTGCCAAGGTCTGAGGCAATCTCCGCAAATACAGACAATCCCTTGTAAAAGAAAGCATTGACTGCCGTATTGCAACCCTTTTTCTGATAAAAGTTTTGCTCCGATGGCGGCCAGTCGATGATGTCGCGGATGTATGACGAATGTGTATTGATGTGCGACAATAGGTGTCCGTCCTTGATGTCGGTGCCCGAGTGCAGGAGGTGGTCAGCGTCGTCGCGAAAATTCCACAACGTCCTCATCTTCAAGTCTTCATAATGTTTTTGGAGGAAAGAGATGTCGCCCGTGTAGAGATAATCGTTATAGGCAATCAATGCCGTCTGCAAAATCCATTCGGTGGGCCATGTGGAGTGGTACATCAGGCGTTCGAGCGAATTGCGGGCTATGGAATACTGCTCGCTGACGGCATAATACGATAATTGATTGATGTAAGTATCAGCCTCGTAGGTGATGCGCTCCCTGTCGCCGTCCACGAAAGTGCCTGCAAACGAGGTGGCTTTCATCGTGTATTTGCAAAGCTCCCAAATCTGGTTGAGCAGGGTGTCGTCGCTACGAAAATCGGCGGCATCGTCGTCAAAGGGATACGTCACAACATTGCGGGTGACATTGCTATACACCAAACGGTGATTGTAATTGTCAATCTGAACATAACGGAACGGCAAAACCTCGCCGATGTAATTTGGCATCAGCACCGGCACTGCACCGTTGTTGACGTTTGGATCGGTATTGGCGGGATTGGTCTCAATAACAATACCGTATTTGGAATAGCCCTTGTCGAGCACAATGGGATATTTTCGATAACGCACTGTGCCGTACGGCTTTTGATTGATGTATCCGCTTGTATCGAGGTCTTCGCCAAGGTGCACAGTCACGGTATCGCACCCAACGAGCGAATTGAGTTTCACGGTCAATTGTCCAAATGCGTCCTTGCCAAAGTCAATCATCGTCGTAGTGCCTTTCATTCTGATGGTTGCGGGCTGTTGCGGACGTTTTTCGATGGGCAGCATCGATGTGTAGTCGTCGAGTTCGGTGGCGGTCATAAAACCTTTAGGCTTGGAGTATTCGCTCTTGCGCCCCTTGCCGTCAATTATCATCACCTTCCAATAATACAATGTGGACGGCTTGAGCTGATCGCCACCGTACAATACAGCCACCGACGACGAATCCGACACAAGCCCCGAATCCCAGATGTCGCCCTTGTCATCGTCTATCAATTCAAGCGACGACGACACGAGGATGCGGTATTTTTGCTGGATGGTATTGGATTTGGTGCTGAAAATCTTCCACGAAAACCTCGGCTTGCGGCTGCGTATCTCAGCCACTTGCAATTGCAACGAATCATTGGCTACATATTCCTCCAATGACATGTTGGTCCTGACTCCACGCTCAAAGACCACGTCGGTCTCACGAATCATATCAACGGCGAGGTCATAGACATAATAATTATTTCCGCAACTGACATTAGCCACGGAAAGCATAAAAATAATTATAGACAATATGCACGTTTTCACAGTCCTGCTATTTGGTGTTGGAATTGCTTTTAACGTAAAAGCCTTGCAAAGTTAAACTATTTTTCTTAAATGGACGCCTTATTTTCTTTTGTATGAAAAAAAATATCTACATTTGCGGTGCAACAACATTTTGTTACAAAAATGGAGACGCTATGGTATGACGTCTCGACAACCAAAACACAATATTATGAAAAAAATCCTACTAATCCTCATCGCCGCGCTGACGGCATTGACAGCTACGGCACAGACTACAGCCAAGGAGATTCTTACAAAAATCTCACAGTCAAAAGACTGCCCCTTCTCCAAAGAGGTATTCGACAACATCAATTGGGACAAGGGCAACAATCCCGACAACAGATTCAGGTTTCAGGGCACAAATAACGACACAGAGTATGCCTTGGGCTGGTTCAATAACAACAAAGGCGGACAGACGGCAATGCTCATCAAGACAACAATCGACATAAATTTTGAGACTGTGACCTTTAGCATCAAATGCGCAATGACAAGCTGGCTCTACCAAGGCGGCAAGGCGAAACTCATTCCAAACAGCGACGTAATCGCAATGCCAAAACTGGAAGACTTCTACACCAACACCGCCGACTTTCCTAAAAAACTATACGACGCATTGACGGATGCCGTATCTAACAACAGTCTCTACGGCATCAACAATGACGGCGACTTCACCGTGACATTCATTCCCACATTCAATTTTGATGACGAGCTGGCGCAAGGATTCGACAAAGTCAAAAATATGCCAGAACTACAATACACCTGGACCGGCACGAAATTGATCCCCAAAGACGGCAACAAGATCTACGACCTCGACCTCAACCATTTCGGAGTTGAAAACTACACCCTCAAGAACCCCGAAAACATAATAATGGAAATCTGGAAAAAATACTTTGAGTTCGACCCGTTCGGGCTGGAGATTCCTGCGAAGGAATACATAGAAACCTACCTCGGCGACGTAAGGCTCGACAGCCGCACGGTAGCCACATACGGAATAGTTCAGACATTGACATTAGCCTGCTATCCTTACAAAAAAGGAGGATGGTACGTAATTGAGTATATGGTAACTGACGAAGTTAATCAAGTGGCGGCGTACACCTACATCGACGGTCAGATGCAACCTACAGACATCCTTCCCCCGGTAGATGAAGAATCAGTCACCACAAGAGAACCCGAATGGATTACGTTGAACGTATTATACACCCTCAAGAATTTCACCGCCGACGGATATGAAACCGAGTACCTAAATATCAGCGACCATTCAGACCCCGACATCAAGTACTCCACCACAAACACCACCTACAAATGGGACGGTGAACAGTTTGTGAAACAAGACTCCGTAGAGAAGGTTTACAAATACGATTGATGCAATATAACCGCGTGTGCAGACGTTTTTAATCAAAACAAACGCAAAGACCACATGAGACCATTATACCTTTTTGTAATTGCAATACTAATGACCGCCGCCGCTTGCGAAAGTCCCGACGCCACCATCCCCGACCCTCAACCGTCGGCGTATTGGTGGAAGACCACGTGGAATCCCGACAGCACGGAACAGGATTTTATCAACAGACTGCAAATCAAGAAGATATACATGAGGTTTTTTGACGTAGCCCCCAATGGCAATTCCAAAGCGCCCAAGCCAATTGCCACCATCCAAATCCAACAGCCGATAGGAAACGATGTCAAGATAATCCCGACGGTCTTCATCACGGAAAGTTGCCTGAAATTAGACATTGAAAAACTACCCAAAATGTTGGCGTACAGGGTTTTGCAGATGTGCGAGACCAACGACATCAAGGGCGTTGACGAGATACAGATAGATTGCGATTGGAAGGAATCGTCGCAGGACAGATATTTCCAATTCCTCGCCGACCTCCGCAAAATCCTCAAGGACAAGGGAATACGCCTTTCAGCCACAATACGCCTTCATCAATTGAGGATGACGCCCCCGCCGGTGGATTATGGAGTATTGATGGCTTACAATACCGGCAATATCAGCACGCCGCCGCACCGCAACCCCGTGCTCTCGTCCAAAGACGCCGAGCCGTACCTCAAGTCGCTGAAAAACTACAAGTTGCCGATGTGCGTGGCGTATCCCAACTTTAGTTTTCAATTGCTGTACAGCGAGGGCGCACTACGCGCAATCCTCTACAACGAAGACACCGCCGATACAACCAAATACCGCCGCATCAGCGACAACGAATACGAATCCACGGCGTCGCGCCTTATCGTCAACAATCCCGAGCCGGGCAGCAACCTCACGCAAATCAAGCACGGCGACAAGTTGTTGGTTTACAAGGCGGAATACGATGACATCTCAACCATAAGACTAACCATCGACCAGCTGCGTCCCATAATGTCGGCGCAGTCGATAATATACGACATCAACTCACGAAACATAAACAATTTGACAAACGAACAATATGAAAAAATTCTGCATCATTAGCCTATTGCTGCTACTGCCGGCATTGGCAAAGCCGTGTTTTGACATTGGATACGGCAACAAGTATTGGAGCTACTTCATGCTCAGGGAATTTGGCGACAACTTCGAGCCCGACTTCCTGAAATTCTGGAACGACTACACCGGACAGAATCTCGACGACTACGACCTCACGCTGCTCACCGAAAATTCTGCAATCAACCTCGACGAATACAAGATCTACGCCGCCGCCAAAAAGAAGAACGATAGCGAAATGCTTGAGTATTTGAGGCTTAACAACCTTTACCGTCAGCGTCGCAACAATGATTACGACTTCTGTTCCAAACTCTATATAGAAGCCTACGGCGACGAATACGACCCGGAATGGAACGATTGGTACTACCCCACCAAAGAAGACCTCGACAAAGCCAAAGAAAACCTCGCCGAGGTAATCACCGCCGCCCGTGGCTACAAGGGCAGCAAGTACGCCGACCGCTATATCTTGCTGGCAATGAGGGCGTTGTTCCAGTCGGGACAGTTTGACGAGGTCATCAAATACTACTCCGAGAGCCTCTCGCGCATCCCCGCCGGCAGCGACTGCCTCCGCCTGATTGACGACCTCTACGCCGGTGCGCTCCTCCGCACGGGCAAGCAGGACGAGGCAATGGAAATCTACGCCAAAATCAACGACAATGTGAGCCTTTCGTGGTGTGTGGCTGGCAAATACGAGTACAAAACGTTGATGGACACCTACAATAAGAACCACAATTCAAAGACGATTCCGTGGATTATGATTCAGTTTATCGACAACATCGACTTTGAACTCGGACGCAAGGAGTTTTACAGCAAGGAAGATTCGCTCCAAAACATCGCCGTAAAGCGCGATGCCGCCAATTTCATCGCGCAAGCCAACAAAATCGCCGACAGCAAGGCTACCGACAACCCCGCATTATGGAAGAGTGCCGCCGCATATTGCAACTTCCGCCTCGGCAATTACAACGACGCCAAGAAACAGGCGGACGCAGCAATGTCGATGGCTGGCAGCGCAAGCGTCAAGGAAAACGCACGCATGACCCGACTCCTCATCTACGCCGCCGAACCCAACTACACACCCGCCTACGCCAATATGATGCTCACCGAGCTCAAATGGCTGCGCTCAAAGGTGAAGGCTGACATCGTCAATTACATCGAAAACTACGAGACCGTGCTCGCCGCCGTCAAGGACAAGAAATTGAAGGCTGCACTCGGCGGACTCCACTACACAATCTGCAAGACCGACATCAACCAATACGCACAGAATTACGGCCTTGGCTGGTTTATGTCAATCGACAATCCCGGCACGCAGGACTACTCGTCGAGGTATTTCACCGGACTGAGCGAGCTCACAGCCGCCGAGACTGAGGATTTTTACAACAATTTCAACAACCGCGACGAACTCTCCAAATGGCTCTGGGGTCAGATAGAGCACAATCAGGACTACTTCAACGACCTCATCGGCACCAAATATCTCGCCGAGGGCAATTTCCAGAAGGCTGTCACATTCCTGCAAAAAGTGCCGATGAAATTCCTCAACGAGCAGGCGATAGCCAAGTACATGGTTTACAGGGATTACGCTAAGCCAAAATGGTTGGGACTACAGCTCGAAGGCAACGATGTCAACACTTGGTTTTATGACACGGAAGACGCCGTGCCCGCACTCACCAAGAATCCGAAATTGGAATTTTGCAAGGAGATGATTTCGCTCTTGGGACAGGCGTCGCAACCGCAGAAGGCTTACGACCTCGCCACACGCTATTATCAGGCGTCCGAAAAGGGCGATTGCTGGCATTTGACGCATTATCTCCACTCCAGCTACTTGCAAGCGCCCGTCACCTCGGCAGAGCTCGACTTCGTTCAGGAAGCCCGCAAGCACCTCGAAACCGCCGCCAAAGCCAACGACCCGAAGTTGAAGGAATTGGCGCTGTTTGCACTCGCCCAAACCTCCGAACCCGATTCTTACGAAAAGAGGGTTTACAATTACGAGACCGACAAGTACGAAACCATCATCGACCGCAACAGTCAGAATTTCAAGGATTACCAACGTCTCTACGAATTTGAGAAGGGACGCACACCCGCCGTTTTGGTTACGGAATGTGATTCGTATGACTACTTTGTAAGGAACTACGCGAAGTAAAAGAACTCACAAAATGACAATAAAAAAAAGGGAATGCCTCGGCATTTCCTTTTTTTTGTATTTTATCAGCTTAGCCACCAGAACGCCGCGCCCACAAGCACCGCCAAGACCACTTTAACGCCCTTGACGATGAAAAAATCCTTCTTGCTCTCAGCGAAAAGTGGAATTGCGCCGTGTCCGTCCTGTACGATGCAATTGGCGAGCAACGCGCCAAGCGGCATCACGCCATTGCAATACAGCATTATAAAAACAACGTGCGGACCTGATTCGGGTATCAATCCAATGAGAATTGCCGCCAACATACAGAAAATATAAACGCTGCCGCCGCTAAACTGCTTGACCCACGTCTCGATGTCGCACACTTCATTTACTACAAAAACAACTATGAGCGCAAACGACGTCCACGACAATATTTTCAAAAAATGCTGTCCGATGACGTGATGCCAGATGTGGTCCTCAAGGAAATGCTCCGGCACACGCACTACCACGTACAACGCCACCGCCGCCACTATCAATGAAATCACGGACACGAAATTGAAGCCTTCTTCGTCGCCCTCCACTTCTCCACCGTGGTGATGATGTTCGCCAAGGAATCCGCAGAGTGTCAGCACGATAAATACGATGATTGAAACCAATAATATAAGCCTGTGCACCGATATATGGCGAAAATTTTCAACGATGTTGCCGTGCAGGCTCTGATGACGATGGTCGTGGGTATTGTGCAGCACAAAATGGGATTCTTGTCCGCACGGATTGGAACGTTTTGCAACAAAGATATTTGCAACATATCCCGCCACCATCGATAGCACAAACAATCCGACGAAAATCATAAACGCCTTGTCGGGCATCTTTGAGAGCATCCAGAATGCCTCGTCGCCGGTGGTGGCTATCAGGTTGGCGAGCAATGCGCCAAATCCTATCACATTGTGGGTGTAAAGCGACACCGCAGTATATGTGCCGATGCAACCGGGCACCACGCCAAGGATAGCCGCTATGAGTATCTGCAAGCCCGATTGACGCTGCATAAAACCGTGTACATGTCCCTTGGAGAACACGTTGAGGTATTCAAGCACCATTATCATAGACAACACAAAGAACGTGATGACCACAATCTGTCCCACCACGTCCGTCAAAAACTCTTGTAGCATTTCCTATCTTGCTAAAAAATCCTTGTTAATTATTGCCAAAACCACTTTTTCTTCTTGGGCTGCGGCTCGGGCTCAGGCTCCGATTCGCCGCTGAGTTTGCGCCAGATGTTGCCCCAGCCGGGGAATCCTCCGAAATTTCTGTCGTCGATGAAGAGGTCGGCGTCTATCTTGCGCATAAAGTACCTGCGGTCGTCGGGCAACGGCTGCTTGGCCTCGTCGGGGCTGTCGGCATTAACGGCGTGAAGCCTTACGCCGGCGTCCTCGAGATACTTGACGGCATTGTCAAGGAGTTCGCCAGTGCGGCAGGTCCACAATATGATCTTGTGCATCTTGGAGAGTTTTTTGAGGGTCTCCAATGCAAACGGCTTTTGCTTACCAATCTCAGGATAAGCGTCTTCAACGATGGTTCCGTCGAAATCTACTGCTATTTTGAGCATCTTATTATTAAGGTGTGTTAGTTAATTCTTGTTGGGGTCAATGAGTTCCGAGCGCATAGTCTTGATGCGGTCGCACATGTCACTGTACATCTGGGCGTCGATGTTGTTGCCGGGAACCTTGTCGTAAATCTTCTTTATGTTGTTGAGTTTCACGATGATAGTCTTGATGTCGTAATTGTAATAAAATGCCGAACTCTCTATCATCACTTCATAAAGATAATTGATAAGGCTCAGGAGACCCTCGCGCTGGTTCATGATCTGCTCGCGGGTGGTCTTGAGGTCGTTGGAGGCAACTGTGAGGTACTGGCTCTCCACCCATCCGCCGTAGATGACAAAGGGCAGGATGTTGTTTTTCTCATTGTCATTGAGATAATTACAAGCCTTCCAATACGATTCGGCGGCGATGTTGCTGAGCGAATCAGCGGAATTGACATTGCTCTCCATACGCTCCACGTAGCGGAAATTGAAACCCTCGGATATGTCGAGCTTGTCGGCGAGCTTGAAGGCGCAATTGAAATAGCCCATCACTTCCTGCTGCCTTTTGTAAAGCGAACAGTACGCAATGTCGGCGGAATACGCGCCCAATACCATCGCCTGCTTGGTCTCCTTGGTGTACTTGTCCATATTTTCAAGCGGGATGAGGAGGTCATTGTTGTAAGTGATGTCCTCATTCACAAGATACTTAAACAAATCCACCGGCAACGGAATGCCGTATTTGGTATAGACTACATTGGTGACATCAGAAGCCACCTGCGAGTCGCTGTCTGACACGGATTTCACACGGTTTTTCTTGCCATCGCCGCTACAGCCCTCAAGCCCAGCCAACAGCAATGCCGCGCAGAAGAATATTATAGTACGTTTCATTATCATTCTGACAATATAAATTTTAAATGTTAGATTCGGTTTGCAAAGGTACATAAAAAAAAGAATTTTGTATGTTAAAATCCCTCAAAAAAATTTTTGCAACTGGCATAAAATTATTGTGGGTGACAATTTTTTGTCGTAATTTTGCAAAAACCAAACAACACATATAAGATATGAAGAACAATTTGCTCACAATTTTGGCGTTGACAGCCTCGCTTGCCGTCAACGCACAGACCGTCAGCACCGTCAAAAGCCCAGACGGACGGCTCGCAGTAAACCTCAGATGCGAAAACTCGCGCATCACCTACTCGGCGAGCTATGACGGCAAGACCGTATTGGAATCCTCTCCATTGGGGCTTGTCACCGATGTAGC
>JAEEGH010025470.1_pt1 | contig 11863 bp, 8 predicted proteins | sample 9134181 | NCBI WGS metagenome assembly JAEEGH01 (sample SAMN16246544, study PRJNA631951) | gut metagenome | biome: gut microbiome; feature: rumen; material: DP-attached | host: Bos | place: Iran: Karaj | collected 2018-10
GAAAATCAAGGGCTTTATTAACCACAGCAATAATTGTGCTGCGAATGTCTGCACGGTGACGCTGATAGTCGCCGTAAATCAGTTTATCATCATCATCAAGAACTGCAACCTTTACAGTTGTAGAACCAACATCTATACCAAGTCTAATCGGCAGTAAATTTTTCTCAATCATATCCTTACAATTTTATCGGTTATCCCCTACTTAGTCAAACCGACAAATATTTCCTTAATTTTAGTGGTAAACTCTACTGTATCATCACGCAATTTGAGCAGGAAGGAATTATCTTCAAGTGGACCAATAACTTCGTCCATTTCTTTTTCGCTGCGATAAACCATACTGCGGTAATAATCTGTGTAATCCTTTTCACGAGACTTCAGAGAAGCATTGTAAATATCATAAGCCACAATAGAAACATCATCTGTAATGTTGCGGTACAAATCTACAGAGAATTCTTCAATTGGCCGTGAATAAAGCTGCTCAAGAAGATAAAGCGCATACCGAACCTTGTACTGTTCATAAGAACATTCACAAAGCTTATAGAACTGATGTACAGATCCCCAGTTATTTACGGTACCGTTTTTGATATTTTCAAAAAGCTCGCGGATTTTTTCAGAAGGAATTATCTGTCCACCTGCATTCTCCCATTCAGTATATAATGGAAGTTTTCTGATTCTTTCAACAAGATCAGGAGTAAGCATTTCCTGATTCAAGTCCTGGCAGAAATCCATAAGAGTGCGGGTTGCAAAATATTTTACAACCTTGCGGTAAGTCTTATATGCCAGAACCGGTTTAAAAATCACCGCGCCATACTTTTTCTGGCAGATTGCATCATCAAGGGTAAACTCCGCTTCCGGATTCTGATGGAGGAAGTCCTTTGCAGCCTGATACTGCTCTTCCGGAGTGCTTTTTCCTTCCATATACTCATTATTTGTTGTCTTAAGGTAGCCTGCTGTAAGACCAATAATGCGGTCAAGGGCAGCCATAACCTCCTGCATTGTATCAGGAGCAAGAGGATCTGTTTCTATAAACTGAATCTTCTTTTTACGCTTGTCTCTCTTTGTAAATTTATCTTTATTTCTGGTGATGGCAAACATATCATACATAAACCACCAGGCAGGAATAATACTGATTTTTTGAGAACCATTGTTTCCCGGAGCAACCAGTGCAAAAGGATAAGGTATATCAAGTTCATACTGATAGCTTCCCTTAGAAACAAGAACGAAAGAAGCAAAGCGAGAATTGTGCTTAAAGTCGCTGCAGAGTCCCGGCCAGAAACCGCGTTTTGCAAAAATCTCTCCATCCGGGCTTCGGCTATTGTGGTTACTGCCAATTGTAGCACCGGCCGCAATATTACTCTGGCCCATAACAGTTGTTGCAATGAGGAAGGAAGAGTTATGATGCTGCTCGTGGAAAGGATAAATCAGGTTATTAAGAATCTCGCAGCAGGAAACAGTTGAGTTATCTCCAAGCACAGAGTTCAAAACACGGGCGCCATATTTTACCTGACAGTTACGGCCCAGCACAAAGCGAACTGCAATTGCCTGATAAAAGACCTTACAGCCATAGCCCATAATACCGTTTACCATCTCAACACCTTCACCAATCTGAGAAGGCTCTTCTTCAGAAGAAAGCATGGTGATATTCTTAAGCTTAAAGGCACCTTTTATGTAGGCAGCTTCACAAATCTTTGAATCTTTAATGATGCTTACATTCTTGATAACAGCATCATTACCAACAATTCCATAAGTATTCAGTTCACGTGAAGTTCCAAATTCTGTAAGCTCTACAAAACGCCGCAAAAGCTCAGGGTCATCGCGGTAATGAGACCAGATATAGGCATCTGCCGGAATTAAATCTTCAAAAGGAAGAATCTTACGACCTTCGTTTTCATTTGCAACACCAATCCAGATACGGTGCTCTTCCGGTTCACCCTCTTTTATAATACCGTTACCAAATTTTGCATGGCATGTACAGCTCATTTCGTTGATGTTAAAAAGAATAACACGGTCGCCCAGGCGGTAATTATCCAGATAAAATACATTACGGATTGCGCAGTAGTCACCGGTAACAACATTACTCACTTTAGAACGACGGATTCCGCATTCAAGGCGAAGGTCATTATATTTAAGTACAAGCTTCTGGATTTTTCCAAGAACAACAAAACCCGAAAAGAAAGAAAGATGAATCAATGAAGGATCAAAACCACCCTCCGAATCATCAACATAAAAATTATTCCAGGTTGGATCATCATTATAATTAAGATTTTTTTCAAGAATTTCAATTTCTGCAGTTGTGAGATGTCTTTTTCCCTTCAGCAGTTCTGCCGGTACAACTTCAGAAGAATAATCTGCAGGAGATTCAATTTTTACCATATTATAGGTATTTTAACCTATAATACCAAAGTGAGCAATAATAAAGAGAATAATGCGAGCGTAGCGAAGCAATCCATTTTATGATAAAATACCTTTATGCTAAAAAAGGATTGTCATGCTGAACTTGTTTCAGCATCTCCAAATAGATTCCGAAACAAGTTCGGAATGACGTTAATTTGTCTCTTCTTCCTCGCCGCTCACCTTTATGCGTCTCCGGCTACCACCGTACAGGAATACACGCTGGAAAACGGCATGCAGGTTTTTATTCTGGAAGATCCGGGCGATGCACAGGTTCATATTGAATACACCTGTCGTGCAGGCTTTTCTTCTCAAACCCAGAGCACCTGCGGCTTTTTCAAGCTTTTTACAAGACTCGTTACCGCATCAAATCCCAGACTTAATTTTTCCGACGTTCAGTGCAATGCAGATTCTTCGCGCTATATAATAGAAGTAAGTCCTTCAGAACTCAATAATACACTCTTTACCCTTTCCGATGCAGTTTTTTCACCTGATTTTTCTGATGAGATTTTGCGAACTCAATTAAATGCACTTAAAAAAGAAGTAAACGACAACAAAGACACCATGTCGGTCTATATTAATGCCGCAATTGATTCCAGAGTATTTTCCCAGGCGCCCTGGAAGCACGACTCAGGCATTTATCCGCCGGTTTTCAAAAAAACTAGTGAAAAAACAGCCCGCACGATAATCCGCCAGATAAGCGAACAGTGGTATACTCCTAAGAACAGCGCACTTTTTATAAGCGGAAACATAAACACTGAGAAAACCCTGCTTATGCTGAGAAACAGCTTTGGCCGTTTTTATTCAAACTTCAGAACCCCGGTAGAAAAACCTTCAAATCCGGTAAATCATCAGAGAAAGTATGTTCTGCATTCTACTGAAATTTCTCCCGAGCTTACCCAGCTGGTTATTCAATACACCCTGCTTGATATGGAAGAATCAGATTTACTTGCTCTTGCCATGGGCTATGAAGGCTCCCTCTTCAAGCAGCAGCTTTTAAGTTTTGAAGAACTTAATATTCCAGGCGATGAATACATAAACGTTTCTGCCGCCCACAAAAAAGATTCTTCCCGCCTGATTATTCAGACTCTTCTGCAGCCGCCGGAAGACAAAAAAGCTGCTGCCGCCACAAACTCTTTTAAGCAAGCAGAACTTTTCTTAAAACAACTGGACCTCATTCCTCATATAGTTCATCCGGATGAATTTGAGTACGCTAAAAATCAGCTTGAATACAGCCTCAACCGTACTGCGGCTCTTTCTTCTGCCCTTATGCAGACCCTCTCCGAGTTCTGGGCCCTTCAGCCTTATTACCAGGCTACAGAAACCGATACAGAAAACTATGCTTCCCAGACAGCAAGCCTGCTTATGAGCCGCCCTCAAAAACTCCATTCAAAGGCTTTGTCGCAAACCATAAATCAACTGCAGAACGAAGAGCCTTTTATTTTTGTAATCATAAACAGCAAGGATTATAAGGCAAACAAAAAGGCCTATTCTGCTGCGGGCTTTGAAGAAATCAACGAAAAGAATGCTTCCTGGTATGTACAGCAGATCTTTAAGGAAGTTCAAAAGGAAAAAGAAGTAACAGATACAGGCCGCCTTTACACCTCAGATGCAGCAACAGAAGATAACAGCTACTATCAGAAAAATCTGGATACTACAGCTCAATATAAGCTTTCAAATGGCATTGCCGTATACACAAAGGAAAATCCTCTTTCTGAACAGACCTCTCTTCTTCTTTCAATAAAGGGTGGTAAATATAATTCAGCTGATGATAATGGCTTTGAAGAGGTTATGATAAATCTTACGGCCGGCCTTATTCAAAAAAAGCTTCGCTCTGCACAGGCTCAGGGCCTTCTTACCGGAGCCTTTTACGTAAGTTCAGAAACAAATCTTTCTACAGGCAATATAATAGTAGAATTTGATCAGGAAGATACTATTGCGGTCTTAAAAATGATTGCAGAAGCAATAGTTTACGGGGAGATTGCCCCTGCAGATGCAGACCGCGCTGTTTCTTCCCGCAAATATAAAAAACGTCTGGAAAACGGCACTGCTTCAAACCAGATGTATAGTGCACTTATTAACCGCATATACGGCAAGGGAGAACTTTCTGCAATTTACGAGGCCGAAAAAGAAATTCTTTCTGATACTGATTACACAAAGATTCTTTCTGCCTACCCTGCCATTCTCAATGCTTCCCGCTATTCTGTAATCATCTCTGGAGCCCTGCATCAAAATCTTGCAGATTTTCTGGAAGAAAGTCTGGGCCAGCTTGCTAGTCAGATTGCTCAGCATGGAGTTTCAGAATCTGCGGCTCTCAAAGCGCCTGATTTAAGTGCTGCAAAAAATCTTACTGTTCAGGTTCGTCACACCTTCCTTACTGATATTCCAGCAGAAAAGGCTGGCCCGCAGCCTGCAGTGCTTATTCCTACAACAGAATTCCTGGATCCGGTTATATACGCTTTTACCGCACCGGAGCCGGGTACAAAAGAGGCTGCCTTGTATAATGCAGTTTTGTGTTATGTAGCAGAAAAACTGGAAAAGAATAATCCTGTGACTGTGCTGCTTCCGGAAAACGGCGTAAACCTTGGAAGCCTGATTATCCAGAATGTTGCTCACACCAGAGAACTGGATGCCCAGTATAAAACGACTGTTCAGTCTATCAAAGATCAGCTGCAGCATCTGCAGACAAGCCAGGCCTTAGTCCGCGAAATCAAAAACAACTGGATCCGCAATCAGATGAAAGACACCGGCTCAGATACAGGAACCGCCCTGTTAATGCAAAAAGGCTTAGAACTCTTTAACGAAAGTCCTAAGCCTCTCTGGTATCTGGAAGAATACAATTACATTCAAACCGCCAGCCTTCAGGATTACCTGGAAATTATGGAATACTTCCCTGCAATTCCTCAGGCCCGCGTTTACTCAAAAGATTCTAAGAAATAATTAGTATTCGTCTGCAGCAGAAGGAGTTGTTACAAAATCCATGCTGTATTCCTGAACATACTTTGCAATATTTTCTTCAGACATCATGTTCAAAAGCTGTTTAATCTGAGCTCTTGTAAAGTAGTATTTTACAGAAGGAGATTCTCTTGTTGTTGCATCCCCTGCTCTTTCATAATATTCATTCTTAAACGGATAATTGCTGATTACAAAATATGGAGAACCTTTTACAAATTCATAACCAACAAAACCTTGTCCTTCACCATAATTAGGAGTTGAGCTGCTGATTGCACCCCAGTTCAGTCTGTACTTAATTTTTCCATAAGCGCGCTCTGTACGTTTTCCCTTACGCTGAAGTCTCTTATTTTCAAAGTCATTCATATAAGCTTCTGCAGCCTTGGCAAGAGCTGCACGGCCTTCCTTATCAAACTGAACATAATAGTAAGCAGCAGAATTATAGCTTCCAAAACCTGCCATCAGATTATCATAACGAAGTACAACAGTAGCATTCTTTTCTTTTAAGCCGGTAATTTCCTGTGTAAATACAGTTGTTTCATCGTACTTAATAAAATCATCACCATTTCCAAAAGTAAAGAATTTCTCAAGCGCATTCTTCTTTTTTCTAGGAGTTATAGATTTAGCAGTTTCGCCATCAGCTTTTCCTTCAGCGCCCTCTGCATTTTCTGTTTCTGGACTGTATGAATCCGGAGCTGTCTGCACATTTTTAGTAGTTCCACAAGAAAACAAAATTGCCGAAAAAGCAACCAGGCAGGCAGCACGTAAAATAGTTTTTTTCATTTCATAAACCTCATAATTTTTTGTTAATGTCTTTATACATTATAAACAATTATTCAATTTAAGTCGTTACAAAACAAAAAAAAGTTTTGAAAAATAATTCACCCCCCCTCGCTACCTCGCCTTCATCTCCGACAAAATAGACGTCCAATTTGAGTTGGTATTCGAAGCATTGAAGCAAAACAAATAAGACTGTTTACAAATCATTTTTTTCATAAGAAAAAAACACAAAAAAAAGACGTTCTCTTTCGAGAACGTCTTTTTGGATTTTAACAGTCTAACCTGTTATATGATTAGAAGTTAACCTTGAAATTAACTGGTACAGAGATCTTTACTGAACTAGCAATATCGAACTGTGCAGCAATTTCGTAGTTCATGATTCCTACAGAACCTGTGAAACCAGGTTTGATTATACAGCCGAAGCTAGATGACAAAATGTCAGCATCTTTGAAGTAGAGGTATACAGTACCCTTGTCCAAAGTATATGAGAACTTAGCAAGTGCAAGCAAAGTCATAGTACTCATATTGATGTTAGTGATATCATCAGCTGTCCACTTTGCATATGCCTGAATGTTCAATGCATCCTGAGCGAATACAATGTCGAAATCAGCTCCGATTCCATTTGTGGTTCCCTTGTAGAAAGCACCGTCAACGAAGATTGTTACTGGATCGAATGTGTTCTTGTAACCTACACCAAATTTAAGTGTATTGAACTTGTCTGTAGCATCAAACATTGCAGAAATTGTTCCGAAATCAGCAGCATACTGAGCATAGAAGTTCAACTGTCCAACTGAAACATCGCCACCATTTGGTTTTGAGAACCAATAAGTACCTTTGTCATTTACAAAAGAAAGTGTCATAGAGAATGCATCAACATTTACATCGAGAGAAGCACCCCATTTATCATAATTGATAAGGCGTCCACCGTAATCAATTGTTTCAACGTTCATTGATTTATCAATTGTACCAAGGTTTACCTTAAGCACATCAAATGGCTTGAACCAGATTGCCCATTTTCCTGTTGTGAAAGCGTTTGATGTACCATCTGTGAATTTGAATGTTCCACCTGCTCTATCAGAAGAAATAGTCAATGTCAATGGAGCATGCCAGAACTGGTTTTCGTTCTTAAGCATAAGAGCTTTTACATCGCCTGTTGCTCCATCGTAGTTAAACAAATCTCCAGCAAGTCTTACACCAGCTGAAAGATCAGCTGCAAAAGCAGAAGCTGCTACTGCTGCTGCTGCTAAAATTCCAACGATTTTTTTCATTTGAAAAAATCCTCCCTTTTCTTCGGAGAATCAGGAGGCTTCAAATCAAGCAAAAATCTCAAAAAAAATATTAATTTTTCACATTTTTTCTGTAGCCAAAATTCTTACGATAATTATACTGCGGGCAGTTTATACCCGCAGGAGGCTTTTATGATTTATGGATATATACGAGTTAGTACAGACAAACAAACTGTAGAGAATCAAAGGTTTGAAATCAACAGATTTATCAAAAAGAGTGGAGTACATGTTGATTCCTGGATTGAAGAAACAATAAGCGGAACTGTTGCACCAAACAAACGAAACCTCGGAAAGCTTATCAGCAAAACTAAAAAGGGAGACATCATCATCTGTTCTGAACTTTCCAGGCTGGGGCGTAACATGTTTATGATAATGTCAATTCTGAATATCCTGATGGAAAATGGAGTGATAATTTATACCGTCAAGGAGAGGTATAAACTTGGGGAAGATTTGACCAGTAAAGTGCTCGCATTTGCTTTCAGTATATCTGCAGAGATTGAAAGATCTCTGATTTCTCAGCGGACAAAAGAGGCTTTACGCCGAAAAAAGGCAGAAGGGGTAAAGCTTGGCCGCCCTAAAGGAAAACTGAACTCAAAATATAAGCTTACAGGATGTGAGGAAAAAATAATCCGCATGCTGAATGAGGGCTACCCAAAGAATCTTATCAGTAAACAGCTGAATGTTTCACCTTCAACGCTGTATTTGTTTTTGAAAAAGAAAAATATTCACAGGTGAAATCAGAATTTGCAGTTTTAACTCCTAAATTAACCTTTGTAATCAATAAAATTGATAGAAATTTATAATTAAATGTTATATCAGAGGTTTTCCTTATTAGCGCAAATAATAGCGAATAAAAAAAATAATTTTTCTTGACTTCACATATAGGCCGTGTTAGAATTATAAAAAAAAGAGGATTTCACGTAAAAAACCGTTGGTTTGTGAAATCCACAAATAAAAAGGAGGATTTTTTCAAATGAAAAAAATCGTTGGAATTTTAGCAGCAGCAGCTATTGCCGCTTCTGTATTCGCAGCAGATGTTTCTGCTGGTGTAAGAATTGAAGGCAGTTTGTTTGACTATGACAATGGAGACATCAAAGCCTTGACTTTCAAACACAAGAATGAAGACTATCACAAGCCAGTATCATTCTCTATCTCTGATGAAAAGGCAGGTGCCACATTCCATTTCACAGATAAGGATGATACAGCAATGGTTTCTACAAAGTGGTCAATCTGGTTCAAGCCTCTTGATGTTCTTAAGATTACTGTTGGTGACTGGGATGCTAACATCAACGTAGAAACAATCGACTACAACACATACTCAAAAATTGGTTCTGCAGGTTATACACTTTCTCTTACTCCAGTAGATGGTCTTTCTTTCGACTTGACATTTGCTCCTGGATGGCAGGGAAAATCTTGGCTGTCTAAGGATAATGGTGCTGATGCAGCTGTTGCTGAACTTGGTTTGAAGATTGCTTACAGTGCAGACTTCGGAACAATCGGTGCTATCTTCGATGCAAAGAATACATTCGAAGAAATTAAATTCGGAGCTGGCTACAAGAACACATTCGATTCATTCACAATGTTCGTAACTTTCTTGGGCTGGTATGTAAAACCTGAATTTGCTAAGATCCGTGCAGAAGCTTATGCAGAATATGCTGCTGATGCAATCAAATTCCAGGCATTTGTTGCTGGTGGTTATAACATGATTGGTTTCGATCCACTCAACCCATGGGATTTCGCATACTGTGCTGATGCTAAAAAAGCATTTGTTGGTGCTAAGATGAAGTTCAGCTATTCTATGGATGCTGGTACATTCTATGTTTTTGTAAAAGACGAAAACTTCCTTGCTAATACATTTGCTATGCAGATTAAGCCAGGTTTCGCTTATAACGTAGGATGTATGTCTGGAGATATCGCTGTACAGTTCGACATTGCTAACAATGTTGCTATCAGCGTTCCAGTATCATTTGCTGTAAGCTTCTAATCTTAAATCAGTTATCTAACTGAAATAAGTAACGCCGTTCACTATAAGTGAGCGGCGTTTTTTTTAGATTTACGGCTTGATTTCTCAAGCCCTTGTATATTTTAATCAGTTTTAGTTAAATCTTTACCGGGATTTTTTTCTGTAATTCCAATACCTGTTCCAGAGAAAGTCCTACTGACTGTGCTATTTGCTCTGGAGGTAGTTTTTTCAATTCCAAAAGATTGGAAGCTACTTCAATGGCTTTTTCCTGTTTTCCTTGGATAATACCGTCTCTGCGCCAGATTCGGATGTATGCTTCTTCATCATATTCAGTGAGTAAGTTCATCTTAACCTCCGCTTTCTGCTCTCTAATGTAGCCTTCCAGAAGATTCTGTTCGCAAGCCCAATCAACAGCTTCATTCACTGCTTCTTCTATGGTCATGCCTTTTTCTTTATTATCATTAATTCTGCTTACGAACTGTATGTAATCATACAACGGTTTACACTTTTTTTGAAGGGGCAAATTATAATCTTTATTAATATTTAATACACGTGCAGTCCATTCAAATTTACCACTTTTATCTTCGTGCATAAAAGCATCTGAAAGTTTCAATTCATAATCCTCATCTCGTCCTGTATCTCCATTATAAAAGACGATGTAGTTTGGATTTGGAATCTTGATAAGTGTACTTGTTCCAATCAGCTCTCGTTTTGAATCAATGTACTTTTGGTACAGCTGTGCGAAATAAAAGAAGCCTCGTAATGGCATGTTTGGATTTGTTGTCCTCTGATGTTCATATAAAGTCATCTGCGAATCTATAAGAAAAGAAACGTCATTGTGCATTTTGATGTAAATAACATTTTCAAGAGTGTTTAATTCAAGTGCATCCGGATCGGTGTAATTGGTACCGTTCAGTGCATTGTAAAGCTCCAGGCGCCATCGTTTACTGCGTTCAGTATCCTTGCCAAAAATTGCAATAAAAAGATGATCATACACTTTTGTTTGACTTTTTGTTGTTTCTGAGTTGTTTTTAATTTGATCCATAGTTTTACCTCCAACATTAAAAAATCCTCACACTATATAATTAGTAAAACCTTGCACTTTTCTGCGAAATTTCAGGAAAAAAGTGTAAAAATTGGCAAATTTTTCTTAAATTTTCGCAGAAAATCGCATATTAAGTCTACTTTATATATAGAGAGTTTTATTTACTGATTAATTTTATGGAGGATTCTGGTTATGACAGAAACGGTGTTCGACAATATTGATCCTGCTGTTTTAGAACGTGTAAAACGGCTTCGGCTTATTGACGATGAACTGATGACAGTAGTCTTCAGTGGAGATAAGAAAGCGGCAGAATTTCTTATACGGATTTTATTGAATCGGAATGATTTAACAGTAACTAAATCGATGACTCAAGTGCAAAAACATAATCTCTTTAGACGCTCTGTAAAACTTGATGTAGTTGCTGAAGATATATTTAAAACCGAGTACAACATAGAAATTCAACGGGATGGAAGTGGAGCTGGTGGAAGACGTATTCGTTATCATCAGGCTATGATAGACAGTCATACACTCAAAAAGCAGGAAGATTTTAATAAGTTGCCAAATCTATATATTATCTTCATTCTCGAACATGATTTATTCAAAAGAGGTAGACCTATATACTTTGTAAACAAGACTCTTGATATAAAAGATGAAGATGGCAAATATTTGCCATTTGATGATGGATGTAATATAATGTACGTAAACGGCGACTATAGAGGAGATAACCCTCTCGGAAAATTGATGCATGATTTTTCAATGTCTAATGCCGATGAAATGTATTATAACGAACTTGCAAGCAGAGTAAGATTTCACAAACAGGATGAAAAGGGGGTACAAAACATGTGTAAAATCGTTGAAGAATATGGCGACGAACGTGCCGCCGAAGCCTTGAAAATAGGAATTGAAAAGGGTATGCAAAAACAAGCCATTGAAACAGCAAAAAAACTTCTTAAGGATAAGAAGTATACGGCAGAAGAAATTTCCACATTATTGAACATTCCTGTAGATGCATTTGTTCAAACTGTAGAGGCTTAGATTTTTATTATAAACAAAAATAAGTTATTAACTGCTAACAAGCTTTTGTTGAAAAATAATTATAACATAAAAAAATCCGTTCTCCTTTCGGGGAACGGATTTTTGGTTTTAAGCTAATTCTGTATTTAATTTAGAATTAGAATGATACCTTGAAGTTTACAGGTACATCAACCTTGATTGTGCTTGCAGCTGTGATTTCACAAGCAAGTTCGATTGCACAGCATCCAACGTTTGTTGTGAAACCAGGTTTAATAGTCATGCTGAATGAGTCAGCAAGGAAGTTAGCATCTTTGATGTAGATGTATGGTGTGATTCCGTCAAGAGCGTAAGAGAACTTAGCAGACATACCTACGAAAGCACCTGCAGCTGCAGAATTACCAACGTGCCACCAAGAAGCATCCCATCCGCCTT
>JAEEGH010025471.1_pt1 | contig 11862 bp, 13 predicted proteins | sample 9134181 | NCBI WGS metagenome assembly JAEEGH01 (sample SAMN16246544, study PRJNA631951) | gut metagenome | biome: gut microbiome; feature: rumen; material: DP-attached | host: Bos | place: Iran: Karaj | collected 2018-10
CAATAATGTCTAGAGAATGCTTTGCCAGTCCTTCGTTTTGAAGTTGTTTCCAAAGCACACTGAATTGATTTCTGTAGTATTCGCGATTGTAATAGTCGTGTGCTGCCTGTTGCCCCATATTTTGATTCAGTATGTGAGCAAATTGTTTGTCGACAGAACAGTATTTAATGAGACGCTGTTCATAATCGAGAATTACAGATTTATTGAATGATGGATCAAAAATGAATTCGATTACCTTTAAATCTTTTTTCGCTTCATTTTTCAGATGTTGATCCATTCGAGTTGATGCACTTGTTGTCTCGCCAATATATAGGTTATTATCGTCATGAATAAGATAAACGACGGGCCAATTTTTTCCTCGTGGAGCCTGTCTGACCTGGTTCAGACCTGCTTTGTCAAAAGTATAGCTACGAATCTCGCTGCTCATAATTTCATCTCCCGCCACAGCGCATTCCGCGTTTTGCGCGCCTATTCTTCAATATATTCCACAATATCCTCGATGTTGCACTTTAGAATAATGCAGAGTTTATCCAGAGTATCAGTATTCACAGTCTGATTCTTTTTAAGGCGTGAAAGAGTTGAATGACTGATGCCATTAGTTATCAGCTTATACTGAGTAACGCCTTTCAGCGCCATCGTGTTCCAAAGCCTGTTATAGACAATCATGAAAGAATACTCCGGATGTGTTGTTTTCATGAGAATTATGCAATATAATCCCCTTTGGAGGTAGCACCCCTAAAAGGGTAATGCCCCTATAAGGGCAATATGGTTTAACCCGGAGGTTATATTTTGACGCTCGATTATTACGTCATCGGTTCACGCATAAGACAGTACCGTCAGGAGCTCGGTATTACTCAGGAAGACCTTGCCCTTCAGATTAATACTTCAACTGCATATATAAGCAACATAGAAAGAGGTTTAAAGAAACCTAGTCTTCAAAAACTTGTAGAGATTGCCGATGCCATGCATGTAACAGTTAATGATTTCATATATGTTTGCCCTTATACTTCCTATCCTTCTTATGACAGAGAGCTTGAGTATTTGCTCTCTACATACACCTTGGAGAAGCAGCGAAGAATCACAAAAAGCATCGCAGAGATAATTAAAACGCTTTCAGAATAAGATTGCCGGAAGCCAAAAACACAGCATGGTTTTTACCTATTGGTTAAGAGTATAACCATTAGAGTATGGAGAATAAACGTTTTTAATATTAATTTTGTTCCGAACATGAAGAACATGCGGAAAGGATATTAAAAATGCAGGATAACGAAAAGAACCTCGATAACGATCAGGTCAAAAAGAAGATTCGTGAACGCTATAAAGGTGTTAGTGAGGATGTATTAGATGTTATTCCGGCAGTTCCCCAAGAAGACTTCTACAGATCCGAAAACCATAAACGGGTTGCTGTTTATGCCCGTGTATCAACAGATGATCCCAATCAAACATCTTCTTATGAACTACAGAAAAACCATTACGAAGACTTAGTCAATAGAAGGACAAACTGGGAGCTAGTAGATATCTATGCGGACGAAGGTATTTCAGGTACCTCTCTGCAACACAGAGACAACTTCCTTCGTATGATTGATGACTGCCGCTTAGGAAAAATAGATCTTATCGTAACCAAATCTGTCTCAAGGTTTGCCAGAAATATAATCGATTGTATTGGTTATGTCAGACAGTTAAAGGCTGAGGAACCGCCAATAGGTGTTTTCTTCGAAACAGAAAACATATATACATTGGATGAGAATTCAGAAATGTCTCTTTCATTCATTGCTACTTTAGCTCAGGAAGAAAGTCACACAAAGTCTGAGATCATGAATGCTTCCGTAGAAATGAGATTCAAAAGAGGAATATTCTTAACTCCTAAATTACTTGGATACGATCACGACGAAGATGGAAATCTTGTTATAAACGAAGATGAGGCAAAGACAGTCAGGCTGATATTCTTCTCTTATCTGTACGGCTATTCGTCTCAGCAGATAGCAGATGCCTTAACAGATTTGGAAAGACTGACCAAAAGAGGCAACGATGTGTGGTCCTCTGGAAGCGTTTTGCAGATTTTGTCAAATGAACGATACTGCGGGGATGTGCTTGCAAGAAAGACCTTTACCCCCAATTATTTAAACCACAAATCGAAAAAGAATAATCATGATAGAAATCAGTACAGACAAAAAGATCATCATGAAGCAATAATATCGCGTGAAGACTTTTTTGCCGTACAAAAACTCATAAGAAATGCCAAATATAGAAATAAAGGATATTTTCCTGAAATGCCAGTCGTTAAAACGGGGTATCTCAAAGGTTATGTTGTTGTCCATCCTAAATGGGCCGGCTTTACTGTCGAAGACTACTATATGGCAAGCAACAGTGTTTATGATGGGGTAAAAAGTGTCCCTTCAAGAAGACTGGAAGTAAAACTTGAGAAGGGGAATATTGATCTCAGAGGTTATGAACTTGTCAGATCACAATTTATGTCGCCATTGGGAAGAATCTCCGTGTCTATATCTCCCATAAAAATGGTTTTCAGTAAATCAGCCCTGATCAAGTTGCCTAACGTTAAAAAGATAGAGATTCTTGTAAGTCCAATCCAAAAGCTTATCGCCATAAGAAAAGCGGAGTCGAATTCCAGGTATTCATTAGAGTGGAGCAAACATACAGAAAAAGGAGTTCAACCTAAGGTAATAAGCGGTGCGGCCTTTATTCCGACACTGTATAAGCTGTTTTCTTGGAATACTGATGTTCAGTACAAGATTAACGGGGCGGCATATAAGTTTGAAGATGATACAATTCTGATCTTCTGTATTGATGATGCAACACTATATATCGATAAGAATGATTTCAATGATAGTGATTCTGATGGTGTATATGTTACGGAAAAAGCGACAAATCGTCGTAGAAGAAGAATAACCGCATATCCCAAGGAATGGGCTGATTCTTTTGGCGAAGAGTATTACAGATGCAAAGCAAAGGAAGATCAGATTACGCTAGATCAAAAAGAAAAAGGGTTAAATGCTGAGCAAGTTACATACTCGTCAGATGAAGGCAATGTAACTACACCGGAAAAGGCGGCTAATGAAATAAAAGAAATATTGGAGGATTTAGGAATAAATGAACAATGAAGAAATGACCGGTGAAAGCGCAATAAAAGAGGAACAGTTCTCATACGACGGCTATCAGGTTGTAAGAGGAGAGTTTTTTGCACATCTGTTCGAGCCTTCTGTAACTTTCAAAGATGCTAAGGTGTCTGTGAATGCCGCGTGCTTGAATAAACTCCCTGATGTCACTTTTGTTCAGTTTCTTGTAAATCCAAATGAGAAAAAACTCGCTGTTAAACCCTGTGATGAAGAATTAAAAGACTCTTTTTCGTGGGCTTCAAGAAATACAGCAGGCAAAAGAAAACCAAGGCAAATTTCCTGTGAAATGTTCTTTGCAAAGGTTATGAAATTAATGGGCTGGAATCCGCAATACAGATACAAGGTATTAGGAAAACTTATAAGAACTAAGAATGATACCTTGTTTGTTTTCGATCTTACAAGTGCTGAGACATATAAGAGAAAAAAACCCGAATCGGGAGATATAGATAGAAAGGCATATTATCCAGATGACTGGATGGAACATTTCGGTGTCCCCGTCAGCGAACACCAAGACTTAACACTTGTCAGTATTTTTGACGATTATACAGTATTCAGAATCGATAAAGATGAAGAAAGAAAGGGAAAAACACAAAATGACACCAACAATATCACTGGATATGAAGAAGAGAAGGATCAGGATCCATCAGAAGACATTAAAACTGATGAATAGTCCCGAATACATCTATATCTGGGTAAACCCCGACGATATGGAAATAGCGATATGCAATGCAGACAAAAGTAGTAAGGATGCTCTTAAGATTCATTCCGGACACGAGTGTGAAATCTATAGCACTTTTCTTTTTAGTAAGCTTAAGAAAACAGCACCATGTCTTAAAGAAAACCGCACTTATAAACTCGCAGGGATATTAAGCAGGGACAATAGAGTCGCGAGGTTTTCGTTAATAGATTCCAACGTGATTTGAGGTTAATACAATGAGCACATCAAACGACTCGGAATATGCTATAAACGAAGAGCTTTTGCGGTTGATTCAACCGCTAAGCGATAATCATATTGAAAAACTAAAAGATTCTCTCATAAACGACCGGGATATGAGGGTAGTTCATGTTTGGAACGGATATCACTTAGATGATATGGAAACATACAAAATCTGCATAGATTTGCAACTAGATCACATTATTGAAGAAATGGATTTTCCGAACATCAATTATGCAGCCATATATATTTGTAAAAACCAACTTAGAAGAAAAGACCTTTCAATAGAATACAGTAAATATCTCATAGGACAACTCTACTACTATTATCATGCTTTGCGAGCTCCGTTCAAACCGGGTGATTCTCAAAACGCAATAGCGGATATTATTGCTGAATTCTCATATTTTTCGCCGGGCACAATAAGAAAATACAGTGTTTACGCTATAGCAATGAACAGTATATTTGATCAGGATACAACTTTTGCTAAGTTTATCCTTTCCGGAAAACTTCGCATATCTCATGAAAACACCATCGAACTTTCAAGATTAAGACCTGAAGAAATACGTGCCGTAGCGAGAGCTTCAATGGAAGAAAAGCTAGATCATATAACGCTTTCTTATATAAGAAATGAGGTCAAGTGGAGTCATATAAATGCTAAAAACCCAGTAAGCAGAAGAGAACGAACAGAAGAAAAGGCAAGTAATAAAATGACTATAAGACAAATGCCAGTATATGATCCTGATTCTGAGGTAAATAGTCTATGTTTAACAATAGATTCATGGATTTCTTCGATACAGAGAGTTAAAGGATCTGAGAATTTCCCTAAGATAACTAATACAGCAAGTCTAAAACTCATGAGAAAGCTTACGGTATTAGAGCATACAATAAATCTAATCCAGGAGTCTTTGGTAGAAAGGACGGGAAATGATGAACAACTATAAGGAGTTCATACCAAAAGTACACTTTGAACTTGTTCCTATAAAGGATCTGGTTTCAAATCAAGCATATCAAAGAAATCTTTCTATGATTCATGTCAAAAAAGCTGTTGCAAACTTTGATTTAAATCAGATTAATCCCATAAAAGTATCAAGAAGAGACGGAATTAATTATGTCTTTAACGGACAGCATACAGCAGAGATTATAGCTATGGTTTCGGGTAGTCGCGAAACCCCGGTTTGGTGCATGATTTACGACGATCTTGAATACACGGAAGAAGCAGATATTTTTGCTAACCAGATGACTAATGTAAAAACCCTACAGCCTATTGAGATCTTTAAAGCCAATTGTGAAGCAGGAAACAGCAAAGAACTCATGATCAAAGGGTTGGTGGAATCTTATAACCTAAAGATTGCGGCAAATTCTAATCCGGGCACAATTTCTGCCGTAAGTGCATTAGAAAAACTCTACGATAAGTATGGTTACGATGTTTTAGACCGTGTGTTGAAAATGATAATAATCACATGGGAAGGAGAATCAAAGTCTTTTTCAGCTAATATGTTAAATGGTGTAGCACGACTCGTAGTATCTTACGGCGAAAGAATCAAAGATGAGGTATTCAAAGAAAAACTGGGAGAGATTTCTATAAAAGAAATATCAAAAACAGCTAAAGATAGAAGGGCTGGTTCATTAGGTTACGCTGAAGCAATGCTAATCTTTTATAACAAAAAGATGCGTGCAGCTCTCCCATGGAACGAATTATATACTAGCAAGAATGCTAAGAGCTATATTAAAGAGGGAAGTGGTGAATGTGTTCTTGCGGATGAAAATGCAGACAATGAAGTCAGTTGAGTTTAAATGCGGACTAGCGGAGTTTTTAGAGATATAAACGGATTATTAGGCGGTAAAAGATAAAGAAAAAGCGACAGAGAAAAATGATCTTTGCCGCTTTTGTCTCAAAATTGATTTTTATGCATATGCGTGAGGCACATCTATTTTGTCCGTGCACAAGGCATCGAAATCAATTATATGATCAGAAAGAATCTTTTGGATATTATCCGGTAGATCGCTACATACGATAGTTTTATCGGGAAATGATACTTTAACATAAGAGGGACTATCATTGTCGATATCTACGTCAAAGTATGTAATACCATGTTGAGCAAAATTACGAGCATCAGAAGAATAGGGGGAACCATCATCTTCAATCAATAAATGTGCCCCAGTTGAAAATGCATCATATTTGTTGAAAAAATCAATTAGGAGTTCAGTTTCTTCTTTGCTTCGACAAACAAACTCAGGAACATTACCAGATCCTCCAGATGTGAATGCCAAGACGTTTCCGTTGATATCCAATCCAAACCAAAGAATATCTTCACACTGTAAGTCTATTATTGTGTATCTCATGATTATTACCTCACTTATTAATTATATCATTAAACATTGATTGACAGTTTTTACAATAAGGAATGGGCTTGCCAGTACGTGGTCGTATAGCATTTGTAAGATGAATATCCGACATTTTGCTGCCTTTCAACAAAAGCTGATTAATTGCATGAAATTCTGCACATGCACCAACAGTGTTTCGATCCGTTAAGCCCAATGAACCAATTCCACCTATTGTTTTGGCTCTGTCTAACAACTCAGGTGCGATCTTTTGAGGAATTGCGCCTGCAAAAGCCGCCACGGTCTGTCCAGTTCGTTCATCAAAAGCTCCTACAACCATTGCTTTGCCCCTTCCGCCTGCCGTGTTTTCAACAAGCTTTTGGGCCTTAGATAAAGCTTTGGATTTCAAGCTGTTTATGCGCAATCTATGTCCGAGAGTTTTTTTGAACAATCCACTTATTCCTTTACTCATGAGGTCCCCTCCTTTCATAGTAACTAGCGGTGTTGCTTGGATATTGGATGACATTAATGCCCTGCTGCCTTAGAACATCGAAGCACTCATATTTGTCTGAACCAAAAATAAGAATTGTGTGAGGCTTGAGTCTATTAACCATTTCATATAGGCCTTCGATAAAGCGCTCACGGTTAACTAACTGTCTGGGACTGCCACCAACAGTACCGATGGCAACTATACTGTTCTCCGGAATACCTTCGAATGAATAATCATAGGATTCAGGCGTGCCCCAGCGGACATTGTTAATGACAGGAATACCATTCTGACCGAGCCAATATCCCCAAAGTCGCATTCTGAAGGTTGCACAGATTTTTAATGCAACAGGGAAGTCTTGATAAGTGGAAAAATCCGGTGTTATGACACCACCGAAATGACAGAGAATTGTTAAGACCTTATAAGGGTCATACCATATGCCCCTGGCACCATCAAACTTGTAATCATCCATATAGAAACAGACAAACGTATCGTCCTTAAAATGATTATCGATTTTTATCTGTTTCTTAAAGATCGCCTTAGCTTCGTCCCAGGTTATGATTCTCCGGGGAATAGTTATAGCAGTTGTTGGACAGTATGGAATATCGTAATTACCAAACACTGCCCCTTCTGCCATGAAGGCATTCCATACATCCTTAACCTTTTTGGGATTGGGATCTTTAATGTTTTTTATAGAAATACTATTCATAATGTATTTCCTCCATTTATTTAGTATTTGACCGATATTTGTTCGGCCATGCTTTGAATCTGCCATAGCTGAATTGAGTAAAAAATTGCTCTCTTGATCCCATAAAAATAGGCTTTGGAAGCCATTGTCAGAGCATTAGGAAAGTGAATACAGGGAACAATGTGTATTGAACGATGATTAAACAGGTTGACTCTTCGTATAACTGCCGTATACTTATAGGTATATAACGGAGGATATGCAAATGAATTACGATGATAATATTGGTAAGAACATTCGAGAGGTAAGACTGGAAAAAGGTTTTTCTCAGGAAGAACTCGCAAGAAACTGCGGTTTCTCTAACACAACGCTTAGTGCATACGAAAACAGAAGGAAAATACCTAACTTAACAACAATCGCTAAGATTGCTAAAGAGTTAGATGTAACTATTGAGCGCCTGTATTACGGCGATGAGAACATTTCGTTTATAAATTCAGAGCCTGATATAGGAAAAAAAGTTGTAAATTCTGTGTATTTTTTATGGTCTGAAGGCATAGTTTCGTATTTTGAGAGATTCAGTTATGGTTACAACTCCATGATGGAAGGCGATAGTAACGGTCCTAGCGGTGTCTTTCTGTATATTCATAAGTATTACCCGCAGATAAAAAGGTTAATCGGTTCATTAGATGAATTTAATGAACGCAAATCTACTTATGCTGATCCAGATAATTACTTAAAGATTCTGCTTGCATCAGTGGCAAAAGAAATAAATGATGAAATTGCTAAAGAGACGAAGAAAGTGTAGGGAATGTGTTGATGAAGACAGATGGTCTTGAAGATGTATTTTTGACATATGCTTGCGGTATTCTTGCAGATACAAATAGTGGATTGTCCGGCAGTAAAATAGTTGAGTATTGTTCAGCATACGCGCTGGATTATGGGAGATCTATACCACAGAGCAATTATCCTTTTTTCCCTAAAACTACAAATAAAAGAACGGCACTAAAGCAAAATTTAAATGAGTTTTCAGCATCGGAACAGTTCCATATTATTAAGGAATTATGCGAGCTGGATGAATTTCGCAACAATGAAGCTGCATCAGAGCTGAAGAAAAAGTTGTATAACAGATATGGAAATCTTTCGGCGGATAAGCTAAGTGAAACGGAACTAATCCAAAAGACAAAGCATTGGCTTGCGAATCATCCGGCATCGTTAAAACAATATGAAAGCGCATTGAGCAAGTATGAAAGCGGTATTTTCGAGCGAAACACGCTTGATGATATCCGTTTGTCTTTTGAATTATTAGTAAAAGATCTTCTCGGAAATGATAAATCTTTGGAAAATCAACTTAGTGGTATTAGTGGGATTCTTGACAAAGCAGGGACTTCGGTTGAACTGAAAAATATGGTTCACAAAATAGTGGATTATTATACGAAGTTTCAGAACAATCATGTAAAGCATGATGATGCTGTGAATAGCAATGAAATTGAGTATGTTATAGAACTTACAAGCGTTGTTATGAAGTTCTTGATCAAAGCGAACGGAGAAGAATAATAGATAAAAACAACAAGCAGTTAGTACATATATGATGAATATCTAAAATTGGAAGCAATAACATGATCTGAGGAGGATTGCATGTTAGAAGAACTTAATCATTCTGGTTATATTGTAATAAAACGCACATGTGAATTGTGTAATAATTCACAAGCTGTTAAAGGAGATACTGGATCTGCAGAAATAACGAAAACTGAATGTCGTTATGCGTATGAATATACTGATGGATATATTTACATTTATGCTTATGAAGCTATTCCAGAAATTAGCGGTAATAGTGTAGTCATTGGGACAGGGTTTGATAGAAATCAATATTTATTTTTTGTAGCCGGGAAAATTACTGATAATTGGCCGGAGTCTAGTCCTAAAAAAATCAAAATCGATTCTATTGTAAAAGGTTATGAGAAAGATGCTATTTTTAAAGAAGCGGTTTTTTCTTTTGATGAATTACAGTATTTTTGTCCATCTGTTGCAGTTGTTAAAGAAGACTCAGATCATAATGTTACATTTCTCAGTGAACGCAAAGAAATAAAGACTTTTGAAGTTATTGTTGATTCTATTAAATGTCATGTGAGCTTTAAATTACGAACGGAAGGCAAATGGGGATTTGCGAAGTCTCATATGACTGCATTTACAGATATAAAGATTTCTTTTCCAGAAACATCAGATTATGATTTTCTGAATAAAATATACTTAATGGTAGATATGGTGTTTGCATTTATTTGCAATAGACGAAATACAACATGCCTATCAATGGAGCTTATTGGAGAACATAAAGGCGTGATTTTTCAGAATTGGAAACCGGTTGAAAAAATGCTCCCGTTTAATTGTGTAATATACTATTATGATCATTATCGAGAAGATCCTGAGAACCATGAAGTTATTATGAACACATGGCGGGCAAATGGCTTTTTTGATCACATTGATAATTTGTTTGATTTGATAGCCAAAGACCTATCTGGAATTTCAGATGATAAAGGTCGTGGCACTATTTCTATAGAAAGTGTTCATCCTTCGCTAAAAAGAAGACGTAAAATTGATTTGCATCTTAGTTTACAAATTGCAAGTGCGTTTGAATTCTATGTTAGAAAGTATCTTCCTGATATGGTAAAAGAAAAAGATTATCATAAAGAAATATATCAAGTTCTTGAAAACATAGTTGAAAACTCATCTGGAGATAAAAAGAAGCTAGCAAAAAGCCTGATGAAACATGTTCTGGTTGAGCCTGCTTTAGAAGATAAAGTATGGAAAGTTTATAACGGCTATGATGAATGGAAACCGATAAGACCATGTATTTCGGAAGAGTGGTTTGGTGAAGACGAAATAAAAGAATTGGGAAGCGAAATGAATCAATGGCGCAACGAATTAGCACATTCGAAAAGAGAATACAAACCGAATACTAATACAATTAGAGCTGTAAGATTGATCGAGCACCTAAACTATGCAATAGTTCTTAGAAAGATCGGTTACGATGATAATGCAATAAAAGATATTCTTTCTTATGTGTTAATACATGAAAGATTTGATGTTTGATAATATTATCTTATTGGCTATATGCACGAGAAATATGCCGGTATTGTGAGTTCGCTGTGAGTTCAAAATGAGTTCACAAGAACTGAAAAACATATACAAATGAGTTCACTGAGAACAAAGTTATCATCTCAAATGCAATAAAATAAAGCATTTGCAAATGGTTTCCAGATAAAAGCGAACGAACTCGAATAATTGCAAAACGCTGGAAATGCCCTAAAATAGGGCATTTCACTTTTTTAAGCCACCAAAAAGCCACTAAATTTTGAACTCTTATATTTTGGAGACAGTAGCAGAACCATATTCAATTATTGGATCTGTAGCTTAAAAAGATATCAAGAGAACTTAACCCGGATGGTATAATTTCCTTGTCTGAGGGAGTGATCCCTTAGTCAAGAAAATTATCAGGAGTTCATATAAGAGATTGAGATGAGCAACATAATAAAGAACGATAAGATTATTGCTTGGATAAAGATAGTTGTTGGTATTTCCATGCCAATCGCCGTATTGATAGGATACTTGCCAATCCCTGAATATCTTGTTGAATTCACTTGTATTTCTAACACATTGGGAGGTTTATTGCTGGTTGCTGACGGTATATTGAATCTTAATGGGAAAAGCATCCCCGGTGTGCTCTACAGAAATATCTCAGCAGGAATATTCTTTGTATTTGCTATCTGCATGGGCAGCTTGTCGGGCGCATATCATATGAATTTTGAGGGCGCATTTTTCTATCTTCACGCGTTGTCGCCGGTGCTGTTTATTTTGTGTTATATCCTCTTCTTCAATGACCGCGAAGGTAATGCTGTAAAAAAGTTGTTGGTAACACCTGTGCTCATGCTCTTATACCTCTTATTTGATTTTGTTCTCGGAAAGTTCAGAGGCAGTTTTGTTTACGGATTTTTCGAGCCGGATGAAGTCAGCATCACAGATGCTTTGATTATTGGTGCTGTATTTTATCTCATGATGTTTGCTGTTGGTGCGCTCTTCTTGTTCCTGAACAAATTGGCGCACAAGAATAAAGAAAACAATGCCCGAGTGGAATAATTACCATGTCTGAGGAAGTAAGCCTTTGGTAAAGATAACCATCAGATAAACATACTGAATATTTTAATGAAGCATTGGCTATGCCCTACAAATGGCTTAAGAAAAATGCAGAAGAGATCAGGAATTTGTAGCGATATTCATTTCTCTTATAAATAGGTAATAAGGTGAA
>JAEEGH010025472.1_pt1 | contig 11862 bp, 16 predicted proteins | sample 9134181 | NCBI WGS metagenome assembly JAEEGH01 (sample SAMN16246544, study PRJNA631951) | gut metagenome | biome: gut microbiome; feature: rumen; material: DP-attached | host: Bos | place: Iran: Karaj | collected 2018-10
GCGTTATTGAGAATCAGCCTGTCGAAAAATGAATCTCGTCCTCTCTTTAACGGAACGGTGCAACCTGCGTTGCACCTACTGCTATTACAAGGTAAGCCACGAGGCGCGCAGCCTGGTGATGACGGATAACGTTATGGAGGCGGCAATTCGGCTTGCTTTTGAACGAACCCTGAAGCTTAGCCAGAGGTTTCTGAATATCACTTTCTTTGGCGGCGAACCGTTACTTTGTATGGGCGCCATCCGCAAGGGCGTGGATTTTGCCAAGAATCTTGTGCGTGAACGGCTTGGCGAGAGCGAATTTCGCTTGCGCTTTGCGGTGAATACGAACGGCACTTTGCTCGATGATTCCGTTGTCGAATTCCTGGAGCGGGAAAAGTTCCGCATCTATCTTTCGCTCGATGGTCACGAGGCTCATCACGACATTTGTCGCAAGCAGGTCGGTGGGGCGGGGTCCTTTAAATTGATAGAACCGCATATTCCAGCACTCCGTAGACTCGATACGGTCGTACTTTCGGTGGTGACCCGTGAAAACATGGGCTCGCTTTCGGAGGCTGTCCGCTGGATTCAATCCCAGGGGTTCAGGAACATGACGACGTCGGTCGATTTCGACGGCAAGTGGACGGGGGAGGAATTCGATGTTCTTGCCCGTGAGTACGCAAAGTTGGCTGGATTTTGGGTTGAACTTAAAAAGAATAAGGTTCCTTTTTACTTGGGAACTGTCCAGGACAAGCTAAAATTTCGATTGACGGGAGCGCGTCACCGTCTTACGAGCTGCCATGTGGCCGAAGGCATTGTCGCTTGCGCCGCGAACGGAAACCTTTTTCCTTGCACGCGTTTTATCAGCAGCAAGAAAGACGCCCCCTACGTCATGGGAAAGGTCTTTGACGATCCTGCTCAGATTTGGAATGGCTCGGTCGCACGGGATATTCTGGATTTCTTCAACCGCGACAAGGAAGATTGTGTAGGTTGCGCCCTGCGTTTCCGGTGCCATGCGCATGAATGTGCCTGTACGTCTTTTTATTCTACAGGTTCCATTCACGGAGTTTCGCCGGAAGTCTGTACGCACGAACGGATGCTCGCCGCAATTTGCGACGATGCTGTTTGCGACAATGCTTTTTTTGACAAGGCTCTCGGCGAAAACTAGAACAGGCTCGGGGGCGGGCTCTGTCAAGCCTGGCCGTATGTTTGCGAACCTGCTACGGTTATGCTGCGATGGTCAAAATGGCCAAATTAGCCTAAAAACAGCATTTTCGAGGTGAATTTGCAGGTTTCGATGGGCTGACGGATTGGGAAAGTTTTGCTAACCCAGGGTTGGCGTATAAAATGACTTGACAGAGCCATTTTAAAATTCTTGTCAAGGAACTTATTCAAATTATTTCAAAATTTGAGCAATCGGTTTCAGGATATCAAAATTCACGAAGTCCACTTGCTTGCCGTAGGTGGCGATGAGGGCGCGGACTTCGGCGTTGCGCTCCGCTTCGGGGATTTTCGTGATCTTCGAATACAGGAGTTTCATCATGATTCTGTGTTTCAGGCTGAGTCTGGTGTAATCGATGGCGCCGCGAAGGTGGAAAATTTTACTTTCGTCGTAATGCGATGCGGGAACCTGCTTTTTGAGGCTTTATCACACCACGTCATATCCCGCATCAGACAAGACTTTCAGCGCTTTCTCGAAATTTTCGGCTTTCACAAGGATATAATCCGTATTGAAAGTGGATATCGCAAAAATTCCAACGCCATTTTCTGCAAGAATAGCCGAGAGTTTCGAAAGGATACCTATAAGAGAAAAATCAAGTACACACTGAATACGGAACCCTCGCCATCCATCATCTCGTTCAATAGTATTTTGGGGTACATCATCTGTTTTGCATACGAGGGATATTTCTTCATCGGTCTTGCCCATGAAATAGAAATCCTTACCCGTATCAAAATCACTAACGTCCGCTACTTTACAGACAGTTAGTTTGTGATCCAATTTCTTTATTACCATAAATTCAATCGCTTGTTAGAGTTTTACTTCCGTCGTTGACTATACTAAATACAAAAGATTTAGGACGTTCGCATCCCCAAATTAACCCCAGGCCAGTAGCACCATACAACAACAGCGGGAATGAGGGACGAGACACATCGCAACCAAGTAAAATCATTGATACAGCTAAAACCACCAACCAGAGCGCGAAGGCTGTAGAGCACAACAATGGTGATGACTGCCATACGTGTCAAGGGCAAGCGCCGGATGTCGTCGGCAGCCGAGAGTGCGTAAAGTCCAGCCACGCAGAACGCAAAGGCAAGACCGATGGTCAGGGCATACAACATCCAAATGTGGCCTGATACCATCTGATGCATGAAGTCTTTAATTCCATAGGCTTCGAATGCCTCGTCTAAAGCGAACAGACAGCATACATGGCCAATGGCTATAAGGAAGTGGAGCGCAGCTCCGAATCGTAATCTTTTCATCATTTTTTATCGAAGTTCGTCGATTGCTTTTTGCAAGTTCGCAAGGAACTTTCCGGCGTGAGCACCGTCCATTTGTGTGTGGTGAAACTGGAACGAAACCGGCAATTCATAGCGGAAAAACTTCCGCCTAAACCGCCCCCAAATCATAAACGGGTTGTTGAAAATGCCAGAATTCATGCCGACAGCGCCATCGATTTCCGTGTCAACAATTGCCGACGTGCCGATGACCATGCTGTTCTCGGACAAGTCCCAATCCCCACAACTTTCTGCCACGATCCTTGTGTATTTAAGATAGTCGCGGTTGAATGTCGCCAAGTCTTCGGAAAACGGAATGTCGCAAGAGTTGACTTCGCCTTCGTCGTTCTTGACGATTGTATTGACCGCAATTGAATCGTATTGCATAAGTTTCCCGTTTACCGGGAGCATGTAAAATTCCTTGATGTTTGTAGCGGCCTTACCGATGCAGTAATCCAAAAGCATGTTGAATTTCAAGCCGTGTTTTTTGCTCACCTTCACAAGCCTTGTGACATTCAATGTTTTGAAAAATGTCACCATCGGATTTGGAGCTTGCATCCAAAGCTTGAACGCCATTGCTCTAGTGGTGCTTTTCGGATCGATTTCTTTTGCCATAATGAATTTAGGTCACCTTAAAAATTTGCAGTCCGCCCCAAGAAGGGGCAGACTACGGATAAAGTTTATTCTATGGGAATCTGGATGACCGAGAGCCATTTTTCAGGGTCTTCTTGGTTCCAGGCTCCGTCGATGTAGCTGGTGCGGGGCTTTCCCGCGATTTTGTACCCCTTTTCTTCGATGTAGCGGAATGCTTCGATGAACGACTCGTAGAAACGTTCATAAGGGCCGATGTGCTTCATGCAGAGTGCTTTGGGCACTGCCGGAATACACTTGAACTTGATGATTTCGCTATCTGTTCCCATTTCCACGACTTGCTCGCAGTATTCGATATCGATATCTGTCGGGGTGTATTCCTTGTTGTGTTCGATGGTAAAGCAATAGCCGGGTTTGGGACACTTGCAACCGAGACGTTTCATTTCAGGGCCGATTTTTTCGTAGCACATGGGGCCCAGCGCTTCGAAGTTGGGGATGATTTCCCGATGACTTGCCACGATGATTTCCGGCAGAGACTGGATGCTGAATTTATCCATTGTATTCATTTCCTTTAGAGAATTCTTCCAGTTGAGCAGTTGGTCGCGGCGGGCAATCAAACGTTTCAGTTGCGTTTCCGTTTCCTTGATTTTCTCTTCCATCTGGTGGATGCTCGGCGTGTGCGAATCGTCTTCGTACAGCTCCTTGATTTCGTCCAGCGAGAATCCGAGATTTTGCAATTCGCGGATGCTTTTCAACTTTTGCATCTGATCGATACTGTAGTAACGGTAACCCGTCAGGTTGTCCACGTCGTGGGGCAATAGCAGACCTTTCTGTTCGTAGTGACGCAAGGTCTTTACCGTCACCTGCATCAGCTGCGAGAACTCTCCGATTTTGAGTTTGGTTTTGTAGTTTGTCATCGTACGATTTTGGTTAGGATTCGAATCTGCTAGAAATATAAGGCCTGCCCCAAGGGACGAGTCAAGGGGTTTTGTTGAAAAATTTTGCTTCTAGTTTCATCACTTTCACGGGGCGCTTGCAGCCGCCATAAAGGTTTTCGCAGTAGCGCATTTCGCCAGTTTCGCGGAACCCGCATTTTTCCATCACGCGTCCGGAGGCCGGATTGTCGATGAAAAAGTCGCTCCAGAGAACGTCAATGTGTTTTTCATTGAAGCAATAGTCTATCATCAGTTTCAATGCTTCTGTACAAATTCCTTTGTTCCAGTAAGGCTTTGCAATCCAGTAACCGGCTTCAGCTTCGTTCTCGCCGATGTCGATGTTACTTTCGCCTTTGAGCAGGTAACCGATACAGCCGATGGGTTCTCCCGTCTCTTTCAGCTCTATGGCCCACATGTGATCACCGCCGAATATCGTGCGGATTATTTGCAGGCTTTCTTCTACGTTTTTGTGCGGCTCCCAGCCGGCACGCGGACCGACATCTGGATCGGATGCGTACTTGAACAAAGTTTCTGCATCGCTTTCGCGCCACGGGCGCAGTAAAAATCTATCTGTTTCCATTTGCGTATGTCTTGAAAAAATGTTGTAAGTGCTTCTCGATGAATTTGAGAGCTTCTTTTTCGCATTTTGGCTGGCGATCGACCTTGGAAATCCAGAGTGCTACGGGCGCGGTGATTTCTGTCGCAAGCATTTCCAGGTCATCCTTGACGATTATGCCTGCAGCCATCAGCGTTTCGAGAATTTTTTGGTACATTTGCAGAAGTCCGTCCACTTGATGCCTTGTCGTGATTTCGGCGAGGCGTTCGCTGCGAAACTGTTCCTGCACCAGGAAAATGCGCATTTTCTTAATAATCGGGTCGGTCATCGTGAAGCGGACTTTCTTCATTGTCTCGCGGATGAATCCGTCAACATTTTCGGGGATTGTGCCGACTTTTTTCACGGAGCCGAACGATTCCTCGTAACGCGCTTCGGCGATGTCGATCAGCGAGTTTAAGATGTCCTCTTTGCCTTTGAAGTGCTTGTAAAGTGATGGAGCCTTGATGCCGACATCTTGAGCGATTTGCTCCACGCTGGTGCCGTCGTATCCATTTTCGGCAAACAGCGTTAGTGCTGTTTCTAGAATTTTTTCTTTTGTGGACTTGGCGCCTCTCATTTCGACCTTTTGCGGCTAATGTATGTTAGCTAAAATAGCTAATGCTTATTAGCTTGTCAAGTGAAACCTATGACACCGCAGCATAACCACAGCAAGTTCGCAAACATACGGCCAAGCTTGACAGAGCCATGATTTTCATGAAGACAAAAAAATCATATATTTAAAACATGTCTAAAAAGTTGCCATTCATAATGGCGGTGATTATGACTGCAGCGTCAAAGGAGGAATAATGCGTAACCTGAAAGTTTTGTCTTTGCTGCTTGCGCCCGTGATGTTTGCCGCTTGTGGCGATAACGATAGCGACTTTGCATCGCGGCCTTCGGGCGATTCGTCCTCTTCGGGCAAGTCCAACAGTTCGGTCGCTTTGGCGACTCCGTGCAAAACGGAAACGGAAGACAACTGCGAATATGGCGAGTTGGTAGATGATCGCGATGGCCAAACGTACAAGACCGTCGTCATTGGAAAGCAGACGTGGATGGCCGAGAACCTGAACTACGCATACACTGGCGTTCCATACAAAAATGAAGACTATAAGTCCGATTCCACCAGTTGGTGCTATAAAAACGACGCTTCAAACTGCACAAAGTACGGTCGCCTTTACACCTGGGCTGCCGCAATGGACAGCGTAGGCGAGTGGAGCACAAATGGCAAGGGGTGCGGTTACAGAACGGAATGCTCGCCGACATACCCTGTGCGCGGCATATGCCCCGAGGGCTGGCATCTGCCTACAAAGACCGAGATAGAAACGCTGCTTGCTGTTGTCGGAGGCCAACTGACCGCGTGCAAAATGCTCAAGTCGACAGATGGCTGGTTTGACAGTGGCAACGGTACGGACGCTTTTGGGTTTTCTGCGCTCCCTGCCGGCCGCGAGAGGGATGCTTTGTTTTTCTACGACGAGGGCAAGCAAGCGTACTTCTGGAGCTCTACTGGGAACAGCTCCGGCGGCGCAATACCCATGACTGCGTACTACGCCGATGATGTCTTGTATTCGAGCACTGGCGCCTTTAAGTACTTTGGCTATTCTGTCCGCTGCGTGAAGGATTGACTGTACAAAGATTTTGGCTCTGTCAAGTTCTTTTTTGAATAGTTGCGTAAATATTTCTATCAGCAGAATTTTTGAAGATTCTCCACATCATTAAAGGAATTCTAAATTTGCAATCATGACAAAATATCGCTTTAAATTATTACTTGTTCTGAGTGCTCTGTGTTTGCAGGGGTGCCCCTATATCGCTCATGATTCGTCTGATGCGCCGGAGCAGGTGACGTCCGAAGATGTTCAGGGATGCTATTATAGCGAACTCATCAATAAGGATACCTATATTGACAAAAAACTCCCTAATGTAGAAGACGGGTATCCAGCCATGGGACGTGAAAAACGTTATGACCGAATTCTTTGTAAGGAAGTCTGCTTTGATGGAGATTTTGCAACGGTCGTTGTACGCGGCTTCGCTTTGACTTACGATACCACAGGCCAATTTGTCGAGGATACCATCCCTTATACTCTTAGAAACGAGACAATAACTTATAGCGATAATAAGGAAACACACACCATATGGGATTCTGAGGAAACGGTTTATAGGGAAACGTTCCCGGTGTCTTTTTTGGAGCCGGCAAATGACGGTGTTTTCCATAGTAACATTATAACGAAATTTCCGGTTAGTATAAACACAGACAAACCGACTTATTATAATGGAAGTTTTATAATGTTCGGCGTTTCAAAACTCAATGAAGGCACGTTTTCGAGAGACGGCGCTTTTAGAAAAATATCTGTTACGTATTATGATTCCGAAGAAGTCTATTCTACAAAAGGATGGGATATATGCAAAGGGTTTTAATACTCGTCCTTTTTATTTGTAGTTTTGCTAGCGCGGCCTTCTTAGATATCGATTTCAAGGACAGTCGCCTTCAAACCGAAAATTATGTTTACAAGCCCGGTGGAATACTAGGCTTCGCCGCTGAATTTGGCGTGTTCAACGAACCGGAGAATATGGTGGACTATACTCTTGCCGTAGGAATTAGCCGTTTTGGTTACTCCCATTCCGATGGCGATGTGAGCGTGTCCGCATGGGATTTTTACGTCAAGCCATTAGTTTGGTCCGTGACGATAAAGCGAATTATGTTTGAAGTCTATGTTGGTTTTGGATATGTTTTTTCAAAAAATAATTTTAATCCAGCACTAGTTGAAGATATGGGAGATGGATCCATTCAGCAACAAACAAACTTTAAATATGGATATCGACTAGGATATCGCATAACAGACCAACTGCAGATTTCAGTAGTTGCCAATTATCAAGTTCTGATTTGTGATTGGCATGCCAATCCTGGCACAGACGACACCATGCATACAGGCGGTTGGGGACTTAATTTTCAGTGGAATATTCCCTGGATTCCATTCTAGAGTTTGCCGCTATAGGATTGCCATTTTGACCGCCGTAGTATAACCACAGCAGATTCGCAATCATACGGCCAAGCTTGACAGAGCCATTTCAAAGACTCTGTCAAGAGTAATCCTTGTGATACAAATCGAATTCAACCCTAATTTTGTACATTTGATTTATCATATGCACCCCCAAAAAGTTTCAATCCAATTTCAGGGGATAGTGAAAAAAAAGGAGAAACTCTATGAGACATTTTGTTGCAGCCTTTTTAAGTATTGTTTCTTTTGCGTTTGCCGAGAACTGCGCACAGATATACATGAAGGCTAGACCTGCTGCCAATTTTTTTAATCATATTTATACAACGGTCAAGGAAAGCAATCAACATTACAGTGGAGACCGTGTGCTTTGGGATGAAGTTTTGTATTTCTCTTGGAACAACTCAGCAAATGAATATGTGATAGATTCAGCCGTGCGTGTTGATGGTCGATGGCCGGAAAATAACGCAACAATCTATAAAGATTCCGGTACTTATGCATTGTTTAAAGAAGAAGGTTCTCAGGGGAGCATGGTTTCATATTCTGATGGAAAAAAATATGATGAGGGAAAGATAGATTATTCTGGAGATACTTTAGTTATAACGCATGTGTTGTATGGAGACTATAAACGGGCACATTTAACTACAATGAAAATGCATATAAGTAATGACACCTTGCATTATTATCAGGATTCTTATAGCGGTTATCCAGATACGGTAGCTTATCCAGATACGTCAAGATCATTTCTGATTGATAATCCTGAAAAGGAAAATCACTGCTTGCGGTACTATTATAATTCAGATAAAAACGAATGGGTTCAATCTTCGTCTGATATCAGCTATGCATTTAAAGGCGATACGTTGATTTTTAGTCAGAGAACCTTTGATATCGGAGATTCTTACGAAGATAAAATTAATTATCTTGTTTTAAGTTCCGTATTATTCGGTAAGCAAACCACAAAAGCTGGGTTCCACAGAAGAAAACCGTATTCCACGTTATCGAATAAAGAGAAATACCATGATGTTAAGGGACGACTCCATTCCAAGACCATTCCCTATCACGTTCTTTTTGGCGTTGGCGAATAAAGTTTTCTTGTCGTAAATTATACACTGTTTCTATTGAACTAGCCCAAAATGGAATATACAAACCATGAGACACGTTTCAAAAATTCTTAAAATTGCAGGCATTCTAGTTATTTGTCTTGCTTTTTTATGTTTGTCATTCTATTGGATGGCTAAAAAAGAAGAAGCTAAATATCGGGAAGATGGCGAGTGCGTGATTACAGCCATTGAAAATTACCGAACGACACATAACAGACTCCCTCAGGACCAAGCTGAATTAGGAATAGGGGATGAACAAGGCATTGGGCCTTTTTACGTAAAAATCGACAGCAATAAATATATGGTTTACTTCGGGCTTGGTTTTGACGAAAATTATACGTATTATTCAGAAACGAAAGAGTGGTCTTATGATAACGGTTCTGGTATTTTACTTTATAGATGGGATTTCAATCGGAGATAAAACAAAAAAAACTCAGATTTTGTATATTCTATCTGTTATGCAAACAATTAAGACAAAAGTCTCTCAAGCGGTTCAATTTTTAAAAAAGAATGATTTGTGGGCGAAAATCGCATTTACCATAATCTTTCTTTCGTATTTGTTTTTTGTTCACTCGTGTACATTTAATCCACTACCGGGGTGGACTTATCCAATTTATGAGAATAAATATCCGGGGTATTCTTATAAAAATAAAGGGGCAAAGCAATGTGAATTGGATGGCAAGAAGCTTTTTCTAAAACTGGATAATGTGATCGAATCCTTTGGGTATTACTTCTTTGTTGATTCCAAAGCGTTTTTTGTTTGGCATCTTCAATATCAGGATGATGATAATGGTTTAAAAAATATTTTGACTTACAGGTTTGAGCGTATAGGAGATGGTGCAATTGGAAACTTTGATGTTCTTCGGAGAACAAGTATTGGAATCGATGATCGAAAAGATTCTATCGTCATTATTTATGATGAAAATGATGAACCATTTGATGGTTTCACAATAGAGCCAAGCCCGTTCAGCGATAAAATTGTACTTCAGAAAGGAAATTCGAAAGACATTATTTCAACTCATTGCGTTTGGGAGTGATTCAATTGGTCAAGAAACTGATAGATAAACTATTTACTTTAACTGCCTTTATTTCTGCAGTGTGCTTGGCCGTTCATTACGCGCCAGTGTCCTTGATTTTTGAAGACTATAGCCTTGATCCGTTTGACAAGATGCGTTACACTTTAGCACCGTTGTTTTCTTTAATGATGCTGGCATCGGCTATTTTGCTGTTTCTAGATTTATTTTCGTTGAAATATAAGAATCTTCCCAATAAGGCTTGGAAGATTTTTGCTGCAATTGGAGTTGTTCCAATTTTGCCATTTGCCTTGTTTGGTTTGATAATTCCTTTTTTCGTGTTTCCGTGATTAACTAATATAAAACCCTTTAAAAACTCAAAAATTTTATATCTTTTCGGTAATTATGATTTTACTCGTCGCCGAAAAACCTTCCGTTGCCAATCAGCATTACAAGCCGATGTTGGAGCGTATTGAGGGTGAGAAGTTTACGCAAGGCGACGGGTGCCTGATCGGTAAGAACCATTGCATCAATCCAATCCCAATCTCGTTGAGCTAGTTTTTCCGCCATTTCTTCTTCCTCGACTTCGGCAATGGATTTGTAGCCATAAACTTCGCTGCATTTCTTGAAATCCATTTTGAACTGCTCCTTCAATCACCGATTTCTTGGTAAGATCTCCTTTTTAGGAACCTTAAAAAATTCGGAGGCTTTCTCTGGGGTCAATATTCCGGCATCAACCATAAGTTGGGCATGTTCTTTACAGGCATCGTCATGTCCTTGAGCATAGGCTCCTTGTCTCTCGTAAAGCAAGTCTGTCATACCGTCAACCTCGTTCAAAAGAATTTCGTCGGTGTACCCTGTCAAAGATACATCTTTGATGAAATCTTTGTCAAGTAGGCTCTTTAACTTTTCTTCGGGAATATCCTTTTCTTCAAGGACATCACGAAAAATTCGTAACATGTCTGCTCGGGTGGACTGTTCTCGAAATTCCTGGGGTGTTCTATCTTCTATTGCGAAAAACTTTTCGAGTTCAATCAAATAGACATCCAGCTTGTCATAAAAGTGATGCCGATTGCGTACGAGTTGTGAGTGATGAAGATAGGTGTTCCTTTCTAGAGGAAATTGATTCTCGGTCAAGATGGAGAGCACGTATATATGAGGCAATTCGTAGGTTTGCGATTTTTTAACGGTGCGAGAAAAGACTCGAGAAGTGTAATAAATAAGACGATCAACGAAAAATTTGTTGTAATTCTGCTGAACTTCGATAAGGATGGGAGTGCCTGCTTCCGTAGTACCATATATGTCGAAAATGGCTGTTTTATCGTTTAGAACACCTGGATTTTCTTGAACACCTAAAGTAAACGATTTGATGGCGTTTCCTCCTGTAAGTTCAAGCATCGCATTCAAAAATTTTACGGTACGTTCGGGTTTGGCCTCGTTCGCTATGAGCATTTTGAAAATGCCGTCGCTAAAAGGATAAACGTTCCTATACGTTTTGCGGTATTCGGCCAAATGTTCAGGATGCTCATGGACGTCTTTTACCATGGCGAAAAATTCGTTGCGATTCATAATTATTCCCCTATTTGGTTTAGGGCAAACAAAATACATCAAATATTTTTCAAAAAGCAAAACTTTGTAAATTTTGCAAACAACCGTTAGCAAAAACAGAAAGATTGCAAACTATAGCCAACATTTAGAACCTTTTTCCAATTGATCAATTACGTTAAATTTGACGTAAATTCGGAATTTCCGAATTTTCTCATACACACTAAAACAACAGCTCGGTCAAGTCCAATCATTGCGCTAATACACGAAATCAGCTCAGATTTTGTATATTCTATCTGTTGTATGCAAATATCGGAAAAAATATTTAAAGCGGTCGAGTTTTTTAAAAAGAAGGATTTGTGGGCGAAAATAGCCCTTACTGTAATCTTTCTTTCGTATTTGTCCTTTTGTCGCGCATGCTTTAATCCAATTGCGGGGGAAGACTTTCCTATTTATGAGAATAATTATCCGGGGGATTTGTATGGCTTTCGGGTGAAAAATAAAGGCGCAAAGCAATGCGAGTTGGATGGCAAGAAAATTTTCCTAGAACGGGAGAATCAGAACGAATCCTTTTGGTATGACTTTTTCATTGATACCAATGCTCCCTTTGTTTGGCATCTC
>JAEEGH010025479.1_pt1 | contig 11860 bp, 10 predicted proteins | sample 9134181 | NCBI WGS metagenome assembly JAEEGH01 (sample SAMN16246544, study PRJNA631951) | gut metagenome | biome: gut microbiome; feature: rumen; material: DP-attached | host: Bos | place: Iran: Karaj | collected 2018-10
CGATGATGCTATTGCCAGAAGTCTCGAACGGACAGCAGTGGTTAGGATTACTCTGACTGAACCTCCCGTTGGCAAGCGCAAGCAGTATGACAAAGAGGGTGCAGAAATGAAATGGCAACGAATGGAATAGAAGAATATGGAATCAAGAAAACATATAGCAGCTGAGAAAAAGAGGTGCAATACTCACAACTGCGCCCAAGCTATCCTCCATACTTATGCCGATATTGCAGGGATAAGTGAAGATTATGCCATGAACATTGCCGGGGCTTTCGGCGGTGGTATGGGAAACATGGAAGGAACTTGTGGAGCACTCGTTGGATCAGGTATCGTCCTGGGACTGGTCAACAAGGACAAAGTAAAATCCATGAAACAGATGCGCCAGATTATGACCAAGTTTCAAGAAAGAAACGGAGCCACACAATGTAAGCTACTGAAAGGTGTCGGTACAAAGGTGGTACTCCGTGAGTGTCCTAACTGCGTAGCTGATGCTGCTGAGTTTTTGGAAGAACTAATCTCAACTTCATTGGAATAAGAATATGCCGAGCATTCGTATCTTACATGAAGACTTCAAAGAGAATTTCGCCAAGAAACACCAGGGCTACCGCCACTGCTGCATGATTGATACGGACGTGAAGCGTATCAAGGCATTGAAACTATATCCCATCAATACCCTTAAATCACTCTGTCACTTTTTCCCCGTTTTTACTTACACTTTGATTTTTAAGGTTTCTGTTTTTCGGCGTTATTTTCAAGAATACGGGCAACAAGACGCAAAAACGCCGTTTTTCAGACCATCCATAACTTGCTGATAATCAGCAACGGCAGTTTCAATGCCTTGCTGAAAGGATTGTAAAAGCTATCGTTTTACCCTGCAAAAGCTATCATATTACAGCGTAAAAGCTATCGTTTTACCCTACAAAAGCTATCATATTACAACGTAAAAGCTATCATATTACAATAAAGGCTGCCAAAACGCATCATGTTTTGGCAGCCTTTATCGTATTTTCACATTACAGATAACTTTTTTCGAGTCTGCATGCGAACATCTTCATTTTGACACTTTGCTATGTTTTTTTACTATTTTATAACAAAATGTCAAAAACAATACCGTTTTATATTGCGTAGCTTACGCGAGCAGTTTCAGGTATTTCTCTATGGCGTCGCGTATCTCTGAGATGCAGATAAACTCGTCGGCACTGTGTGAGCGCGAACTCTCGCCCGGACCGAGTTTGAACGATGGGAAGCGCATCAGTGCCTGGTCTGACAGCGTAGGCGAGCCAAACGGTTTCATGCCCATCTCCACGCAGCGACGTATCAAAGGATGATCGGCAGGGATGCTTGACGAATGCAGGTGGAAAGAGCGCGCCTTTATCTCGCTCTTCAACTTGCCTTGCAGAAACTCAAACACTTCTTCGTTGGTATAATGCTCGTTGGTGCGCACGTCGATGATAAACTTACACTCATCGGGCACCACGTTGTGCTGCGTACCACTGTTCACCACCGTGCACTGCATCTTCGTAGGACCGAGCAGGTCGCTAACCTTCTCAAACTTATAGTCGCGTATGAACACGAGGTCGTCCAGCGCCTCGTATATGGCATTCACGCCCTCGTTGCGGGCTGCGTGGCCGCTCTTGCCGTGAGCTGTGCCGTCAATCACCATCAGTCCGCGCTCTGCAATGGCAGGCTGCATGCCCGTAGGCTCACCTACGATGGCAATCAAGCCACTCCCTGCGGTGAGGTCTGTGAGAGGCGGTAGTTGCAGTACGCTCCTTATGCCTCCTGCACCGCTTACCTCTTCCTCACATGAGGCAAGGTAGATGAGGTTGAAGCCCCTCCCAACCCTCTCTATGGGTGAAGGTATGACATTCTCTTTATTTGTAAAATTTTCATTTGACGAAGGTAATTTCTTCCCCTCCCCCACGGGGAGGGCAGGGAGGGGCTTTTGGGTCAGAATCCTGAACACCTGCAGCAGACTTACCAGTCCGCCGCCACAGTCGTTAGAGCCCAGTCCATAGAGGCGGTCACCCTCGATGGTGGGAGTGAAAGGGTCGCGCGTCCATGTGCTCACAGGCTTCACCGTATCGATGTGCGCATTGAGCATTATCGTAGGCAGGGAGTCGTCCCAGTCTTCCGACATTATCCAGATGTTGTTGCCCTTACGGCAAGGCGAGTAGCCATAATCCCTTATGGTCTGCTCCATGATGTCGGCGGCAGCCGTCTCGTCGCGACTTACGCGTGGCGTTGCGATAAGGCGCTTCAGCAGGGTCACCGCATCGTCCACATATTGCTCTATATTGATGTCTTTCTCCATTTCGGTCTTCTTTCCTTACGGTTTTTCTCTTTGCAAAGTTAGGAATAAATGTTTGTTCCTCCAAATAATTTTGAGGAAAAAACCATGCTGACAGGCAGAAAGTTTTTGCGAAATTTGTATATGTCGTGGATTTTCGTTATTTTTGCATCGAATTTAATAAAACAAGACTGCTATGCAAACATTATGTCATCTTGCCAAGCTGCCATATGAGCAAGCGAAGAAATACGGAAACAAGACCGTATTCGAGTATAAGGACTTCGGCGGTACTATGTGGAAGAAAGCCTCATGGCAGGACTTTGCCGACAATGCCCGTCGTGTGTCGTTGGCCATGCTCCGTGCCGGTGTGAAGGTGCAGGAGAACATCGGTGTGTTCTCACAAAACTCACTGCCATACATCTATACCGATTTCGGTGCTTTCGGCGTGAAGGCGGTAACGATACCGTTCTATGCCACAAGCTCTGAACAGCAGTTGCAGTATGTCATCAACGATGCGCAGATACGCTTTTTCTTCGTTGGTGAGCAGGAGCAGTATGACAAGGCGCGTCGCGTACAGGCCCTATGCCCTACGCTGGAGCGCATCATAATATACGACCAGTCGGTTACGCTGGCTGAGCACGATGCTACGTCGGTGTACTTCAAGGACTTCATAGAAGAGGGAAAGGAGATGGGTGATGAACAACTCAATGCCCTTCTCTCATCACTTAGCGATAATGATATCGCCAACATACTCTACACTTCAGGTACTACGGGCGAATCAAAGGGTGTGGTACTTACCCACGGACAGTACATGGCGGCATTCAAGGCTAACGACAAGTGTGTGCCGGTGGGCGAGGATGACCGTGTGATTACGTTCCTGCCTATAACACATATCTTTGAGCGCGGATGGGACTTCCTCGCACTTACCGAGGGTGCCACTATCATCATCAACACTGACCCGCACGAGATACAGAAGTCTATGCGCGAGACTCACCCTACGTGTATGTCTGCCGTGCCACGCTTCTGGGAGAAGGTGTATGCCGGTGTGCAGGAGAAGATTGACAATGCTTCGGGTATGCAGAAGAAGATGTTTACCGAGGCATTGGAGACAAGTCGCCGCTACAACATAGACTGTAAGGCTGCAGGCAAGAAACCGGGACTGGGTCTGCGCATGAAGTATGCGCTGATAAGCAAGACGGTGCTGTCGCTCGTAAGAAAGCAGTTCGGACTGGTGAAGCCTAACATCTTCCCTACGGCAGGCGCAGTGGTGTCAAAAGAGGTGGAGGAGTTCGTGCACTGCCTCGGACTGAATATGATAGTGGGTTACGGACTTACGGAGAGTCTTGCAACGGTATCGTGCGACCACCGCGACGAGCCTTTCACCATAGGTTCCGTAGGACGTCCTATCGAGGGCATAGAGATACGCATAGGCGAGAACTCTGAGATATTGCTGAAGGGTCCGACCATCACCCGTGGCTACTATAACCGCGACGCCATTAACAAGGAGGCATTCGCTGAGGACGGCTTCTTCCGCACCGGCGATGCCGGCTACATGAAGGACGGCGAGCTCTACCTCACCGAGCGCATCAAGGACCTCTACAAGACCAGCAACGGCAAGTATGTGGCACCACAGGCTGTGGAGTCGAAGCTGCTCGTTGACAAATACATTGAGCAGATAGCAGTGATAGCCGACGAGCGCAAGTTTGTCAGCGCACTCATTGTGCCTGCCTATGCACTGCTTGAGGAGTATGCACGTGAGCAGGGCATACCGTTCAAGGGGCGCGAGGACCTCTGCACCAACGAGAAGATAATAAAGATGCTTACCGAGCGCATCAACACCCTGCAGCAGGGACTTGCAGGCTATGAGCAGGTGAAGCGCTTCACGCTGCTTACCGAACCGTTCACCATGGAGAACGGCGAGCTTACCAACACGCTGAAGACACGTCGCCCAGTGATAATAAAGAACTACGCCGAGGTGATAGAGAAGATGTATCAGGAGTAATAGATTAAATAATGATAACGCAAGAACAACTAAAAGACATTCAGGAGCGTGCAGACGCATTGGCGCGCTACCTTGACATTGACCGTAAGAAGATTGAATACGAAGAGGAAGACCTGCGCACGCAGGCGCCCGACTTCTGGGACGATCCCGAGAGGGCTCGCGCTCAGATGAAGGTAGTGGGCGAACTGAAGAAATGGATTGACGGATACAAGGAGGTAAGTGCAGCTGCCGAGGAGGTGCAGCTGTCAATGGACTTCTACAAGGAGGAGATGGCTACGGAGGAGGATGTGGACAACGCATACGCCCGTGCACTGAAGGCCATCGAGGACCTCGAACTGAAGAATATGCTGCGCCAGGAGGAAGACCCTATGGACGCAGTGCTGAAGATAAACTCTGGTGCCGGCGGCACCGAGGCACAAGACTGGGCGCAGATGCTCATGCGTATGTATATGCGCTGGGCTGAGAAGGGCGGTTACAAGTGCACCATCGTTGACCTGCTGGAGGCTGACGATGCCGGCATCAAGTCGGTGACGATGCAGATAGAGAACACCGGCAGCGCCGACTATGCCTACGGTTACCTGAAGTCTGAGAGCGGCGTGCACCGACTGGTGCGCGTGAGTCCGTACAACGCACAGGGCAAGCGTATGACCAGCTTCGCCTCTGTCTTCGTCACACCGCTCGTTGATGACACCATCGAAGTGTATGTTGACCCTTCACGCATATCATGGGACACCTTCCGCTCAAGCGGTGCTGGTGGTCAGAACGTGAACAAGGTGGAGACCGGCGTGCGCCTGCGCTATATGTATCAGGACCCCGACACCGGCGAGGAGGAGGAGATACTCATTGCCAACACCGAGAGCCGTAAGCAGCAGCAGAACCGTGAGAACGCCATGCGACTGCTGAAGTCACAGCTCTATGACCGCGCCATGAAGAAGCGCATGGAGGCACAGGCTGCCATAGAGGCTGGCAAGATGAAGATTGAGTGGGGTTCGCAGATACGCTCATACGTGTTTGACGACCGCCGCGTGAAGGACCATCGTACGAACTATCAGACATCAGACGTTGACGCAGTGATGGACGGTAAGCTTGACGGATTTATCAAGGCTTACCTCATGGAACTGAATAATAAGGACTAAGTCTCTTCCCTACCCCTCACAAAGAGGAAGGGAAGATGCATGAACGATATAAAATGATATAACAACTTAAACATCTATTTAACTATGAGCAAGAACAAGAACAATGCTAAGCGTAAGGCTTATGCAGAGAAGAAAGAGCAAGAGGGACGTAACGTAATCAACTGGATCTTCGGCATACTGGTGGCACTGGGTGCTGCGTATGCCATATATACCATAGCGATACAGTAAATAAGAGATTGTCGGAATTCTCAGAGTTATCGGAGTATTCCGAGTATTCTGAATATTCTGAGTACTCCGAGAATTCCGATAACTCCGAAAAAGCATACTTGATCTATGGAAATAGAACGTAAGTTTCTCGTGAAGAGAGACGATAGTTTCCGAAAGATGGTGACATCCTCATCAATGATAGCCCAGGGCTATATGGACGTTAAGGGTGCCACCGTGAGGATTCGTCTGCGCTCTCCCTTACCCGATACCGACGGTAATGGTGGCAAGGCATACCTTACCATCAAGGGCCCGTCTGCCAACGGCATCTCACGCTACGAGTTTGAACGCGAGATACCGCTCGACGATGCCCGCGAGATGCTGAAGCTATGCCGTGGCGGACTGGTGGAGAAGACACGCCACCTCGTGCCCGTTGGCAAGCACACCTTCGAAGTGGATGAGTTTCATGGTGCCAACGACGGACTGCTGTTCTGCGAGGTGGAACTGCAGAGTGAGGACGAGGCGTTCGAACATCCAGCCTGGCTGGGACCAGAGGTTACGGGCAACCGTCATTTCTATAACAAAGGACTGCTCTCAAACCCTTATCCAAACTGGCGCGACGAACTGCCGAAGGAGTTTCGTTGACGAATTGAAGAATTAAGATTACCGTAGTTTAATGAATTGGGAAGAAGAAACAGAACGACGTGTTGCCAAGGGCGTGGCATACTTCAAGCAGGGATATAACTGCTCACAGTCTGTCACGTTGGCGTTCGCCGACTGGTATAACGTGCCTGAAGGACTGATGGCACGTATCAGTGCCTCTTTCGGCGGAGGCATGGGGCGCATGCGCGAAACATGCGGCACGGCATCGGGTATGTTTATGCTTGCCGGACTTGAAGAGGCTTCCGAAGAAGCTAACAAAGAGATAAAGGCAAAGAACTATGCCGTGGTGCAGCGCCTGGCAGCCGACTTCAAGGCACAGACGGGCGGCAGCATGATTTGTCGCGAATTGCTCAGCGGCTATATAAAGGATGTAAACACCAACCCTACACCCGACGAGCGCACCGACGAATACTACAAGAAACGTCCGTGCGTACGTATGGTGGAGCTTGCCGTACGCACATACATGCGATATCTGCAGGAGAAAAACGCACAATGAATATAACGGAGTACCTTCAGTCACATCCTTTGCTCAGGCTCATCGCTGTGCTCATAACTGGCATTGCGGTGGGATATGGTATGCAGACTCCCCAATTTCTCTTGCAGCATGGCATCAGTGTCACCACCGCATGTTGCTACGCACTGCTGGCATCATTACTGATATCGGCACTGCTACGAAGACATTGCAGGGTGGCATCAGTAGCATTGCTGAGCGCTACATTCCTCCTCGGCATCTTCCTTATAAAGAGCGAGCGCCACACATACACCGTGCCCTTCGCACCACAAATAGAACAGTTCATGGAGGAAAGCAGGGCTGAGCTCTCTGCCATATACCAGACTCAAGGTCTTTCTGACGACGAATATGCCATAGTAGCAGCCATGACACTGGGTGAACGGCAGCGCGTAAGCACACAGTTGCGCGAGATATACTCCATAACAGGCGCTTCTCATCTCTTTGCCTTGTCGGGACTTCATCTGGGCATCATATATATGATGCTGACGTTGCTACAACCTAAGCTGTTGCTTTTCAAGCTACGAAGACTACGCCGACCGTTGCAGATGCTGTTCGTAGTGCTTCAGATAGTCACCATATGGGCATACGTGCTGCTCGTAGGATGCCATGCCTCACTGATGCGTGCGGCGGTGATGCTTACAACATACACCATAGCAAGGCAGATGTCACGCCATCCGGAAAACATATCAGTGCTTGCTTTCACCTGCGCATTGCTGCTGGCAATATACCCCGAATGGCTGTTCGACGTTGGTTTTCAGATGTCTTTCATGGCTGTCCTGAGCATAACGCTGCTATACATTCCGCTGCGCAACAAGCTGTTTACCGACCCTTCGGCACTGCGCCCCGAGTTTCTGCAGCCACTATGGAAGTTCTTCCAGACGTTCTTCCTTCAGATGCTGCTGCTGTCCTTCTGCGCACAGATAGGCGTGGCGCCGCTGATAGCACTCTACTTCGGGCGTTTCTCATGCTGTTTCCTGCTTACCAACCTGCTAGTCCCCATACTAACCACACTGACGATATACCTGTCGCTCAGCATACTGCTGTTTGGTTTGCTCTCAACATGGATGCCCACGCTTTGCGGCTCATTGCTGTCATGGCTCGTTCCGTGCGTCATAGCATGCGTAAAGACATTCAACGGCTACCTCACAGGCATTGCATCACTCCCCTATTCAAGCATAGACGGCATACACATCAACGTCATACAGACATTCCTTATATATATAATAATATTCTGCAGCTGTATGCTTGCATATCACCTGCACCACGGATTGCGTCGCAGGCTCAACCGGGTGCAGGCCGACAACAAATGACTACAAATAATATATCACATAATATATCACACACACATAACTTATAACACCTATGAAAAGATTTCTACTATCATTCATCATCTCCGTCACAGCCTTCGCTGCAGCAAAGTCACAGAACCCATACCTGCCGCTGTGGGAGTTTATTCCTGACGGCGAGCCTTACGTGTTTGAAGACCCCGACAATCCCGGTAAGTATCGCGTATATATATACGGTTCGCACGATATGTTGCGCCAGTATTACTGCGGTCGCGACCAGGTGGTGTGGTCTGCCTCGGTTGACAGTCTCGACAAATGGCGCTTTGACGGTGTGATATTCGCCTTGACAAAAGACCGTGACGGCAATCTCATCAATGCTGACGGAGCAGGCGACGTGCTCTATGCACCCGACGTGCTCGAGACGCGCGACAGCACCGGACGAAAGGTGTATTACCTCTATCCCAACGTGCAGTCTGACGAGCGCGGCAATGCCGTGGCACGCTCATACCGTCCCGACGGACCTTTCGAGGTATGCAACTGGAGCACCGACAACCCACGACGCACCGTAGGACCATTCTCGTTTGACCCTGCAGCCTTCGTCGATGACGACGGCAGGGCATACGGATACTGGGGCTTCATGAGCTCTAACGCAGCAGAGATTGACCCCAAGACCATGAGCACCGTAAAGCCGGGCACGGAGATAATCAAAAACATGATTCCGCATAAGGACATGGACAAGACATACCGCTTCTTCGAGGCATCGTCAATACGAAAGATAAAGGATAAATACGTGTTCATATACAGCCGCTGGACCAACGACAACGAGGACGGGCTGCCTGCAAGCAACTATACGCTGGCTTACTGCTATTCTAACAATCCGCTGGGACCATGGACCTACGGCGGAACCATCATCGACGGACGCGGCAAGGAACACCGTCCCGACGGCACCACGGTGGCTACGGCATGCCCTTACGGCAACACGCACGGCAGCATCTGTGAGATTAACGGCAAGTGGTGGGTGTTCTACCACCGTCAGGCAGGCACGTCTGAATACTCCCGCCAGGCCATGGTGGCACCTGTCAGCGTGGAGGTGGTAGAGGGCAAGGACGGCTACGTGCGCATCAGCGAGGCTGAGTTTACCTCTGAGGGATTCAAGACCGAGGGACTCGACCCATACACCGAGTATGCAGCGGGCATAGCATGCTACTTCACCAACCCAAAGAAGCCATATCAGAAATTCCCTAACGTATATTACTACGGCTCACACATAGGTATCTGTCGCATTGACACCATAGCAGCCGCCGGCGATGCCTCTAAGACTCTGTATCAAGAGGCTTGCGCCATGAAAAATCCATACGACCCTTCGGTAAACCGTTGCTACATGGTGGACAATACCGACGGTTCCGTAGTGGGATATAAGTATTTCGACTTCAGCCGCACATACGGCAAGAAGAACCTCAAGCTGCACCTTGACTTGCAACGCGACGATACCGACGGCAGGATAGACATCTACCTTGACCGTCCGAGCGAGGCTGAAGGTGGAGTTTGCCTAGGCAGCCTCAACGTATCGCAAAGTACAAGGCAGGCCACCATAAAGGTGCCTGAACTAAGTCATCATAACGGCAAGCATGCTTTGTTCTTCGTATTCTCTTCTGCCACTAAGGGCAAGAGCATCTGCACGCTGCACACCATAAGGTTCAGCGAATAGTACCGCCAAAAGCGCCTGGAGCAAAAAAAAACATTCCACATCCATTTGCATTTACAAAAATATTTCGTAATTTTGCAGCCGGAAACGTAACACACACATATTATAAATATGGAATATATGTCACAAGAGGGCTACGACAAGCTCGTAGCCGAACTGCGCCACATGGAGACCGTGGAACTGCCACAGGTGCGCGACGCAATAGCCGAGGCTCGCGACAAAGGCGACCTGAGCGAGAACTTTGAATACCATGCCGCCAAGCGCGAGCAAGGCAGGTTGCTTGGCAGGATACGCTATAAGCAGCGTGTGCTGGCGCATGCCAGGGTTATCGACATGTCGAAGTTGGGTGCCGACAGCGTACAGCTGCTCAGCAAGGTGGCAATTACCAACCTTGCCAACAACAATAAGATGACCTACACCATAGCCAGTCCGCATGAGGCAGACCTACGCGAGGGTAAGATTTCCATCAAATCGCCCATAGCACAGGCGCTGCTCAACAAGCGTGTGGGCGACACCGTGGAGGTGCGTGTACCTGCTGGCATGCTGAAGCTGCGCATTGAGAGCATCAGCCAGTAGGATTTTGCAAACAAATACAGCACTATCCCTACCTAAATGGAAAAGAAATATTGAGTTCGGTGATTTCTACAGGCAGGAAACGCAAGTTTTATACGATGACTTGCCATGCAGAAGAAAAAGGATGCGACAAATAACGGTAGTTCTTCCGTTGTTTGTCGCATTATTCGTATGATGTCGCATGCTTTGAAGCAGAAATCTTGCAGAAAAAGCGTCATATGTTGCATATTATGCCTAATTTTGCAATCGTAAACAAGGAACATCAACAATTTAAAACTTATAAGGTAATGAAAAGAATCTTCGCAATTGTAGTAGTGGCATTGATGGCTGCAACATGTATTTTCGCCCAGAATAATGAACCAAGACATGAAATCAGCGTAAGCTATGGCGCAGGCATATCATTGATTGGAGATGGCATTAGCAATGGAATAGGCAACGGCATTTTCGACTCCATGAGCGGTCGCAAGTGGGCAAACTCAAAGGAGTTTGGAACCCTCGGACTGGAATATTTCTATCACCTTGACAATCCACGCATAGCTATCGGCGGCATCGCTACATATTCACAATATGGCGAAGACGTAATCAAAGAAGACGTAAAGGAAGGCGAACGTACACGTCGCTACATTTCCGTAATGCCTTCCGTGAAATACTACTGGGTAAACAAGCAGCACTTCGGTCTCTACAGCAAAGCTGCTGCAGGTGTCATGTACACCACGGCAAAGTCAGAGAATACATTAAAGAACACTTCTGAAACCGATAGCAGACTCGGCTTTATGTTCCAAGCTTCTCTCCTTGGAATAGAGGGTGGCTCTCAGCATATACGTGGTTTCATTGAGGCAGGTGTCGGCGAACAGGGGATATTACTGGCAGGTTTACGTTACAAGTTCTGATGACGGACTGAAACCATAATAATCTAATACACATACCTAACAGAGGCATTCTGCAATACACCAGGGTGCCTCTTATTTCATATTCTCATCAACATGAGATACCGGGACAGGCAAAACTCTCCTGAACTTATATGAACCATGCAGGCTTTACGATAATAAAAAGGAGCCCTGCACATCGTCGTGATGTGCAGGGCTTGCTTTTTTTATGTAAAGCCTTGCATGCAGGTCATCTCCTGCCCGTAAGGCCTTGAGTACTTTCTTTAAGATTCGCTTAGAGCTTTGGACCAGCAGCTACGAGAGCCTTACCAGCCTCGTTTGTTGTGTACTTGTCAAAGTTCTTGATGAAGCGTGCTGCCAAATCCTTAGCCTTTGTCTCCCACTCAGAAGCGTCAGCGTATGTGTCGCGTGGGTCGAGGATGGCTGGGTTAACGTTTGGCAGAGCTGTTGGAACCTCGAAGTCGAAGAATGGGATCTTCTTGGTCTCAGCCTTGAGGATAGAACCGTCGAGGATAGCATCGATGATACCACGTGTGTCAGGTATAGAGATACGCTTGCCTGTACCATTCCAACCAGTGTTAACGAGGTATGCCTTAGCACCGCTCT
>JAEEGH010025480.1_pt1 | contig 11860 bp, 4 predicted proteins | sample 9134181 | NCBI WGS metagenome assembly JAEEGH01 (sample SAMN16246544, study PRJNA631951) | gut metagenome | biome: gut microbiome; feature: rumen; material: DP-attached | host: Bos | place: Iran: Karaj | collected 2018-10
CTCTTGGAAAGGTTCCGATTATTGCTGAGGATTTGGGATATCTTACACCTAAGGTTCACAAAATGCTTAAGGATTGCGGATTCCCTGGAATGAAGGTGATTCAGTTTGCCTTTGGTGGAGACGATACAAATACTTATCTGCCGCACAATATTCCTGAGAACAGCATTGTATATACCGGCTCACACGATAATGACCCGATTAACGGCTGGGTTGAGTCATGCAGCCCGGCGGAACTCTCACATGCCATGAAATACTTTAAGCTCACCGACAAAGCTCAGATGCGCGAGACTATGATGAAGGCTGCGCTTGAGTGTAAGGCCTTTGTCTGCATTCTTACAATGCAGGACCTCATAGGTCTCGGACATGAAGCGCGAATGAACTTCCCGTCATCGGTTGGTGAAAACTGGAAGTGGCGTGCAACCGAGGAACAGATTACTAATGACGCTGCTGCCTGGTTGAAGAAGGCAAGTAAGGCTGCCGGCCGTAACTAGTCCAAATGAATCTGTGTGTCACGCTCGATGACTGTCTGTCGGGCGTGCTCCAGAGTTTCGTAATCAGCAAAAATATAAGTAGCCCCTTCTGTTCGCGTAATTGCAGTGTAAGCAATCTGACGGTTCAAAAGCGGGTGGCCGATTTGCGACGGTAAAAGCACAAGAATTGCTTTGTAGCCTGAGCCTTGAGATTTATGAATTGTGATGGCGTAAGCGGTTTCAATCGATTCTTTTGGAAGCAGATGAAGAGGGTAGAAAATATAACTGCCCTTCTGGAAAATACCCTGCTGCGCAACATCTGTGTCTCCGCTGTTTTTTATTTCCTTTTTTACCATCAGATATTTTAAATTGTTGTGCTCGACAACAATTCCAGAGTCTCCATTGTAAAGACAGAAGATAGACTGATTTTTTGTGAGCATGAGAAGCTGTCCGGTGAAGTAGTCGTCGTCTGTGGAATCAGCCTGCGCTTTTAAAATGCTGCTGCAAATCTGATTGTTAATGGTTTCAACTCCCTGAAGTCCTTTGCGTTCTGCGCAGAGAATGCGTGCCTTGCTTGCGGACTGCCAGAGGGAGTCGAGTTTTGATGGAGCGAAATCTAAAGAAGCATCGTGGGCCTGCTGAACGAGGTCTTCATAAAAAGCGTTGCTCCAAGCAGCTGTAATTTCTTCGAGTTGTGTGGCTTTATCAGAATAATTATGCTCGGGTATAAAGGTTGTTACCGGGAACTCACCCTGTGGAAGATTTGTAAAGCTGTGGCTGTTTTTCCAGTCATTCCAGTTTGTGAGGAATGCAAGATTTTTATCGAGAGGGGAAGCTTCCTGCATTGCATTTTTAAGTCGTCCTACATCAGAATTATCATTAAAGCGGCTTGACTGCTTAAGCTCTGCAACGCTGCCGGTCTTTTTTGCAAGAAGCTCACCAAGAACTGCGCCGGCATTAACAGAAGGCAACTGGTCTTTATCTCCAAGAATGAAAACTTTTGCTCCTTCTGGGATAGCTTCGAGAAGTGAACTGAAAAGCGTAATATCAATCATACTTGCTTCATCAATCACAAAAATTGATTTTTCATCAAACTGATTTTCTGCATTGTAACGAAAGCCGTTGGTTGACGGATTAAAGCTGAGAAGGCGGTGAATTGTTGAAGACTGTGCGCTGTTGAGCTTTTCGAAAACAGCTTGTGCTGTGTCGCGCTGAGGTCCGGCTGGAATTGCTTCGAGGTTGAGTCTTGCAAGAGTCTCTGAAATACTTTCTTTCATGCGGTCTGCGGCTTTTCCACTTGGGGCTGCAAGGAAGAGTGAATAATCCATAACATCCTTTGAGAGAAAAAGCTTCCATAAGAGATAGCAGACTACAGTTGTTTTTCCTGTTCCAGGGCTGCCGGTAATAATCAGGTTTTCGTCCAGACCGCGGAGGAGGGCATCCAGCTGTTCGTCTTTTAGAGTCATAGGGGAACGGCCTTCTGCGCTTGTGAGATTTTTGAAGTACTCACGAGTCTTTTCTTTTTTCTCTTCGAGCGATGGAATTGTGTTATGCTTCATTATCAGCCTGATTCTGGTTTCAATACTGATTTTTGCTTTGTAATATTTTGTTGCAAAAAGCCAGTCTGCGTCGATAATAAATGGCTTTGAAAAATCATTATTTGCGATGAGGTTTGGAAGTTGTTCTGAAGAAATCTGTGGCAGGCCTTTGTTAATTATATCTGCAAAATATTTGTCATCATCAGCTTGCTGGGCGAGGAGGTTTTCCTGCAAAAGAAGGCCTTCCCATTTCTTCTGCCATTTGTCTATAAGCTTTCCCTGAGCTACAGGAATACAGATGTTGCCGTCATCAAGCAGAGAAAAATAAATGCAGAAAACGGCAAGAGTTTCAAAGCTTACTTTTGGTTCCAGTTCGATAAGTACATCAAGAACCTTTTCCCAAACGGGGGTGATGCAGTTCATGTCGGAGAGCTTTTTGAAAAAATCTGTAAGTTGTTTTTTATCTGCTTTCATGTTCTGCTCCCATTATTTTCTTAAATGCTGCTTCCAGCTCCTGCCAGCTGTTCCAGGTTCGTGCATAAATTCCGCTGCAGGTGTCTGCATGACAGCCCCGGACGTAAGCGTAATAAATTCCACCAAAATGATTTTCGAAAACCTGTGCTTCGGTTTCATCCGGGTAGAAGGTTGCGAGCCATTTTATGAGGCTGTAGGAATATAAAACGCGCTGGATTGAATAGCGGTCGTCGGTGTGTGTCTTGAGAAGAGTACCGTCATAATATTCGCCTGCATCGAAGGTGTCGCTCTTCCAGTCGAGGATAGAGTAGAGGTCGCGGCCGCCGACGTTGCGTTTGAAGACGAGGTCGATAAAGCCATTGCAGTAATTTTTTAATGCACCGGTGATGTCGCCGACTGTGGTGATGTCGGCCCCCGCGATTATGTCGGCGTTCATGTTGAACTCGGCTTCGCTGATCCGGTCTTCGGCTGCGAGTTCGCTGAGTTTAAAATAGCGGCCGGTCTGTGTGCAGCCGGTAATCTCCGGAAGTTTTGCGTTGAGGGTATTCCACAGGAGGGCGGCTGTATATGTGAGCCACTGATCTGGATCGTTCTCGGGGATACTCAAGGTCTGCTTCTCGAAGCAGGCCGTTATGAGACGGCGTAGTCCCTCATCATCCTGTGATGCAGAAAAATCAGTTTTTTCGAAAACTTCATGAAGAGCAATACCTAGCTTTGTTCCTTTAGGGTAATTGTAAGGAGCTGCTGCGGCTAGCAGGCAAACTGCATCTGAGTCAGGGACTACAATATAGGAAATCGGGTTTGCTGCCAGATCAAAGCGCGCAAGTGAAACCTTCTGTTCTTCTGTGCCTTCCTTATCCGCTCGTCCACCATTTTCTGTCATGTCTTCAGAGGCTGACTTTTTATGAGAAAGAGAAGAGTAGGAATGTTTGTGAATAGAGAGAGTCGGAACTTTTGACGAGAGTTCTTTAGTAACTGCCAGCTGTTCCTCTTCTGAGATATCCTGTTTTAATATCAGCCCGGCGTTTGTTTCCTCTTTTGATTTTTTGAATTCCTGAATTATTGCCAGAACATCTTCTTTCAGTTCATCAAATTTTTTATCATTTTTTGAAATGCTTCTCGTAAGAGTTTTTTCTTCTTCATCTTTTTTATCAGAAAGAGCTGTTATGTTATCATTTAAGAAATTATAAATACCGTCTTTTGCGTCCTTGTCTCCTTCTGATTGCCAGATATCATAAACAGGAAGCATAAGAATGGAAGAAGCTCGTGTGTAAGCAACATAGAAAAGTCTTTCTCTTTCAAAATCTTCTTCTGTCTGGTATTTCGTTTTACCGTAATCACAGAAGCTGAGTTTTGCATTTTTGTTTTCATCATGATAAAGCCATGCACATGGTCCCTGTTTATTTCTTCCTCTTAAACCAGCAGGAACGATAACAACCGGGAATTCAAGACCCTTTGACGCATGGATTGTCATAAGCTGAACGCAGTCAAAATCAGTTCCTTTTTCTACAATGTCACCATCATCTATAGAAGAATCCGATGAGGTCGAAAGTCGAAGAAGATGTTTGCTAAGGTCTTCGAGAGAGCTATCGGTTTTATAAAGATAATCAACAGCGTATTTTCCAATCTGGCGGATTTTTGTAAGCGACTGCATCTGACCTAAATCAGAAAGACGGTTTTCTATATTTGTAACTTCAAAAATATTTTCAAGAAGCTTTGCCCATTTTCTCTGACGTGCAAGTTCCTGCCATTGAATTATGATCTGTCTTTGTGGACAGGAAGGGTTATCAAATTCTTCGTTTTCAACAGATTCAAGTGGAATACAGAAAAAATCTGTAAAAAGAGCTTCGCTTAAAATTGCTCTTTTTTGTCCTGTAAAATCTTTTGCGGTTATTGCATTAAACAGAGAAATCCATTGAGTACATTCTTTTCCTGCAAAAAGATTTGCATCCTTATAACGCAGAGACGGGATACCGGCTTTTTTTAATGCCCTCTCAATTTCTGTATATTCAGATGAAGAACGTACTAAAATTGCAAAATCATGAAAACTTACATTACGCAGTTCAGAACAGTTGCCAGACTCATCTTCCTTATCTTTGTCGAAAACCTGAAGCTTTGTTTTTCCGTTTTCAAAAGAACAGCAGTCTATAATCTGCTGAACGGCAATTGTGGCAAACTCTTCTTCTGTCGTTCTCTGTTCAGGGCGACCTGCTATCCATACCGGCTCTATGATTTTTCCGCAGTATTTTGCAGGGGCTTTTTTATGAGAAGGTTTTGAATCAGAAAAGGTTATTCCGGAATCCAGACTGAAAAAAGGAGTGCTGTTATTTTTAGTCTGAAATAAATCATTACATCTTTCTACCATTGAATCAGTTGAACGGTAGTTTGTGGCAAGATAATATTCTCCGCCGCCATTTGCAGCAATTGCCTGAATGGCATTTTCATAAACGTTTACATCTGCTCCCTGAAAGGAGTAAATAGATTGCTTTGGATCACCTACCACAATAATTACGTGATCTGAATCTTCCATAAAAACGGTTTTGAAAATGTCCCACTGCTTCTGATTAGTATCCTGGAACTCATCGATGATTGCGTATTTATATTTTTTCTGAAGCTGCTTTTTAAGTGCTGACGCAGACTGACAGACAGCTTCGCGTACGCTTCTGAGCATATCATCGTAGCTCTGCATTTTATTGTTTTCTTTTTCCTTCTGCCAGGCTGTGTAAAGATTTTTGAGTTGAGAAATATAAAATTTCTTAAGTGGAAGCGTAGACCTTTTCTCAAGAAGCTTTTTATATGACTCTTTTAGATTCTTAAAATACAGAAAGACTTCGGCGATTTCTTCTCCAATCCATCTCTCCTGTATGCTTCTTCCATCAAAACCAAAAGTGTGATTTTCACTGATATTTGATAAAATAGAGTTCTTAAAATCTTCCGCCTTTTTTGCATAAAGCTTTTCATCAAGTTCTGTCCAGGCTTCTTCAAAGCCCTGGATAATAAAAAGATCTTCTATTCTTTGTGGAGCTGTAACCTGTTCAAAAGTGGCAAAAGAGAGTGGTGTATCTTCAAAGAAAATAAAATTGTCTTCATCAAGCTTTACAATGCTTTCAACTTCATCATGCTGATAATCAAGATAATATTTTGAGAGCGCCTGTTTGAAATCTCTTTTAAGATTGTTTATGAATGTAGATTGTTTTTCTGCATCTACAAAAAGCTGCTTGAAATCAGAATTGTTTTTCAGTACATCTCGAATCCAGCGGTCAATAAAATCATCAATTGTGTCATCATCAACAAGAGAAAGCGATGCACACTGATTTGCAGTAAATGAAAATTCACTGAGAGTTTTCTGACAGAACGAATGAATTGTAAAAATTGCTGCATTATCAACATCTTCATCCGGGCATTTTGCTCTGATTCGGTCGCGTAATTCTCCGGCTGCTTTTTCGGTATAGGTTACAACAAGTATTTCTTCAAGCCTGACTTTTTTATCAATAAGTTTTTTTACAATTCCGGTAATGTTATAAGTTTTTCCGGTTCCTGCAGAGGCCTGAATATACATGGATTCTGTAATGTCAGAATAATTATCTAAATTAAATTCTTTAAGTGCCATTCTATTTTCCCCTGCCTGTAGTATTCGAAGCACTCTGTGCTATGTATTGAATCAGTTCTGCCTGATGAGCCTTTGCTGCCTGCCACTCTTCTGAAAAATTTTCATGAGAGTAGCCGATGTCTTTGTCTAAATCAAAAAGTTTTCGTTTTGAAAAATACTGCCATTCTCCGTTGTTATAAGAATCAATCAGTTTATTCTTAAAGTTCTGGAACGAAAGCTGTTCATCATCATTTTTCTTAAAATCATTCTGAACAAGTTTTGCAGGCGCACTTTTATTAAACCGTGAAATGAACATTGCATTATAGATTTTGTTCAGAATAGCTCGCGCAAACTCTGGAGTGGCTTTGTATTTCTGATGCTTAATCTTTGCCTGACCTTCCGAGAGAACGGCAGCATTCAAGGTTATGCTGTATTCACTGGTGTCGCTTTCTGGTTGTGAAGCGAGCAGGAGAAGTGAAGTTATATAGCCGGTAAGAACGTTTTCTGAATTTGAAAGCTCAAGTGTATTGATAATTTTTGTCTGATTAAAATCTTTGTTGTACCAGGCAAGTTCTCCGGAAATAAACCAGTCTTTTGGTGTGATGCCTGGAAGCTGCTTAATCAGAAGCATTGTATTTTCATTAAAGACAAGATTGCCGGTGAATGAGCACGCCTGTATTGCTTCAAGAATTGTTTTGCTGTTTTTCAGAACTATCTCGGCAGCTTTTTCTCCAAAGAAATCATCAGGAAGTGCATTATGAATATTCAGTTCAAAGGAAATGCTTTCTGCTGTAATTGTGTTTTCATTTTTGAGACTGGATTGAATATATGACTTTCTGATATCAGAACTGACTTTTGCATTCAGTGCCAGAGGTTCAAATTCAAGCTGCTCTTTTTCTTCCTCATCATAATTGTTGTTCAGTTTCTGATTAACCATAAAGATAAACGGTTCCTGAAGAAAGGCTTTCATCTGGCCTATTGTTATGCGGTCTGGAAGTGCAGATGCAGTGTCTGATGCAGGAGCAGAGTCTTGTAGAATTGCATTGTGCTGCGATTGTTCTCCGGTTTGCGTTATTTCGTTATCGCTTTCCTGAAGTTTGATGAAATTTTTCTTGTTACGGAATTCACGCTGAGTATACAACTCGCTCCAGAAACGGTCTTCATCAATATTTATCTGAGTTTCGTAAATCTGCTTTTTTAATTTTTTGTTTAACGGATAGATTGTTTCGAATAAATCCTTAAGAACAGAAGACATAAAAAAGTCTTCATCTTTCTGAAGATTTTTATTTACGTAGCTGATAAAAAATCCTTCGCGTGCAGCCATGAGCTGGCAGAGGAAGGCGTTTTTGTTTTTCAACGGAATTGATTCGTCTCCTGACTGACGTTCGCTGTTCAGTTTTCTGAGATCAAGTTCGTTATCACTGTCTACGCCGGGGAAGCTTTTTGAATCAAGTCCCATAAAGAAAATATACTTTGCTGAGAGGACGCGGTTTGATTCAAAGTTTGCGAAGGTAACGCCTTTTGTTAAAATATTTGCACTGTGAAGTGTAACTGCTGCAGAACGGTCAAATAAAGCGTTTGCAAAACAGTCTGAAAAAACTTCGGGTTCAGCGGTAAGCCGCTGTCGTTCAATTTCTTCTACAACATTCTGGAAAACAAGGCTTTCATTGTAAAGTCCATCCGGAATATTGTCGCTGAGAAGCAGCCAGTTTTTGAGAAGTATTTCAAGCTGAGAGATGTCGTCAATGTTGAGTTTTTCTTTATCAGAATATGAAGCCCATTCTTCTAGTTCATCCACTACCTGAATAAACTTGTAAAGAGAATTGCTGTCTGCTGTGCTCATTGATTCATAAGGTAAAAACTGACAGTCGTTAGTTTCTGTGAGGTCTGTTGTGAGACGGGCAAGCAGTAAACGGTTTTTAGCCTTCTGCCATTCTTCATGATTTTCGCGGTCGCGGTAAATATTCAGATTTGTGGCCCAGTCTGCCCAGTTAGAAACTTCTTCATCGGAAATATATCGTACAGTCTGCACAAGATAATTATGCAAAAGTTCAAAAACATCAGAGCGGCACAGATAGCCTTTTTTAAGAATTCCAAAAAGAATGTGAAGTGCCTCTGCGGTCAGAGAACGTTCGCCTGAAAAATCTGCAATTGTATATGGAATGTAAGGAAAGTTTGAATCTGCAGCATATTGGTCAGTCTGATCAAATACCTGTTCGATTGCAGTTTTATATTCCTGAATTTGAGGAGCAACAACGAGAATGTCTCCAAGTTGTGTACCGTCATTCTGTGTCAGCAGTTTACAGATTTTTGAATGAACTGCTTCAATTTCACGAAGACGGGTAGGGGCACCGGTGAGGGTAAGAGAATTATCTTCTTCGGAATATTGCTCTGTTGTCAGCGTAGAGTTTTCTGCGATGGACTTTTGAATACGGTGGAGGATTGTGTCGGTTTTAGAATGTGAGACACTGATGTCCAGGTTGTGAGACGGAGTGTCCTTTGTCCAAAGTTGAAGGTGCTCCCGGCCAAAAACTGCCCATTTTTCCAGCAGCTGATTTTCTTGATTTTCATCATCAGAAGTCTGGATACAAACTTCCAGAGTATGCTCTTTTGAAAAGTCATTCAGAATGTTGCGGTAAATCTGACCAAGTCCGGAGAAACCGAAAATAAAAACAGGACGTTCGTCCGGCCAGTTAAAAACAAGTGAACCGTTATTTGTTTTTTTATTCTGTTCAGCAAGCTGATAAAGTGTTAAATATCGGGTATCTTTAATTTTAATTCCATCAGTTCCAATTACATCATCATAAAGCTTTTTCTGCCAGTGAGATTTTTCAAGTACTTCATTCAATGTATCTGGTCGGACATCTTCATAATCCATAAAAAGGCTGGCGATTGTTTCAGAAAAATCATAAAGATGATTTGCATTGATTACAGAAGAACCGCCGGTGATATAAGTTTCGACTTCTGGAGCGTTAAGAATCTGAAAATAATATTTTCCTGAGGTACTTTTTTCTGTGAGCTTTTTAATAATGACATCACGCAGAAGTTCTACAGAAAGCTTTTCAACGCTATGGGCTTCAGCGCTTTGAGGAGTTACCAGATCAAAAAGAAACTGCTGGATTCGGAGAGTTTTGAGATTCATCAGAATGGATTTGCCGGTGCCCTTGTTTTTGAGCCAGTGAAGCTTGAACCACTGCTCTGTCTTCGGGTCAGTAAAAACGACTGACGGAGAACTGAAAGGAGTTTTCCAGTTTTCCATGATTTGTTCAGTTAATTTATCTGCAAGAAGATCAAGATCCCATGAAGTATAAACGTTTTTCATCCAAAGCCCCTCGTATATAGTATAACATGTTTTAAGCTTTTCGGTGGCAATTTACTTTATTTTTTTACTGCGAATTTATATATTTTATATATGAAGAAAATAAATGTTAGATTTTTTGTGATTTTGATTGCGGCAGTTTTGTGCTGTGCCGGTTATTTTGCATGGGATTATTTTGATAATAAAGAAGAAAAGGTTTCGTATGTAGATTTCTGGCAGTGTGTTGAAGCTGGAGATGTTTCTTCTGTAAAATTTGAGGGAGATACAATTCATTTTTTAGTAAAGAACAACTCTGAAAAGTTTAAGACACAGAATCCTAATTCGCCTGTTTTACAGGAAGAACTGATGAAGCGTGCAATTGAGGTGACTGTTGCAAAAGACGGAACAGAAATTCTTTCTTTGATTTTTGATTTGATTTTCTACCTCTTTTTCTTTGGTGTGATTTTTATTGCCTTCAGAAAATTTATAAGTCCGAATACCTTTAAGGTTGTTCATAAAACAGGCGTAAAGTTTGATGATGTTGTCGGTATGGATAAACTTAAACGCGATATGGTGCAGGTAATGGAGATTATGAAAAAGCCTGCCGAGTATGCAAAGAAGGGAATTCGTATGCCAAAGGGAATTCTTCTTGAAGGCGAACCTGGAAACGGAAAAACTCTTTTTGCAAAGGCTCTTGCTGGTGAGGCCCGAATAAATTTCATTCCTGCCAAAGCAACTGATTTTGAAAGTATGTTCATGGCAATTGGTCCGCTTAAGGTAAAGCTGCTTTTTAAGAAGGCCCGCCGTCGTGCTCCTTGTATTGTTTTTATTGATGAGTTTGATGGAATTGGTACAATCAGAAATTACAACGGTTCAGCACTTGAAACTGAAAATACACGAATCGTTACAGCGCTTCTTAATGAACTTGATGGTTTTGAAGCTTCGAACGGTGTACTTGTAATTGCTGCAACTAACAGCATTAAAGCGCTGGACCCGGCTCTTATTCGCCCGGGACGTTTTGATGCAAAACTCACTGTTCCTTATCCTGATGAGGCAGCCCGCCGTAAGTTAGTAGAAATGTATACACGCGGAAAGGCGCCGGCAGCAGAGTGTACTGAGGATGCGCTTGCCCGTCTGTTTAATGGATATTCCTGTGCGAAAATTGAAAGCGTACTGAACGGCGCCGCTTTACGTGCCGGACAGGAAGGCCGCGCAGAGTTCACTCTTGCAGATGTAAAAGCGGCGTGTTCGGAGTGTTAAGCCCGCTCTGCCAGTTCTTCCCAGCGCGGATACTTTTCTTCGAGCAGCGCTTCGATTTCTTTATAGCGTTCTCCGGCAACGCGGACTTCTTCAAAATCGCTTGAGGCCATTTTTTCTTCAAGCGATTTTTGTTCTGCTTCGAGCGCCGGGATTTCTTCGTTCAACTGTTCGAATTCTTTTTGTTCCTTGAAAGAAAGTTTTTTCTTTTGAGAAGAGGGGGAAGCCTCCCCCTGGCTCGCACTTCGTTGCTCGCCACCCTCTCCAGCGGGGGACACCCCCGCAACGCCCCCGGCGATTGAGTTGGCTGAAGCTCGTGACGAATCTTCTTTTTCTTCTTTTCGTTTTTCTTCGCGGTAATCAATATACTCCGAACACTTTCCGACAAAGCCACTGATGTTTCCGTCTTCTTCCATGATGAAAAGACTGTCTACGGTTTTGTCCATAAAGTAACGGTCGTGGCTGACGAGCAGCAGACATCCCTGGTAACCTTCGAGGAACTGCTCGAGAATATTCATTGTAAAAATATCAAAGTCGTTTGTAGGTTCGTCCAGTACGAGAAAGTTCGGATTTTCAAGAAGAAGGCGGACAAGATAAAGTCTCTTGCGTTCACCGCCACTGAGTGTGCTTACCGGGCTGTGCTGAATCTTTCCTTCAAAGCCGAACTCTTCGAGGAACTTTGTAGCGCTCACTTCTTTTTTGCCGTCGTTGAGTGTCATATGTTCGGCGGTTTCTTTTATGTATTCAAGTACGGTGAGATTTGTATCTTTGAAAACCGGGTTCTGTGTGTAGTAGCCGAACTTTGTGTTTTCTCCGACAACTACAGTTCCACTGTCCGGAGCAATCTGACCGGTGATAATATTAAGGAAGGTTGATTTACCAGAACCGTTGTCACCGAAGATTCCAATTTTCTGTCCCTTTGTAAAGATATAGGAGAAGTTCTTTATAACCGGAACGTTGCCATCTGTCATCCCGAACTCGTTTCGGGATCCACTTGTAGATGCTGAAACAAGTTCAGCATGACAGTCTGTCGCTCCTACATAACCTTTTGGATAATTCTTTGAAATGCCGTGAAGTTCGAGTACTTTGCCGCCGAGCCTCTTTCCCTTAACTTCAAATGTAAAGCCTTTGTCGGCCTGAAACTTTTCGCGGTTTATGAGCTGCTCGTCGCGCTGGATGCGGGCTTTAATTTTTGTACCGCGGGCACACGGACCACGCAGAAGCCACTCGCGTT
>JAEEGH010025482.1_pt1 | contig 11858 bp, 10 predicted proteins | sample 9134181 | NCBI WGS metagenome assembly JAEEGH01 (sample SAMN16246544, study PRJNA631951) | gut metagenome | biome: gut microbiome; feature: rumen; material: DP-attached | host: Bos | place: Iran: Karaj | collected 2018-10
GTAATTAAATTCCCTATAAAGGTAATACCGTGGAGACATCGGGAGTACACGCAAAATCCGCACTCGGTCGCTGATCCAGCGTTTGAACACATTGCGTTTGTATGTTCTTTTAGCTCCAAAGTCGCCTTCGGCAAATGTCGCGCGGTACAGGATTCGGCTAAAGAATTTGCTGGGCTTGCAAAGCATTTTATCCTGTGGCAACTTGAAAACACGCCCCAAGACACCCATAATAGCAGCACAACCCTGCCGCATACCGATTTTTTTGGCAAATTCCCATGTGTATTGACGGTCCGCCTCGGTCGAGTGCGCCAGCAGCATATAGTAATCCATGTACTGCCTAAGGCTTACTCCAGAAAGCAAGGCGTGCTTGTACAAATGAACGAGCTGCATCAGCAGCGCAAATCGGATACTTGGGCTGTAAAAGCCTTCGGGCGTAAGCGTCAGGTTCTCTAGCTCTGGTTCGAGGACTTTCAGGATTTCGTCGTAGGTCTTGTTCAAGCGGACGGCATATGTTGCAGACGTGGGCTTGTGATGGACTTCTACAAGCACGCCTTTTTCGTCTACAAATTCAACGTCGTGATAATTTGGAGTTACATGTTCAAGGTTTTGAAGCCCTAGACTGTGCAATAACTCTAGGACCTTGTCGAAACCGCCGGGAACATAGATGTCAATATCGCCGGGTTGCCTTGAAAATGGATCAGGATACAAACGCGCATTGGCTTGGCCCTTCAAGATGGCGCTGCGGAACCCGCGTTCGGCAAACATTTTCGTGTAACGGGCAGACTCCTGATTGAAAAGGAGGTTCTTGCCGCGGATAGCCTCGGCGTCTCTTGCCCAAAGCAGCGTTAACAGATGCGGAGGCTGAGATTCCTTGGGTAATCGCGTTATCCCATTATAAGCGATCCCTAACAATGTTTGGCGATGCGCCATTGTGTAAAGCGCTTGCCACTCCTTGTCGGTCGGAATATACGGAAAAACCTGCGAGAGCCCGAGAGACACTCGCAGGAGTTCACAAAACATTTCGTCAAGAGTATGTTTCAAGGCTTAAGCCTTGGGATTTGTAACATCGTCGATGTTCAAAGATAAGAAACCACTATTCTTGACACCCTCTGCGCCACAAGACCCAGCTAAAAGGCTTGTTTTATATTCGAAATCAATCGAACTCATCTTAGGAGTTTCGTATTCTTTTTTCTTCATAATTTTAGCTCCTTTGAATTAGTGCTTAATAACTTTTTTGTTGACGTACATGACCTTGTTCTGCGGCTTGCCGTTAAGCTTGCGGCCCTTGAGGTCGTAGTAGCGGTCTTGCATCTGGATGTCGCCAGTCTTGGTGTTCATCTTGCCGATGGACAGCGTTCCACCATCCTTGTCTACGAAACGGACGTTGATTACATCCGGGAGAGACTCTTCAGCCACCTTACCTAAGCCATTCACCAACTGAGCTTTAGTGCAAGTCAAATAAGCTCTAGCCGGCAAAAGGGTTACACTTTCGCTACTATTGGGATTATTTTGAATTCTAACAAATTTTCCCTGATCAGTACCATCTGCAGAAAAACCATAGTCATTGGAAAGAGAACTACCATTATTCCATTGCTTGGTTTCGTAAGTTCCTGTCATCGAAAAGCAAGATCCCGATACTTCAGTAGCATAAGAACTTTCATCTGTAGGCTCTACATTTCCCATTACGCTATTAAATGTAATATTTTTACTTGCACCAAATTTACCATCCCTAAACTTTATAATATACGGCTTATTTGCATAAAGTTCCGTTACAGATTGCATGGTTAATTCGGGGACGTTATCATAATAATCCATGCTTCCCACTGTATATACCGCTTCAATTAGTTCATCTTCATGCACAAACACTGGTGCCGGAAGCATAATGGTTGAGAACAGAGTCGTACCCAACGAGCCACGATCGACCACGATTTTATTTGGAGTACCAAAACCGTTGATTGTTGAAGCCTCATCAAAAGAAATGACAATCTTGTCAGACTCAGAATTCGAATTTAATGTCAGCGTACCGCCTGATAAGCTCCACCCCGTACCCGAAGCGTCAACGTCAGCCCAGGCAGCGGTTGTCCCCATCAGTGCAAGTGTAGCCATAGCGGCATAACGTGTCAGATGTAATTTTTTCATGTATTTTCTTCCTTCTTCTTTGTTGTTTACGTGAAAAATACATTAAAATACTCTTACTTGCAATATATAATTCCAATTTTTGTAAGCTTTTTAAAAGTTTTTATATAAATCGACCAACAAAAATGGGGCAAAAAGTTCCACCAAGGGTGAAAATTAAATATTGTAAGCGTTGTAAAGCTTTACATCAGAAAAAGAACCAAAAACACCACTAATACTCCAATTTAAACTATTTTATAGATACAAAACCAAACATCCCATACACCAAAACAACGGCACCTCTTCCCGAGATGCCGTTGTTTCTTTTTTCTCAGTTTTTCTTGTTTTATCCGAAATAGTTTTGTACTTTATTTGAACGACAACCCATAATACACCAAAGCCCTCCTCTTAGAAGGGCTTTTCTGTTATTGGATGAAATATTCTCTTACATTGTCATCCCAGCCACTGTGCCGAGATCGGCTTTTTTCTCATAATACAGGCCCCGGAATGGTTCGGCAAGCTCACCAACCTAAATCCGGGGTGACAGATATGATAAGTACCGTGTACGCGGTTGTGCTGTATGGATTCAATCGCATTCTGTCACCCTGGAAGGAGTGCAACGACTGATAGGGTCCACGCTTTACAAGACTTTACTGGATCCTGCTCCTTCGAACCTAAGAATTGTAAGGCAATGAATTGCCAACAATTCTATATCACTGTCGTTCAGGATGACGGCTTCTGTATGGATTCTATCGGCCCTTCGCGCCTCCAGAATGACATCAACCTGCTTGGATCCTATCGCCTTTGGCTCCAGGATGACGGTTTCGAGGGCTACCGCCCCCCGACTAGGATTTGATCGACCTTGATGGAGGGCTGCCCAACAGTAACAGGCACGTGACCGGAAGACGCTCCACACACGCCAGCAGCTTGTTCAAAGTCCGTCCCGACCATGCTGATTCGCGGCATGATTTCGTGACCTTTACCGATAAGCGTAGCACCGCGAACCGGTTCGCAAATCTTGCCGTTGCGGATAACATAACCTTCATCGACAGCAAAGTTGAACTCGCCCGTCGCCGGGTTCACGGAACCGCCGGCCATACGTGCGGCATAAAGCCCATTATCGACGCTTGCAATCATGGAATCGAGCGTATCCTTGCCCGGAGCGATAAACGTATTGCGCATGCGGCTCACGGGAGCGTACTTGTAGCTTTCGCGGCGGGCACTTCCGGTGCGTTCAATGCCCACTTCCATGGCACCCACGCGGTCGCTCATGTACGTTTTCAAAATGCCGTTTTCAATCAGCGTAGTGCGCTGTGTCGGAGTTCCCTCGTCATCATACTTGAGGCTCCCCCACACGCCGTCCATCGTACCATCATCAATGGCGGTAAGGCAAGGCTGCCCAATCGCTTCGCCAATCTTTCCGCAGAACGGGCTCGCATGGCGGCGAACCGATTCCGTCTCCAGCGGATGTCCGCAAGCTTCGTGGAAAATCACGCCACCAAAGCCGTTGCCCATCACCACCGGCATCTGGCCGCCAGTGATGTAACCGGCATCGAGCATGCGCAGCACGCGCTCGCCGCATTCCGTTGCCAGTGCTTCCGGTGAATAATTTGTTAAAAGTTCATAACCGCCTAAAGCACCCGGCGCTTCGTGCGTCGTCAAGCGTTCCGTTCCATCCGTCGCTGTCACATTCACGTTCACGCGCAAACGCCCGCGAGTCATTTCAAGATGCAAACCTTCGCTGTTCAAAAGCGAAATGGAAGTGCAACTGTCGGTGACGCTAGCACCCACCTGTGCGATTTTTGGAGAAAGTTCACGAGCCGCCTTGTCCGCACGGAACAAGAAATCCTGCTTCATCGCCTGCCCAAGCACTCGCGGGTCTTGATAAGCAGCAGCATTGAAATCGCAAACGCGTTTTTCGGGCGCGAATTCAAACGGTTTCGAAGCTGATCCCACACCGCCTGCGGCAGCCGCAATACGCCCAAACGCAAGCGTTTTCACAAGCTTCAGCAACGCCTCTTCGCTATCGTCACTCGTAAAGCCGTACAGCACCTCCGTTCCGTACAAAAGACGAACGCCGATGCCATATTCCGTGCCCGCAGTAGCCGTTTCTATCTGACGGTCTTTCAAGCCGAGACTTGAACTGCGGGTCTCTTCTTCAAAAATTTCAACAAAGTCAGCGCCGGCATTTTTGCCAGCTTCAAAAATCTTTACGGCAACTTCCGGATTCACTCTATACCTCGCCGTTCATTTTCTTGCGAACAGGAATCCCAGCCGCAAGCATTTCGCCCTTGATGCCCGGCACGGTATAATCGCCAAAGTGCACCATCGAGGCAACCAAAGCCGCATCCGCACTCGTCTTGCGGAACAAATCGACAATGTGAGCCGGTGTCCCAGCACCGCCACTTGCAATCACGGGCACTTGCACCGCCTTTGCAATCATGTCGGTAATCGTGAGTTCGTAACCGTTTTTCACACCATCGGTGTCAATCGAGTTCAGACAAATTTCGCCCACACCAAGCTCTTCGGCCCGCTTCGCCCATTCAAGAGCATCGATGCCCATCGCCTGACGGCCACCGCGAATGAACACTTCGTAACCGCTCGGAATCTTGTCCGAAACGCCCACGAACTTCGCATCCATGCCAAGCACAATGCACTGGCGTCCAAACGCTTTCGCACCTTCGGCTATGATTTCCGGATGCAACACGGCAAGGCTGTTCACGCTCACCTTTTCGGCACCCGCCAGCAAAGCTTCGTGCATATCGTCCAAATTGCGGATACCGCCGCCCACGGCAAACGGAATAAACACACGCTTTGCAATCTGGCGGATCATTTCCATGTCGCACGGACGATTCTCGGCACTCGCGGTAATATCGTAAAACACAAGCTCATCGACACCGTCATCACTATAACGGGCCCCCATTTCAACCGGGTCGCCAATGTCGATATTCCCCTTAAACTTTACACCCTTCGTGACCTTGCGGTTACGGACATCCAAACAGACAATTAAACGTTTCGTGAGCATTTTAGTAAACAGTGGTTAGTAAACAGTGGTTAGTGGTTGGGGTCGCATAGCCATAGCCACAGTAGTCAGAACTTAGTGGGCAGATTCCGAGTCAAACCCGAAATGACGTAGGAGCCAAAAGATGCAGAAACATGCTTGCACATTTCTATATCCGAGGCGAACCAGTCATGCACTTGAGCAATGGCGAAGATACGTCATGGCAGACCAAATCCGCCATCTAAGCTCTAGTTACAGATTCTTTTCAATCAAGTTCTTCAATGTCGCCTTCGGCACGGCACCGACAACGTTGCCCACTTCGACACCGTTCTTGAAGAGTTTCATATTCGGTATATTCGTAATGCCAAAACGAGCGCAGATATCCGAGACACCCTCGTCATCAACATTGATTTTTGCGACAACAGCACGACCGTCAAATTCCTGAGCAAGATCTTCAACGACCGGACCCATCATCATGCACGGACGGCACCATGTCGCCCAAAAGTCAACAAATACAAGTTGACCACAAGAAATGACTTCATCAAATGATTTAGCTGTAAGATTCAAGGCAGCCATAATATTCTCCTATATACAACAAGAATATAGCAAATTTTAGTGGTTAGTTGTTTTTTTACGAGCTTTTAATCTTTGGTTATTGATTTTTAGTCATTGGTTATTGGGAATCAGCCATATAATGCTATATTTACAGCATGGCATACGTACTTCTCATTCTCGTTAGCATCGCGGGCCTTGCGCTCTGCGGTTTTTATCTCAAGAAAAATATTATCCGCATCAAAGAAAAGAACAAAGACGAGCCAAAGAAGTACAAACGTATTTGGAACTACGTGCCGACCGGCCTCTGGTACGGCTACCTCATCCTGTTTTTCGCAGGCCTGACCATAAATAATACGATATTTTAGTGATTAGTGGTTAGGGGTTAAATTAAAAATGAATAATTAAGAATTAAAAGTTAAATTATCATCTTTAATTTTTCATTTTATCGTCCCGTTTACGGCCTTATGGCCTAACCACAGTTTACTGCCTACTGTGGTAAAGCCACCTAAAACCTGTAACCTAACACCTAATACCTATAACCTAAAACCTACTAATTACAAGTACCGTACTTGCCTAATGCGTAAATAGTAAACGACGCATCTTCCGTGAACTTAAACGAAATCGTCGCAGCCGATTTTGTCACCGTGCTAAACGCCACAGCTTTGCCCCACCCCGCCTGTTCAAATATACTCCAAGGGATATTCACGACATAGGCAGATGTCGATTTGTTTGGTCTGTAAAGGGTTGCTGTAGGATTGTCGTACTTAGTTACGGTCGCTTCATTTGCCGGATGAATTTCCAGCCCCATATAAGCATTGGTTTTATAAATGATGCAAAGACCGTTCCATGCAGAAATATCAAAGCCTTTTTGCAATTCACCACCGACGTTAAAGCCAAGTCCAAGAAAACCAGCACCCGGCTCATCATTACTCTCTACGGTTGCAACACCAGTAATCCCGTTAGACTTAGCTATGGACTTTTCAGTAAACGATATTAAAGTCAGTTCATCCGTTTTTCCATAAGGCCAAGTAAAATATGAAGACCCTCCATTGCTGGCATCATCATACGCAAACCAATAACCATACGTATCCGAGCCATCGTCTTTGCCCGTCTTGACGCGACCATCACCGCCTGAAGGCCCACAGAACATCGCACTTGGGCAACGAATGGTTCCGGAGACTTCTGTATAAGTAATTTCATTAAGAACCGTAATTTTTGAGGAACTTGATTTTGCAATAACCGCCCTGGACGATGAACTCTGCACCTTTTTGGATGAAGAACTTGGTACAGTTGGGGTCGAACAAACGGGCTGCCCGACAAGGGTCCATGTATTGTTGGAGCATTTATAGTTATAAGTGCAAGAGTTTTCGTTCACAGACGTAGTAGCACCTTCATTGCATATTACCGGCTGTTGAACATTATTGCATACGGAACCCTGCGGAACCCAAGCATTGTTATTGCAAACAAAATTCGTTGTACAACCATTTTCTGAAACAGATGTCACAGCGCCTTCTGCACAAACTAATTCCTGTATAGGTGTACCGCCAGCAAAAGCAGCTGCATACTTGTCATCCCATTGGCTTACGTAATCGGTACATCCCCACATTGCAGCGACAGATAAAAGCAAAAGAATCTTTTTCATATAGAGCCCCCACTAGAATAGGAATGTTAAACCAACACCGACAAGTCCGCCCAAGACCACGCCAAGCGAAATATTACGGAAGGTTTGGTACTTTTGGGCATCGTCATGCCCCGTCTGGAATTCCGCTTGGTTCGCCGGAGGGTTCGCTGTGGCATCTTTTGCTTTTTTATCGAACACTAACGCCATGGCAGCACCAATGACCGCGACACCGCCAGAAATCGCAATCGGCACCCAATGAATTTTCTTTCCGCCTTTATCCTTTTGAACATCGCTTGCCGCTTGGTCGGCCTTCGCCTGATTCGAATTTTTGCCATCAAGCTCATTGTAAGCAACTTTCGCATTGGTTCGAGTCGCATCGCCCGGCATCGCAACAGCCTCCGGAGAATGCATGAGCTTATGCGTTACCTGAACAACCTCATGCCACTTGGGCAGCACGTTCACCTTTTCAGTCCAGCCGTTCCCTTGGAGCATCACATCTGCGCACAGAGGCACTTCTCCAGCGTAAGGAGTACTGCCGGCATCTCCGCCATCAATAACAACAGGCAACGCCTGCGGTTCGCCTTTATATTCCGCATTAAGCTCAAGCCCGCCCTTACCGCGAACAAGTTCCTTATCGAACGTCTCCGTTTTGTTTTTCGCAATGGACACGCGGAATTCAACCGGATCATAGCAAGGGTGAGTCACTCGCACTTCATGGAGCCCGGCCTCCAATTCAATTCGCGAATCTTCTTTACGGACTCCATCGACTGTCACATTAAGCGAGCCGCGATTTGCGGCACCATCCATCACCGGCTTCACTTCAAGCCAGCCAAAATTCGACGAAAGCGTCAGTTCAATTTTTTGATTATTGCCTTTTACACTCTCGACTTTTTCCGCATCTTCATAACGGTCGAGCGTCGCTACAAAGCGGTGCTCCCCTTCTTCAATTTGGACTTTACAGGGCGTGCTCAAGCACTTGGGAATCGCTTTCCCGTCAACCGTAGGCACAGCCCCCGCCGGATTCGAAACGATTTCCACGATAAACTTCTTTTTGCCCGCATAGCTAAACGAACCCGCTTCGCTAATGGAGCCAAACCCGCCGACACCGGCAAATCCGCTACCTTTCACGCCGCGGAAAAATTCGGGCGATTTTTGCTTAATCAAGTCCAGAAGCTCTTCGACGTTTTGTCCACGTCCGTTAAAACTCGCAATGAGTTTGTTGCCAGCCGTTTCGTAAAGTTCCGCCGAAAGCGTAAGCGACGAACCGAAACTCCCCACGCGGGCCTGGCAAATATAGTCGGCAGAAATGTTCTTGCCGGTTTCCACTAGGCAGCTGCCTTCGCAGTCTTCAATCGCTTTACCTGGCGGGAGCATCTGCTGGATGTTCTCTCGCGTCATGATAGTGTAGTTCTGCACCGCAGGGAGTTCCTTGACAGCTTGTTCACGCAAAACGTTCGTGAGATACTGGCGGTCCGAAAGCGATACGGATTCCTTGGCGGCACCATCGACTCCCGTTTCAAGCACTGCCACGTATGTAGCAAAAGCGTTCGCGGCAAGCATTAACAAAATTGAGAAAACAAATGACAAACGTTCCATGTGCGAAAGTTAGCTTTTTTTGTCATAGGTCATTAGCCAATGGTTATTTGAGGTTAGGAGAAAGACGACAAATGCATAGGGCGAGAGTCGCGGCCAGTCATCTTGGAGGGAGAGCAACGACCGATAGGATCCATTATTGTTAGACAAGATATGATTGTCATCTGTCACCCCGGCCAAGGTGACAGACTCTTTACAAACGTCTTTTCATACATTGTCATGCCGGACTTTGTTCCGGCATCGATTGTATTATGGGATAAACACTAGTCCTTGACGCAACGAACTGAAAACCCGTAGTACTCGCTGCCGTAGCGCAGGTACGCACCGCCGTCGTTGTAGAGCATGTCCAAGTCATACGCGTAGCCGCTACCGTTCTCTGTAGAACTCCAGAAGTAAGCGTAGAAGCCCTCGCTGTCGTAATTCCCACCGTTGCGCCTGAAGCCGGCAGGCAACGCCGAGAACGAGTAGTTATCAGTGCCGCTTACGCTGTTGCCGCTACTGTTCCACCCACTTGTCGATTTGAGCATTTTTCCCGCTGTACTGGAACCACCAACTGCGGTAAACAACGTATTCCACTCCGTTGTATCCGGCAGATGCCAGCCTGTTGGGCAAGCAGTTTTCGCAGCAGCCCACGTGTAAAGGCGACCGTACTTGGTGCACTTGGATGGAGTGTTGCCGTAACAGTAGCTGTTCGCCGTTTCGTAGTTCAAGTTTTGAGCCATCCATGTCTGGGAGCCGATGGTTACGATTCTATAAGATTGACCATCACGGGAGTCGGTTAGGAGATTCCCGGTCAATGATGTGGATGACGAAGGATAATCAACGACCTTTACATCGTCATCTTCGACCCATTTACCATTTTGACAAATGTACCCCTGCTCCTTATCTGCCACGTATGCAGTTTTGCCATCACGCTTCTCGGCACAAGATGGCAACTCGCTGTACGTCTGCACATCCATATCGGCATTGCTATGCGGACTCGCCCCATTACCGGAATCTCCGCATGCGGCAAACATAAGAGCAAGTGAAGATATCAAAACAAGAGATAAACGATTCATATATCCTTCCAAACCTTTTTGCGCAACATAATATAATAAAGAAAATGAGTATTTGCAAAAATTCCATTTTTGTCAACTATAGATTGCAAAATGAAAAATTTTCTTGAAAATTTCGTTTTTTCCAAATTCGCTTGCTATATTGTTCACAGCTAGCAGATGGCTGGCCATGCTCAATAAAGAGCCGTTTTCTATATCAAAATAGGAACGGCTCTTTTTTGTTTTGCCAAAAACGCATAACATAAACAAAGGAGAAAAATGAAGACAAGCCACATCCCGTTCGAAGAGCTTCCCATCACAAACCGTTTCATGTTCGCGCTCGTGTTCAGCCACAATAAACAATGTGTAATTTGAGGTGTGAAGTGTGCAATGAAAAATCAACTGTTCAATCATTAAGCAAATCGTTCGCTTTACGGATAATATGTTTATATCGTCATTTAGTTTCAAACAAAAGAGAATTCGTTCTTAGCAAGCAATTACTTCGTAGCGGCACAAGCATTGGAGCGAATATAAAGGAGGCTCAGTTTGCACAAAGCAAGGCCGATTTTATTGCCAAAATGTATATCGCATTGAAAGAGGCCGGAGAGACCGAATATTGGCTTGAATTGCTTCATGAAGCGAGATATCTAGAATCAACTGAATTCGATAATATCATTACGCTTTGCCAGGCAATTGTTCGAATGCTAAATGCCATAACCAAAACCGTTCGAAACAGATAATTCATTCCACATCACACATTCCTCATCACACATTCCACATCACACATTACACATCACACATTACACATCACACATTACACATCACACAATGGTATCTGTCGGACAATGAAACAAGGAAGCGCTATATGACTTGGCAACAGGAATTGGATGACATGGTATATGAAGAACGTGAACGCACTAAAGCAGAAAAGCGTCGTGCCGACGAAGCAGAATCTCGCGCCGATAAGTACGAGAAAATGCTCAGGGAACACGGATTGCTTTAATTACGCAACATGCCGCAAGACTCGCTGTACCTCGGTCATGGAAATCGATTTGCATTGAAAAACGAGCTATGAGCAGTGAGTTTTTAGCTTCACGACAAGTCTTTTACACCATCAAAGCTCATTGCTGACGGCTCACAGCTTCTAGTCGTGGCACTACTTCGTAGTGCAGACTGCTGCGCCTCGGAAATGGTCGCTCAAGTAAACTTGGCGACCGCTTCACTCGGCTTGCTAGGCGTTGTGCAACTCCGTAGCACAAGACTTGCGGCTCAGTCATGTCAGCCCGCAAGCGGTCTGCCGCGACATGCGCCTTATTCGTCTTTGACGCAACGAACAGAAAACCCGTCGCTCTTGTTGCGGTCGTACAGGTACGTACCGTCGTAGTTGTAGTTCAAGTTAATGCCGAACGCGTAGTTGCTATTGTACTCTGTAGAACTCCAGAAGAGCGCGTAGTCGCCCTCGGAGTAGTAATACCCATTGTTGTTCCTGTAGCCGGCAGGCAACGCCGAGAAACCGAAAGTGTCCTCATTGGTGATGCTACTAAACGCATTCCAGCCTGATGCCGCTTTGAGCTTCTGCCCCGCAGTTGATTGGCCGCCCACCGCCGTGAACAGGGTGTTCCATTCCGTTTGAGTCGGCAAATGCCAGCCTTCGGGACAAACTCCTCGAACTGGGTAGGTCGTCGAGTATGTCTTGTAAAAGTCGATAAAGCCGCAGCCCTTGCCGTTTGTGCTCCATGTACCCGCACTATCCATAGCAGCAGCCCATGTATAAAGGCGACCATACTTGATGCAGTTGCTTGCGTTTTTATCATAGCAGTAGCTTTTTAATGTTTCGTAGTTCAGATTCTCAGCCATCCACGTCTGCGTGCCAATGGTCACCGTCTTATACGTCTGGCCGTCGCGGCTGTCCGTGAGAAACTCTTCGGCAAGCTCAGGG
>JAEEGH010025484.1_pt1 | contig 11857 bp, 7 predicted proteins | sample 9134181 | NCBI WGS metagenome assembly JAEEGH01 (sample SAMN16246544, study PRJNA631951) | gut metagenome | biome: gut microbiome; feature: rumen; material: DP-attached | host: Bos | place: Iran: Karaj | collected 2018-10
CAGATGGCGCATGCTACGGAGCGCTTTCCCGTCCATCCGCCCCAGTGCAAGGAGGAGTATTATTACCGCTCCATATTCGCGGAGCTCTTTCCGAGCGAGAGTGCCGCCCGAGCCGTCCCCAGCGAGGCCAGCGTGGCCTGTTCCACCGCCGTCGCCCTCGAATGGGACGCGACGTTCAAGGACAGGAACGACCCCAGCGGCAGGGCAGTGGCCGGTGTTCACGAACAGGCCTATTGAGGATATGTATTTTTGCTCTATTTGCACTTCGGAATAGAATCCAGCATGTGATGTCCGCATGGATTCCGTGGGTCCTGCCGATGCAGGGGGTCTCTAATGGACCCATTTCCGCTCCGGACCGAGACTTTCGCTGACGGCGCGCGTGAAGGCGACGACGTCGTGGCGGGTCTGGGCTTCGATCTCCTTGATGCGGTCCACGCTGAAGGTCGCTCCGGCGCGGATTTTCGCGACATCCTCCTCCGGGATGACCCCGAGGCGCATCCAGGCTTCGCAGGAGAGGATTTCGACTTCGAGATAGGCTCTGAACTTATTCTCTTCGGTCCAGATGTCCCTCATAACTTTCCGGGAATAGCGCTCAATTATAATGTCTGGAGGAATGAATTGATATTCTTTTCAATACGGGCGGGAACGTCGTCGCATTCGGCACCCTCGAAAGGACGTCCGGCGATTTGCCGGAAGAGTTCCGCATAGCGGTCGGTGATTCCTGCGACGATCTCATCCGTCATTTCCGGTACCTGCTGGCCTTCCTTTCCCTGGAAACCGTTCTGCATCAGCCACTCGCGGACGAATTCCTTGGACAGTTGCCTCTGGTGTTCCCCGCGGGCGAGCCTTTCCGCGTATCCGTCCGCATAGAAATAGCGGGAGGAGTCCGGCGTATGGATTTCGTCCATCAGGAAGATGCGTCCGTCCCGCTTGCCGAATTCATATTTGGTATCGACGAGGATCAGGCCTTTCCCGGCCGCGATTTCGGTGCCTCTCCGGAAGAGGGCGCGGGTGAAGGCTTCGAGCTGCTCGTAATCTTCCCGGGAGACGATGCCCCTGGCGATGATTTCCTCCCGGCTGATATCTTCATCGTGACCTTCGGCGGCCTTGGTCGTCGGGGTGATGACGGGTTCCGGGAAGGCCTGGTTCTCTACCATCCCGTCCGGGAGGGGAACCCCGCAGAGGGTACGCTTCCCGGCTTTGTATTCGCGCCAGGCATGGCCCGTCAGGTAGCCGCGGATGACCATTTCGACCTTGAACGGTTCGCAGCGCCAGCCGACGGTGACCATCGGGTCCGGAACGGCGATTTTCCAGTTCGGGAGAATATCCGCCGTCGCGTCGAGGAATTCGGATGCGATCTGGTTCAGCACCTGTCCCTTGAAGGGAATCCCTCTCGGAAGGACTACATCGAAGGCGGAAATACGGTCTGTCGCGACCATGATCAGGTAATCGGATCCGATACTGTAGACATCACGGACCTTTCCGGTGTATTTCGAGACTTGACCCGGAAAGTGAAAATCAGTAGAAACGATGGCGTTCATGACGAATTGATAAATCCGTATGCGAAGATACTAATTTTTCCGCTTTAATAAAAGAAAATAAATCAATTAAGCAGGAAGAAAAGGGCGACGCCCGTCATACTCAGGCAGGCGCCGAGGATTTCCTTGCCGGAGACTTTCCGCTTGTAGATGAAAACATAGGGAATAATGATCAGGACCGGCGTCAGGGCCATCAGCGTAGAGGCGATGCCGGCATTGGCGGAACGGACGGCCATGAGCGACAGCGACACCCCGATCACGGGCCCGAAGAGAGTCGTGAGGAGGGCATATTTCATGCCCTCACGGTTCTGGAAGGCTGCTTTATCTCTCCCATCAGGGCTGGGGTGTCCGCGGGAAGGGCGGCTTCGTAATGCTGCAGGCCGATCTTGCTCAGCACGAGACCGACGCCCTGTCCGACACCGGCGCCGATTCCGAGCAGGATGCCCTTGAGGGGAAGGTTGAGCCGGACATGCTTCCCGTCGGTCCTGCTGAGGATGGAAATCGCGATACCCGAGAGGGTGACGACCATCGCCAGGACGGCCTTCCAGCTCATCGTTTCCCCGAGGAGGAGCATCCCCGTTACGGCGGCGGCCGGGGGAGCCAGGGTCATGAACAGCTGTCCGCATAGACCGGGTAGGGGGCTCCGACCGTGCACCAGAGGACCAGGGCGAGGATGACGGCGGAAATGACCAGCCGGATGACATTGACGGTCATCGCGCCGAGCCGGTGGCTGGCCTCGTCGGCGAAAAGTGCGGTCGCCGTCCAGGAGACGGCGACCGCAGTGAAATGATTTCTCCCAGGTGGTTCATGCCTTATTCCACCTCGGCCGCATTGGCCGGTTTCTTGTACATACTTTTTACAAAATCACTCTAAAACAAAACTTAAGACCTCAGGAACGCCCAAAAGCCTAGTGATTGGGGACAATTTTGTAAAAACATGTAAAATGACGTAAAGTTGTCTACTTTGGCGTAAATTTTCCCGAACCTTGAACCACGCGTGGTTCAAATGTGGTTCAAATATAACCAAATTTTTCCAAACTGCAAGGGATAAGCCCACAATAAAAATCAGCGTAAAGTGCTGATTTTCAATCTATAAGTTTGGAGTTTTACGGAGCTCGAAGAGTGATTTATTTCCCGATGCAGCAAGACATGAACTTTCCAAAGTTATTTCCGAACACGATAATTTCGACTGATTATCAATAAGTTACAATGGCGTTTTGTCACACATGTGACAGAATATAGGGTTTTTGTGACAACAACTGTGACAAACTATTGTCCGAGAAGTTACATATTACTGATAATATCCCATTATTTCGGGTTAAAGGAGAATAGAATGGCGTTTCCGAGGTCCATGGAAATCTGTCGCGAAAAGGTGATTATTCAATCTCGGGAAAACAACCTTTCTTATCTTGAATTATTCCAAGTCCGAGTCGCTTGGCATAAGTGCTCAAAGATTCGATTAACCTTATATTTCCGACTTTGTCTATGCTTGTTTAGTTTGATTGGTATATCTAATACATGAACCAAACTGGTCAAGCAGCAAATTCTTTTTCTTCAACCCGAGTATGCTGTTTGGCCAGAATGATAGATTCACATAGGGGCATAATCTTTGTTCGTTTGGCTCTAAAACAGATACTTATTCGTGCGGAACCTGCGTTTTTCGAGGTCATTTCTTGAACTCCAAGTATTCACCTTGGCCAAACGGGCGAACGCTTTTTGGCCAAATGGGGGAATAGGTAATCCGAGGACACTTTAATCGGGTATTCATGATTCACCGGTTATCCACTTATTATAAGTAAATGCCCTGTGGTTTTTCTTATTTTTATGTACAAAGTAATCAAAAACTGATTACCTTCAACACATAACTACGAATTCAGTCTCATCATTCAATTCAAGAGACAACAATAGTGTGCGATGAAATCAGTATATTTGTAATCTAAACAACACAGTCATGATTGACGAGAAGAAGGCATCGGAATTGATTGCTCAAGGAGAAGGCCAACACATAGAACTCAAGCGCGAAGTCCCCTCAAAAGTGAGGGAACTTAGCGAAGAAGTTAGCGCCCTTGCCAATGCGACTGGCGGGTACATCTTTCTCGGAGTTGACAACGATGGCAAGTTCACAGAAGGCTTCACCATCAACAACAGCAAGCGTTCTGCCCTGCGAGACTCCGTGGATCAGATTGAACCTCAGGTCGAATGCGATATTTACCCGATCACTGTCTCTGGCCACGAGATCTGGGTAATGGATATCAAAGAAGGGGATGACAAACCCTACTTCTGTTCCGGAGCCGTCCATATCCGCCGCGGAGCCAACTCCCAGAAGCTTCGCAAACCTGCCGATGTCCGCAAGATCTTCGACGATGCCGGAAAGCTCAACTTCGATATGGGTGTCTGCCCCTGGTTCAAATGGGAAGATGTGTCCGAAGAAGCCGTCCGCGACTTCAAGCGCCAGGCTGGCATCACATCCGAGGCCCCCAGCAAAGAGCTCATCACAAACCTCGGACTCCTCACCGACAAAGGCGAAATAACCAACGCTGTCCCGATGATCTTCTCCGATGCCTGTGGCAAGCGATTCATCAACGCAATCATCCATTGCGTCCGCTTCAAAGGTACAGAGAACGTCCACATTATCGACTCCAAGACATTCGAAGGCCCGCTTCTCTCACAATACAACAACGCCACGGCCTGGATCAAACAGTATCTGGCCGTCGAATACGTCATGCACGGCTTCGACCCGCGCCAGGAAATTTGGGAACTACCCCTCGACGCCATAAAAGAAGCTCTGACCAACGCCCTCTGCCACCGCGACTACTTCGATTCCGGAGCCAAGATCATGGTCCAGCTCTACGACGACCGACTGGAGATTTCAAACCCCGGCGGCCTGTTGCCCTATGTCGCAGCTGACTTCGGCCACCGCAGCCGCTCCAGGAACCCGCTCATCTTCAGGATGTTCACCCGGATGCATCTTGTTGAAAGCGTCGGCACCGGCATCCCACGGATCGCCCGCATCCTCTCGGAAGACGGATTCCCGCCGGCCGAATACAAGACCGAAGGCTTCTTTACCACAATACTCAGGAAAAAGAAGACTTCTTCTACCGAACAGGCAGGAGAAAATAAGGAGAAAAATCAGGAGAAAAGTAAGGAGAAAACGGAGGAGAAAGTCCTGCGTCTCATTACTTCCAATCCGCGAATTACGACAGCCGAACTTGCTGCAGAGTGCGGTCTGAACGATAATACAATCTATAAAGCGGTCCGAAAACTTCGTGAGAGCGGTAGAATCCAACGCAAGGGAGGAGATAAAGGAGGGGAATGGATCGTGCTGAAACCATAAACCCACCCGCCGAATGAGAGTACTGGACAATCTTGAGAACTATGACATCCCGTCGGGATTTCATCTGACTGCAGAACAGGAGGAGCAATTAGCTGCCGACCTGAAAGAAATCGTGCTCGCACTGATCCCGCTCCGCAGCAGCAAACTCAAGACCCGCCAATACTTCAAGATCACCTCGAAGCCTGAGAACAGCGGCTTGTAGTGCTCAGATTCGGTGGGGTAGCAATATTGGCTGTGGATGTAGATGAGGGGGGGGATTTCATATATCTTTAATCCGATTCCATTGCTATGTTATGAGAATCATCTAGCTATGCCACAAGTTCTCTTAACATATATGCTTGTGTCGAGTTTCTCTCAACCATAAAAGTCAATATTGTCAATACCATTTCTTTAAGGGAAGCATTACTTTTTATTTGCATTCTATTAGACCTTGCATATGGTCCAAGGATTCTCTCTAAATAATAAACAGTATCCTGTTCTAGCTCTCTCAAGTCTATGTTAGGATTCTTTTTCACTATGGAATATATCCATCCTATTCCGTCACATACATACTTCTTTGCGATATAATTTAGAGCTTTTGCAATTGAGAGAATGACATGGGTATTGTTGCTGCAGTCAGAGGCCATTCTTTGGTAAATCCATGTATCACTATCTCTCAGACTCTTCCATTCTGGACACTCAAGATAGAAAGGATAAGATAGCAAATATACCTTGACAAGACGAGAATTCCTCTGTTTGCATTCTCTCACAATAGCCGGATATAACAATTCCCATACTTTCCAGAACGTACTTGTTCGAGGGCGACATATCTCGCTATGAATAAATTCTGTCAAGAAATATTCAGAATTATCATTGTCTCTCAAAGCGTCAACGCATGGCGCAATAAGATATATTATCTCACCAATCGGTTGGCTCAGAACATAGTCAGCAAATGATTTATATAGATGCATTATTCTATCAAAGTATCTCATTTTCCTATCTCGTTCAACAAGAGTCTCCGCTACTATAAGAGAAAGTTTCTGAACTAATAGATTGTAGCCTTCATCATATGTATTCGCCCCGAAAAGCTTGAAGATATTCTCAATATATGTAACAGGAATACGGCTAAAGTCACATTTGAGAATCTCATCAATAGTTGGAGGAGAGACTTTGCAAAAGTTATCAACCATTGCTGCCAATAAAACGTCGCTTGATCCGGATGTCTCAGTAATGTTAATGTGCTTATTACATTCTTGCTGTTTTACATTATCCTGTTCCAATAGACAACTAACATATTTCCGAGCAAAATCTGACATAGATTCCGGATCTTCTTCAAACATCTTACTGTTTGCAATGGTTTCAAACACATAGTCGGAAATACGTTTATATGCACCTATCGAATGATTGTTAAATGCGGTTTTGAATAGAGCATCTATAACCTCTGTTTTTTCATCCGGATAGTACTTTACTATTGAAGGCAAAGCGTGGATACAAGATTCTAATCCATCATGAATTTGTGGGAAATAACAGTCTTGATGAGATGACTTTATAACTTGCCAAATAATGTCATGACAATAATCTCGATCTGCTTTACACAATTTCTCTGCATAATATCGCATCAGTATGCCAGCAGAATTATACAGCGCATAGTCGCTGGTAGGCATTAAGAATTCACCTTTTTGCAGGGCCGAAGAAAGACTCCTCATTTCTGAGGCTGCCAAAGATGGGTCTGCATCGTATTTCATGAGAGTCCTTTGACTGATGTCTCCATTGAAATAGCTCATTGACCAATTGGATAGTGAGATGAAGCGCATCGGGCTTTGAATCATAGAGATTTGTTCCTCACTATGCCGGCGCACGTCTTCGGGTAGTTGTGGATTAAGCTCAATCTGAAAAGAATTATCATCTTTACGAGTCACAATGGGGTCATGCTTCCTTCTGTCCATTCTATATAATAGAATGAGTCTCGTTTCTTTCATTCCTTTTGGAAGTTGCTCAGCCTCTTCATATAATTCATCAAAAACTGAATTTAGACTATCGATTAGTTGTTGATGTTGTTCTTCGGTATACGACTCATATCTTGTATATTGGTAATTAACACATAAATCCTCCAAGCACATCTCGCGGAAAGATTTATGTAATTCTTTTGAGCGTTCTTCAGCGACGAACTCGTTTCCAAATGTATATAATCCAAGTGTTGAGCCTAGAAGTTGTTCATCGTTTTTCCTTAGATTATCGTAGTTGAAGAGCTCTGCTGTTCTGAAAAGGGTTAGTGCAATGTCGGTGAAAGCATATGGATATGCGCATACTATGCTAGATACAATTGCCACCAAAGATATCGAATTGGTGTGGTCAAGAATGTAAGTCATGATTGTTATCACCTCCGAATGCGCACCCTTTTCCATTAGCTGTAGCAGATATTTTTCAAGAGCCATGTGTAGTGACTGAAGGAGCTCAGGGACCACTGTGTGTACAGCACCCCTGTATAGTTGCCAAAGATGCATGCTTGATACAACGCTCCTACCTGCTCCATCATGATTATATACAGTTAGTTTTTCCAGTCCATCATACTCTTGTGCATGTTCACTCAAACAACTAATACTATAGTTGACAAAGTCCACAATAAATCGCAACGCATTAGCTGGAGAATAAACGAGTAACCAATACAGAGGAGTTTGCATGGCTCCTGCAACAGTATGCCCATGTCGATAATCACTTTCAGAAATGCCATATCTAGCACCTGGATTAAATAAGTCATCGTCATGCCATGAGAAAGAACTAGTGTTTGGTGTATATCTCCATATGTAATCTGCCAAACGAATTACTTTCTCGGGTACAGCAGCAATGAGTTTTTCAGAGAGATTTGGTTTAGTCAAAATAAACTGAGAAAAGTAATAATATGGATCACGATAATTGTTCCATTCATTGTCCACTATTTTATCGATGAGTATGGATACCTCATCTTTTACCTCCATTGCTGAATTACATATTATCTGAGTTAATTGGTCTGACCTGACTTCTGGAAAGTATACGTCTTTATTAGACTCCATTCCAGATAACATTGCAAGTGCAATCAAACCTGAGTTTCTGGTAGCTAATCCAGCCATATTGAAAGATGTCCAGTCTTCTAAAACTTGGATTAGATACTTAACATTTGAACACTTGTCAAAATTATGGTATATGAAATTAATAACAGCTGACCATCCGGGGCCATCTGGAGCATAAATGATATAGTCTTTCCCCTTAATATTTACAGACTTATGATGCTTTTTGCATGCAAGCTGCAACAAGAAAACAATTCGATTGAGCAAATCGGCATTATTGTCCAACAGTATTTCTGCTGATTTTTCAATAAACGATGTTGCATATTCGGATAAAAGGACAGAAACAATAATCTCGTCCTTCCACATTGGGCTTATCTCACCGGCTATGCTCGAATAAATAAGCTCCTTAACGCTACTGGTGTCTCCATCCAAACGTCCAGTAAGCCAAATCCGGAATGCTCTTCTTATCAAGTATGAAGATCCTAAATTAACAAAGAACTCCTGTATCGAGGTTTTATCTTGCCATTTTTCTGAAATGAAATGTTCTAGTCCCCATTCTTCATAGATGTCATGCGTGATAAAAAAGCCTTGACTATTTCTTGCGACAATTTCATCATCAACCAGCTTTTGCAATGCTTCGGCATCAAGGCCATTCTCTCTGACATAAAAGACTGGTTTAGAGATTCTTTCGCCAACTATTCCCATAAAACACATTTCCCGCCTTATTGATATTCCTCTCTCAGTGCTTTTACCTGATATCTTTTCTTTCCAAGCACGATTCATAAAAGAAGAGTATGTCATCGAAGAAGGAATACCATCTTTCATCTGTATGTATAAATTCAGATAAAACAGATTTGTAAGTCTCTGCTTGAAAAAAAGATTTGTGGGTAACTGAATATTATTCTCCTGCGCAATTGTAGCCAAATAATCCTCACTGATATTATCAACAGAATACTCATGGGCTTGTATTTTGAAAACAAAATCCAGGTTTTCTTTCAAATCATTAAAGAATACCGTTCTTACAGTGAATATGATTGACCATCCAGAGGTATCCAAAAAAGTGATAAGGTTTCTAGTGGGCCCGTCATCTTCAATCTCCTGCATTTTTTCTGCAGAATCAATGACGAAAACCTTGTGCTCGTCATTGATGTAAGCTTCTTTAAATTGATCAGTTGTATAAGAGTTCGTGTGCCTAAATAATTCGGATATAGAACCAACGTTTAGCGTTTGTGCCTTTCTTATACAAAAAGGAAATTGGTTGTCAATCCGATTAAAAATGTCTTTAATAATAGCGGTTTTTCCGATTCCTCCTTCACCGTATATTACAAAATGTTTATGTTCCCCTATGTTTGATATAATATCATCAATAATTGAGCTCCTATCAACTTTAATTCTATCTTTGGAGATAGAAATGTCACTACTGATATTATCCAAAATTGAGAGAGTGTTCCTTTTCTCTTCATCGACGAGAGTTGATAGATTTGGCCCGGTGCCAAAAAACACATCATATACCCACTGGTTCCTGGCCACTTGATCAAGAATCATTCTATCCATCGACCATTCAACCTTAATACCTATGGCAAATGCAGCTTGCTCAACTCGTTCTTGTACGGCGGTTTTTGATTTGCCTCGCGGTGGATTCCCAAATGCCAGATTCGTGTATATTATTATTTTTGTTTGAAGCGGATTGGTTTCATGTGCTTTGCTAATGGATGATATTATGTCATTCCCGTTAATTGTACTTCTGAAATATTTTGCTTGAAAGCCAATGATATCAGAACCGTTGGTAATGGTTGATGTCTCATTACCCATATTATTAGCACATTGGAATATTCCATACTTTATATCGTATCGAATACAGAACAAAGCTCGTGAAAGATCTTCAAATCGTTCCCGTTGCTGTGCTTCAGTAGGATATTTATAACGGAATATATCCCAGGTCGGCATTGTAATCATTGCTAGAATCTTTAAGTATATATACAAATATAAGGGTATTCAGCATATAATATTTAACCTAATCTGCGAAATTATCATTAGACTTAATCTTTCCACGTTGGTCCATGGCCCCCTTAAGGGTATAGGTCGGTTCGCCGATAATGGGGAAGTGGTAGATGAGATTGGATCGACAGATCCGTCTCAAGAGATAACTCAGCGTTATTTCACGCTGGCCAGCATAGAACCTCAGCAATTCGTCTACTGGAATTGACAGCAGATCGGATGCCTCACGGACAGACAATATCATGTCCAGTCCGCCAATCAAAGACTGTTTCCGTTTCATAAAATGGTTTTTGTTCAGCTAAAGATGGAACGGAATCTTGGATAAAGCTAATGATGGAATAGATGTCGAGTCCGCAAAATATGCTTTATAGGCCCTTGTAAAACATCTTTTGAGAGTTCTGCAAGGATAATTCTATGATTCTGATTTCAATTAACTGTAAATCAATTAGCTACAAGGAAAAACGACCAGAAAAAAGATCCACGGAAAACACACGTGGTACATATGTGGTACAAAAACGAACAAATTATTTAAATAGCCACTCTGTAATTTATCGTTATTCGTTAATTATTGGCTGACAAAAAATACTTAAACCAGATTGAATTTTTTCCTTGCAGAACTTGACAAATCGCTAATAATCAATTAGTTACGCGCGATTATTTCCCGATGCAGAATGTTAAATTCGTTGATAATCAATGAGTTACAGAGAGCGCGATAGAAATATGGGGTAGCGTTCCAATTAGTGTGTCCAGATCGGACTCTGCAATTTAAAGAACGTACAAATTTACATTTTTCCAGCCAATCAGGCAACTGATGAAAAACTTCCCGGGGGTCTGCCTCAGCGGCAGGGGCCTGGAAGCCCCTGAGAGCTTAACCGTTCGGGAAGAGAACCTTTTCCTCTCTCATTCTGGGGATAACCCTTCTGTAAGACTCCTTGTCCATCGCTGTTTTGCCCATCAATACGATGACTGAGAGTTCGTCCGGCATCGCTCCGCGCATCCGTGTGACCCGCCGGAAGTCCTTCTGCAGCCGCTCAATTCCAGTTCGTCGTATAAATCATCGCCTTTATATGAGGCGCATAGTTCAAGTACGTGAAGTGAAAACCGATGTCTTCATCTTCGGCCAGGTTCCGGATGGAGCGGTAGTCCTTGCCCCACTTTAGGCACATCTCCCGCCATGCGGCTACGCCCTGCTGCACAGTGTAGTTCTTGTCTCCCGTACGGAACACCTCCCGCATATCATCAGCCAACGCCTTTTTGTCGCCGTGGCGTACTCGGGCCAGCATATTGCGCTTAAGATGCGTCGTGCAACGCTGGAACGCCGTACCAGGGAACTTCTCGCCGATGACCTTGTCAAGCCCAGAAAGGCCGTCGGCGACCATCAGGCCGATGCGCTCCACGCCCCGATCCCGAAGGTCATCGAACATGTTGCTCCAGCCGGAAGCGCTCTCTATGGGACTGTTATATAGACCCAACACTTCACGTGTGGCATCCTCATTCACTCCGAGGATAACATAAAAGGCTTCCGTCGCTGCACGCTTCTTACGGAACACCTTGATATGGACACAGTCCACGAATACGATCGGATAGTACTTATCCAAGCCTCTCTCGAGCCACTCCGCAACGTCGCGACGCACATACTCTATCATCCTCGATATGCTTGTCTTGCTATAATGTTCTCCATATATCTCATCGAACACCTGACCAACCTGCGACAGGGTCAATCCTTTGGTATACAGGCTTCCGGCAAGCCGCTCGCATTCCTCTTCCTGATCCTTCAGAATGGCCAAAATCTTCGGATGAAAGTTGCCGAAACGGTCTCTCGGTATCCTGAACTCCAGCTTCCGGCCGTGGCCGTATGTATGCCCCAGACGATAGCCGTTCCCTTTGTTCCTGTCCGCCTGCTCCTGCAAAAACTCGCCACGCTCCGCTACCATCAAACTCTCCAACATGATCTCGAGAAGATCG
>JAEEGH010025486.1_pt1 | contig 11857 bp, 8 predicted proteins | sample 9134181 | NCBI WGS metagenome assembly JAEEGH01 (sample SAMN16246544, study PRJNA631951) | gut metagenome | biome: gut microbiome; feature: rumen; material: DP-attached | host: Bos | place: Iran: Karaj | collected 2018-10
GATATTCTCATCAGCATACTTGGAAGTGACAGCCTTTGTCAGTGACCCCTTCCAATAAGTAAATTTCATCTGGCCATAATCCTTTGCCTCTGTCACATCGCTTGCAAGCACCCACCCTTCGTCATAGATGTATTCCGTACCGCCGACAATAGCATATTGGTTTTCACCAGTAGGATATGAAGAGTCAGCTGTTTTTTCACCACTGGTTGCATATTTCTTGGTAATATTCTGAACAACGCCGTCAGAATATGATATAGGATCAACAGTCCAACTCCATGCACCTGTACCTTGCAACCGATAATATTCGTAGTTGATTACTCTTACCCATTCGTTATTGACGAAGCCTTCCTTGTGATTCTCACGGTAGACATACTCAAATTCGGGAGATGGAATAGTAGGTGTACCAGGGTCGACGGTTGTTTCTTCTACCCACGATCTGGCTTGTGCGGTCTTGGTGTAATATACCTTCACACGCATAACGAATCCATCTCTACCAAAAGCAGGATCCAAATAATTCAGATTTACACCAGATGGGTTGTCGTAATACTTTCCTTGTGCTGCAGCGGTGTCGTATTCAGAACTTGTCGCTTCAACCCAAGCAGAGCCATTCCACTTATAATAGCGATAGAACCAGACACTTTTATCAATTGGATAGTCTGTGTCATTGTCAAGGATAGTATTAATAGTCGATTCTGTTACGCTTGATCCAGAAAGATCTATCGCATCACTTGGTCCGTCTGTAAATGGCCCTACCCATGCCTTTGTCACCTGCATTCTGAGATACTTGTAACCATTCTGATATTTCCTTAAAGCATTTTCTGGAGCCACTGACGTGTCGCTCAAATCTGAGATAGTTCCTACACTTGCACCTTCTGATTCTGATGCAGGTGCACCAGTAAAAGTCCACGCCAATGTCGACTGAGTTGACTTATACAATTCACCTCCCACAATAGCATGATCGTAGGGATAAGAAGTTCCAGAAGTAGTTTCATTAAACAATTTGTAGCTTGATACAGTACCATATCCAACTGCTACAACAAATTTGGCATCGGCCATGTCAACCGTGGTGACACCAGTGAAAGCACCAGAAGTACCACTACCGTCATTACCTTTGATGGCAACGAGATCGTCAGAGTTGAACTTTCCAATAAGCACGATTGTCTTGACAGCAGCTTTTTGGTCACCAGATAAACTACTCACAGCCCCACTCACCTGCCCTGCGGCTGTGGTGGTGATAGTCAGCGTCGTTCCGCTAAGGACAGCATCTGCCCATACGCTTTGTGGTAGCACACATGCCACCGCAACGATCAATAAGAAAAATAGTCTTTTCATACAAAACGATTTTTTGGTTTACGTTTATTAATTAAGTTATTATTTATTTTTATGGTTATAATAGTTGAAATAGTTAATCTGGGGGGATGGTTGGTCCACGACAGGTTATTTGGTTGATTTTCGGTGCAAAAGTATAATAATTCTGAAAAATATGCAAATAAAAAGGCAAAAAAAATGTTCTTATGATACATTTAAAGTGTGTTTTTGAAACATTTGATAAAAACACCCCTTGATTTGGAGGGTAGTGTGAGGATGGAGCAAAAGGAGTGTGAGGATGGAGCAAAAGGGGAGTTTGCTTGGTGCGGGCCGGGAGTGCGCATTGTGCGGGCCAACCCGTACCAGCTGGTGCGTATATGCGCACCGCCCGCTGCGTATATGCGCAGCGGGCGGTGTTGATATGCGTAGCATTCGGTGCGTACCTATCTTTTAACAGGGGGTAATGGCTGTTTTAGTCGGTATTGTACGGTGCGGCCTTCTATATAGCGCGACAGCAGCGCGTTTTCGCCCTCACAGTGTGCGTTGAGATAGCGGCGGGCCATGGTTTCCTTGAGGCCGCTGTAAATCATAAACCTCTTGGCGGTGGTATAGCCGTTGACCATGCTCTTGAGTAACGCCTCCTTCAGGGCTTCGTCGCCCTCTACCTTCTTGGGTTTCCAAATGCGGGGATCTTGCTTGCGGAAGCCATGTCGCGAGCAGTCGGCCATACGCTCGAATGCCTTGGAGGGTGTGAACTCGATGCCGGCATACATGATGTCCTTGCCCGTCACCCTGTCAGGGTCCGTATGGTCGCCCAGCAGTCTGAGCTTTGGGGCAAAGGTGCCGAAGGGTGTCTCCACGCGACGGCCCTCCGTCAGCAGTGTGGCTATAGCCTCGCAGGCCACATTGAGTGCGTTTTCTATCTGGTGTTTATGTGTATAGTGGCTTTTGCTGCATAGCTCGTCCAACTCTTTGACGCTGTATTTCTTGTCTATCAGCGGCTCCGCATACAACAACGGTTTGCCATCCTCGCCTCTTGTCGGGCGCGGATGGAGCTCGTAGATGATTCCGTCAGTTTTTCTGGGCATGGGCTACTGTGTGAGATTAAAATGAAACATGTGTGGGATTCACTGGAGGAGGCGGAAGCCGAGCTGGTGGGTGTGGCAGAGGCGGACTATCTGGGCGATGACGTCGTCCATGACGGGAACGGGGGCTACGCGGTAGTCGTCGTAGTCGGGACACAACACGACAAGGTTCATGGCCTTGACACGGACACCATAATGCTGCTGAAGCATGTAGCGGTAGAGGTTCTGCTGGAGGCAGTAATGGTAGTAGGAGGTGTCGGGGATGGTAATGCCGCCTGTGGAGGTGCGCCCGCCAAAGGCTTGGGTGATGGGGCGTCCGGCAGCGTCAACGACTTTGCGGCTGCGCTTCCAGTCGTAGATGGTGAACTGTCCGTCGTCCTCGCGGCATACGAGGTCGATGGTGCCTGCAAGGTTCAGGTCGGCATCGAAAACGGGCCACTCCTGACGGTAGGGGCGGATGGCATAATCGTCGATGAAATGGAAGAAATGCTGCCGTTCGCGCTCGACATTGACATATTCGACGGTGCCGTTATAGTGGAAAGGGCAGAGGGTGTCGAAACGGCCCTGCTGGAAATAGTTCTCGGTCTGTTCGTGAACGAAAGTGCCCACCTCGCTCGCCATGCGGCGGATGCGCTCCCATTTGGCGAGGGACTCGGCAATGGGGATGCCGTAGCGATCCTGCTGCTGTTGGGCAGCCCGCTGGGCGTCGAAGGCTTCGAAGAAATGGGCGATAAGTGTGCTGACAGGCAGCAGGCGGCGCTCGCCGCGGTAGAGGTAGATATGACCCTCGGGCAGGAAGTCGATGTCGTCGTCCTGCGGATATAAGCCTGCATCGGTAAAGCGACGCATCTTCTGCGTCATGGCGTCGGTCCTGTTCATTTCACTTTCGACTCCATTTCGTTACGCAGTCCCTTATAGCCTGAGAGGTATGCCTTGGCAGAGCCGAAGGAGAGGAACATGTCAAGGCGTACGGGCAGGTGGTTCTTGTCGTCGGTGATGTAGAAGCGGATGAGCTCGTGGTTCTTGCCGTCCTCGCGCTCGATGAACGAGAAGGTGAGGCAGCGGTACTTGGTGGTGCCGTTCTTCATCTTCAGCGTGGTCTTGCCCGTATATTTCAGCCACGAGTTGGTCAGGCGGCGTGCATCGCTGATGGGCATGGGGATGTTCTCGCCCTCCTTCATGTTCGAAGCGTCAAAGTTGCGGGCACGGAGGAAGATGCTCATCATGTCGTAGATGCAGTCCTTGTATTCCGCCTCCTTCCAGTGTACCTCGCCGTCGTGGTCGATGCGGTGCATCTTCAGGTGGCAGTTGCCCTTGGGGTAGGTGTACCATAGCTCGTCGACATAATAGCGGTCGCCCTCGCGTGCTCCCTTGCGGAAGTAGAGCGGCGAGATGTCGGTGTCGGTATAGCACAGCAGGGTGTCGCGCATGACGAACACGTTGTCGAGCTGGTCGTTGCCACGGGTGATGAGGCTGCTGCGGAAGGCTTTCTGCCCTTTGTAGGTGGACTGCACCGTGGACATGGATGCCGTGCCGACCTTCACCCAGACGAACTTCCAGTTGAAGTAGAGGTCGTAGGTGAGGAACTCGCCCGACTTGAAGGCGGTGTTCTCAATGCCGCACTGGGCGTGGGCGGTTAAAGGTAAAATGGTAAATAGGTAAAAAAGTAAAATACCTTTTACCACTACCTTGTACCATGACTGATGATTTATATCTTTCTTCATTGACTTTTACCTTTTTTACTTTTTTACCTTTTTCACGTACTCTATGCCTAACTGCTCGGCGCGCTTGGCGTTGCGGTTCTGTTTTTTCTTCTTTTCCTTGTCGGCTTTCGTCTGCATGATGGCTGACGGCTTCTGGCGGTTCAGCGGGCGCTCCGTCATGTTCCACGACAGGGTAGCGTCCCACTTGGCCTTGCACTCTACCTCGTTAGGGTAGTAGTAGACGGCCTCGGCCTGCTGGTCGGCATCGTAGTCGCCCGTATCCCAGACGCCGTTGCCGTTGCGGTCGACGAAAGCCCGCGCATAGTAGATGTTCGGTGCCAGGTAGAAGAACGACGCCTCGCCGCCGACGGCACGCACCTGCTGGACGCAATTGTCGCTCTTGTCGAGCAGCTGTACCACGATGTTCGTCTCATAAATGCCAGTCAGCTGGAAGGTCAGCGAGGCAAAGTCGTCTAAGCTCTTCACCTGCAGTCCCTGCTTGATGGGGTCTGACACTACGCCGTAGATGTCGACAAAGGCCGCCGAGTCCACTTCCAGACTGTACTCCGTGTCGGGTCGCCAGTCGGCCCACAGCTTATAGAAGCGCAGCCGCTTGTCCTCATGGCGGAACTCAAAGGGGGCGCGGTACCATAGCGTGTCAATCTTGGAGTAGAGGTGGATGGCCGACGTGTCGAGCTTCTCTAACGGCGACGGCATCTCGATGGTGATGATGCTGGTGGGCGTCATCGACGACGGGATGTTGAACCTGACATCCAACGGCTTCACGGGGAAGATGCTGTCGTAGGGTTCCTCGCGCTTCTTGCGCTTGTCCTGCTCCTTCTTCCAGTCGTCGTACTCCTTCTGCTTGGCTTTCATGCGCTTCTCGTACGACGTCTTGGCAAACGACTCGATGGTGTCGGTCTGACTGACCAGATTCCCCAAGGTGTCGGTCATGAGGTACTCCATAGAGTAAGTCAACGTGTCGCGGTTGATGAGCGTGGTGTCGCGCAGCCAGTAGGTCAGCGTGTCCCTCTTCAGGCTCGTCTCGATGACGAAGGCCGAGTCGGCGTCGAAGTCGAGGCCCTTGATGACGGGGAGCTGTTCGCTGCCGTAGCTGAAATAGATGCCGATGCGGTCGGCATTCTCGCGCTCGGTCTTCAGCAGGTAGCGGTTGCTCTGCACCTCCTGGAAGGCCAGCATCACGATGTCGTCAGGATAGAAGTGGGTGTAAGGCACCTGCAAGATATTGTCGATGTGCAGGGAGTCGCGCCAGATGGTATCCTGTCGCACATCAGGCCCGGCAGAGGGCTCGTAGGTGTTGTGCGAGAAGGCTATCATCTCGCTCTTCTGCGAGAACTTGTAGTCGCCGTCGGCATCCTGCAGGGCATAGACGCGGTATTTGCCGGGCGCCACGCCCTTGATGACGAAATGCCCCGAGCCGTCGGTGCGGGCAATGCGCATCAGCGGTTGTGTGCGGAACACCGAGTCCGCCATCTGGTCGTAGAGTCCCACGGAGATGCCCTTGACGGGTTCCAGGTTCTCGGCATTGATGACGTAGCCCGACACCTCGAAAGTATCTATCTTCTCGCTGGTGGAGAAGGTGTAGGTGTAGTTGCCCAGTTCGTTGCCTTCGTTATTGTCGGTGATGGCGTCGCTGAAGTCAATGGTGTATGTGGTATTCTCCTTCAGCGTGTCTTTCAGCTCGACGATGATGCGCTTGCCGGCGTCCTTGATTTCGGGCATCTCCAACTGTGGCGGCGACACGATGACGCTCTGAGTGGGGTCTTCCAGCTTGATGTATTCGTCGAAGGTGATGATAATCTTATTGGTTTTGACGTTCGTGGCCTGGTCGGCAGGCGAACAGCTGACGATGCGTGGCGGGTCGTCGTCGTACCAGCCGCCGTCGGGGCTGCCCATGCGGGCACAGCCTGCGATAATGGTCGCCATGAGAACACTAAAAAGTGTAAAAATGTAATAATGCCTGTGCCTCATAGTTCTTACATTTTTTCATTCAGTTCGAGCAGCTGGTCTATGTGTTCACGGCTGTTGCTCAGTCGTGGCACCTTGTGCTGACCGCCCAAATTGCCACGTTGCTTCAGCCAGTCGTTGAAGAGCCCTTGGCGGGCAGGGATAATCTCTAAGTGCTGCAGCGTGATGTCCTTATAGCGCTTGGCTTCGTAGTCGCTGTTCAGCGTCTGCAGCCGTTTGTCCAAGATGTCACCAAACTGTGCCAAGTCGTTTGGCGACTTCGAGAACTCGATGAGCCACTGGTGGCGGCACTTGGCATGGGCGTCCATGAAGACGGGGGCTGCCGTGTATTCCAGTACCTCGGCACCAGTCTGCTCACAGGCGTAGGCCAGTCCCTGCTCAGCATTGTCGACAATCAGCTCTTCGCCAAAGGCATTGATGAAGCTCTTCGTGCGACCCGAGATGACAAACTTATAGGGATTGGTGCTGGTAAAGCGGATGGTGTCGCCTATCATGTAGCGCCACAAACCACAGGATGTGGAGATCATCATGGCATAGTTCTTGCCCTTCTCAACGGCCCACAGGGGAACGATGGCACCAGAGGGCATCTCCATGAACTCATAGAAGACGCCATAGTCGAGCATCAGCAGCATGGCGGGGTCTGACGGGTCGTCCTGCAGACCGAAGAAGCCTTCGCTGGCATTGTAGGTCTCCATATAATGCATCGCGGGCGACGTGATGAGCTGTTCGTACTGGTGGCGGTAGGGCGTGAAGGCCACACCACCGTGGAAGAACACTTCCAGGTTAGGCCACACCTCTTCCAAGTGGGTCTTGCCGCTGAGCTCCATGACACGGTTCAGCACCGAGAGCATCCACGAGGGAACGCCCGAGATATTGGTGACATCCTTGCCCATGGCCTCGCGAGCTATGCGGTCGCGCTTCACCTCGAAGTCGCTGAGCAGCGCCGTCTCTTTTTTCGGCACACGCACAAGATTCGCCAGCGGATTGATGTTCTCGATGAGGATGGCGCTGAGGTCGCCAACCAGCGACTTCGGCAGGTTGTAGTTGGGCGCATGGCTGCCACCGAGTATCAGGCCACGGCCGTCAAACATGCGTGACTGCGGGTTGTTGCGCAGATAGAGTGCCACGCTGTCGTAACCGCCGGCATAGTGAATCTTATGGAGTCCCTCGTTGCTGACGGGGATGAACTTCGACTTGTCGTTCGTCGTACCGCTCGACTTGGCATACCACTTGACGCGTCCCGGCCACAGCACGTCGCGCTCGCCATGACGCATACGGTCTATCTGCCCTTTCAGCTCCTCGTAGGTGTTGACAGGGGTCTGGCGTATGAAGTCGTCGTAGTCGCGGACATTGGAAAAACCGTGCTCACGGCCGTATTCCGTATCTTTGGCGCGGTCGGTCAGATGCTGTAGCACCTGCCGCTGCAGCGCTTCGCCGTCGGTCAAGTGTCTTTCCAATGCCCGCATACGGGGTACGAAGATATGTCTTACTAAACTCGTTATGCTCATCGTCGTGTATTACAAATACGAGGTGCAAAGGTAAGCATAAACTTCCGTAACCACCGACAATTTTACGTTTTTTTTGTTTAATTCAATTTTCGTTAGCCTCGGCAAAGGCGGCGGCTTCTGCCTCGGCGATGATTTCTTCACGGGTTTTCTCGCGGGGTGTTGCCGTAATGTCGTCGAGGGTGAGGTCATCGAGAGCGCTCTGTTGTTGTGGGGTGACATCCGACGTCTCTTCCACGGCAGGCTTCTCCTGCTCGATGATGAAGTTCTGCTGTTCTTCCTGCAGTTTGTCGATGTCGGGCGCGGCCATGACAGGTTCCTCCTCCATCTTGGTGCGGTCAGCCTTGGCAGCGAAGACGGCATCAATGAACTGCGGTTCGCGGCGCAGGCGCTGCAGCGTCTCCTTGGAGGCGTTCTGGTGGCTCTCCTTCTTAGAGTAGCCAGTACCCTTGCAGCCTTCAACCCCCTCGATAAACACCTGGGTGGTAAACACCGGGCTGCCCGTCTGGCTGTCCTTGGTCTGCTCTAGGTCGCGGAACTCCATACGAACGCGGTTCTTCTGACTCCACTCCAAGAGCTTCGACTTGAAGTTGACCTCCTTGTAGGCCACCTTGTCGATGTTGATGACCTGTGCCAGGATGCGCTTCTCCACAAAGCGCATGCAGGCATCGTAGCCACGGTCCAGGTAGATGGCACCCACCAAGGCCTCGAAGGCATTGCCGTTCTTATAGCTGTTATGCGAGGTGCTGTGGTCTGACGACTTGACTAACTGGTCGATACCCATTTCCTGCGCCAGCTTACCTAAGGTGTTGCGGCTCACGAGCTTCGAGCGGGTGTTGGTGAGGAAGCCCTCGCGCTTACCCTCGAAATGGCGGAACACGATGTCGCCGACGACGGCACTCAGCACGGCATCGCCTAAGAACTCCAGGCGCTCGTTGTTGAGGGGACGTCCTTTCTCGTTGCGACGCCCCAGGCTCTTGTGCAATAATGCCTGCTTGTAAAGGTTGATGTTGTGGGGATAGAAACCCAGGATGTCTTTCAGAGAAGAAAAAAGCTCCTTCTCCTTACGGAAAGGGAGCCTTATACGGTCAATGATATTACTATTCAGCATACTTGGAGAATACTACGCAGGCGTTGTGTCCGCCAAAACCAAACGTGTTGCTGAGTCCGGAACGAACCACACGCTTCTGAGCCTTGTTGAAGGTGAAGTTGAGGTTGTAGTCAATCTCCTCGTCACGATCGTCATCCTCGTGGTTGATGGTGGGAGGAACGATGTCGTTCTGCACAGCCAGGACGGTAGCCATGGCCTCTACGGCACCGGCGGCACCGAGCAGGTGGCCCGTCATCGACTTCGTCGAACTGATGTTCAGCTTGTAGGCGGCGTCGCCGAAGACGTCCTTGATGGCCTTGGCCTCAGAAATGTCACCGACGTGCGTTGACGTGCCGTGAACATTGATATAGTCGATGTCCTCGGGCTTCAGACCGGCATCCTCCAGAGCGTTCTGCATCACCAGCTTGGCGCCGAGTCCTTCCGGATGGGAGGCGGTGATGTGATAGGCATCGGCACTCATGCCGGCACCAACCATCTCAGCATAGATCTTCGCGCCACGGGCCTTGGCATGCTCCAGTTCCTCAAGAATCAAGCAACCGGCACCTTCGCCCATGATGAAGCCATCGCGGCTGGCGCTGAAGGGACGGCTGGCCTTCTCGGGCTCGTCATTACGAGTGGAAAGGGCCTTCATGGCATTGAAACCACCAACACCTGTCTCGCAGACAGCAGCCTCGGCACCACCGGCAACGATGATGTTGGCCTTGCCCAGGCGAATGAGGTTGAAAGCGTCAGCCAGTGCGTTAGACGACGAGGCACAGGCAGAAGCTGTGATGTAGTTGGGGCCATGGAAGCCATACATGATGGAAATCTGACCGGCAGCAATGTCGGCAATCATCTTCGGAATGAAGAACGGGTTGAACTTGGGGCCGTCCTCGCGGTGGGCACCATAGTAGCCTACTTCTTCCTCGAAAGTCTTGATACCACCGATACCTACGCCATAGACTACACCAATGCGGTTCTTGTCGACCTGCTCCAGGTCCATGCCGCTGTCGGCAACAGCCTGCTTGGCAGCAATGATGGCCAGCTGGGTGTAGCGGTCCATCTTGCGGGCCTCCTTGCGGTCAATATATGCATTCACGTCGAGGTTCTTGACCTCACAGGCAAACTGTGTCTTGAACTTCGAAGCATCGAAAAGCGTAATAGGCGCAGCACCGCTCTTACCAGCCAACATATTCTCCCAAGTCTCCTGGGGAGAGTTGCCAAGTGGTGTAACGGCACCCATGCCTGTTACTACTACTCTCTTTAATTCCATAATTTAAAGGTAATAGTGAAAAAGGAAAAGTGAAAAATTTGCTACCGCACTCCATAGTGAAATGAAATGGCGGTAGCAAATTTTTCACTATTCACTTTTCCTTTTTACTTTATTTTGCGTTCTCCTCGATGTAAGCGATAGCGTCGCCAACAGTACCAATCTTCTCAGCCTTATCGTCGGGGATAGAAATACCAAACTCCTTCTCGAACTCCATGATGAGCTCAACAGTATCCAGTGAGTCAGCACCCAGATCGTTGGTGAAACTTGCCTCGGGCTTTACTTCTGCCTCATCAACACCGAGCTTGTCTACAATAATTGCCTTTACTTTGCTTTCAATTTCTGACATAATTTTCTTCTTTAAATGTTAATAATTATCTTCTTTTTTAAGATACCAAACCTAAAATCGCGGCTTAGCGGGTGCAAAGTAACACATTTTTATGGAATTACGCAAATATTTTGAGGAAAAAAGCACGCTTTTCTGCACAATACCCCATTTATTGTGCAGTTTTTTCGTTCAAATAATGTCTTTCTGACACTTAAACGTGTCAAAACGCTCTCTTCTTAAAGGATATTGGTTGCGCCATTTCTCAAAATCTGCGGGTTTTTGCTTGAGCTTTTCGCTATCGGCTAACGGATTATAAAGTTCCAGGGGATTACCCGTATAGGGGAAGTCCGCTGGCAGTTGTGGAGCGGTAATCTCACCGGGATGTGAAAGATGGAAATGACGGCACAGGGCATCGATGACCATGTTGTCGGCATTCACCTTGCCGTCAGCCGAATAACCGGCAATATGGGGCGTGCCGATGAAGACGCGCTGCAGCAATGAAAGGTTCAGCTGCGGTTCGTGTTCCCAGACGTCGATGACGGCATCGCGCACGCTGCCGACGGTCAGGGCTTGCAGCAAGGCGTCGCCGTCGACCACCTCGCCACGGCTACTATTTATTATATAAGGTACGCGTGAAAGACGATGGAAGAATGCCTCGTCAGCCAGATGGCAGGTGGCGTAGCGTCCCTCTGTGGTCAGCGGCACATGGAAGGTTATCACGTCGGCTTCACGCTCCAGCACGTCCAGCGTTACAAAGGCGTCTTTCGCTTCAGCCTCCGTAGCGGCTTCAGCCAATGGCGGGTCGCATACCAGTACGCGCATCCCTAACCGCTCTGCCACCGTCTTTACCTTGGAACCGACATGGCCGCAGCCCACGATGCCGATGGTGGACGTTTGCAGGTTTAGTTCCCGTTGCTGCTGCAGCAACAGCAGCGCACACTCCACATACTGTGCCACAGAGCCTGAATTACACCCCGGGCAGTTGGTCCAGACGATGCCCGCCCGCTGCATATAAGCGGTGTCGATATGGTCAAAACCTATCGTCGCCGTCGCCACAAACTGCACCTTGCTACCGGCAAGCAGCTGTTCGTCACAACGGGTACGAGTACGGACGATGAGGGCATCGGCATCGCGCACGTCGTCAGCCGTGATGGCCGCCCCTGGCAGGTACACCACCTCGTCAGCCAGAAGTGCCAATTTCTCGCGGATATAAGGAATCTTGTCGTCAACAACTATCTTCATTTGGCTGCAAAGTTACAAATAATCTTTAAATTATCAATTATCAGTTATCAATTATCAATTATTTATTGTATCTTTGCAAACAAATTACAGTAAAACTATGACATTCACAGAACAAGCAAACAATATCTTCCGGCAGGCGATACGTGACTATCACCTGAAAGATCATGTGGATAATCCTATCAATAATCCCTACGAGCGTAACACGATAGAGCACAGTCTTTATCTGAAATGCTGGATTGACACCGTTCAGTGGCATTTGGAAGACATCATCCGCGACCCGCACATCGACCCCGTCGAGGCCTTGGCACTGAAGCGCCGCATTGACAGCAGCAACCAG
>JAEEGH010025489.1_pt1 | contig 11856 bp, 13 predicted proteins | sample 9134181 | NCBI WGS metagenome assembly JAEEGH01 (sample SAMN16246544, study PRJNA631951) | gut metagenome | biome: gut microbiome; feature: rumen; material: DP-attached | host: Bos | place: Iran: Karaj | collected 2018-10
AGAGCCGCTGGACCCGGAGTCGCTGCCGGAGCTGGAACCGCCAGAGCCGCTGGACCCGGAGTCGCTGCCGGAGCTGGAACCGCCGGAGGTGCTGGACCCGGAGTCGCTGCCGGAACTGGAGGAACCGGAGCTGCTGGACCCGGAGTCGCTGCCGGAACTGGAGGAACCGGAGCTGCTGGACCCGGAGTCGCTACCAGAGCTGGAGGAGCCGGAGCTGCTGGAGCCGGAATCGCTGCCGGAGCTGGAGCTACCCGAGGAGGAGCCAGAACTGCCAGACCCGCTGCTGGGGGTGGCTTTCGGCGTGGGCTTCGCTTCTTCCATGGTACCGACGGTGACCTTCTTGGGGAACATCTTGTAGGTGGAAATGCCCAGATCGTCGGTCTTTACCCGCGTGTCGCCCTTGTAGTAATCCTTATAGGTGCGGACCGTGTACCCCTTGCTGCCCTTGGACGTGACCTTCTCATAGGAAGTCGGCTTGGTGTCGTCGTACTCATATTCCGTCTTGATGGAGGTGCTGCCGGTCTGCTTGGTCCGGATCACGATCCTGTCGTATTCGTCCGTTTCGAAGGGGACGCCATAGATCTCCATGTGAAGATTGTTCCCCTCGGTATAGCCGATGATGATGATGTCGCTGGAGGTATTGTTCCTGAACTTAAAGTCGATCAGGTTTCCAACGGAATTGATGGTGGCGTCTCTGCCCCGGTCCACGTAATGCACGGGCATGCTGTGGTTGCGGCGCTCCACGATCTCCATATCGGCGTACAGGGCCGCGTTGTAGAGGGTGGAGGAAAGCTGGCAGACGCCGCCGCCAGGCTGCTCCACCACCTCGCCCGCCTCGTAGGCGCCGGCGTTCTTCCAGCCGTTGGCACGGGTGCGCTTGCCCAGGGTATCGTTGGCGGAGAATACGTCGCCGGGCTTCAGGATGGTGCCGTTGATCTTTTCCGCGCCGAAGCGGATGTTATATTTACGATTGTTGGTGCTGCCGGAAAAGCTGGTGGTGTAGGCGCCGCGCAGTACGTATTTGCCCTGCAGCATATCCTTGGTGATGGCGGCCTCCAGCTCGTGCAGGGGGATGGAGATCGTTTCCCCGGAGAAGGGATCAGTGTTCTGGATGGTCTCCACCAGTGCGGCTCGGTCAATCCCGTGGCCGTTGACCTCATCCGTATAGACGATCTGATTATTTTCCATGCTGATGGTGGCATTCACGGCAGGCTTATCCAACAGACCGGCCAGATAGTCCACGAACCGGGCCACGGAATCCGCGTCGTACTCCGGCGCGGGAGCCACCTCCTGCCCTGCAGCGATCTCGTTCACCTGGGCCATGAAGGTCTCATAGGGAACGGTCCTGTCCCGCAGAAGGGAAAAAGCAGTATCGACGGCTCTTTCCACGTTGAATTTCAGCCGGATACCGATGGGCTGCTCCTCCGCGGCGTCGGGCTGCTCGTCCTCCTCCTGCTCCTCGGCTGCCTCTGCGGCCTTCATCTCAGGATCGATGGCGTCGTCGTCTTCCTCCTCTTCAAGGGGTGTGGCGAGGGCCTGGATGCCTTCTCCGGAAGCGGGGTACACGTTCGTCCCGTCAGAGAGCAGCAGGTTCACCACAAGGGGCTCCTGCTTTAGCTTTTCGTCTACAGCGGCCAGGGCCTGTTCCCGGGACATGCCGCCTACGTTCACCCCGTAGATGGTGGTGCCGGGCAGCATGCTGTTGCGGATGACGATGGCTTCGATCTCCTGCTTTTGCTGCTCGGCGATCAGGTCCACCTCAGGCGTCCCTACGACGATGTTGGTTTCCGGGATCGAAGCGGCGGCTGAGGGTGTGGCCACGACGCTGTTCGGCACGGACTCCATGGTCTGCGCGCCCTTTCCGCTCAATAAAACAGCGCAAAGACCGCCTGCCAAAACCAAAACGCCTGCGCATGCGCCGATAACCCAATACTTTTGTCTTCCGTTTGATCTGCTCATAGAGCCCTCCTTATACCATGCTCCCATTGTATCGGTTTTCCGAGTGATTGCCATACTTTTTCGCCATGCTTTACAACAAAGTTACAAATTTGTGACGTTTGACTATCCAAGCGGATCAGAATATGGTATGCTATTGCCATGAAACGGAAGAGCATACCATCAAAACCTGCTGACACAAGTCCCATGGATGCGGCCCTTTCCTTCCTTACGACCCGCATGCGGACCGTCCGGGAGGTGGAGGACAAGCTGGATGACCTCCAGTATGGAGAGGCGGACGTCCTTGCCACCGTGGAACGGCTCAAGGAGCTGAGCCTGCTCAATGACGAGGCCTACGCCCAAGAGTTCGTCCGGTCTCGCCTGGCGACCAAACCGGTGAGCCGGCAGAAGCTGTATCTGGATCTGAGGGCCCATAAGCTGCCGGAGGAGATCATCCGTTCCGTTTTGGACGAGTTGCCGAGGGAGACGGAAGCGGACAACGCTCGGGAGGTGGCGAAGAAGTATTGGCGGCAGATGAGCGCCCTGGAGGAGCCGGTCCGCCGGGAAAGGGTCTTGCGCCGCCTGACCAGCCGCGGGTTCTCCGCGGAAGCCAGTCTGGCCGCCATTCGGGAGGCGGCGGAGGAAGAGGATTGAGGCGGATACTGTCCGTAAAGGAATATAGGTGTGCCCTGCAGGCTCTCTCCGCTGACGAGCTCCGGCAGGCGGCCGCTGCGTACGCCCAGGCTGCCGAAGAGCTGATGGATCGGCATGGCCTTCACCGGGCTCTGTTCCTGTGTGCAAAGCCCTTCGAACCGCTGGCAAAGCTGGCGGCTGAGTGTCTCGGATCGTCCGGGAAGCAGGCAGCTGTTTTCCTAATCACGAAAGACGAGCTGCCGGATCTGGGGGGCTGGCTGATCTGCGATCTTCTGTTCGAGTCGGCCGGAGACGGATCGCTGCCGGAAAAGCGGCAGGCCTGGATCGAGGCCGTAGCCGGATCGGGCTGCCCCGTACTCAGCGCGGCCATACCGGCGGGGGTAGACCCTGATACGGGCAGGGCCGATGCCCGGGCCGTCCAAGCCAGGATCACCGTATCGCCGGTGGGGTATCTCCCGGGCCTGTTCCTGCACGACGGCCTCGACCACTGCGGCGAGATCCGACCTGTGGGCGGGAAGGTGGAGGACGCGGACGGCCTGCTTCGGTTTGAGGATGAGGATGCTCGGCGCCTCCTGCGGCCGCGAAAACGGACGGCCCACAAGGGGGACTCCGGCAAGGCGCTGCTGTGCGTGGGCTCCCCCCAATACGTGGGGGCCGCCCTGTTGAGCGCCCGGGCCTGTTTGGCGGCGGGATGCGGCATCCTGTTTGTGGCCTGTCCCGACGTGGTGAGGACGGCGCTGGTCCGCCTTCCGGAAGCCATCGGCATCCCCGTGGGTGAGGATTGGGACGGGGCAAGCTGCCCCGTTGCGATCCAAGCCCTGGCGGGCAAGCAGGCCGTGGGCCTCGGCTGCGGCGTGGGCAGCGGGGACATCTCGCCCCTCATCGAGGCGGTGCTGCGCTCGAAGCTGCCCGCTGTGCTGGACGCGGATGGGCTGAACTGCCTTTCCAGACACCCGGAGCTTTTCCCACTGCTGCATGAGCGGGTCGTCCTGACCCCCCACCCGGGGGAGATGAGCCGATTGACGGGCCTATCCGCGAAGGAAGTGCTGGACGACCCCGTGACCCTCGCCCGGCGCTATGCGGGCACATGGGGATGCACGGTGCTGCTGAAGGGGGCCGCCACGGTGGTTTCCGACGGCAAGCGCACCTGCATCGTGGCGGAAGGGAACGCCGGCCTGGGCAAGGGCGGCAGCGGGGACGTGCTGACCGGGATCATCACGGGCCTTTTGAGCCAGGGCGTGGAGCCATACCACGGAGCGTGCCTGGGCAGCTATCTATTGGGGACTTCGGCGGGCAAGGCTTTCGACCTGTTGCGGGAACGGATGCTTCGAGCCACGAACGTGATCGAAGCTTTGGAAGATATGGATCAATGAAGGAGGTAATATCATGCTTCGTTTAGGCGTAGATGTTGGCGGGACTTTTATCAAAGCCGGGGTGGTGGACGATGCCTGTGCCATTCTGCACAAGGTGAGCGTGCCCACGGGCGGGGACGCCGGATTCCACACGTCGGTGCAGCATATCGCCCATGCGGCTGAATTGGCGGCCCAGGAGGCCGGGCTTCAGGTCAAAGACCTTGCCTCGATAGGCATCGGCATCCCCGGGTTGCTGAACCCCAAGACCGGCGTGGTGGTGTCGGCCCCGAATCTCAGCGGCTGGCAAAACGTGCCGTTCCGGGATGCCATACAAAAGCTGCTGCCCGTGCCCGTGTACGTGGGCAACGACGCCAACTGCGCCGTGGTGGGCGAGACCCTGGCCGGCGCGGCCAAGGGCTATGACAACGTGGTCATGCTGACGCTGGGCACCGGCGTGGGCGGCGGCATCGTGGCCGACGGGAAGCTCTTCGTGGGCGGCCAGGGCCTGGGTGCTGAGCTGGGGCACATGGCCCTGCAGATGGACGGGGCCGCCTGCGGATGCGGCATGAAAGGCTGCATCGAGGCCTACTGCTCCGTCACCGCCTTGGTGAAACAGACCCTTCGGGCCATGGAAGCCGATCCGTCCTCCGCCATGCACGGATACGCTAAGGAGGCGGGGTTGGTGGACGGCCGCACCGCCTTCGAGTGTTCCAAGATGGGGGACAGGGCGGCTGTGGAAGTGGTGGAGCACTACTGCCGGTATCTCACCAACGCCATCGGTTCCCTGATCACCGCGTTTCGCCCGGAAGTGGTGCTGATCGGCGGCGGATTATCCAACCAGCGAGAATATCTGATGGATAAGCTGAACGCGCTGCTGCCCCAGTACGTGTTCGCGTCGGACCTGATCGGTGTGCCGCCCATCCGGCGAGCCACGCTGGGGAACGATGCGGGTACCATCGGCGCCGCGTTCCTGGACAGGGTGTAAAGGAGAAGAGGATGGAGGTCCAGACGTTTTTGGATGTGATGCACCTGGCTGAACGGCTGAAGGACGCCGTGCGGCATAGCTATTCCTCCGGCGGACGGCGGGAGAGCGTGGCGGAGCACAGCTGGCGCATCACCCTGATGGCGTTCTTCCTGCGGGATGAGTTCCCGGAGGCGGACATGAACAAGGTCATGGAGATGTGCCTCATCCATGACCTGGGAGAATGCTTCACGGGGGATATCCCCACGTTCCTGAAAACCGATGCGGACGAAAGAAAGGAAGAGCAGCTTTTGGAGGACTGGGTGCGCTCCCTGCCGGAACCGTATTCCAACCGGATGCACGATCTGTATGCGGAGATGGAGGCTTTGGAGACACAGGAAGCCAAGATCTATAAGGCTTTAGATAAGATGGAGGCGGTGCTGCAGCATAACGAGGCGCCTATCTCCACCTGGATCCCCCGGGAATACGAGCTGAACATGACCTACGGTTTCGACCAGGCGGCCTTTTCGCCCTACCTTACGGCCCTTAGAAAACAGATACAGCTGGACACCAAAAGAAAGATCGAGGAAAACAAAAAAGCCCTATAAGGGCTTTGTTGATACGCAGGTTTTCTCAATAGCTGTAGGGAACGTACTCCGACCAGTTGGAGATCAGTTCGTGTCCCACGTGCCCGATGCCCCGGACCATCAGCGCCAGGAGGGCGATGATGCCGATGAGGATGAGTGCGATGCGGACGCCGCTGATGATGGTGCCGGCCAAAGCTAGCCCGTGGCCCTTGTTCTCCGGCAGCTTCTTGGCGCTGTTGAGGCCCATGATGCTCAGGATGAGGCCGGCGATGGCGGACAGGATGCCGATGCCCACGGGCACAAGGATCAGCGAGCAGATGAACCCGGCGATGGCCAGACCGTTGGTAGTTGAAGGCGCGGGAGCGGCGGTGGGCCTTGCCTGAGAGGAATAGTTGGGATTGGAGTAGGAGGGGGGCAACTGCGCGTTGGCGGCCGTATACCCTTCGGAAGCGTTCACGGGCGCCTGAGGAGCCTCCTCCACGGTCTCCTGAACGGGTTCCTCGACCACAGGCTGTTCGGGCGCTGCGGGAGCGGCCTGTACGGGAAGTCCGCAGGAGGTGCAGAACTTGGCGCCTTCCGGGAGAAGCGCGCCGCAATGGATGCAATGCATGGTGTTCGTCCTTTCTGTAAGTATGGAGAAAGTGATCTCTTTCGTCAATATACTATACCTATTCGCCTTTCTGTGTCAAGGCGGGAAAAAGCCGTGGCAAGATGGATCGGGATATGGTACAATATAAAAAAATCAGGCGAGGAGCAAAGCCAATGAGCAAATACAGGTTTCCCAAAATCGATCTGCACCTGCATCTGGACGGGTCCATGCTGCCCGAGAGCGCATGGGAGATGGCGGCGGAGCGGGGCATCGCCCTGCCGGCGGACACCCTGGAAGCGTTCCGGGAGTTTATCGTGGTGACGGCGGATTGCCGGAGCGTGAACGAGTATCTGAAGCGCTTCGAGATGCCGCTGCAGATACTGCAGGACAAGGCGGCTCTCGAGCGCACGGCCTACGAGCTGGTGCGGCTGTTGGCCGGGCAGGGGCTTCGGTATGCGGAGATACGCTTCGCCCCCCAGCTGCATCTTCGCAAGGAGCTAAAACAGCGGGACGCCGTAGAGGCGGTCCTCGCGGGCGTGAAGCGGGGCATGGCGGAGTACCCCGCCATCGATATCGGCGTGATCCTGTGCGCCATGTGCGTCGGCGACTATCGTATCAACATGGAGCAGAATCTGCAGACGGTCCGGGAGGCGGCCCGGGCGCTGCAGGAGGGCGTGGTGGCCATAGATTTGGCCGGCGCCGAGGGGTTGACGCCCCTGTCCGGCTTCGCGCCGGTGTTCGAGCTCGCCCGTGAGCTGGGCGTCCCCTTCACCTGCCATGCCGGGGACAGCCAGGGCCCGGAGACCGTGGAGGCGGCGCTCGATTTCGGCGCGAAGCGCATCGGTCACGGGCACCACATCTATGAGGACAGACGCCTGTGCGCCCGTGCCATCCGGGACGGGGTCACGCTGGAGGTGTGCCCCACCAGCAACATTCAGTGCAGCACCCGTCCCTCCTATGAGGCCCATCCCCTGAAGAAGCTCCTGGACATGGGGCTGAACTGCACCATCAACACGGATAACATGATCCTGTCCGATATCGACCTCGACAAGGAGTACGACCGCTGCATCGAATATATGGGCCTCTCGCTGCAGGACGTCATACGCTGCAACATCAACAGCGTCCGGGCGTCCTTCATGGCGGAGGAGAAGAAGCTGCCCCTGATCGAGGAGCTGTTGGCGGCGTTGGACGCATGCGGATCCTGACCTATCGAGCAACGGAACAGGACGCAGGCAAGCGGGTGGAGACGGCCCTGATGGGCCGCCTGCAGGTCTCCCGCGGGCTCCTTTCCCGGTTGAAGCGCCGGGAGGACGGCATCTGCGTCAACGGGCAGAGGGTCTATTCCACCTATGTGCTCAAGGCGGGCGATATAGTATCGGCGGACGTGGGGGATCGGGAGCCGCCTCGGCACTTGGAACCCGTTCCCATGGTCCTCTCCATCGCCTATGAGGACGAGGACCTGCTGGTGGTGGATAAACCCGCCAACCTGCCGGTGCACCCCACCAAGGACCCGGCGGAGCCCAGCCTGGAGCAGGGGCTCCTGGCCTATCTTTCGGTGGGGGATTATCCCCATTTCGTGAGCCGGCTGGACAAGGGCACCACGGGGCTGATGCTGGTGGCCAAAAGCGGCTACATGCACGAGCTCATGAAGCGCCGCCTCCATACGGACGCCTTCTGCCGGGAGTATCTGGCGGTGGCGGAGGGGATCGTGGCGCCGCCCTCCGGCGTCATTGACGCGCCTATCGGCCTTGCGGACGGTTCCTCCTATCGGCACGAAGTCCAGCCGGACGGGGCGAGAAGCCTGACGCAGTATGAGACCCTCTCTACGGCCGACGGCCGGACCCTTCTGCACCTATTGCCCAAGACCGGGCGCACCCATCAGCTGCGGGTCCATATGGCCCATCTGGGATACCCGCTGACCGGGGACTGGCTCTATGGAACGCGGTCGGAGGCCATCGACCGACCGGCCCTCCATTCCCATCGCCTGGTGTTTCTCCATCCGCTGACGGGGGAAAGGATCGAATGCCTTTCGCTCTTGCCGCCCGACATGCAACGCCTCGTTCCCTGAACCGCCGACGGGCGGTTTTCTTTTTGTTCATACTCATTCCGCGACTTGTACGAATCTATGACGCAATTTGTCCGCATATGGATGGTACGCTTTCGTCATCGAAAGGAGTGAGGGAAATGATGAAACGGATGATACGGATCTTCGCCTGCGTATGCCTGGCGGTGGTCGCTTTCTGCGTCCTAGCCAATGTAAGGGTGATCCACGCGGCATCGTCGAAGATCGTTTGGCCCAACGCGCTGTCCGACAAGAAGGTGGACTGCATCATCGTCCTCGGTGCCAGGGTCTACGAGGACGGGACACCCTGCACCGTGCTGAAGGATCGGCTGGACACGGGGATCGACCTCTATCGGGCGGACGTCTCCGACCGGCTCCTGCTTTCCGGGGATCATGGCAAGGTGGACTACGACGAGGTCACCGCCATGAAAGCCTACGCCATGGAGCAGGGGGTGCCGGAAAAGGACATTTTCCTGGATCATGCGGGCTTCTCCACCTACGAGACCATGTACCGGGCGGCGACCATCTTCGGGGCCCAGAGCTGCGTGGTGGTCACCCAGCGATACCATCTGTCTCGGGCGGTGTATCTGGCAAACACCATGGACATGGAGACCTACGGGGTGGAGGCAGACCGAGAGCCCTATCAGCGGATACGGTATTTCGAAGCCAGGGAAGCCTTGGCCCGGGTGAAGGACGTGATCTTCGCCGTCGTCCGGCCGGAGCCCACCTATTTGGGCGCGCCCATCTCCCTGGACGGGGACGGCCGCGTCACGGCCCAGGCTCCCTTCGCCATGCCGATCCTGGCGGAGGGATGGGGGACTAACGATTGACTTTGCCGCGAAAGGATAATATACTGTTCCTATACCAAGGAAAAAAGAGGTACAGGCATGATCCGAGTTGGCATCGTTGGTTACGGCAATGTGGGGCGGGGCGCTGAATCCGCCGTCCTGCAGAGCGAGGATATGGTTTTGACGGGCATTTTCACCAGGCGCGATCCCGCATCCGTTCATCCGCTGCGGGCGGAAACGTCGGTGTTACCCGTCTCTTTTCTTATGGAACAGAAGGCAGACGTGGACGTGCTGCTGCTGTGCGGCGGCAGCGCCACGGACCTGCCCGTTCAGACCCCGGAGCTTGCCCGGCGGTACTGCGTGGTGGACACCTTCGACACCCACGCCCGCATCCCGGAGCACTTTGCCAACGTGGACGCGGCAGCCAAGGCGGGGAAGACGGCGGCCGTCATCAGCACCGGCTGGGACCCGGGCCTGTTTTCCCTGATGCGCCTTTTGGGGACCTCCGTCCTGCCCGACGGCACGGGGGACACCTTCTGGGGCCCCGGCGTGAGCCAGGGCCATTCGGACGCGGTCCGGCGCGTGGAGGGGGTGGCAGACGCCCGGCAGTATACCATCCCCGTGCAGAAGACCATGAGCGCTGTCCGCAAGGGGGAGAGCGGCTTTACCGCCCGGGAGAAGCACACCCGGGAGGTGTACGTGGTGCTGAAGGAGGGAGCCGATCCCCAGCGGGTGGCCCGTGAGATCATCACCATGCCCAATTATTTCGACGAGTACGACACCACGGTCCACTTCATCTCCGCGGAGGAGATGGCGGCGGAGCATGCTGCCATGCCCCACGGCGGCTTCGTGATCCGCAGCGGCAAGCTGGGGGAGGCGCGCCAGTACGCCTCCTTGATGGAGTTCAAGCTGGAGCTGGACTCCAACCCCATGTTCACCGGCGCCATCATGGCCGCCTTCGGCCGGGCCTGTTGCCGGCTTCATGAACAGGGACAGACCGGCTGCTTCACCGTGCTGGACGTGCCGATGGGGCTGCTTTCGCCCCTGTCGGCCCAGGAGCTTCGAAGGAAACTGGTTTAAATACGTTTATCATACAGGAGGGGGAACAAACATGATCCAGATCGAAAACATTTGCGTTTCAGGCTTCGCCGCCGCCCTCAGGGGCATGCGCAATCCCTTGAACAGCTGGAAGAAGAGCGACAGCACCATCACCTATGAGAACGGCGAGGAGATCGCTAAGATCGGGCCCAACGACCTCGACCTCATGAAGCGGCTCAGGAAGGCCGGCAGCGACCATAGGAAGTATCTTAGAATGATCAACGTCTCCATGGACATCACGGCCATGCAGCCCTGGTGGTTCGAGTTCGACACCTACAAGGTGGGCACCGTCCGCAACTCCTGCTCCAAGATGCACAAGATCCATTCCAAGACTTTCACCACGGCGGACTTCGCCCACGACGGCATCGACGAGGTCCCCTATGCCCAGGAGGCCCTGAACGCCGTCATCGGGGCCTGCGAGCAGCTTCGGCTGGACTTCAACGCCACCAAGGAGAAGAAGTATTGGCGGGCGCTCATCGAGCTGCTGCCCGAGGGCTACTGCATGCGGGCCACGGTCCAGCTCAACTACGAGGTGCTGCTCCATATGTACTGGTCCAGAAAGGACCACAAGCTCACCGAATGGCACGACTTCTGCCATATGATCGAGGAGCTGCCCTACTTCAAGGAGGTCTGCCTCCTGGAGGAGGGGAACTGATGCTGCTCACCGGTAAACAGCCTGCGGAACAGCTGTATTCGAAGATTGACGAGCGGGGCCGGTCCATGACCGAAGTGCCCGGCCTGTTCGCCCTCTACGATCCCGAGGACAAGCCTGCGGGCTGGTACTTGAGGAGCATCCAGCGGGCGGGGGAGGCCCATGGCATCCCTGTCTACGCTCGCCCTCTGTCCGAAGGCACGGCTCTGCCGATGAAGCTTTTGGGCGGCATGATCGTGCTCAGCAAGACCAAGACGCCCATCCCGATCCCCCCTGAGCTGGACGTGGACGGGACCGGACCAAGCAGTTTTTCCAACCTGTATAAGGGCGGCCTTAAGGCGTACCCCCGCACCACTCCCTGCACGGCGGAGGCCTGCGTGCGGCTGCTGGACTATTACGGCGTGCCCGTTTCGGGCAAGCATGTAGTGATCCTGGGCAGGTCCCTGACGGTGGGACGGCCCCTCGCCATGCTCCTGCTGGACCGGAACGCCACGGTGACCATCTGCCACAGCAAGACGGAGGATCTGCCCGGCCTCTGCCGCCAGGCGGACATCCTTGTCTGCGCCACCGGCCGGGAAGGGCTGGTGGGCAAGGACTGCGTTCGTCCCGGCCAGACGCTCATCAACGTGGGCGGCGATGCCGTAGAGGAGGAGATCGCCCCCATCGTGGAGAACCTGTGCCCCTTCAAGGGCGGCGTAGGCGCCTTGACCACGGCGGTCCTTCTGCAGCATGTGACGGAAACAAATCGATGAATCGCATAGCGATCTTGACCGGCGCCACCGGAGGGCTGGGACAGGCGTTCCTGCGCGAATTGCTCCGGGAAGATATCGACGAGATATGGGCCGTCGCCAGGAATCAGAAAAAGCTGGAGGAGATTTGCAGCAACTTTGGAAACAAGGTGTTTCCCGTGCTGTGAGACTTGAGCGACGAGATCGAAGTAAAGAAGCTGGCTGCCCTTTTGGAGGAGCGTCGGCCGAACGTTCGGTTCCTCATCAACAATGCGGGCATGGCCAGAATGGGACGGATGGAGGCCTTTTCCAGCGACGAGATTTCAAGCACGATCGAAATAAACTGTAAGGCTCCGACGCTGATCTGCCAGTACGCCTTGCCGTACATGAGGGAGGGAGCCAGGATACTGAACATTTCCTCCGCTTCCTCCTTCCAGCCCAATCCCTATA
>JAEEGH010025494.1_pt1 | contig 11855 bp, 8 predicted proteins | sample 9134181 | NCBI WGS metagenome assembly JAEEGH01 (sample SAMN16246544, study PRJNA631951) | gut metagenome | biome: gut microbiome; feature: rumen; material: DP-attached | host: Bos | place: Iran: Karaj | collected 2018-10
ACAAAGAGTTTACAATAAGCAAGCTTCCTAAAGAGGCTGTATGGTTTGCTGATCCTCAGGGGCTTGGAACTCCGGGGTATGGGCTTTGCATGACTGCGACTGACATGGCGAAAATAGGGCAGCTGTGTCTGAACAAAGGGGAGTTTGGAGGCAAGCAAATTGTTTCGTCTGGGTGGATCCGCGAGATGACAGCGCCCCGCACTGTTGAAGGAAATCATTTCCGCGGAATGGAATACGGATATTTGTGGTGGATTATTTCGCGCAAAAAGAATATCTATGCAGCCATTGGAAACAGCGGTAACGTGATTTACATTAATCCACAGAAGCAGCTTGTTGTTGCGGTGGCTTCATATTTTAAGCCGACGATTTTTGACAGGGTAGATTTTATCCAAAAATACATCGAGCCGTTTGCGGAGTGAATGGCGGACAGCCTCAGCAATAATTGATATAATCAGCTTATGGCAGACAAATATAGCGAACAGTTTATTCAGGCCTTGGAAACTCATGACCGCGAGACTCTTGTTGCAATCCCAAAAAGTGATTTGCATAATCACATTGGGCGGGGCTGCCGTAAGCAGTGGCTTTCACAAAAATTGAATCATGAGTTCGCCGATCCTCCTGCAAAATTTGACGGCCTCATGGGAATGCAGAACTGGTATGTAAACGAAATCCGCGATTATTGCCGCGAGCATGAGGCAACCGACCTGCGTCGAGAGGGATGTTTTGTAGAGGCCGGGCGTAATCATCTTGTAAGGTTTGCGCCAGGCTTTGCGGTTGAAGATATTGAAGAATGCGGCAGCATGAAAGCCTTTATGGATTTCTGGAATGCCATGCATCAAAAGTTTTGTCCTGATGCTGCCTTTGAGCCCGAGCTTGCCTTTCCGTCTTATGGTGATGTTCAGGCAGAAATCCCTCTGGCAGAGGAATATTTTGCATCCGGATTTTTTCATTCGATTGATATCTGCTGCGGAGAAGGGTACAAGCCGTTTGAAGCCTTCCTCCCGCTCTATAAAATTGCAGAAAAAAATCATGTGCTCAAGCGTATGCATGTTGGGGAGTCTGGCACGGCAGAAGATGTCGAAGCTGCAGTTGAAACTTTGGGCCTGGATGAAGTTCATCATGGGATTCATGCTGCGACTTCTCCACGCGTAATGAAACTGCTCGCCGACAGAAAAATCACTTTGAATGTCTGCCCTACAAGCAACATTATGTTAGGCTACGCTAACACGTACGAGGACTATCCAATAAAAACTCTTGTAGAAAACGGAGTGCCTGTTACAATTAATACAGACGACCTTCTGGTTTTCAACAGCACGATTGATGAAGAATATCTTCGTCTGTATGAGGCGGGCACTCTTACCGCAAAGCAGCTGGATGAAATCCGCCTTTGGGGAATTTATGGAGGAAAATAATATCCAAGACCGTGGACAAAAAATCCTCCTCACAGGTTTTAAAGGAAAGAATAATTCTTCAGGGAAACTGGTTCAGGCAATTTCGGAAAATGGCTTGTTGCTGCTCACAAATTCCTTTGATGGCGTAAAAAACGATATTGAGGGAATCAATGGCGACTTTGACTTTCTGATAATGTTCGGTTGTGATAAGAATCTTAAAGATTCTGTGAGGATTGAGCGCTTTGCAGAAAAGAATGGTGAGAAAATTACTTCTGCGTTGGACCTGGAAAATATCTCGAAAAGACTTGGAAATGTCGGGATAAAGAATATCATTTCTGATGTAACAGGAGCCTATTTATGCAACGAAGCCTATTGGTCTGCTCTGAAAAAATTTAACAATAAGGCAGTTTTTATCCATATTCCAACACTCAAAAATCTTGATGATGATTTTATAAAAAAAATGAAAAAGTTTAATAAGGAGTTTGTAGAATGATTGAAATCCTAACCCCCGCTAACCCGTGGTGGCACAAATTACATATCAGAATTCGGAACCCTGTAAATATAAACTCGTTTGGATTTTTGCTGGCCGTTTGGATAATGTTCATAGCTGTAGGTTTTTATGAAATCATAATTCTTTTCGGCAGCTAACTCGCCGTACTCGTTGTATTTAAAATATTGCGGAGTGCCTGTACCGTTTTCTCTAAAATTATACCACTTATCTATTCGCAAATATTTAGTAGTGATTTTTATGAGGCGGTTATTGTTATCGTAGGAATAAAGCTGGATGTTTCCGGTATTGCCGTTTTTGTATATCTTGCTGCAAAGAAGTCCGTCATAATATTCGTATTTTTCTGTATTCGGGTAAGATGTAGCCAGGTCATAGTCATACTGAATCAACTGATTCTGCTCGTTATAGACCCATTTTTCCCGAGCCTTGTATTCATTTCTAGAGCCTTTTCCATATTCAATAAGATTTCCCCTGTCATCATATATCCATTTTTCATTTGCACTGTTGATTGTTATTTTTCCATCTTCAAAATCTTCATATTCAGAACGACCTTCATAACCGGTAATAACATTTATGCGTTTTGTAATTCTTCCTTTGTCATCATATTCATATCTCATTTCCTGAGGTTCGTCATAATTATTTTTATATCTGGAAACTATTCTATTTCCATTGCTATCATACTCGTAATAATAATCAATGAGTTTTCCATCATCATTTGCTTTTACTTCGTGAATGACATTGCCCTTTTGATCATATTCATATTCTTCAGAAAGTTTAAACAGTTTTTTTCGTTGCAGATCTACACATTCCTGATCCAGTATATTGCTGATTTCTGCTACTTCTCTTGCTGACACTCTTATAGTATCTTTTGGATTATATTGTTTCTTTTCAAAGACTTTTGCGAAATCAATTTTAGTACCTTCCGGCAAAATTGCATCATCATAGACAAAGCCCATTGAATTTCCTTTAAGCCGGTATTTGAGATTTTTAACAGGAATTCCTTCCCTCATTGAACCGTCTGGCGGAAACATTTTGCAATCATCAAAAGAAAGAAGGATTTCCACCGGAGAAAGATTTCCATCTTTATCTTTGGTCTGATTTATTTGCAGGGAATATTCATTATTTGAAATATACCAGCCGCTTGCAAGAGTTGTTCCAAAGCTTCCTCCAGACTCCTTGAGTTTGAATTCCTTTATGAGGCCATCAAAGCCAACATACATTTTTTCAATTTGAAGATAATGCCGAAGACCTTGAAGTTCAACTATATCTGCCCAGGCAATACTACCAGAAAGGACAAGCCCGTCTTTTGTAAAATATTGTGATTCGGTGTAAAAACTTCCTAAATCAAAAAATGGTATATAGCGTATATCAGCAGAAAGAGTTCCGTCTTTTCGAATAGAAAAATAATTCGATAAAAAGATTCCATCAAGAATACTGTTTTCCGGAAATTTTAGACTCGCATCATTAACCTGGAATCCATAATCAGGATGTATGCCACAAAAGGTTCCTTCCAGAACTGTTTTATCAAAAGTATAAGTTTTTTCAAAATAACTACTGCATCTTTTTCCAGACCAAACAACTCCGTCTTTATCTATATCAACCTCATACCTTGAACGGTTGCTCTGCTGATTTGGAAAGGATGTTTCAAAAGTAAGCATTAGACCATATAGTGAATCAAATTCATATTCATAAACAATATCATTTTCATCCAGAATTTTTATTTTATCTTTGCGGTTTGTTATACTTACAGGCTTCTCCATATAAGCTATTTCTATTGTCTCTCCCCAGTCATTCTCAGTTTGAAGCTGCATATCCAGATTTCCTAATTGCAGGGAGTTTTGGCCAAAATAAATTACTGCATTCTTAATTGTTACTTTACGGAGATTGTCCTGATCTATAGTGAGATAATCCATTGTAAATGGATAATTAAACATATTAACTTTATCTTTTTTGTTTTTTGCTTTTATAAGAATATTTGATCCACTAAGACTGATATCAAAGTTTTCTTTATCAAAGCTTGTATTAAGGGCAGGCAGGTAGACGCTGGTTAAATCTATGGAGATTTTTTTGCCATTCCAATTTGAATTATTGCACTTGATGGTGCAGTGTTTTTCGCTGTTTTCAATTATTTGTTCCTGAGTATAAGGTTCAGTCGAAATAATTTTTGCGTCTGTTGAAAAAATGGTTTTTCCTAATTTGATCCAGTTTCCAGAAAAGAATCTGTTGTTACGGGGTTCCTGTGCCACGATAAGATATTTATCCTTTTCTTTTTGAAGACTGACTTTCTTAAGAACCACATAAATACTTTCACCAGAGCTATATGAGTTTACCCCTTGGTCATCCGACCTGCCGCTTTTAAAAGATCCGTCATTAAGAATGTAAAAATCTGTAAAAGACAGAATTAAATATGGCTTCTTTGACTTTCCGTTTGCAAAAGATTTTGCGTCAATGTTTACAAGAATCTGGGCGTAACCATGAATTCCTTTGTCATCTATTTGAGCATCGTACAGCTGAATATGAAAATTTTGTGTCTCTACAGCCACTACATATTTGAAATTTTCATATCTTTTGCCGGAATATTTAAAAATCGAACCATTCCCAACTATCGGGTATGCAGAAAAATTTCCCGGAAGCTTCTGGAAAAATTCCTTGAATACTTTATTCTTGTTTTCAAAGTCCTTTTTAAAAGTCGGGTCGTCGGAAAAAGTTTCTATTTCATATTCATACAATTCTCCGCTTTGTTTAATCGCGCTGTTTAATGATAAATCCTTAAATTGTGAAGAAAAACAAATTCCAAAATTAATGAAAATGCAGAGGAAAACAATTACAATTTTTTTCATAAAAAATCCTTATTAACAAAAATATTAATGCGGAAAGTATAACATATAAAATAAATAAAATCATGATTTGATAATGGAAGGATAAACCTGTTGTTCGCAAAAAACATTTAAGGTATAGTTAAACCCATGAACGACAAATTAAAAAAGATTCTTTCCAATATGAAAAAATACAACGCGGGAATTATGTTCCAGGAAGTTTTTGGGTTTGATCCTGAAACCGAATATGATGCGCTTGTGATTGCGCCGGGGTGGAAGCCTACAAAAATTCTGCGGAACCCTGCTTACAAAGTAACGGAGCTTGCCGTTCATTCTTATCAATCTGGATATCTTGTAGAAAAAGATGGTCTTAAAATTGCGTGGGCTCAAGTTTCTTCCGGAGGTGGAAATCTTATTGACAATATGATTATCTGCGCGGAGCTGAAATTCCGTAATCTGATTTTTGCAGGGGCAGTTGGTGGTCTTTCCAAGGATTTTGAAATCGGGGATTTTTGTACGCCAGAGGTTAATATTTCTGCAGTTTACGCAAATCAATATCTGCACGAAAAACTTTCTGACTTCCATCCTTTTGAAAAAATATACCCAAATACTGCTTACACCAAAAAAGTAATAGAGCTTGCAAACCTCAGTGGCTACAACTTAAAGCCCGCAACAGTTTTCTGCACAGACACAATCGCCATGGAATACTCCCATCTGGACCAAATCAAACAAACAGGCGCCCAGCTCATCGAAATGGAAACGGGCACCTTCCACACACTTGCTCCTCTGTTTGAGGTCCCTTATATTGCCTTGCTCGCAGTGTCCGACAATTCTGCAACAGGAGTTCCCCTATTGGGGCGTGTTGGAGAAGCAGAGGACAAATACCACTATACCCGCAGCGTTATAATTCCAGATATGATTTTTAAGATTGCTGCAACAAACACTGCAGGAGAACAATAATGAAAAAAATCATCTACACAGTTCAGCACACACAATCTGAGCATCACGTAAACGGATACGTCGGTGCCTGGGGAAACTGGAACCTGACTGAACTTGGAAAAGAGCAGGCACACAAAATCGGCGAATGGCTTGCGAGTCACGAAGGCTGCGATGCCTCATTCAAAATGTATTCCTCCGACCTGAACCGCGCTGCACAAACCGCAGAACAGATACAAAAGGTACTGGTGCTGCCAGATACATCGCTTATAAAAACTCAAGCCCTCCGCGAAATAAATCTTGGAGAAGGTAACGGCAAGCCCCGCGACTGGTACAACGAGCATGTCGCGCCCGCACCTCAGAAATACAACCCGGACTTCCGCTCCTTCCCGGATGCCGAAAGTGACACGGAATTATGGAACCGCCTGTACTCCTTTTACGAGCAGCTTATTTCCAGCCTCGACGAAAAAATCATCATCGTCTCACACGGCGGCGCTCTGTCATTTTTGATTTCAATGATTATGGGCGATTCTTTTGAAGACAGACAAAAACGCATTGTATTTGGTCGCTCAGGTAGCGTGAGCCGGTTTATAATAAAGGAAGATGGCTCAGTAGAAATCTCATATCTGAATTGTCAGATAATTTAAGGAGAGATAAATTCTACTTTAAAAATCCACCCGTGTGTTGTAAACTATATTTGGGTGGATTTTTTTATGAGGGCAAAAACTTTATTCGCAGCAGCAGGCATATTATGCCTATTGTTAGCGTCGTGTTCAAAGCTTCCCGAAATGACTCTGGAAGAAATAGAAGCATATTCCCAGAATCTTAATACGGAGCTTATTCAAAAGACAGTTTCAAAACCATGGAAGGGCGAAAGCTTTAAAGATGGAAAGGTTGGTGGTACCTGGTATGACACAATTTTGTCAGACCCAAAAACCTTCAATCAGTTAATAGCAGAACGAGACGGCACAAGCGCCTCCATCGTAAGTATGACGCTTGAATATCTTATTGATTATGATATGACAGCGCGCGAATGGAAAGCAAAAGGCGCATCGTACACAATCGAAACAGACGAAAAAGCAAACACTCTTACAGTTCATTATACAATCCGCGATGATTTTTTCTGGAGCTGGTATGGCTCTGACAAAAAAGTCCCGGTCACATCAGATGACTTTGTTTTCTGGTATAACGAAATAGCAGGCGACCCTGTTTTTGCTTCAAGCGGTTATGGTTCTCAGTGGATTTTAATGGAAGACGGCTCCGAAGCACACGTTGACTGTGTAAAAATCGACGACAAAAACTTTGATTTTATTTTCCCACGCATTATAGCAGATCCGTTAATTGCAACTAACATGGAGCTTTGTCCTTCTTTTATTTTCAAGCCTGCAAAAGAAAAAGACGGCCCAGATGGAATAAAGGCTTTGTTCAGCGTAGACAAAGATCCTAAAGAACTTCCTTCCTGCGGCATGTGGTACATCACAGAATATATTCCAGCCCAACGCCTTGTTTTTACCCGCAATCCAAATTACTGGGAAAAGGACTCAAACGGAAATTCCATTCCATATCCAGAGCAGAAGGTTTATCAGATTGTAGGCGACACCCACACAGATTATCTTCTTTTCAAACAGGGACAGACAGAAGTTTACAGCCCAAGCCCTGAACAGGTAGAAGAGGTTGTTGCAAATCAAAAAGACGATTACACAGTTTTCAATGCAGAAGGTTCCATGGGTTCATCCTTGTGGAGTTTTAATCAAAATCCACAGAACAAAGATAAGCCATATTACAAGTGGTTTACAAAAAAAGAATTCCGCCAGGCAATGAGCTGCCTCTTCAACCGCGAAAGAGTTGCAATTCAAACTTACCGCGGACTTGCAGAACCAAAATATTCTTTCTTCCCTGAACCAAATCCATATTACAATCCGGACATCACATTAAAATATAAATACGATCCGCAAAAAGCAGAAGAGCTTTTACAGTCAATCGGCTTTGAAAAACGAAACGGCCTTTACTACGACAAAGACGGAAACAAAGTAGAATACGACCTTATAATTTCAAGCGGCGGAACTGTAGCAAACGATATGGCTCAGATTATTGCCGACGAATGTGCCCGTGTAGGAATCACCGTAAATGTCCGCCAGATTGATTTCCAGAAAATTGTAGAAATGCTCACAGCAACCTACGACTGGCAGTCAATTTTCATAGGCCTTGGTTCAAACCTTTTCCCAACACAGGGATCAAACGTATGGCCAAGCGACGGAAACCTTCACCTGTGGTATCCCTTCCAGGAAAAACCTGCAACCGATTGGGAAGCCCGCATTGATTATCTTTACAACGAAGGCAGTTACACAATTGATCATGACAAGGCAAAAGAAATCTGGGATGAGTATCAGCAGATTATTCTGGAACAGTGCCCGGTAATTTATCTTATGCGTTCAAAATCCTTTTTTGGAATACGCAATAAATGGGATCTGACAAACGTCTATTACGATAACAAAAACGGCGCGCTTACAGATCACATCTATCTTAAAAACGTAATAGAGTAAGGGTGGGAAAATGAATAGGAAAATGAATAGAGTAAAAATCTTTTTTTTGAAATTAGAAGCAACTATTACAGCCCCCGCAAAAGCCTTTAAAGCAAAAGCACCGCTTGCTTCCTTCATCACAGGAAGAATTATTACAATGCTTGTTCTTCTCTTTCTGTTAGGCTTTGCACTTTTTGGACTTATGGAGCTTGCCCCTGGCGATATTGTTGACCAGATGATGACACAGCAGCTTCTTACAAACACAGATAATCCCGGAGCAAAAAACTCCTCCGCTGCAATGGGAGGCTCCGGCGCTCAGGATAAAAACTTTACAACAGAACAGATGGATGCCCTTCGTGCAGAGCTGGGCCTTGATAAACCATTTTATGTTCAGTATGTAAAATGGCTTAAGCGCGTAATTGTAAATCACGATTTGGGAACAAGCCTTATTTCAAAAGCGCCCGTAGGATTTTTAATCAGAAGCCGCCTGTGGAATTCCGTGCTCCTGAATTTAATAGCACTCGTCTTTATTACAACCTTCTCCTTTCTGCTTGGAGTCTATTTCTCAAGTAAAGCGGGAACAAGACTAGACGTAGGCGCCACCTTCTTTGCACTTTTCTTTCATGCCTTTCCGGGTATCCTGCTTTTAATTTTGCTGCAGCTTTTTGCGTCAATCACAAATCTTTTCCCGGTAACAGCATATCCTGATTTTGCATTTAAAGATGCACCAATGAAATTTACCTTCAGCTACATGCATCATATTTTTCTGCCGCTGCTTGCTTCCTTCCTTGGAGGCCTTGGCGGCACAATGCGAATGATCCGCGCTACAATGCTCGACCAGATGGGCATGCCTTATATTTTTGCCTTAAGGTCACGCGGCATAAGCGAAAAAAGAGTTTACCTGAATCACGCCTTCCGCAATACATTAAATCCGTATATCACAGGAAGCGCAAACCTTCTGGCAGGCCTTTTCTCAGGCTCACTCGTCCTCGAAATTATTTTTGCCTATCCCGGAATAGGACGACTAATGTACGACGCAGTCCTGCAGGAAGACATAAACCTGGTCCTTGCAAACAGCATGTTCATCTCGGCGCTCGTACTCATAGGCATGGTAATAAGCGATATTCTGCTCGCCATTGTAGATCCAAGAATCAGATACGGAAACGAATAGGAGGAGCAGAAAATGAAAAAACTTTGGCAGTATTTAAAGAAACGACCACTTGCATTCACCTCGCTCATATTCCTTGCAATCGTATATTTTATAATGATTTTTGCAGAATTCTTTGCACCGTATGAGCCAACCAAAACATTTGAAAATAACACATATCATCCCGCAAACATACAGATGACCTCGCACGGTTTAAAAGTCCGCGAATGCCGAACAATAAGTAAAATCAGCTGGAAGTATGCCCTTGTAAAAGACGAAGGCTATACCCACGATTTCCAATTTTTTGCAAAAGGCTTTGAGTATAAGCTGTTGGGCTTTATTCCCTGCAACAGGCATCTTTTTGGCACAAAGGACCAGGCCTACCCGGTATACATCCTTGGCGCCGATCACCTGGGCCGGGACTTATTCAGCCGCATAATTTTTGGTAGCCGCATTTCCTTAACAATAGGTTTTGTTGCCACCGCAATCTCTATGATACTCGCAATAATTTTTGGAGGAATCTCCGGTTACTTTGGCGGAAAAACAGACTGGTTCATAATGCGCTTTGCAGAATTTTTCATGCTCATACCAAGCCTATATTTCATTCTGTTCCTGCGCTCGCTTTTAAATAGCCGCATGGATTCAGGAACCTCCTACATGATAATCACGCTTATCCTTTCGCTGGTAGGCTGGCCTGGCTGTGCAAGAACAGTGCGCGGAGTAGTGCATTCCGTAAAACGCGAAGAGTTCATCATTAACACAAGACTCGAAGGCGTTCCATCGCTCGTCGTTGTTTTTGGACACATCATTCCGCAAATCTCGAGCCTCATCATAGTAAGCATCACCTTGAGCGTTCCGGGCTTTATCATGAGCGAAACAACACTTTCATATTTAGGCCTTGGTATAAACGATCCTGCCGTAAGCTGGGGTTCCCTCATCAACCGCGACATTTCAACACTTTCAAATCTGCGCAACTTCCCATGGCTTTTGTATCCGGTTCTCATGCTTTTGCTCGTAACACTTGCCTTCAACTTTATTGGCGATGCCCTCCGCGACTTTTACGATCCTTATAGCGCCGTGTTCAAGAGAAGAAAGAAAATCGCTAAAAAGAATAAAGAGGGGGAAAGCCTTCCCCCTGGGCTCAACCCGCAGGCGGTTTTCGCCACACCCCCTTCTCCTAAGGGCTCCGCCCCTAAAACCCCGGACGCCTCTGCTTCAAATACAAACAGTCTCATCAGCGTACAGGACCTTCACGTAACCTTCCAGGTTCTGCGTGGAACAACATGGATTCCAATCTACGCCGCAAGAGGAGTTTCATTTGACGTAAACAAAGGAGAAATCCTTGGACTTGTAGGAGAATCAGGAAGCGGTAAGTCAGTTTCAACAACAGCAATTCCGGGGCTTCTTCCACAAAACGCAGAATGCTCAGGACACATTTATTACAACGGCACAGATCTCCTGAGCCTTTCTCAAAAAGAACTCCGTGAATACCGCGGACAAAAAATTGGAATCATCTTCCAGGAGCCTGGTCGTTCCTTTGATCCGCTTCAAAATGTTGGAAGCATCTTCTTTGAAACATTCAGAATCCTCGAACCAAAAATCACTCGAGAAGAGGCAGACAAAAAAACAGTTGAGCTTCTTACACAGGTTGGAATTCCAGAACCACAAAGACGCTTAAAATCTTTCCCACATCAGTTCTCCGGCGGACAGCTTCAGCGTGTTGGCATTGCACTTGCACTTGCCCAGAACTGTGAACTTTTAATTGCAGACGAACCAACAACAGCTCTCGACGTAACAATTCAGGCACAGATAATTTCACTGCTGCTTAAGCTCAAACAGGAAAGAAATCTTTCAATAATTTTCATCAGCCATAACATAAATCTTGTTTCACAAATTTCAGACAGAATTGCAGTAATGTATGGCGGAAAAATTATGGAAACAGGAACGCCAGATCAGATTATAAATAATCCGCGTCATCCATATACACAGGCTCTTGTTTCTTCGCTCCCGGAATTTGGAACTCATTATACAGACAAAAAGATGAACTCAATTCCTGGAAGAGTAAGCGATCCTTCCTGTCCGCCTTCTGGCTGCCCGTTTGCACCTCGATGCGAATTTGCAAAAGAAGAATGTAAGGCTCCAGATTGTGAATGCTACAAAAAAGGAGAACAGCAATAATGAGTAATGAAAATATTATCGAAGTAAATAATCTTTCAAAAACCTTCAACCTTGAAGCAGGCTTTTTTGCAAAAAACAAGCACAACGTTTATGCCGTAAATGATGTCTCCTTTGCAATTCGTCGTGGAACAACTTATGGGCTTGCAGGAGAATCTGGCTGTGGAAAAACTACAACAGCAAGACTTCTAATTCAGCTTTATAAACAGACTAGCGGCGCAATAAAATATTTTGATGCAGATGAAGCAGCGCTCCCTCCAGACGTAGATGCCTACACAAAAAAGCAGCTCCGCCGTTACCGCGAAAAAGTAAAATACATTTTCCAGGATCCTGCACGCTCGCTTAATCCACGCCTTACAG
>JAEEGH010025497.1_pt1 | contig 11855 bp, 6 predicted proteins | sample 9134181 | NCBI WGS metagenome assembly JAEEGH01 (sample SAMN16246544, study PRJNA631951) | gut metagenome | biome: gut microbiome; feature: rumen; material: DP-attached | host: Bos | place: Iran: Karaj | collected 2018-10
TGTGAGGGGGGACGGGAATCCCCCCTCACGTTATATCTTTGCAAAATCAGAATACATTTCTGATTTTGCTTCTCAAGCTGTCGACACTTTGTCGACAGCTTGAGCGGGCCGCCAGCGGCGGCCCGCTCATTAATCTACACGCAGAGCGCGGAAGGGATTTTCAACCTCTTCCGCGCTCGCTTTATCTTCGGTTATTCTGTTTTCCGGAGGATCAGCCGGGGCCGCCCGCCGCCGCTTCGCAGAGCGGCGCGAAGGTCAAAGCGTCCAAGAGGAAGATGGATACGCGCCCGCCCTCCGCCAGGTCCATCCCGTAAAAGACGTTATAGGTATAGCCCAGGGGGAGGGGGTCCATATCGGGGACGGGGATGCCGTTCTCATCCGGGACAAAATCCCCGGTGCCGTAATACCACATCCGCGTATCCAGAAGCCTGCCCGCGCTGTCATAGCTGGCAGCCGTCAGATAGGCGCACCGGACTTCCTCGTCCGCGAGGACGGTGCACATCACATTCCCGGTCGCGGGATCGCTGCTCCCCGTCAGGGCGACTCCTCGCCGGGCGTCTCCCCGGGCGCGGATATACTTGGCATAAGGGCCGACATTCAGCGCCATATGATCGGAGTACTCGCTGGCCAGCCAGACCGTGCCCGGGGCGCAGTCGCGCTGGGAGCTGCAGCAGCAGTAGCCGGCCTGGAGGGTGAAGCCGCCGCCCGAATCATACTCGGACCAGATGGCCTGGGAGTAACCGGCGGCGATCAGGGTCCCCGCCTCGCCGGTGGCGAGGGTCAGGGCTTCCGTGGGAATGGACATGCCATAGCTTCTTCCGCTGCTGTCCTTCGTTTCCCCGCCCGTGCAGGTGAGGACGCTGTCGAAATCGATGTGCGGCTCATCATAGTACAAATACACGCCGCAACTGTAGGAGCCCGCGCTCCCGCCCGCGGCATTCACGCTGCTGCAGCCCGCCAGGACCAGGTAGTCGGTGACGATCCCCTGGCTCGCATAGCCGCCGTCTCCTCCGGCGACATCCACCGGGCTGTCGTTGAGGGTGAAGTACGAGGTCTCGACGCCGTTGGAGCAGGAGTCGGCGATGCCGGCGTAAGCTTCGAGCCTGCTGTGATCCAGAGAGACGGAATAGGCTTTGATCCCCGTGCTGTCGTCCCCGACGCCCGCACGGGCGGTGACGGACGCGCCAGAGGTGGTGACGGTCCAGCAGGAGATGGCTGAGGAATCCCTGGTATCCGAATTGCCGCTTTTGGCGGACACGGAGCCGCCCTGCACATCCAGGTACTGGGCAAAGATGCCGCAGCTGTCCCACGACGCGACGCCGGATTCGCAGGAAAGGGCGCAGTTTTGCTCCACATATACCCCGGTGGACCCATCCCAGGAAATCAGCCCAGTGGATTCGAAGTTGCCGCCGACGCCGCCCACGAAGTGCCCTTCGCTCTCCCCGGTGAGACGAAGGTCGCCCTCCATCATCACCAGCCCGGTGGACTCAAGCGCATCACCGCCCCGGGCACAGAGGCGGCAGGCGGACACGGTCAGAGCGCCATGGAACATATCTAGCCCGATGCCGCTGCCCAGATCCGCCCCCTCCGCGCCATAGAGGCACAGCTCATCCTCCGTGCTGTCGCCTATGACGGTGACACTGGCCCGGTCGAAGAAGCCGCCCAGGGCAACGTCGGCATCCTGATAGGAGGACAGCGTCAGCCGGTTGGAGCCGGAGACCCGGATGGTCAGGTCCTGCAGCCACGGATCGCCGTAGATCGCAGCGCGGGCGCTGAAATTCGTGGAGCTGATGGTATAGTTAAACAGATGCCCGGGGCCTTCGTATCGGAAATCCGTCAGATACAGCGTATTGGTGGAGCTGTCGAACCGGGCGCTGCCGGAAACGGTGGACCCGGGCTCCGCTGCGCGGATGGCGGCGACAAGATCGTCCTCATTATAATTGTCCACGAGGACGCTGCCCAGATACAGATTATAGCTCTCCCCCGCCTGCACCGGGATGGGGGCGACGGTCAGCAGCAGAGCCAGGATCATCAGGGGGAGCAAAAGCAGCCTTTTTTTCAACGTGATCATCGGCAGTTCTCCTTCCTTCCGTGCTGCGGGCCGGGAGGCTGGGGAAACCCGGAGCGCAGCTGCAGCCCGGATACGGCGGCGGACCGCCGCCATACCCGGGAAAATCCTCATGCTTTATTTGAAGACCACCAAGCCGGGAGGGCAGAGCGGCGCGAAGGTGGCCTCGTCCACCAGCGTGACCAGCACGATAGGATCATATTCAAGGGTCATCTCACCGAAGGTGAAGTAATTCGGACCGACATACACAGGATCTACGTCATAATCGCCGTTGCCGGGATCATTGGGGTCTTCGATCCAATCGCCGGTGCCGTAGCGGAAGATCCTCAGATCCAGAAGCTTGCCGTCATCCCCATAGGAGGCGGCGATCAGATAAGCAGACCTCACCTCCTCATCCGCCCATACGCAGCAGGCGACATCGCCGGAAACCAGGCTCACGGTGGCCGAAACGGTGACATACCGCTGAGCATCGCCCCGGGCGCGGATAAAGAGATCGTCCGTCTCCACAAGGTGCTGCATGGTCCCGCCGACGGTGGTCCCCAGCATGAGCTGGTGCGGGCCGACGGCATAATTATTGCAGTAGGACAGGTAGTTTGCGTAGACCCAGACCTTGCCGGTGCTGTTGCCCGTGGTGTAGACCGCCTGGCTGTAGCCCTTGGCAATCAGCTCTCCGGCGGAGGCATCCATGGTAATCGCGGTGTCGGGGAAGACCAGACCATAGCTGCTGCCGTTGTCCTCGTCCACCGATCCGCCGGCGGCGGTGAGGGTGCTGCCCGCGGCAATGGTCGGCGCGGCATTCTCCAGATATACGCCGCAGGAATCATAGTACGACGCTCCGGCGGTCGCCTCCACCGTGCTGTTCCCGCTCAGCTCCAGGGTATCCGCCTGGATGGCGCAGCTGTAATTGGCTTCGCCGCTCCGGGCCGTCACCTCACAGGAATCGAAGCTCACGTTCCCGTCGACGAAGATCCCATAGGAATCACCGCTCTCGGCCGCGGCGCACAGCGCCGTGACGGTGGAATCCTCCAGATCCACAGCGTCGGCAGTGATGGCCGCGGTGTTGCTTCCCTCGCCGGTTTCGACATAGATGTTCGCCCACGTGCCGCTGAGAACGGTGCACTCAATGCCGTTTGACTTCCATCCATTGGTGTTGCCGGATTTCACATACACATAGCCTTCGTTCACGGTCAGCGCCCTGAGCGCCAGCGCGCAGGAACCCACCATTCCCCCGCCGGACTCGCCGGTGAGGGTGCCGACTTCGGACACGGTCACCGTCCCCGTCGCAGTACTGCTGACCTCCAGGCCGGTGCTCATGCCATCGCTGGCGAAGTCGCCGTGGGCGATCAGCTGTCCGTCTTCCCGGATGGTGATGGCGCCGGTTTTGCTCACCATGCCGGTGGAGGTCCTTGCCTTCCCGGCCCTGGCAGTCAGGCAGCCGCCCTCCACGGTCAGGCTGCCGCTGTTCATATACAGGCCATAGCTGTCGTTCAGTTCAAATTCATAGTCCGGGTCCGTCTCCGCGCCGGTGAGCACCAACCTATCATAGGAGTCTCCGCCGCGGACAAGGACGGAAGCGCAGTCAAAGAAGCCCCCGCAGCCATACTCCGCGCCCACATAGGAATCCAGCTCCAGGACATTGTAGCCGGAGACCACGATGGTCAGAGTGTCCTCGCTGCTGTCGAAGTGGAGGACGCTGCGGACATTGGTATTCCCGAAGCCGCCCAGGTCGCAGCTGAACAGGGCGCCGGGGCCGACATAGGAGAAATCCGTCAGATACAGGGTGTAGGTCGACGCGTCGAAGCTGGCGCTGCCGAACACCTTGGCGCCGGGATACGCGGCCTTGATGGCCGCGGTGATATCGCCACTACAATAATTATCCACCGTGATGCCGCCCAGGGTCAGGCCATAGGTCTCCCCGGCCCGGGCCGGGACAGGCGCGACGGTCAGCAGCAAAGCAAGGATCATCAGAGGAACCAGGAGCATCCTTTTTTTCAAAACGATCATCTGTATGCCTCCTTAAGCATCAAATGAACGGCGGGCCGGGAAAGCCCGGCCCGCCGGCGATGCCGGTAGTCCGGCCGAGTTTGGGTTATCCTTATGGCGAGTAGGTGATCACCGCCGAGGGGCAGAGAGGCGCATACCCCGGCCCGATCAGGAAGAGGCGGATCGAAGCCCCGGGGGTCAGCGCGTTCCAGGTGGGGGTGCCGGGGGCGAAGGAATAGACATTCAGGCCGGTGCTGAGGCTCTCCGTGCAAAGCAGCTCATCCTCCCACCATTCGCCCAGCTGGAAGGTCCAGATCGCAAGAAACTTCCCGTCTCCATCGTAGGCGGCGGCCACGACCCAGCCATCGAAAATGATATCCCAATCGGACTCCACGATGAGGGAGAGGCCTTCGTCGTCCCAATGGCCGGAGAGCTGATAGTCCTGAGACACAGCGCCGCGGGCATAGAGGTATTTCTGCGTATCATAGGCGATGGTCTCAGTCGCGGGATAGCTCCCGGAAGAGAGAGTGGCATGACAGCCCTCTCCCCAATGCGTGTTATATCCGACGCGGATATAGCCCGCTGTCACCTTGACGCTTTTGCTGCTGTTCGTCACGGCCCGCGTATAGCCCTGGGCGATCAGGAGGCCGCCGGTATCCTTTTCCACGGTCAGCGCATCCGTCCCGACCCGGAGGCCATAGCTGCCGAAGCCGGAGCCTTCCTCCACGACGCCGCCGCTGCAGAAGAGCTCGCATCCCGCGCCGACCGAGGGCGAACCGGTCGACATATAAACGCCGCAGCTTTCGTAGGTGTCATCCTTGCCGACGGCCTTCACGACGCTGCCGCTGTACAGATTCAGGGAACCGCTGTCGCCATAGACCTGGATGCCCTCAATACCGGTGGCGGTCACATCGCAGTCAGAGAAGTCTGCATCGGAGGTATAGATCCCGATGGTGCCGCCATCCGCCGTGATCACAGCGCCGCTGGCATCGATGTTCTCAATGTCGATGGCGGTGCTGTCGTAATCAGCGCTCGCGAAAGCGGTGATCTCCGCCTTTCCGCCGCCGGTATGAAGATCAGTGGCAAAGAGGGCTTTCGCGGAGGTATCCCCTCCATATGCGGTGGTCGTGAGGACGGCATTCCCGTCCAGCCAAATATCCTTTGCGCTCAGGCCGGTGCTGCCGGTGACGCCATAGCCGCCTTGGCAGACCAGCTCACAGTTGGAATAGAGGATCACCCGGCCGGAATATTCGCCGTAGCGGCTCACCACCGCGCCGCGGCTCTCACTGTCGTTGGAGGAAGCGCCGACGGCATAAGCCTTGCCGCTTTCCACCAGGCTGAGGAATCCATTCTGGATCAGCAGGCCGGTGGAGCAGTCGGCGTCGCCCCCATAGGCATACACCGTGCAGTCGTTGACCTCCAGGGTGCCATTGGTGAGCATGAGGCCGACGCTGTCGGTCAGGTCCAGGCCGAACTGCTCATAGGTCTGAACGGTGGAATTCGGCCCGATGAAGCTGATCGTGTCCTCCTCATATGCGCTGTTCGTATTCCTCTTTATATAGAGGTCGCAGGTGTAGTAAGCGCCGCAGGCAATGTCGGCCACGGTATCATCGTAGGTCGCGACCGTGCCGTTATCGTCCCCATAGGTGGTCAGGTTGAAGCTATTGTCGCCGGTGATGTAGATAAACGGAACGCCTGTGTCCACCATCAGAAGGGCGGCGCGCACCGAGCCATACTGATAGCCCTTGCCTTCGTAGTGGAAATTTTCGAGGGTAAGGGTATTGCTCACGTCGTCGTAGCGGGCATAGCCCGAAGCGGAGCCGGGCTCCACGGCGTTGATGGCCGCGACCAGCTTGGATTTGTTCTCGCTGGTGACCGCTACACAGCCGATCGCCAGGCCATAGTCCCCAAACTCAGGCCAGACGGCCCGGGCCGGGACCGGAGCGACGGTCAGCAGCAGCGCGAGGATCATCAAAGGGGCCAAAAGCATTCGCAGTTTTGCGAGTTTCATCTGTTTACCTCCTTTGGATCACAGATTCACAGGGCCGGAGCATCCCGGCCCCGGGGCGGCCCGACGCCGGACCGCGATTCCAGCCGGGCACGGCGGCAGCCGCCGCCGTGCCCGGGGTTATTCCGTATCAGTTTACAAACGTGACGACCGCAGGCGGGCACAACGGCGCAAAGGTATCGAATTTCACCAGCATGATGGTGATGGCCCAATCCGCGCCGAGATCCATGACGCCGATATCGTAGGTTTCGGTGCCGACGAAGATGGGCTCATCGTCGTCAATATAGACCTCGTCATATTCCTCCTGGACCGTATAATCCCCGCGGGCGAAGCGCTTGAACTTCAGGTCCAGAAGACGGCCCTCTTCGTCATAGGTGGCCGCCACCAGGTAGGCATCGCAGATCTCCATATCCGAAATGACGGTGCAGGAGACGGCGCCGGTGCGGGTATTCGCGGTCCCCTCCAGGGTGACGCGCTGTTCGCTGTCGCCCCGGGCATAGACATAGCGCTTGGAGGACACGATCTCCAGCTCCATATGGTCGCCCTTCCAGTCGCCCAACTCCAGGGAGCCATAGCCGGCATAGGAATAGGTGAAATAGATGTAGCCCGCGGACAGGGTGACCTTGCCCCCGGCGCCATCCTCGCTGCGGATCGCCTGGTCGCGGCCGCTGGCGAGGAGGGAACCGCCCACGTCGGTCTCGATGGACATCGAATCGCCCTTGATGAAGAGGCCATAGCTCCCGCAGGCATTCTCCTCCTCCGCGCCGCCGGTGAGGACGACCTCGCTGCCCTCGCCGATGACCGGAGCATCGCTGCTGGAATAAAGGCCGCAGGTGAGCTCGTAAGCTTCCCCGCCCAAGGCCTCAACGTAGCTGTTGCCATTCACGGTGCAATACTCTGTGTAGATGCCGTAGCTTTCCCGGTGATCGCTGCCGCCGGCGGAGCGCACTTCGCTGCCGTCGGTGATGGAGATGTGCGAGGCGTGGATGCCATAGGACACGCTCTCACCGAGATTCCAGATCGCGTCGCTGCTGGATACTTCCATGCTGCTCTGGGCGACATCAAGCTCATTGGCATAGATGCCGCAGCTCTGCATACCGTCGCCGGCGATGGCAGTCAGCTCCCCGTTCGTGACGGTGACCTTGCCCGTGCAGCGGATGGCATAGGAATCATTGTCGTCGGCCCGTGCGCTGGTCGCGTCGAGAGAGCCGCTGTTGTAGATATTCTTGGCATAGATGGCGGTGCTGTCGCCGCTCATGCCCGGAGCCCCGGACTTGCAGGACAGGATGCAGCCCGCGTTCACCGTCACGGTCCCCATGGGGACGGAAAGGCCATCGCTGCTGCTTTCCATGCAGCTGCCGCCTGTGCAATACAGGCGCGCATCGTGCTGCAGGGTCAGATTCCCCTGACGGACGGTCACGCCGGAGCTGTCATCCTCGGAATCCCCGCCGCTGGCTGTTACCTTGCAGCGATCAACGATCAGGTTGGCCTTGGAGACCCTGATCCCGGTGCTTTCGTCCATGCCATTATCGTCGCTGTGTCTGGCGGCGGTCACGGTCAGGCTGTCCGCATCGACGGCATTGCCCGCAATGTACAGGTTGCTTTCTCCCTCAAAGAGGATACCGTAGGCATTATAGTGATCGTTCGTATCGTCGTTGGCAAGGCGGCAGGCGCCGGAAACCAGGATCATCAGACCGCCGAAATCCGAATCGGCCCACAGGGCGATGCTGTCTCCATCCGTGAGCAGGCTGCCGCCGGTATACACGAAATCGGTCAGCTCCAGGGTATGCTGGGAGGGGTCGTAAACGGCGGTGCCGGTGACGGTGGCGCCGGGATCCGCAGCCCGGATGGCGGCGGCGATATTCCCGCAGTTGGCACTGGTGACCTGCACGCCGCCCAGCCACAGGCCATAATCAACGACGGCAAAGGCTTCGCCGGGAAACAGGGAAACCGACAGCGCCAGCGCCAGCAGGACGGCGATGCAGAGGCAGAGTTTCCTTCGGTTCATAGAAAAAAACCTCCCATCGGTCAAATCAGCTTCACATGCCTGCATACGGATGCAGTCGCATCCTCCCCCGGCTGCCGAGGGGCGGCCGCCAGGGACACAGATGCCCTTTCCATTCCGGGGAGGGCAGGCAGGCCCGACGCCCGGGCGCAGGCTGCCCGCCCCCCTTGATCGATGGAAGCTTCCGCTTCCGGATTATTTCGCGGTGACGGTCTTGCCGGCGGAGTAGCCGCTGTAGCCGCCGTTGTAGGACTTGACCAGATACTGATAGGTCTTCCCGGCGACGGCGGTGGTGTCCACATAGGTGAGCTCCGTGGTGGTGACGAGCCGCGTCATGGCGCCCCAGCCGGTGCCGACCTTCTCGCGGCGGAACACCTGGTAGCGGGTGGCGCCGTATTCCGCGCCCCACTTGATGGTGACCTTGCCGGTGGTGGCCACGCAGGAGCTGATGGTGGGCGTGGCGGGAGGCGTCTTGGCGCTCACGTCGGCGGAGAAGCTGTCGCTCAGGCCATAGGAGTTCTTCGCCTTGACCCGGTACTTGTAGATCGTGCCGAAGGCGGCACCGTTGTCCGTATACTTGTTGGTCGCAGCGGTGAACTGCTCCCAGCTGCCCCAGGAGGAGGTGTCGCTGTTGTAGGTGCGGCGGTAGACGATGAAGGAGGTGGCATCGGCCTGGGCATCCCAGGTCAGCTCGACCACCTTGGAGGCATTGGCCGTGGCAGCGGCAAGGCCGGTGGGCGCGGCGGGCTTCCCGGCGGAAGCCGCAGCCGTCACGGTGGCGAAGTTGGAGTAGCCGCTCCAGCCGCCGGCGCCGTAGGCACGGACGCGGTATCTGTACTGCGTGCCGGCAACCACGGTGGTGTCGTCATAGCTGGTGGTGGTGGAATAGCCCAGGGCCTCCTGGGTGGTCCAGGTGGAGCCGGACTTGGTCTGGCGGAAGACGCGATACTTCGTCGCGCCGGTGACCGCGGCCCACTTCACGGTGACCTTTCCGGTGGCGGCTGTCGCCGAGATCGAAGGAGCCGCAGGCGCTTCCGCGACAGCAGTCACCTGCACATTGCTGGAATAATCGCTCCAGACGCCGCCGGCATAGGCCCGCACGCGGTAGATATACTTCGTACCGGCGACAACGGTGCTGTCGGCATAGCTGGCGCTCGTGGCGGTGTAGTACGTCCAGCCGCCCCATGCGCCGTCCACATAGGCGCGCCGCGCAACCTGATACTTGGATGCGCCGCTCACCGCATTCCAGCTCACCGTGATCTTACCGGTGGCGGGGGTGGCCTTGACGCCGGTGGGGGCCGCGGGCTTTCCGCTCAGGATGCGGCCCAGCAGCACGGGGGAGGTGGAGGAGTCGGAGAACACGCCGCCAAGATAGACATTGGCTTCCGTGACCGTCTTGGGCAGGATATCGAAGGTGATAGTGGTGCCGCTGGCAGCCTTCTGATCTATGTAGAGGATGTTGCTGCCGCTGATCTCGGAGGAGCTCGATGCCGTGGTGACGATGATGCAGTATTGTTCACCGTCCACCACGATCCCCGAAAGGCTGGCGGTGTAGGCGCCTTCACCCGTCCTGATGACGGTGCCGCAGTACTGGCCGGGATCGGTGGTCTTGTCCGCAGTGTAGCCCGCCGTGGCTGCCAGGGCGGCGCCGGTCAGCAGGATCACCACCAGGAATACGCAGGCTAACAAGCGATAGGAGTGCTTCATGCTGGTTCACCTCTCATAAAAATTCGTGCGGGCGACCGATGGGTGATCGGCCCCGGCTGCCGTTGCGCACAGCTGTCGGAGACCCGCTGGGTATTCCTATACTCTTATAATATACTAGCGTTTTAAAGAGAATGCAAGGGCAAATCCGGAAAACTTTGGGCAGGCTTCAGCCATCCGCCCGATCCTCCTCTTTTTCTTCGCTGCCCTTATTCTTCCTCGCCTCTTTCTCCGCCTTGCTCAGCTTCTGCTTCTCGGGGCGGGTCTTGCCGAACATATAGTAGCCCCCGTCGCTGCGGCCCTCGAGGGCCAGGTTTTTCTGCTTCCACTCCGTTTCAAAGAGGGCCTCGCTGTTCATAAGCGCCCGGTCCGTCACCCGGGAAATGAACATCCACCAGAGGTCATAGGTAAAGCGGATGACCACCAGTCCCGCGCCCACGGCCAGGATCCACATGGAATCCCGCAGGAAGCCCAGAGCCAGAACGATGAGCACCACCCCCGCCCACAGCATGATGCGGCTGATATAGGGCACGAAGGGATAGAGCACCAGCCCCGCCAGACTGAAGGCGATCATGGCCTTGGGAATGGGAAGATACATGCACAGGATATAGATGACGACGGCGGTGACGGCCGGGATGTAAAGGAAGGTGAGGGCGATGCTCTTCCTCTGCTGGCAGGCGATGCGGTAGCCCGTGGCCCGGTTGTAGGTGAGGGTGGCCTCGCCGGCCATGACGGCCTCCCGGATCTCCGGGAAGCGGCGGTAGGGGGTGTCGGAAAAATAGTTCATCTTATGTTCCTCCTCATTCCAGAGTGAAGGACCGGAGCATGGCGCTGCCCGGGCCCCGGTAGGTGAAATACAGGGCGTGGACGCCGTCGGGCACGGCGATCTCCCCGGAAAAGGGGGTCCACCGGTTGCGGAAGGCCAGGGGGATGCTGCCCAGGGCTTCCCCGCCCAGGTCCGTGCGCACCTCGAAGCGCCCTCCGGCGTAGCCCCTGGTAAATACCGTGATCCGCCGAACGCCCCGGCAGTCGAAATACTTGAAGCCCAGGGTGACGCCGTCGACAATGCCTGCGGCATAGGCGCTGTCCCTGTCCCCGTCCCGCCCGTCCTGGGTGATGCGGGGCTGCCCCGGGGCCTGCCGGTCCGGGTGAAGCTCCTCCCAGAAGAGATTGCAGGCGAGATACGCCGGGAATTCCCCCCGGCCCTCGAAGGGATCGCCGCCGCAGTCGGAGGTCATTTCCGCCTGGGGCATGGTCCCGTCCGGCAGGACGGCGAGCTTCTGCATGCAGCCCTGGCGGCTGAACTCCGTGCCGTTGGTGTGGCGGTGGTAGAAAATATAGCGCTGCCCCGCCGCTTCCACCAAACCGCCGTGGTTGTTGCCCCCCACGGTGGTCTTTTTCTCCGGGTCCTTCCAGCCGCCAACGCCCCAGTCGCAGTTGCTCACCAGGATCCCCTTGTAGACGAAGCCCCGCAGGGGATGGCGGCTGACGGCATAGCAAAGCTCGTTCATCCATACGGAGGAATAGACGAAATAATATAGTTCCCCGAATTTCCGGATGGAGGAGGCCTCGAAAAACTCATGGTCCTCAAAGCCGGTGCCCCCGCTCGTCTTGGCGCTGGGGACCACGAAATAAGGCCCCTCCAGCACCGTGAGCATATCCCTTCCCAGCCGCGTGCCCATGGCCCCGCCCTTCTCCTTCTCGAAGCGGAAGCAGACGCCGCCGGTGTAGAGGTAGGTGTCCTCTCCTTCGGTCAGCACCGCCGGGTCGAATTGGGGGTCGTCCCCCGGCCTCCGGCCCAGAAGGGTCCCGTCGGGATAATGCACATGTCCGTAGAACTCATACTGCCCCGCCGGGGTATCGCAGACGGCGACGGAAACGACGTCCTGGTGGTCCAGCACATAGTAGAGATAATACCGCCCGTCGGGTCCCCGGGTCACATCCGGGGCATAGAGGCACTGGTCCCCCTCCCGGTTGTCCGGGTCCTGGGTCCTGCGGTAAATGACGCCCTCGAAGCGCCAGTCTGCAAGGTCGCCCTCCGGGGCGGACCAGCAGACATAGTCCTCCAGGCAGTAGACCCAGCCGTT
>JAEEGH010025498.1_pt1 | contig 11854 bp, 9 predicted proteins | sample 9134181 | NCBI WGS metagenome assembly JAEEGH01 (sample SAMN16246544, study PRJNA631951) | gut metagenome | biome: gut microbiome; feature: rumen; material: DP-attached | host: Bos | place: Iran: Karaj | collected 2018-10
CGTGGCGACACGTTGAGCCGAGCGGTACTAATAGCCCGTGAGACGCTTTTCCTTTCTTTCAACGATTCGGTTCGTCTGTCCGCGTGGGCAGCCCGGACCCGCCTGGCTTCAATGCTCTGGTGATTGCAAAGAGTTTAGATTCCATGCCAAAGATATTGTTTCAGCGGTTATCGAGTGGGGGTCACACCCGTTCCCATCCCGAACACGGAAGTTAAGCCCCAGATCGCCGATGGTACCTGGTCCTCGGATCCGGGAGAGTAGGTCGCCGCTGGATTCACGCCCCGCTTGCCGTAACCCGGCGAGCGGGGCTTTTCTTTTTTGTGCCGCCCGCGGGTTGCGCGAATCCCGCGCTGGCGCTGTCATTCCCGCCACCGAGCACTTTGATCACTTAGCTCTTTAGAGCTTACGTGAGCATGGTCCGCGAATGGGGAGGGAATCTCCCAAACTAACGACTAATGTCTATTTTTGTATATTCCATACAAATGACTAGACTTTCCGCATACATACTGTTTCTTTCCCTTTTCCTCTTTGCTGCTTGCGATAGCGCCAAAAAGGAATTCGAGACATTGAAAGAGGGTGAAATACTCCTCGATATCAACACGGAAGAGTATTCCTTGAATGGTCACGTTATCGGTAAGACTGCCACCGATATTTCCGCTTTTGATGATATATTTGGTGGTTTACTTGATGACAATCCTCTTCATAACAAATTGTGTGACACAAGAGCAACGTTTCAAGAAGAAGCTTTAAGACGTGGTGAGCCTGCTGATGTCGCTGGTTTTGCCAAATTACATGTTGATGATAACCTTTCTTATGGGGCTTTCTATAACGCTTTCGCGTTAACGGTGTTTTGTGGATATTCGGTACTTAACATTGCGATTGGGGCTAATTATAAGGATGTTTTTCAGTTAAGTTTTCCTACAGTTGACTATATGTGGTGTGGTTTTGTTATTCAGCGAATGATGGGGTTAAGATATAAGTATTTGCGTAACCGTCAGAAGTTATCGCTTGCTGAAATGTCAGAGATAGATGTTAAGGATAGAGGGTGCGTTGAAAATCATGAAACTTTGGACTTGTTATTGTCGTTTTATCGTACAGATGATGGCATCGCCTATGTCGTCAGTTTGAATGAAGCCTATTTCAATAAAGGTAGCCAATTTGATGGCTATGACTTTTATACATTTAACAACGATGTTGATTTGTGGAAGTTTATTGAAAATATTCGGTTAAAAGTGGATCGCCTAACAGAAAAGAAGCCAGAGACAAAACAGGATAGGGCTCTAAGATTTCTTTTTGATGTCCTGAATGGTCCAAATAATATAACGCTTGTTTTTGAAAAAGATATACCCATGAAAGAAATTGCCCCCATAGTCAAAAAATTAAAGACTTACGGGTACAGATTTGCTTTTGATGTAACTCGTTAATTTTTTCGCTGTCGTTTTTAAGTGGTTCGGAGAATTTGTGATTCGGCATTTTATTCTTCTGTTGCTTGTATGTGGAATATGCTCTTTTGCTGCGTATGATTCTTCGGCAATCCTTCCAGATACTGTCTTTGTTGAAGATTCTAAAGTCGTGAATAATGGTTTTTCACGCTGTGGTGGAAAAGTTCAATCCTGTACCAAGGTTTCTCGTGGTTGCCGGGCACATGGCTTTTATGCGAATGAAAAAGCTGATGGCGAAAAATCTGAGGATTTTCTGTTTGCTAGTGTATATGGATCCCATTCATTGTTGGATAGTTCTCTGAATAAGCCTAATGATTGCTCTGATGCTGAACAAAAAGAGAACCTTTTGTGTGAAAAAGTTCAATCAAACATCGTTGTTTCTCGCGGTTGTCGTGAAGAACATTTTACTTTGGATGAATTTGTTGACGCTTCCGAGTCCGAAGAGTCGCTTCTTGCAAGAGTTTATGGTTCCGAGCCTTTGCAAGACAGTTCGGGAATTTATAGACAATGGGCTTCGAATTGCAAGAAAGAAGAAACTCGTAGAAAAACGGGTGTGTGGCTTCACGCTTTTTTGGCCGGCGGTTTATGCACGGCTGCTGGCATTGGGCTGCTCAGCATTGATTATGAACATACGGCTACAAAAGTTTTGGGAAAGGGTTTAGGATGGCTTTATCTGGTTTCTGGGATTGCATTTCTTTCTGTGGATATTGTGGCTCCAATCGTTTGGCTTTTCAAGTCTCCTAGTGAACGGGTGCAGAAATACGAGGAACGCGAGAACGCCTGGAAACTTCGCGTTGCTCCTGCGATAAACTTTAGCGAACCCGGTGGTGGTTTGTTGTTGCAACTTGGTTTTTAATAAATAAATTCAGTCCCTTACAACCTAAATTTTACGGCTCAATTTTCTATATTGTTCCCGTGAAAAAACTAGTCTTTTGTTTATTAGGTCTTGTGTCGGCTTTCCTTGCCGATGCGGATGCTGCGTCTTTGGACGGAACGGCTGCTTCTGCAGATTCTGCTAGTTTGACTGAACGGGTTGATTCTTCAGCTGTTTTCCGTGTCGATGAAATCCGTTACAGAATTGGCGATGCTTTGGACGATTCCCGTACGCATACGAAGTACGATAAATGGCTTGCTGATTTCATGAATTGGGTGCATGTTGAAACCCGCGAGGCGACTGTCCATAAACTTCTATTTTTTGACAAAGGCGATTTGGTCAATTTGAATTTGTTTCTGGAGGCGGAGCGTTTCTTGCGCGAACAGAAATTTCTTTCGGATGCCGCTATTTCGGTGACGGAAGAGAACGGCAAGAATATCGTGAATGTGCAAACGAGCGATAACTGGACTTTGGTTCCTCTCACGACTTTGGGCTTTGCCGGTGACGAGTTGAACTTTGAAAATCTCATCTGGGGACTCGGGATTAGGGAAAGTAATTTTCTTGGACTTGGTCAGGAACTTGGGTTTTATTATGGTCGCGACCAATTTCGCAGTATGTGGCAAGCCTCATACGCTGACCCGCATTTCCTTTTCCGCTACAACCATTTAGATTTCTTGTATAGCTACAATACGGATGGATACCTTGCCAGCTGGAAAATGTATGTGCCGTTCCTTAGCCGTAGTGCAAACCAATGGGCATACACTCTCGAAGGTTTAAAGAATAAGCGCAATGCCATTTATTATGGTCGCGGAGAGCTCCCGCCGGGCGCAAAAACTTATGATTTTAAACAAAATAAAAATTTTCTTGCTCAGTTAGAAAAAGTTCGCAAGGATCCGAGTAACAAGAAAAAGAGCGAGCGCCAAATTGATTCGATGGCAACAGATAAATACCTGAAGTCCTTATCGCGTTACAATGGGAAAAATTCTGTGAAGATTATGGAGGTCGAGGATTTTATTACCGATTCCTTGAGTTTCCGCTTGAGCCGCTCATTTGGTGGAACACAGCGCAAAATCTACTTGGGCGCTACTTACGATTATTTGCGCGAGGCCGCTGATGAAAATCGTATCGATTGCGTCCCTTTTACCGATGGTGAACGTGCATACACAATAGATTCCGCTATTGCTTATAATGAATGGGTGCAGGACCGTAAGGATTCTCGACTTGGCTTTTACGTGAAGTATTCTGATTTGCGCTACGAGAAAATCAGGAATTATCATAACGTCAAGTGGACTGAAGATGTTGAAAAAGGCTTTTCGGTCAAGGCTCAAATTTCGAAAAATTATGAACAGTTGGGTGCTGCCAATAATGATATCCGCTTGGATTTTTGGACGGATCTTTACCTTGGGCGTGAATTTCACCATCTGACATTGAATTCGTTCATGAATTTTTATCTCGATCATGGCAAACGTCATGATTTTTATGGACGTGTTCAAGGCGAATATTTGTTCCATCCGAGCAATCGGTTTTCTACGGTTTTGTCGGGCTCCTTGGATGCGTATGATCGTGCGAAATACGGCTACCAGTTGACTCTTGGCAATTCTGAAGGTTTGTCGGGAGTCCCTGAAGGCTTCTATTCTGGGCAGGCACGTGTTTACGGAAAACTGGAACAACGTTGGTTTCCGGATTTTGAAATTTTAACGCTGATGCCGGTGTTTGTCGCCTATATGGGGACGGGGGAAACTGCGGCCCGTATTAAGGATTTTAATCGTAAGGACTTGAGTTATGAGGTTGGTTTCGGTATCCGTCTTGTGCAGACCAAGTCTATTAGCCGTTTGGTCAACAAGATTGATTTGGTGGTTCCGCTGAACGGAGTGCGTCGGGGAAGGCGCTTTGTCTCCATTACAACCTCCTATTCGCTCTAAGTTCTAAGCTCGGCTAACTTAGTTCCGGGGGATAAATTTGTATATTATCCCCGTGAATAAAATTGTATTTTGCTTGTTGTGCTTTTTGTCGGCATCCTTTGCGGGTGCTGGCTCTTTTTCTGCAGATTCTGCTAGTTCGCCTGAACCGGTTGATTCTTCTGCCGTTTTCCGTGTCGATGAAATTCGTTACCATATCGGGGATGCTTTTGACGATTCCCGTGCGCATACGAAGTACGACCGTTGGGCGTACGATATCTTGAACTGGGTTCATATCGAAACCCGCGAGGCGACTGTCCGCAAGCTTTTGCTTTTTGATCAGGGCGACTTGGTCAACTTGAACTTGCTCCTCGAATCGGAACGTTTCTTGCGCGAACAGAAATTCCTCTCTGACGCCAATATCTCCGTGGCGAATGAGGATGGCAAGAACATCGTGGACGTGAAAACGAGTGACAACTGGACTTTGACGATTCCGTTGAGTTTTGGCTTTTCCGGAAGCGAATGGAAGTACAAGAATATGATGTTCGGTATAGGCATCCAGGAGAGCAACTTCCTTGGCCTTGGGCAGAAACTCGGGTTCTATTACGGTCACGACGAGTTCCGCGACATGTGGCAGGTGGAGTATGGCGATCCGCATTTTCTCTTCCGTTACAACCACTTGGATTTCTTGTACAGCTACAACACGGATGGATATCTCGCCAGCTGGAAAATGTATGTGCCGTTCCTTAGCCGTAGCGTGAACCAGTGGGCCTACACTCTTGAAGGTTTGAAGAACAAACGCAATAGCTACATCTACGGGAGTGGTGAATTTCCGCAAGGCGTTGTCGAAAAAACTCTTTCGAAAGAAAAGTTGGATTCGCTTGGGCTCCCGCGATTCAACGGCAAAAAGACTGTTGAACTTATTCGCATCGAGGACTATATCAATGATTCTTTGAGTTTCCGCTTGAGCCGCTCTTTTGGCGGTGTGCAGCGTAAGCTTTACTTGGGTGCCTCTTACGATTATTTGCGTGAAACGGCTCGCGAAGGTCGCGTGATTCCGCGCTGGTTTACGGATGGTGACAAAGCGTACAGGATAGATTCTGCTGTTGCTGCGGAAAACTGGGTGCCGGAACGCAAGGATTCTCGTCTCGGTTTTTATGTGATGTACTCGAACCTGCGTTATGAAAAACTCAAGAACTTCCATAATGTCAGATGGACTGAAGATGTGGATAAGGGCTTTTCTGTCAAGGCGCAGATTTCGAAGAATTACGAGCAGTTGGGCGCTGACAACAACGATATCCGTTTTGACTTCTGGACAAACTTGTATCTTGGGCGCGATAATCATCACTTGACGTTCAAATCCTATATGAACTTTTATCTGGACCATGGGAAACGCAGGGATTTCTATGGACGTGTGAATGGCGAATATATTTTCCATCCGAGCACTCGCTTTTCGACGGCTTTGTCGGGCTTGCTTGATTTGTATGATGATGCCAAACTCGGGTACCAGTTGACGCTTGGCGGGGCCGACGGTTTTGTCGGGTTCCCGACTGGGTTCTATGCGGGGCAGGCTCGTGTCTATGGCAATTTGGAACAACGTTGGTTCCCGGATGTTGAAATTCTGACGCTTGCTCCTGTTGTCGTTGCTTTTGGAAGTGTCGGCGAGACGGCGGCTACAGTCAAGGATATCAGACGCAAGGATTTGATTTACGTGGCCGGAATTGGCGTGCGTCTTGCGCAGACGAAGTCTATCAGCCGCTTGATTAACAAGATTGACGTGAGTTTCCCCTTGAATGGGGCCCGCAAAGCGGAGGCTCATTATTCTGTGACGACAACCTATTCATTGTGATATAGCTATACTTTATAATAATTTTTTAGAAGAAAGAGCTCATGCCTGAAAAAAATGACGAAGAACAGAAATTGAACCAATTGGTTCGCCGCGAAAGGGCGCGTGAATTCAAACGTATCTTATTGCGTGTCGAAATCATTATTGGTATTATCGCCATGATTTCGGGTGCGGTGCTTACGGTCCTCGTGTGGAATGAGGGGTACTTTCCGGGCGCGTTGATGCTTGTCATGACTGGGCTTATCAATGTGTTCTTGGCGGCAAAGGAACTTGTGAATCCGACGGACCACATTTTGCATTGGCAGGCGATATTCTTCTTGATCGTGCGCCGTGCGATGTTCTTCTTGAATGTTGTCTTGGTGGCGCTGGTGGTGGGCACCATGACGCGTCTGATTTAGTGGATGCCGTCCTCGTTTGCCGAGGGCTTTTCGTTGTACCAGTTCTGAATTTTTTCACGGGCGGTTTCGCTAAAGGCGGAACCGTCTTTGAGTATGTGTTCGGCGCGTTCGAGCGTCTGCGAAATAAGTTCCTGGTCGGCGATCCAGTCGAACCAGCGGAATACCCATGAACCGCTTTGTTCGTTGCCTTCGAGGTTCCCGGCTCCGCGCGTTTTCAGGTCGAGTTCGGCGATTTCGAAGCCGTCTTCGGTGGCGGCGAATTGCGATAGGCGTTCCATGCTCGTTTCGGCGGCTTCGCCTTCAGGAATCATCAGAAAGCACCAGGCTTCTTGATTGCCGCGGCCCACGCGCCCGCGCAGCTGGTGGAGCTGCGCCAGACCGAATCGGTCTGGCTGGTCGATGACCATGAGGTTTGCGGCAGGGACGTTCACGCCGACTTCGATGACTGTTGTGGCGACGAGAATCTGGATTTCGCCGGCAGCGAACTGCTTGATGATTTCGTCCCTTTCTGTGTCGTCCATTTGACCGTGGACGCCTGCGACTTTGAGTTTTGCGATGTTCGGGTCGGCGTGTGCGAAGGCGGCGATGAAGGTACGCATCTCGTTCACGATGTCATCGACGCTGCGGGCGCTTCCGTCACTTGCAGCTGAATCCGTGGAACTGCCCGCCGGATAGCCCGAAGCATTGGTTGGTGAGCCTGTCGAACTATCGGCGTTTACGCGGCTTGCAATCCAGTAGCAGAGATTTCCGCCAGCGGCTTCCTTGCAAATAAACTGCTTCATCGATTCGCGCTTGGCGGCGTTCACGAGTCTTGTCTTGATGGGTTTGCGGCCGGCGGGCTTTTCCTTGATGCTGATGACTTTTAGGTCTCCGTACAACGTCATGGCAAGGCTTCGCGGAATCGGCGTTGCGCTCATCACGAGCATGTCGGGATAGTCGCCCTTGGCGAGCAGCGCTTCGCGCTGGCTCACGCCGAAACGGTGCTGTTCGTCGATAATGACGAGCCCGAGTTTTGCAAAGAAAACGTCTTTGCTAAAGAGCGCGTGTGTCCCGATGACGACGTTGCAAAGTCCCATTTGGAGTTCGCCTAAGATGACTTTCTTTTCGGCGGCGGGAGTGGCCCCGACAAGCAGATGCACGCGGATTCCGGCGGCGTCAAAGAACGGCTTGAGCGATTTGAAATGTTGGCGTGCGAGAATGTCTGTCGGCACCATCAGCGCGCACTGTTCGTTTGCTCCGCAAACCGCCATCATGGCGAGCAGGGCGACGACGGTTTTTCCGCAGCCCACGTCGCCCTGCAACAGTGCGTGGAACTGCTTTTTGCCGTTGAGTCCGTCGATAATCGTATTGAGCGCTGCGTCCTGACCTGCGGTCAGTTGGAACGGGAGGCGGGCTTTCGCCGCCATCACGTTCCCCAAATCAATCTGCCTCTCGTGACCGCGAATTTTTTGATTTTCGCGGCGCTTCACCATGCGCAGGCAGAACGGCAACAGCTCCAAAATCTTGAGCTCGCGTTTTGCCTTGTAGATTGTATCGAAGTTCTGCGGCATGTGGAGCGTGCGGAGACAGTCCATGACGGGTGCAAAATGCAGATAATCCGTGAGTTCCCGCGGGCAGGCGTTCGGAAGCGTGAGTCCAGGAAAATTGAAAATCGTCTTGTACAAGTTGCGGAAAAACCGCTGTTCCATCTTCGCTTCGCGACAAACTTCGCTAATCGGATAGACCGGAAGAATTTGTCCGTTAAACGCTTCGCCTTCGTCGAACGGCTGCATGTCCGGATGTACCAGCTGGAGTCCGCGATAAGAACCTACGACGCCAGAAACAAGCCAACGGGTGCCTGGCTTCACTCGGCTCGAAATGTATCGGGTGCCTCGGAAAAACAGAAGCGAAATCTCGCCAGTCCCGTCTGTGAGCACTGCCATAAAACGCGACATGCGCCCCTTGACAATTCCGGCCCGTGTGATAATCCCTATTACGACGACACGCTCGCCATCGTGCAAGTCCGCTATTTTTGAAACTTTTGTCTGGTCGAGGTAAGTGCGTGGAATGTTGTATAAAAGATCGGCGACTGTGTTCAAGCCGGACTTGCGTAACTTTTCGAGTCGCTTGGGGCCAAGTCCGGGCAGGCTGACTAAATCCATTTACTTGCCCGCTTTGTTCTGTTCTTGTTGAGCTTTGGCTTCTTCCAGTCGCTTGCGTGCTTTGTCACGAGCATTGTCGCCGACGATATTCATGTTTTTCCACGTGATGAGATGAATCGGGTTGCCGTTCTCATCCTTGAATCCCAAGTTCTTCGTGTCGATGGCGTTGACGGCCTTGTTGAGGGCTGCAATGACGTCGTTGATGTTTTCGATAAGCTCCTTGGATTGCAGGAGCGTTTCGGAGTCGATGCCTTTTTCGATATTCGTTATGATTTGGTTTGTCTTTTCTGCGTTCGCGGAAAGTGAAAAGATGACAGAATCGATAAGCGTGATTTTTTCGTTTGCCGCCGATGTGACCGTCTTGATGGCCGTGTCCGCTTGAAGCGCCGTCTTTGTCAAAGCCTTGCTGGAATTGTTCACTTGCTTGAACAGTTTGTTGAGCTTGGGACCGAGCGCTTCGACCGATTTTTCGGTATGTGCGAAAAGGTCTTCGATGGAGTGCATGATGTCTTCGTAAACTTCCTGCGCGGATTTGTGCGTGGAATCGCCTTGCGCAAGCGTGAGCACCATCGTCCGGATGATTTCAAGTTGTTCGTTGACGTTTTCTATCAAGCGGAGTGTTTCTGCAATGCCCGGCTCGAAGTTCCCTTGGAACACATGGTCTTCTGGCATGATTTTGCCTGTTTTCGAGGGAATGATTTCGAGGCGTCGTTGCCCCATGAGCGCGTAGTTAACGTTATTGAATTGTGTGCCTTCGCGGAGTGTGAGCGGTTCGTTGAACTTGATGACTACACGGGAACGGTCCTTGAGCCAGGTGACTTCGCCGATAGTCCCGATGCGGTAGCCGCGCACGACAACCGGGTCCTCGGGCTGCAACGAGCCGAGTTCCTTGAAATCGACAATGGCTATATGGTTTACTTTCTGGTCTGCAGTCCACATGCCAAAAGCGATTCCTGCAAAAATGCAGGCAAATACCAGGAGTGAAATGTAACCAAGCGCTCTGTCCGAAATTTTCATGCTTTCGAAGATAGAAAAAATAAATGTGAAGCGAATTTGGCAATCCCGGCATTGGCCGAGAAACTCCTTGTTTTGTATTGCCTTTAAATGAATTTATATTTTGAGTTATGGGTATGAAACAATTTTTAACATTTTGTGCTTTGACTGTTGCCGCCTTTGCAGAAGAGGCGACAGATGTCTTTGGATTTCAGAAATTCTTCGAGACGAAGCCGGGAGCTATTTCATGGACTTCGGAGCATTGGGCGAACGGCAATGCGCGTACTTTTGCAGATTGGTCGGATGACCCTGATGATCCGTTGCAGTGGTCGGATAGTCGTGGCGTCGATGGGGAAGGTTACAAGGTCGATGGCAAGGGCGTGATGCAAATGCTTGGTGTTGGGCCTCGCCTCCATATCAACGGACAGCGCGAATGGGCTCCTCAAAAGCAGTTCTTCTTGAATACGGAATATACTGCTTATTTTATGCGAAATGAAACGGGCGGGAAAAATTATGGCGGTATGGTGGTCGGAGTCCGCAGTGGCGCTTTAGGGCATGGCTCTAGCGGCGGCAACAATTGCGATGCCAATACGTATTACGCAAGATTCCGCAACGATGGCCGTTGGGATTTCGAAAAGGAATGGAAGCACCCGGCGAGCTATTACCGTAGTGGCTCTGGCATTGGCAAACAAGACTTTTTGTGGGGCGGAGAACCTTTGCCGTTAAACAAATGGATTGGCATGAAATACATTGTCTATAACAAGGATGAATCGACCGTCCGCTTGGAACTTTACATCGATTCGACGAGTAATGCGACCCCGCCGGGCAAGTGGGAACTCGTGGGAACCGCCGAAGATGCGGGCAAGGATTGGTCCGGTGCTGAAGCTGGAGCTGCAAAGATTGAAGGCTGCAAGGATTACAACGGTCTTGAAAATGCGTTCGACGCTATACTGAAAGGCGGTGGTGTCATCATCATGCGTACGGACGAAGATCATCCATTTTACAAGTTCGTCACAATACGTGAAATCGACCCGGCAAAACCGATAAAGGGTGATGGCACGACATTGGCTCGACCGGCGACCCGCCGTGCCGCCCAAAGCGTTCACGAAAAGCTGAATATCAAGTATTTCGATTTGCTAGGCCGAACACTCCCATTTACAAAACACTAACAACAAACAGTTACTGGATCCTTCCTCCCTTCGGTCGTCAGGATGACGCTGTCTACTTGTACTTTCGCTTCTCCCCACAGAGGATAACTCAACTAAGGCAATAAATTGCCGAGTTTCGTATAGCTCAAGTCCCAAATGCTGGCCTCGGTCATGTCCAAGCAAGGTTGACGCTTCGCGTCCGTGGCTGCATTTATCAAATATAAAACCATAAATGGTTTATGCTTGAATAAATTTTCATGCATCACTCGCCTTACCGGGGTTTGTCCTACAGTCTACTTCCTACTGTTTACAAACCACTAATCACTAACCACTTCCCACCCTACTTCTTATCCATCAGCCATGTAATCGACTCGGCCAAGGAGTGCACGCGAACGACTTTCATCGAGCCCACGTTTTCCGAAAGCTTGCAACAGGCGGGGACAATCGACTCCGTCATTCCCAAGCGGCTAGCTTCCTTAAGTCTCTGGTCCAAAAGGCTTACACCGCGTACCTCGCCCGACAGTCCAAGCTCCCCTATCGCAATCGTCTGCCGCGACAGCGGAATACCCAGGTGATTGCTCGCGACGGCAAGCGCAATCGCTAGATCCGACGAAGCGTCGTTCACCTTCATTTCTCCGGCGATACTGGCGAATACATCCGAAGCGCCTATCGTTATACCGCCAAACTTTTCCAAAAGAGCAAGAATAATCGTGAGACGTTTCGGGTCAATCCCAGCCGCCACCCGCTGCGGCACAGCGAAATTGGTCTGGTTCACAAGAGCCTGCGTTTCAAACAGGAGCGCCCGCGATCCTTCCATCGTACAACAGACGACGCTCCCCGGAGTCGGCGGAACCCCCTCCTGCAAAAACACTTTGCTCGGGTTCAGCACGGGATTGAGCCCGTGCCCCGTCATCTCGAACACGCCGATTTCATCAGTCGCGCCAAAGCGGTTCTTGATGGTCCGCAAAAGCCTGTACTGGTGATTCCGGTCCCCTTCGAAATAAACGACCGTATCGACCATATGTTCCAGAATTCTCGGTCCGGCAATCTGACCATCCTTCGTTACATGCCCAATCAAAATCGTGATACATCCAGAATTTTTAGCAAAGACCAT
>JAEEGH010025504.1_pt1 | contig 11852 bp, 10 predicted proteins | sample 9134181 | NCBI WGS metagenome assembly JAEEGH01 (sample SAMN16246544, study PRJNA631951) | gut metagenome | biome: gut microbiome; feature: rumen; material: DP-attached | host: Bos | place: Iran: Karaj | collected 2018-10
GGTCTCCGGCCTGCGTGACGAGGAGATTGATTTCCGCCATGGGAGGGAAAGCCATCTCACTGCCTTTTGTTTGAGAATTTTCACTAACTTTGTAGTCAGTGACGGACCGCGAATTGCAGGCCAGGGCCGCTGCGATGAGCGGGAGGACATAGAGGGCTCTCAGCCCCCGTGCTGTCACACTTTTTTGTTTTGACATCATAGTAATACGGTTTTTAAGGATACTGTGATTAAAGCTGTTGGTGATAGAGTAGCCGCTCGCACTGACAGCTTTTCTTATAAGCGAGTATTGATATTCCTTGATGTTTGCCCCTCCGCGCAGCACGGCATCGTCCGCTTCATACTCATAGATGGCGCGCAGGTCTTCCTTCAGCATCCGCATAACCGGATTGAACCATTGCATCGCGGACAGGACGTTCATGAAGAGCAGGTCGCGGGCATGCCCCAGGGCTATATGCGCACGCTCGTGTTCTCGGATATGTCTGTTTCCGCTTTCATAGTCCTCCCGCGAGAGAACGATCCATCTCATCCAACTGAAGGGAGCCAGGTCCCGGTCGATAACGACCAGGGACAGGCCATCCTGCTGCGGAAGGATCTCCCCGGAACGGATAATCCGGAATACCTGCATCAGTTCTACGACGATCCTGGCGAGACAAAACGCGACTCCGGCGAAATAGATGAAGGCCAGTAAGGTCAGCAGCCATCCGTCTTGCGGAGCGTTTGCGGCAGTTTCCGCCGCAAACGCCGTCAGATCCTGCGGGTCCTGTGGCAGAACCGACGGTATAGGCTCGGAAGGCATGTCGGGGACGGCCACACCGGCGGGTACCATCACAGTCCGATGGACGGTCAAAACGCAAAATGGCAGGAGGAAAGACACGATTACACTGCCGGTCAGGACGATACGGTTCAACCGGTGGAAGGTCTCATGGCTGAGGAGTACCCGGTAGCAGATGTAGAACACCGCCAGGAGCAGCGCCACCTTGGCTTCGTATATGAAAAAGTTCAACATGAGTAACGTCCTATTTGTCGTTGTGCTCTATCAGGTCGATGATTTCCTTGAGTTCGTCCAGGTCCATCTTCTTGTCCTCCACGAAATGAAGGACAAGGTTGGAGTAAGACTTGCCGTAGTACTTGTCCACGACATCCCCGATGGTGATACCGTGATATTCGCGTTCGCTGATGGCCGGTTTATAAAGGAAGGTATTGGCAATCGGCCGCCGCTGGAGGAATTTCTTCTCCTCCAGGACGCCAACCTGCTTGGAGACGGTGGTATAGCCCGGTTTGGGGTCCTCGAAGGAATCGACCAATTCCCGGATGCACAGTTCGCCCTTCTGCCAGAAGATGTTCATGATTTCCTCTTCCTTGGCCGTAAGTTTCTGTTTCATAGAGCATATCGTTTGTGTCCAAAGGCAAATATAGGGATTATTTTTTAACCACGAAATTTTTTCGTAGATTTTGTTATAAAAAATCGTTGCGCTACGATTTTATTTCGCACGGTGCCCGGGACGCAAAAAAAAAGCACCGGCATTTCTGTCGGTGCTTTCGGGTGGCTCCCCAGCTAGGACTTGAACCTAGGACCCTCTGATTAACAGTCAGATGCTCTAACCAACTGAGCTACTGAGGAATGTTTTCATCCTTGCGGATGCCCTGTTGTTGTTTCGGGATTGCAAAGGTACAACCTTTTTCTGAAACTCCAAACTTTTTTGCGGTTTTTTTCACTATCTTTGCAGGACGAATCTGAAACTGACCGACGATGGATATCGACCTGCTTGCAAAAATGGTGAAGGAAGCCATCCTGGACCATGACTCCGTAACCCTTCCGGGGGTCGGCTGCTTCGTGGCCGAAATGATGCCTTCCACCTTCTCCGACAAGGGTTATACGATCAATCCGCCTTACCGCCGGTTGTATTTTTCTCCCAAGCAGGGAAGCGATACTTTCCTCGTGGACCTGTACGCCCGCGACAATGAGGAAGTGGACGCGGAAATGGCTGCGCGCATCCTGACGGAGTTCCTGGCCGATATGAAGGATGTCCTGAAGGTGAAGAAGACCGTGGTCTTCCCGGGCCTCGGACGTCTCCGCGCCACGCGTGAGAACCATTTCTTCTTCGTGGCCGATGAGGACCTGGACATCTACCCGGAGGGGCTGGGCCTGGAGCCGCTGTCGTTGAAGACGCATGTCGAGACGCCGGAAGAGGTGGCGACCGCCGTCGCCGGGCTGGCGGAACTCATTGCGGAACCGGAACCGGAGTCCGTTCAGGTCGGGAATGACGTAGAGGAAGTCAAGGATGACGGAAAGGAACCTGCCCACGAGCAGGTTCAGGTTCCCGAACCGGTCCATGGGACCGTACCGATGCCCGTGCGGGAGATCTGGTCGCGCAAGTGGGTCAGGGTGGCGCTGATCGTGCTGGGAGGGCTGCTGGCGCTGCTGCTGGTGATCGTCCTGCTGAGCCGCATCGCTCCGGGCCTGATGGATCCGCTGCTGTATTCCAGGGAAGATCTTCGGATTCTCCGTTATTAGTGTACGTATGAGCGAAGTCAGAAGAGAAGGTTACAAGTTTTGCCAGGATATCTGTGTCCCGTGCTACCACACGGACGCTTCGTGCTACCTGAAGCCGGCCGCATTCATGGATATGGCCCAGGAAATCGCCTATTGGGCCGCCCAGGCGCTGGGTTTCGGCTATGACGACCTGCATGTCCACCACACGGCCTGGGTGCTGTCCCGGATGCATTTCCATTTTGCGGACCTGCCCAAGTGGCGGGATGATGTCCGGCTCTATACCTGGCACAAGGGGGCGGACGGCCTGTTCTACCTCCGTGATTTCTATCTGCAGGGAGCCGATGGGAAATGCCTCGTGACCGGCACCAGTTCCTGGGTGGTCATCGACGAGCGGACGCGCCGGCTCGTCCGTCCCGAGGAACTGCAGGACCTGCTGAATCTCGAAGGCGGCGTGGACGACGCGATCGCCGAACGCGCCCCGAAGGTGGCGATGCCCCGCGGGGTCGAAGCCGAGCCCGCCGGCGAGCACAAGGTCGTGTATTCCGACGTGGACATCATCGGCCATACGAACAATGCCCGCTACATGGTGTGGGCGATGGACTGCCTTGACTATGAGACCGTTTCCGGTCGCCGCGTCAAGGATCTCTTCATCAATTTCAACAAAGAGACGACGCCCGGCACCGTTGTCCGGCTGTTCCGGCTGCAGACGGAAGAGGACGGGGCGCCGGTCTTTTATGTGGAAGGACGCGTGGACGGTAAATCCGCCTTCTGCGTCAAGATGGTTTTCTAGGCTATGAAAGAACTGTTTTTCGGTCAGGGTATCGCCCATACGATCCTCCTGCTCGCATTCGTCATCGCAATCGGCATCTATCTGGGACGTTTCAAACTCAAGGGCGTCTCGCTCGGCTCCACCTGGATCCTGTTCGTGGGCATCCTCGTGAGCCATTTCGGATTCCGGGCCGACCCGGAGATCCTCCATTTCGTCAAGGAGTTCGGACTCATCCTGTTCGTCTTCTCCATCGGCCTGCAGGTGGGCCCCGGCTTTTTCCATTCCCTCCGCTCCGGCGGCGTGAAGATGAACCTGCTCGCCATCATGAATGTCCTGCTGGCCGTCGCCGTCACCTGGACCATTTCCGCCGTTGCTGGAGAGGACCTCAAGACCATGGTGGGCGTGATGTCCGGCGCGGTGACCAACACCCCCGGCCTCGGTGCCGCCCAGCAGACGCTGGTCGATGTGGCCGCCTCCAGTGGAATCAACCCGGCGGAGGCCTCCAGGGCCGCTTCCGAACTGGCTTCCGGCTATGCCGTCGCCTATCCGATCGGCGTCATCGGCGTCATCCTGGTCCTGCTTTTCGGCAAGAATCTCTTCAAGATCGACGCGTCCCGGGAACTGGCGGAACTGGAAGCCCACGAAAGCAGCGAGGGACAGGCCCGCCGGATGCATGTGGCCGTCGAGAATCCGGCCATCTTCGGCAAGAAATTGAGCGAGGTCCTGCACGATTTCGGCGGAGATTTCGTCATCTCCCGCATCATGAAAGGAGACGAAATTGTCTTCCCGACCGGTGATACGGTGCTGGACGAAGGGGACAAGGTGCTGGTCGTCACCTCCCAGGACGAGGTGGAAAAGGTCCGTATCCTCTTCGGCCAGGAAGTGCCCATGCATGTGGAAGACTGGACCCGGAAGGACCATCACCTCGTGACGCGCCGCCTGACGGTCACGAAGTCCTCCCTGACCGGCAAGAAACTGAAGGACCTGCATTTCCGCAGTGCCTATGAGGTGAGCGTCACCCGGGTCATCCGCTCCGGCGTCCAACTGGTCGCCCGTCCGGAACTGTACCTTCAGATGGGGGACGCCCTGATCTGCGTCGGCGCCGAGGAGAATATCAAGCGCGTGGCCGAAAAGGTGGGCAACACCAGCGGCGCCCTGGACAAGCCGAACCTCGTGCCCATCTTCCTGGGCATCGTGGTCGGTATCATCTTCGGCTCCCTGCCCATCCGCTTCCCCGGCATCCCGCAGGCCATCAAACTGGGCCTGGCCGGCGGCCCGCTCATCATCGCCATCCTCCTGGGCCATTTCGGCCCGAAATACAAGATCACGACCTATACCACCATGAGCGCCAACCTGATGATCCGCGAGATCGGCATTTCGCTGTTCCTCGCCGCCGTGGGTCTCGGCGCCGGCGAGAATTTCGTCAGTTCCATCGTGAACGGCGGCTACTGGTGGATCCTGTACGGCGCCCTGATCACGCTGATCCCGGTGAGCCTCACCTTCGTCATCGCCCGCGTGTTCGCCCATCTGAACTTCTACCAGATCTGCGGCCTCATTTCGGGTTCCTGCTGCAACCCGCCGGCATTGGCGTTCGCGCAGGGCATGTACGGCAGTGACTATACTTCCGTCAATTACGCGACCGTCTATCCGCTTTCCATGTTCATGCGCGTGCTGGTCGCCCAACTGCTCATCCTCATCTCCTTCGCCTGATGATCGAACTGGTCTATCCCCTGGAACCTGCGCCGGTGTATCCCCGTCCGACGGTGGATTCGCCCGGTCTCCCGGCCGTCTCGTCGGAAGAGATGCTGCCGCTCATCGAGCCGAGCGGCCTGGTCTATGGCCAGGCGACCCGTGCGTGGTGCCACAGCGGCGCCAAGCCGCTCCATCCGGTGGTGCATCTCCACCTGGTGGACCGTCTGGGCCGGGTTTACCTGCAGAAACGGTCGATGGAAAAGGACCTCCTGCCGGGCTACTGGGATACGGCGGTCGGCGGGCACGTCACCTACGGGGAACTGGCGGAGGAGGCCCTGTACCGGGAAGCCGCCGAGGAACTGGGCCTGACGGAGTTCAATCCGGTTTTCCTGCAGACGAATGTCTGGGAGACGGAACGGGACCGGGAATTCGTGTTCGTCTATGCCTTCGTCGGCCATCCCGACCTGGCACCTGAGAACGACGAGGTAACCGAAGGCCGATGGTGGACGCAGGCGGAACTGACCGCCGCCATCGGGAAAAACCTCCTGACTCCGAACTTCGAGGCGGAATATGCCCGGATTCAGGGTCTGCTGCTCGCGCTCCTGTAGGATTTACCCCGAAAAATGCCTAACTTTACGAAGTTATGGCAATCGACATCGACAAATTTGTCCACGACCAGTTGTCGGTCTGGCCTTCCGTGGCGGCGAAATACCGCGCCCTGAAGAGCGCCCAGACCCGCCAGATGACCATCGGCGGAATCCTCGTCACCCTCCAGTCCAATCCCGGGCGGATGCCCATCATCGACCACGGCTGTCCGCTGTGCGAGGAAAACTATCTCGAACACCAGCACTTCCTGCCTTTCGAGGGGCGGAAGGGACGCAGATACCGCGTGCTGGTGAACCGGGCGCCCATCTTCCCGAACCACCTCGTGATCACGCGCGACGTCCATGTCCCCCAGACCATCTGGCACCGCTATCCCGACATGCTGGACCTCGCGGTGCAGTTCCCGGACTACGTCATCTTCTACAACAGCCCCTACAGCGGCACCACCGTTCCCGGCCATGCCCATTTCCAGGCCTGTCCGAAAGGGTACATGCCCCTGGAACGCATCGCCGGACGCCTGCTGCATAACATCGCCCTGAACGGGGGAGAGGTCCCCGAGAGTCTCGCCGGCAACATCTCTTTCATCGATTCGGTCCGCGACGCCCAACTGTTCCATTACAGGCACTTCACCCGCGGTGTCTTCCTGCTCCGCGCAGAAACCGCCAAGTCCATGGCGAAGATGTTCTACCGCCTCCTGGACTGCTGCGACCTGGCGGAAGGGGAGACCGAGCCCCGGTTCAACGCCCTCACCTTCTTCAGCGAGGGGGAGTACCGTGCCGTCGTGACGTGCCGGTCCGTCCATCGGCCGCATCATTTCTATGCGGAAGGGGAGGAGCATTTCGCCCTGAGCCCCGGCGCGGCGGACATGGCCGGATTCTTCGTCATACCGGAAGTATCCGATTATGAACGGCTCACGCCGGCCATCCTGACCGACATCCTTCAGGAGATATCCCTCTCTGAGAAGCAGGAGGAGCGCCTCCTGTGGCGGCTGGTCCGCACCCAGCCCAAGATCGAGGTGGGCATCCTTTCCGGGCCCGAGATCGCCTTCGAGATCATTTCCGACGGGGCCGGCCCCCAGCGGGTATCCTACCGGGAAGGGAAAATCGACTACAACGGCACCCTCTACGACGAACTCGTCTTCGAGGCACCGACCATCTCCACCCTCTTCGCCGAGCCGTCCTTCATCCTGTACGGGGTCACCATCGGCGTGGACTTCCACTGGCAGCGCCGGCAGGACCAGCAGTTCGCCGGCACCCTCAAGTTCATCGTCGATGAAGGCAAGGTGGTGGCCGTCAACGTCATCGGCGTCGAGGACTACCTCCTCAGCGTCATCTCCTCCGAAATGAAGGCGACCGCCGCTCCGGAGTTCCTAAAGGCCCATGCGGTCATCTCCCGTTCCTGGGTGATGGCGCAGATCGCGCATCGGGAAGCCCGCCGGAAGGCACCGATGCCCTATGACTTCGACAGTGTCCCGTCCCTGGTGACCTGGCTGGACACTACGCGGAGAGCCGAACCCGGCGGGCCCGTCGGCGAGATCCTCAAGTGGTTCGACCACGACGACCACCACCGGTTCGACGTCTGTGCCGACGACCACTGCCAACGGTACCAGGGCCTGACCCTGGCGGTCGGGGAGAAGGTGCGTGCCGCCATCGACGAAACCTGGGGCCTCGTGCTCCGCTATGACGGGGAACTCGTCGATGCCCGTTTCTACAAGTGCTGCGGCGGTCGTACCGAGCAGTTTTCCACGGCCTGGGCCGATGTGGACTATCCCTACCTGCCCGTCCATGACGATCCCTGGTGCGACACCCACGACAAGGAAATCCTGGGCCAGGTGCTGAACGACTACGACCTGGAGACGGAGGATTTCCACGACTGGACCGTCCGGTACCGCCGCGCGGACCTGGCCGCCCTCATCGCCCGCCGCTCCGGCGTGGACATCGGTGACCTCGTGGCCCTCGAACCCCTCGAACGGGGCGGTTCCGGCCGCATCAGGAAACTCCGCGTTGTCGGTTCCAAGGCCACCTTCACCGTCGGCAAGGAACTCATGATCCGCCGCATCCTCTCCGAAAGCCACCTGTACAGTTCCTGGTTCGACGTGGAGATGACGGCCGACGAGGTCGTCCTCCGCGGTCACGGCTGGGGCCACGGCGTGGGCCTGTGCCAGATCGGCGCCGCCGTGATGGCCGCCCACGGCAAGACTTTCGAAGAAATCCTTTCTTTCTATTATCCCGGAACAACTCTCGAACGATGAAAGCGCGCACTCCCTGGCTCTGGGTTCCGACCCTCTACTTCGCGGAAGGCATCCCGTATTTCGTGGTGAACAACATCTCCACGATCATGTTCAAGAAGATGGGCATGTCCAACGCCGACATGGCCCTCTACACCAGCCTCCTGTACCTGCCCTGGCTCATCAAGCCGTTCTGGAGCCCCTTCGTGGACATTCTCCGGACCAAGCGCTGGTGGATTCTGGCGATGGAGATCCTGATCGTCGCGCTCTTTGCCGGCCTGACGGCGACGCTGCCCGCCCAGGAGAGTGGTTCCGTGAGCGCTTTCACGGTGACGCTGGTCCTGTTCTGGATCACCGCCTTCGCTTCAGCCACGCACGACATCGCGGCCGACGGTTTCTACATGCTGGGCCTGGACCAGCACGACCAGTCTTTCTTCGTGGGCATCCGAAGCACTTTCTACCGCCTGTCCAATCTTTTCGTCCAGGGCGCCCTGGTCGTGTTCGCCGGCGTCATCGAACTCCGCAGCGGCAGTATTCCACATTCATGGCGGATGACCCTGCTGCTTACGGCCGGCATCTGGGCGGCCGTCGCGCTGTACCACCTGTACGCGCTCCCGCGCCCGGCGGCTGACAGCCCCCGGGCGGCCACCCGCGCCGCCGACATCTTCCGTGAATTCGGCCGCACGTTCGCAACCTTCTTCAGCAAGAAACTCGCCTGGCTGGGCATCGCCTTCATGCTGCTGTACCGCCTTCCCGAAGCCTTCGCGCTCAAGATCGTCCCGGCATTCCTGGTGGATTCCGCCGATGTGGGCGGCATGGCACTTTCCACGGTGAATTACGGCCTCATCAACAATACGGTGGGCGTAATCGGCATCGTCCTGGGAGGCATCCTGGGCGGTGTGGCCGTGTCCCGGCTCGGCTTGAAACGGACCATCTGGCCGATGGCGCTCTCGCTCGCGCTTCCTTGCGTGGTCTATCTGTACATGGCTGTCGCCCACTCGGTTCCGCTCTGGGTGATCGGTCTCTGCGTTTTCATCGAGCAGTTTGGTTACGGATACGGCTTCACGGCCTACATGCTTTACATGATGTATGTCTCGGAAGGGGAGTTCAAAACCTCGCATTATTCCCTCTGCACGGCGTTCATGGCGGCTTCGATGATGCTGCCGGGCCTGGTGGCCGGCCTTTTGCAGGAAAAGATGGGGTATGCGGTCTATTTCGGCTTCGTGATGCTCTGCTGCCTGGCCACGGTCGCTGCGGTGATTATCGTCCGCCGGACCATCCCCGCTGAATACGGACGCGCTAAAACTACCGACCATGAATAGGATACTCATACTTTTAGCCAGCCTCGCGTTCTCGGCTTGCTCGACGGCGGTCAATGTGGCCCAGGCCCAGGAAGTTTATACCGGCATCGACATGCTGGCGCGCTACGGGTTCGAGGAACTCCGCGGCAAGCGGGTGGGCCTGGTGACGAATCCCTCCGGCGTGGACCGGAACCTGCGTTCCACCATCGACATCCTCTTCGAGGCGCCCGAGGTGAACCTGGTGGCCCTGTACGGCCCTGAGCACGGCGTCCGCGGCGACGCCTATGCCGGCGACCATGTCGCCAGCGGCAAGGATCCCAAGACCGGCCTTCCGGTGTATTCCCTGTACGGTTCCACCCGGAAACCTACGCCTGAGATGCTGAAGGGGGTCGATGTGATGGTGTACGACATCCAGGACGTGGGCACGCGCTCCTACACCTTCATTTCCACCCTGGGCCTCGTGATGCGTGCCTGCGCGGAGCAGGACATCGAAGTGATGGTCCTGGACCGTCCCAATCCGCTGGGCGGGCTGAAGGTCGAAGGCTCCGTCGTGGAGCCGGGCTTCTTCTCCTTCGTCAGCGAGTTCCGCATCCCTTATGTCTATGGCCTCACCGTCGGCGAACTGGCCGGACTCATCAACGAGGAAGGGCTCAATTGCGGGGTGGAAGGGAAGGAAGAGCCTCTCAAGTGCCGCCTGACGGTCATCCCGATGCGCGGCTGGGAAAGGTCGATGCTGTACAAGGACACGGGGCTTCCCTGGATCCTCCCGTCGCCGAACATCCCGTCCGAGGCCTCGGCCATCGGTTACCCCTCCGCCGGCATAGCGGGCGAGTTCGGCTACCTGAACATCGGCGTGGGCTACACCATCCCGTTCCAGACCTTCGCCGCCCCCTGGATCGACGCGGACAAACTCAAGGAGCGGCTGGACAGTTACGGCATACCGGGCACCGCCTTCCGTACGATCCACTACAAGCCCATCTCCGGGCAGAACCCCCAGATGCAGCACGGCGTCCAGTTTTTCTATACGGATTACGAGGCCGCGACCATCACCCTGACGCAATTCTATGTGATGCAGGCGATTCAGGAATTGTACCCTGCACGCAATCCCTACAAGGTTTTGAAGAAAACCCGGATGCTGGATATCGTTTGTGGCACGGATTATGTGAGAAGGGAATTCGGAAAGCGATTGAAAGTCGAAGACATCGAGTCCTGGTGGATGAAAGACGCCGACGCTTTCAAGGAACTTTCCCAGCATTATTACTTATATCGATAACTTAAAAAGAAAGAGCCATGAAAAGGATGATCAAAACCTTCGCCGCACTCCTCGTCACCTTCGTGATGATCGCGGCCCCTGAGGCACTTGCCCAGTCCCGCCGTTCCGGCGGATCTTCCGCCGCAACCCGGTCGTCCTCTTCCCAGACTACGACCCGCGGATCTTCTTCGATGAGCCGTTCGTCCGGCTCTGTCTCACCCTCCCGTTCTTCCGGCGCCTCTGCCAGCCGTTCGGCCAGCGTTTCGTCCAGCCGCTCCGGCGGTGCTTCGATGAGCCGTTCCATGGGGGCTTCGTCCAGCCGTTCCGGCGGCGCTTCGATGAGCCGTTCCACGGGGGCTTCTTCCAGCCGCTCCGGCAGCGCTACGATGAGCCGTTCCATGGGGGCTTCCTCCAGCCGTTCCGCCTTCGCGCAGAATGACCGGACCTCCCGCAGCACGGGCACCGCGAGCCGCTCCACCGGCAGCAGCACGACCAGCCGCTCCAGCGGAAGTTCCTCTTCCGCGACGACCAGCCGTTCCACCGGAAGCAGCACCGTCCGCTCCTCCGGCACCGCAAGCCAGAATCCTCAGACGAACCGCAGTACTTCCGGCTCTGCGACGACCAGCCGCAGCACCGGTTCCTCCACCGCCCGGTCCACCGGCACCGCGAGCCAGAATGACCGGACCAGCCGCAGTTCCTCCAGCAGTTCCGCGACGACCAGCCGCAGCACCGGCTCCTCCACCGCCCGCTCCACGGGCAGCGTGGACCAGAACAACCGGACCAGCCGCAGCACCGGTTCCTCCACTACCCGTTCCGCGGGCAGCGTGGACCAGAACACGCGGACCAGCCGCAGCACCGGTTCCTCCACGTCCCGTTCCACGGGCACTGTGGACCAGAACACCCGGACCAGCCGCAGCACTGCCAGCACGACCAGCCGTTCCAGCAACTCCGCGGACCGTACCTCCGGGTCCACGATCCGCTCGAGCAGCAACGTCACCCGCAACGGCCTCGGCTACAACGCGGCGAACGAAGCGAAGGCTTCCGCTTCCGTGAAGAACACCGAGCCCATGCGCGACAACGGCGGCAACTACCGCTACAATGACGACTTCCGCATGGACAACGGCCACAACCTGCACAGAGTACCTCCGCGTGAGCGCGACTTCATGCCGTGGGACCGCCCGGGTTACTTCTGGGACCACCGTCCGCACTACTTCGGATACCGGGTCCACGTGCTTCCTCCGCACTACCGTCGGATCACCCACTGGGGAATCGACTACTACTTCTACGAGGGGATTTACTACCGCCCGTTCGGAGGTGTGTACATCGTCTGCCGTCCGCCTTTCGGCACTCCGCTCGAGAGAGCGATCGACAGGGCCCTGTTCAACCTGGTGAGGTTCTCCTACTACTGCAACACGTACCGGACCTATAACACGGTCTTCGACAATTACAACGTGATTGCCCAGCAGAACCTGATCATCGCGCAGAACAACGCCCGGATCGCCGCCCAGAACGCG
>JAEEGH010025507.1_pt1 | contig 11851 bp, 12 predicted proteins | sample 9134181 | NCBI WGS metagenome assembly JAEEGH01 (sample SAMN16246544, study PRJNA631951) | gut metagenome | biome: gut microbiome; feature: rumen; material: DP-attached | host: Bos | place: Iran: Karaj | collected 2018-10
TTATGTCATTCGGCCTCTCGATTTTTACGCTCTGGGCAGGGAGAAAAATTTGGTGCACCTGAAAGATATTTTCCACTGCCTACAGCGCTCCGTCGTTCATCCCCATCGACAATGCAAAGGTACGAAAAATTCACGACCTCTGCAAATAATCATCCCAAAAAACATCATTTTTGAGGGGTATTTTTCGCCCAATTTTTGCAAAAAATCATCCTGATGGGTTGAGCAGTTATAAGGGAGATTGTGTCCAGTACGATTCTTACTTTCTTACTTCTTACTTTCTTACTTTTTCCCGTTTTCAAAATTTCAAGAACGAAAACAATAGTTATATATAATATATATATTATATATAACTATTAAATAAATTAACAATTAATTATTTACATTACTCATCCTCATTCTCTCATCCTACCCTCTCAACTTGCATCAATAAAAATATGGCAAAAAGTAAGAAAGTAAGAAGTAAGAAATAAGAAACTATCATCAACTTTTTGCCAAAATTGTTTGGAAGTTAGAGATTTTTTTCGTATCTTTGTCCCCAAGTGTTTAACTAACTAACCAAATTATGACTGATATGAGAAAATTATTTAATTGGATGTTCGCAGCTGTCCTGATTTGCTGCGGAGGAGGGCTTACTTCCTGTGTTGTAAATGATGACAATCCAGTTGACCCGAAGCCCTCGGTGATTAATCCAGAGGGTGTCCACTTGTTTGAGTTCGACTGGCATTATGATCTGCCAGGTGGATATTATATAGCACCGGGTGTCTACGCAGAACTCAAGGAGACTTTAACTGAACTGATAGATGAGGAGCCGCAAATGGCGATTAACGAAGATACCTATCTGGTGATCCTCGACAAGGTCAGCGACCTGCCTGGTGACAAGTTGGTTGAACTCTATCACAGTGGTGTAACCATTGGTTTTGCTAATCCCAAGAAGGCGGAGATTGACGCCCTCTATCAGGAATATCCTGACCTGGGATACTATTGCAACGATGACGACATCGACAGGGCTCTGCTGTTTGCCATCAGCAGTTTCAACAACGGCTCCTACATCATACCCGACCCGGAGAAGTTCAAGGAGCAGTTCACCTACGAGTCTGATAATACTGACCCGACTGAGCCGACAGACCCAGGAGCGGGTAATCCCAATGACCCCATCGTCTATACTCCTGATGATGATCACAGTCTGCTCTATTTTTATTATGGAATGTTCCTAGATGATCAGATGTCAGAACTGGCCAAATATAAAGAGGAAACAGCCCAGGCCCGTGCCATGAACAGAGCAGGTGAAAAAGAAGACAAACTCACTGCACAGATTAAGCGTGCAGAGGGCAAAGCACATGTTGGTAAGCCAGGTGTTATTAAGATCAGCGAGATCTATTTCCGAACGAGTTACAGGTTCAATGGCGAGGCGGTTGTAAATTTGGGTTGCGATGTCTATCCTATCCATGTGTATGAGGGTGAAAACGGTGCTGGCGACTACTATTTCATGGACATGACAGCCAGTATCAGCAATGAAACCATGTACAAGGGTAAAGATGGCGTCTACACAACTGGCTTTCCGGTGTATCTGCGGTGGTGTGGTGCATACGCAACCAAATTCAGGGCTGCCAGCACGCTGATCAACGCCAATGACGATAAAGAAGTAGCTAATGTGATGTTCACGGCAGAAGGTTTCCCAATACCCAGCACCGTCGTCAAGGATGTTGATCACTCAGAGTCGAAAACCTTTAGTATCGGATGCGGCATCTCTGGCGGCTATGATGGAAAAAGTGGAAAAGAAACATCAGGACAACCAGATCATGATCCTACAACTGAAACATTAACCGGTGGAGGTCAATGGGGCATCAAAGCCAGTGTCAATCCCAGCTGGAGCTGGACTGATACTAAAAAGTGGAATGTCAAGGATGTCGACCTGGAGAACCAGACGAGCGGTAATACTGCAGCATGGTCACTTATCTATAACAACCTGCCGGAATTTAATTCAAGTTATGCGTATTGGTATAAAGAAGGTGAATCAAGAGCCTTCAGGTCGACAACTACAATCAGAGGCTCGTGGGTTTGGTATATTCCCAATGTACCCGATGATTCAGAGCCGACCCCAAGACGCATAAAATTGGATGCATCAGCTGACTATGGCTTCCAGAGATTCTTTGCTACATATGCCGACAACAAAGAGTTCAGATGGCACGCCAAATGGAATGTTGTCTGCAACATGCCGAAAATTGCCAATTACAAGGCCGGCAACATCATCCTGAAGAATGACACCACGAAATTTATCTCCAACATCATGGTCTATAACAAGGATGGCAAGGAAATGATCTCCAAGTACAGATTCCAGAACAGTTATGAAGCAGGTAAGGAGATTAATCTGGGTGCCTACAAGTGTGCTGACGACTTGATTGTCAAGTTCAAGATGGACGGCAAGACCTACGTCTATAAGCAGAACGACTATGTTAAGCCTATCTTCAAGGAGAGTGTAACGCTTTACGTCACCAATGACTTTAAAAAAGAGGAATAGTTCGGATTAGTCCGGATGTTTGGTTAAGGAAACCTCCCCCCGCTTGTCCCGGAACAGGGGGGACAGGTCCCTGTCTCACACTTATTATTTAGGAACAGGGGGGACAGGTCCCTGTCTCATAATTAATGATCTCACTCACCTTCGCGATTCACTTCTTCCAATGCTGATGAACGGACAAGTAACAGTAGAATAATAGTTTATGATTTGGTCTTATAAAACTTTATTGCTATCTTTGCATCCACTAATCAATTTGAATTATGAATACGGAAACTTACAAAGAATTTTGTGATACGATAGAGAAAGATGCAATCTGGCTGGATGATGATTTCTTTATTCGCCTGACACCTGAGATTTTAGATATGATTTCAGATTGTCAGCTTGAGACTGATTCTGATTCTTTCAAAACAAAATGGATGAACAAAATTGGAGAAAAGGTCTTTTTCTACGACAACATGATAGGTGACAGAAAATTCACTATTCCTTTGAGATTGAGTGAAATCCCATATTGTAATAAGGAAGATAATGACCTGAGACTTGCAGAAAAAGACTCACTGACGCGGATGGCTGCAAGGAAATACGCCCAATATCTTTATAATGGTAATGCTCAAATCGACGAAATCAGTGATGCTGGGGCAATTGCGATGATGCTGTTTCTCAGAAACGGTATGGATAAGCGAGATTTCTGGAAGATATTCCGAAGTGAATTGGCTAATAGTCTCGAAGAACTGCTTAATTGCGGAGGTTCTTTGGATATAGAAGATGCCATATGTCAAGTTACATACAATGAAGATGAGAAGTTTGTTGTAGATTTTGTTAAAATGGCAGAAGAATTGTCGGAAGAATTTCATGACGAAGCATTTCATTTGGTTGACGATGAATTAATTGACATTATTCTAAAGGCAGGTGTGTTTAATTACAAGGAAGAAGAATTAAAAAAATCTTTAGGCCAATATGCTATCGTTCATTCTGAGAAATATAACATGGATGATCCCAAAGGCTACATGTCTAGAGTTGAGTTAGAGAAACAAGATGATGGAATAGCGTATGAAAATATGGATTTTATGCCATATTTTGCTGCAGAATCATTTATTGAAATAATTGATGATAATGATTGTGAAACGGATGATTATATGAGTGATTTAGTGGCGGGAATTGCGCTATTTAAAAAGAACGGTAAGACATCAGCGGATTTCTGGAAATCATTTTGTAGCGAAGCTGTTAAATCGTTAAGACGTGGATTAGACAATGTATGAACAGGGGGGACAGGTCCTGTCTCACACTTATTATTTATAATGTTAACGGGAGTTGGTAGCTTACTGAGCGATTATATCAAGGAGCTTCAATAACTTTTCTCTGTATTTATAGTTATTAAATTTGGATGGAGCAGTTTTTTTTGCTAACTTTGCAATCCGAAAACAATAAGGCAATGAATACTACAGACATAAAAATATCAGAGCTACCCGAAGAGGTGACAGAAGACGGACTGAAGATATATGGCCCTACATCATACGAGACGCAGGTTGCAATACTCAGCCATTATCTGCATACACTTGATGGTAAACACGACATAGCTTCAGGTGAGAAGAGATATGAAATACTTGAAGCAATTCGCGACTATATTGAGTATAAGCACAAGCAGGACAAGAAGAATCCGTTGTGGGAAGATGTCAGCGAAGAGAAAATCTGGATGGCTGCAGAGAGTCCGTTGGAGAATGATCTCTTTGCCGACTTCTTCAAGGTTCCGTTCCCTGCTCCTGAGAATCCCAAGTTTACCTTTATTGATTTGTTTGCAGGCATTGGCGGCTTCCGCATTGCCATGCAAGAACTTGGAGGCAAATGTGTTTATTCTTCAGAATTTGACGCACAGGCACAGCGCACCTATTTTGCGAACTACGGCGATATGCCCTTTGGTGACATCACAAAGGAAGTAACCAAGAGTTACATCCCAGATGGATTTGATGTACTTTGTGGTGGTTTCCCATGCCAGGCTTTTTCACTTGCAGGTAGAAGACTTGGCTTTAAAGATGAAACGCGTGGTACATTATTCTTCGAAATTGAAGAAATCTTACGTCGCAAGCAACCTAAGGCATTCTTCTTGGAGAATGTAAAGGGACTGATGATTCATGACAAGGGCAGGACAATTAGGACCATTCTTGAGCATTTAGACCAGGTTGGATATGATGTTGTACCACCTCAGATCGTAAACGCAATGGACTTTGGTGTACCTCAGCATAGAGAGCGTTTATATATTATCGGTTTCAGGAAGGACTTACACATTGACATCACTCAATTCCATTATCCTGAGCCTACAACCCCTGAAGGACATAGGGTACCGTTTAAGGCTATCATGGAGAAGAATGAAGTATCAGTAAAGTATTATCTTTCTGATGTGTACTTAGAAACCCTTCGTCGTCATCGTGCTCGCCACGAAGCAGCTGGGCATGGTTTCGGCTATGAGATTATCGACAAGAATGGTGTGGCAAATGCTATTGTTGTTGGTGGAATGGGGAGAGAAAGGAATCTTGTGACAGATGACCGTTTAACAGATTTCCGTCCTGTGACAAACATTCATGGCGAGGTAAATCGTGAAGGAGTCCGCAAAATGACCCCAAGAGAATGGGCCAGATTGCAAGGCTTTCCTGACAAATTTAAAATAGTCGTTGCAGATGCCTCTGCCTATAAGCAGTTTGGCAACTCTGTAGCTGTACCTGCCATTAAAGCGACGGCAGAAAATGAACTTAAATTGTTAGGAGTGATTTGATATGGCAGTATGGGAGTTTAATAGAGGCGAGTGGACTGAGGCTTATGTTTTCCTCCGCTTACTTGGTGACGGCAGAATATATGGTGCATCTGCCGATTTGGTAAAAGATGAACTGACGTACATAGACATTATAAACATTATACGTGATGAACCTGACAAGTGCCTTATCTTCGAGAGGTTTATCAAAGATGAAGTTGCTTACGTCCAGTCTTTCAAGGGTGATGAGAAACTGAAAATTATTACAGCACCAGAATTGACAGAGAAAGCAACCTTCTTATATGAACAGATCAGGAAGGTGACTGCTGGCGATAGAAAGATAGAAGTGCCTGTGATACAAGAATACTTGGAAGGTCTTAGTATTAACTCTCCCAAAGCCAACTTGTCAAAAAGTGCCAAAGAGAAATACGGTGCAAAGACTGACATTATAGTAACAACCGAGGACTCGTTTGACCACGTAAGGACAATAGGTGGATTCTCTATCAAGTCACACCTTGGCAGTTCACCTACGCTTTTCAATTGTTCAGAATCCTCAGGTTTTGTGTATAAGATTGTCGGTTGCGATGTTGAAGGAATGCACCGTTTGAACTACAAGGAAGGCTTCCTCGACATTATCTCTGCCATCAAGGAAGATTACTCACTCGAGTATATTGGATGCAGAAATGAGATATTTGAACAGAACATCCGCATAGTTGATTCTCGCATGGATGAGATTCTGCATCAAGCCATGCTGATGCAGGTTCGCTATGTTGACGGATTGAATTCCTCCAAAGTTCCAGAAGTATGTAAGGCCCTAGCTGATTTAAATCCTATTGGTGTCAGGAATCCAGAAGTATTTTATGAAGCAAAGCTGAAAGCATTCCTCTTTGCGTCCTTTGCAGGTATGACAGCATCAGAAGAATGGAGTGGCCGGAAGATGCTTACAGGTGGTTACATAGACGTAGACCGTGATGGCGAATTGCTCTATTACCGTGCAATTTCTGATGACATTTTCGAGAATTATCTTTTCAGGCACACTTATGTTGACCGCCCGGATAGAGGATATAAGAAGGAGCTTGCTGTAGCAGGAGCCAAAGCGGCTATTGATGAAAACAGAAGCCTTACAGACGAAGAGATATTTTGGATTGAACATAGTGAGAAGATAGACAAAAAAACAAAGGAGAAGAAAATAGTAAAGAATGCCAAGAAAGGAGATTTTGGCTACGTTTATCAAGATGGTGACGATTTCTATATTGTGATTAATTTCCAAGTTAGGTTTAGATAATAAGATACTTATAGCGAAGTCAATGGACCACCTCTCTCCACAACAGCGGCATAAGAACATGGCGGCGATTCGCAATAAAGATACGAAGCCAGAAATGATTGTGCGGCGTGGGTTGTGGAAGCGTGGGTTCAGATACAGACTGAATCACAAACGGCTACCGGGACATCCTGACTTGGTGCTTCGCAAGTTCCGCACTTGCATCTTTATCAACGGATGCTTTTGGCATGGTCATCTCGTTGATTCTAGTACAATGGAGAGTTCTGCTTGTTGCAAGATACCAAGCACAAACCATGAATTCTGGGTGGAGAAGATTCGTAGGAACAAGGAGCGCGATAAGGAGGAACAGCGTAAACTGGCTGAAATGGGCTGGCATTGCATCACTATTTGGGAATGCGAATTAAAGCCAAAAGTCAGAGAACAATCTCTAGACTCTATAGCATTTACGTTGAACCATATTTGGTTGCAGGATCATGGTGCTAAGAGCGTTCCATATCCCCTGCTGGAGGAAGAGGATTTGAAGATGCCAATGGCAGCTGAGGAATGAGAAACAAGGGGTCAAACTCAATGAAATAAACGAATTAAAACTATGAAACAACTGAAGATTTGGAGCATGATGATGCTCATGGTAATGGCAATGCCGTTGATGGTGGCATGTGGAAGTGATGACGATGATGTGAATACCATCAACAAGTCAGAACTGATTGGAACCTGGTACACACTGCAAGACGATTGGGTTATAGTAATCAACAACACCACAGTAACCCAATATGAACTATGGGTGCAAGGTGGAGTATATTCGCTTAATCCATACACTTACACCTGGAACTATACCATCAGTGGCAATAAACTGATTAGTGATGATGGTCAAGAGGCTACAGTATCAATCAACGGCAACTCCATGACCGTAACAGCTAATGGGCAGGTGATGAACTATACCAAATATAATGGTACACCACAACAATTGATAGATTACCTGAACAAGAAATAATAGGTAACTACGGATTGAGAATTAACATGTCTAACTTTAAAAACATATAGGAGGATGAAAAGAATGAGCCAATAAATTTTAGAGAAAATTATTGGGATAGATGCGGATTTATTCGTATCTTTGCATCGTCTTCCTATGAAGATATAGATTTTTGCGGGTTAAAATAAAAGCTGAAGGCTTTCGTTGCATCACGAAACACCACATTTTCAATGAACAACAGCAAGTCGATAGCTGCCGGCTCACGCGATATGCAGAAGCGTGGGTTAGGCAGCTCGTGCTGTTGGGGGAGTGGTGTCCCCGTGATGTGTAATGAGCTGCTTATGCTCCACCGCTTCTGCTTCCTATAGAATCTTCTGAATCCCAATAGAAAGCAGAGAATATTAGAAACCTAATGGATTGCTTTATAAGTTAATCCAACATGTTTTACTATAATAACTAAAGTTCTAATGATATTATCAATTGACGAACTGCTTGGCAGTAAACGTAGGGGTACAAATAGATTTCGTAGCCCGAAACTATTAAGACGAATCAAGAAGTTATTCCGAAAGACACATCGCAAGGGATGTAATATTCAAGTGGATAACCTCAATATCCACATCAATGTGTTTTTCACCAAGAGAGAGGATATCGGACAACTCATCATGGAGTATAACAATAATAATCATCATAATAACTTGAAGTAATGAACGACAATACAAAGATACAGCTGATTCAAGAATTGGCTAAGGGAAATGTGAAAATAGGTCAGTTGATCATGGAAGTGCATGGCGACAACCATTTTCACGAGGCAGAAAATAAAACTCATACAGAAGAAAGCTCTGATTCAAAAGTTCCTGTTCAGAGAAGCATCAGCAGTGACCAGATGGTAACTGCCCTGAGACTATGTAGTGCTTACATTTGGGGTAATGCTGCCTATAGCATTGGCTTTTGTGTATGTCGCGACGCTTATAACATGGGGGATAATGCCAGCCAGTATGAACGGAAACTGAACAAACGGGGCATTATGATTCCTGCAGGAACTATCAATACCGCGATGAGCCGCAACCCGTGGATGAAGTACCCCATAGATAGTTGGGAAGAAAACGGTGCCAGCGAAAGGGCGCTAAGACTACGCGACGCATTGATGGAACAAGTGGAAATGCTGCTGATAGCCATCCCCCAAAAAGACATAGGAGCGGAAGAGTGTTAGAAAAACCGTTAGAGTGTTAGAAATTCCCGTAGAGGTGTATGACGAAGTTTCATACACCTTTTTTTTATCCCTACCTTTGCATCGTCGAAAGGGTTCGACAAGCGTTCTTTGAGCTTCGCTCGAAAACCTTTGGCGCTCGGAAGAGTTCAAACAAGTTTGGCTCTTCACTCGCTGATGCGGTCTTTGACATTTTGGAACAAGTAATGTACACTCATATAAATAATTATTTAAAGGTCGCATAAAGGATGCGACGTAAAACAAAGATAATATGAACGAAATAAGTAAGAAGCAGCAGTGCATGACTTCGCTCGACATTGCTGCAGTAACAGGAAAGCCCCATGGTGATGTGCTGAAAGCCATCAGGAAAATGGAGCCTGCATGGGAAAGGGAATGTGGAGGAAAATTTTCCTGCACATCGGAAAGGGTGAAAATGCCACAGGGTGGCGTAAGACTGATTCCAGTGTTTGAACTGACCAAGACCGAGTCGCTCTACATTGCGACCAAGTTTAACGACGAGGCGCGTGCAAGGCTGGTGATGCGATGGGAACAACTGGAAAGAGAACAGAGAAGGGTGAACAATGAGAAGATGACAGAGGGTCAGAAGTTGCTCATCACCCAATCGGAGCTGATACGGAAAACGGACGATATCCGTCGTGAACAGATTTCAGAAGAGAATGCGGACGCTGATGGTTGCATGACTGTAAAGGAGATAGCCCAGATACTGGGCACCACGACAAAGGCACTCAACAAACTGCTGGTGGACCATGGCATACAGTATTGGAACGGTGGACACTACAAACTGAAGGATACTTACAAGGATTCAGGCTATGCTCAGTACCGCAATTTCCACTACTACGGTCTGGACGGTGAGAAGAAAGAACGCAGCTATCTGGTATGGACTGCGCTGGGAATGGAAATGATGAGAACAATAATTAAATAAGTAACGAAATGGAAGTAATTGAATTGAAAGAGCTGTATGAAAACAGCGTGAGGTCATTTACCGCGCTGATGCTGCAGATGGTACAAAATCATTTGAACAGCGTGGAGGGTTATGACGATGTGATGCAGGATCACTGGGCAAACCTTTATCCACACAGAACCATTACCGATGGTACGGAGGTGGAGGAATGTCTGGAATTTCTGAACCGATTGAACAAAGCACTGAAGGATGCAGAGGTGCAGACAATCTCTAACGCACAGTATTTCTGGAATGAGACCGACACCCCAGAGATAGCAGAAATGCTGATTGGATTTATCGGTTACAAGGTGGACGACAATCTGGCTGAATGCGCACGAATGGTAAAGCAGAAAGCACAGAACACCCTGAATAAGGCTAAGAAGAAGAGAACGACAGCAAACTACCGGAAGTTGTTAGGCATGTTTATGGATGACATCATCCCGATGGCAAACGACTATGGCTACGACTTGGTAGACGAGAAAAAACAACTTACCCTAAGCGGTCTTTACCTCTTAGAATGGTTTAAACGTAAGTATTGGAACGAATACTAAAAACTAGAAACAAAAAGTAATAATCTTGAGTGAAGCGGAGGGAATCAATTGAGCATCGCAAGTGTGCGGTGTAGGGCCCAATCTCAAAGTGGACCTCAGCAAAATCTCAAGAAAAAATGAAAAAGTATATCGTAATTTCAGACGAGGTGTTGGAGTCGGTATTGGCTCGCCTCGCAGAAGGAAAATATGTGGAAGGCACACTGCACAGAGACAAGTGGACTGGACACATCGTGTTTAACTGCTGGAACCGTAAACCACGCCAGAAGCAAGAGGAAACGGTGGTTGGAAGGACATTCTTCGGTCGCGTGACAGAGACTGCGAGACGCTATAAACTCTACGAGAGTCTGCCCAAAGTGATGGGTATTCCACGCATGATGAAGGCCATTGACCACGACATAGCAGAGGCTAAGTCGGCCATCACGACAAACGAGATCATAGAATTCATTTAAAACATTTACCAATAAACAATAACCTATTAACAATGGAAGCATTAGTAACAATTGTAGCGGTGGGCGCATACGCTGAGCGCCAGTATCAGAAACAGGACGGAACAACCGAGTATTTCAAGAGTCGCGGGGTAACGATGAAGCGGGGCGGCGATGTGTTCTACGGGGAGATGACGGGAGAACTTGCCTCGAAGAACCGAGACACGCAGTACCAGCAAGGCATGCCCTACATCGTGAAGGGTGCGTGGAAGCACCGGATATGGGGCGAGAACAACGACCGCCACGAGAATGGATTCCATATCACTGATCTGCAGGCATTGTAGTTTTTTTAATCTGAACACGAAGAAACGAAGAAAAGAAGGATTATATGTTTTGTTATCAGAAGAGTTTTGCAAATCCTACTTTACCCGTGGACGAAGCGCAGTTTTATGCGCTCGTCAGGGCGGAGCAATGGAATGAGAACATCGACAAGTATCGAGAGACCCACGATGCAGCATTGAAACGAAAACTGCCTGCGTTTATCTTTCAGGCGACGTTTGACGAAACCACGTCGAAGGCAGGAAAGATAGGGCGATGGAGGAAGCAGAGTGCAACGAGGCTAACCGGACTGGTGGTGATGGACGTTGACCATGTGGAGAACCCACGTGAGGTTCATGGTGAATGGTTAAGGGTTCATGGTGACCTGAAGAAACTGGGCATCCTATTGGTCTATATCACGCCAAGTGGCAAAGGCCTCAAGATCGTGTTCAAAGCACGTCATGATTGGGGCAACCTGATTGACAACCAGCATGCCATGGCAAAGGTACTTGGAGTGGAAGTGGATGAAAGTTGCAAGGATGCATCGCGCATGAGCTTCATCTGCAAGGAAACGGACATTTTGTATTTGGATAAGGAGTTATTTACGTATGAAGACAAGGAGTACGATGAGCAATTTTCTGCTCTATATCGAAACGGTAGCTCACAGGCTACGAAGAAGAGCGCAGCGGTGAATCACGAGGGAAAGGTGAATCAACAGGGACTGGTTCGTGATTCAGCATTGAATCATGACCCTGTCCCTCGTGATTCAGACTCACCAAATAACGACGAAAATTTTAATTATCATGGAATTAGTTACAAAACAATCTGCGAAGCGTGGCAGACCGCGCAAGGTGGCGCCCCAGGCGTTGGAGACCGCCACAG
>JAEEGH010025510.1_pt1 | contig 11851 bp, 6 predicted proteins | sample 9134181 | NCBI WGS metagenome assembly JAEEGH01 (sample SAMN16246544, study PRJNA631951) | gut metagenome | biome: gut microbiome; feature: rumen; material: DP-attached | host: Bos | place: Iran: Karaj | collected 2018-10
ATCACGCGCGCCTGGTTCGCGAGGGCGCGGCGCATGGACTGCTTGATCCACCACGCGGCCTAGGAGCTGAACTTCGCGCCCTTGGCGGGGTCGAATTTCTCCACGGCGCGCATGAGGCCGATGTTGCCCTCGGAAATGAGGTCGAGCAGGGGCAGTCCGAGTCCCTTGAAATCGTGGGCGATCTTCACGACCAGGCGCAAGTTCGCCTCGATCAGCGTGGCGCGCGCTTCGTCGTGCGAATCGTTGTCCCTGCCGTGGATCTGCGACGCCAGCACGACTTCCTGGTCCTTGGAAACGAGCGAGATCTGGCCGATATCGTGCATGTAGACCTTCATCGTGTCGTTTTTCGTGACCGGGCCGTGCTTGGCCGCGACTTTCGCGTTCTTCTTGTCGAGCTGGGGGTCTTTCGACTCCTTCATGAACTTGGAAAGATCGATCTCGGAGGCGTCTTCGACGTCTTCCAGCTGGACCGGCGGCATGTCGCCGTCGAGCGAATCCGCGAGAAGGTCGGCGGGCTTTTTCGCCGGGACCGCGCCGGTTTCGGCTGAAACGGCCTGGGCCGGGGTTGCCTGAACCTTGACTTTGATCTCTTTCTGCTTCGATTTCGAGGCGAACAGGGATTTCTTCGCCGCAGTCTTTTTTGCGGGCGAAGCGTCCTTTTTCGTTTCGGATTGATCGGGAACGGCTTCTGCTTTGACCGGAGCTTTTTTCGCCGGGACGGCCTTCGCGGAGACGGCAGATTTTTTCGCCGTCACGGGCTTGATCTCGACCTTGACGGCTGGGCTGCCGACTTCGACTTTGACCGGAGCCTTCTTCGCGGGAGCCTTTTTCGGTTCCGCTTTGACTTCGGCTTTTTTCGTGGGAGCCTTTTTCGGTTCCGTCTTGATTTCGGCTTTCTTCACGGGAGCCTTTTTCGGCTCCGCCGCTTTCTCTGGCGTCTTCTTCGCGACCGGTTTCGCTTCCGGCTTTTTCGCCTCGATTCTCACGGGCGTCTTTTTCGCAGAAATCTTTGCGGCGGTCTTCTTTGCCGGCTCGATCTTGACGGCGGGCTTGAATTTCGTCTTCGCGGAAACGGCCTTGACTTCCGGTCCCTCGATCAGGACTTCGGCTTTGAACGGTTTTTTCTTTGCGGGAAGAGCCTTTTTCACTTCGGCCTTCTTCGCGGGAACAGCTTTTTTCTCAGCATTTTTTTTCGCGGGGGCGGCCTTTTTTGCGACCGGCTGTTTCAGGGCGGGAGCGGACAGTTTCGACGAAACGGATTTGCGCGCCGCCGCCTGTTCGGATTTCCCCTTGCCGGAGGGATTCTTGCCCGGCCGGGAGGAAGCGGCGGCTTTCGCGGCTTTTCCGATGGCGGAAGCCGCTGTTTGTTTCTGTTTCGCATCATTTTTCATCGAAAAAAGACTCCGGTGATTTGTTTTCCCGCAATGGACTGCTATATTGATATACGGCGGCCGTTTTTCTGCCCGGCCTCGTGTTGCCGGACAGGAACCAAACATGCAGGATGTACCCCTTGATAAAAAAACAAGTGCATATATTATACTTCCTAAATAGAAAAAAGGCAAGCGTGAAATGATAAAAAGAACATGGAAAAGCACATTTTTTAAATTAATATCGAAAGCAAATGAAGCGCACAGACGCTTCGGTCCCATGGAATCCGACATGGCGCCGATCGCGCTGCTCCGCCTGGTCTGCGGCGGTCTTTCCGCGTCCGGCAAGCCCCCGAAAACGAAGCCGAAACGCTGCGCGGAAGATGCCGCGACCGCCCCGGAAACATTGAAAAAAAGCACATCCGGCGCGCCGGGCGGAAAACGTCCGTTTTTTTATGTGACGGCGTCGCAGTCCCGCGCGGAACAATGCCGCGACGACCTGACCGCCTGGGCGGAAGTCGCGGGCCGCGAGCTGACCACGCACATGCTGCCGGACGGTTCGACGCGCCGGCAGAGCCTGCTGCAATCGGATTCCCCGCGCGCCGAGGCGCTGCATCGTCTTCTGCTTGACCCGCCGGACGTCTTTTTCGGGTCCGTCACGAGCCTGACGTCGCCCGCGCCTGTGCCGCGTCTGATGCGGGAGAGCGAACTGGAACTGAAGGTCGGCGCGGAAATGGATCTGGTGGCGCTCGCGGAACGTCTGGTCGAAATGGGTTACGACGACGAAGTCGAGGTCGGCATGCCCGGCGAATTCGCGCGGCGCGGCGGCCTGATCGACATTTTTTCCTCCTCGGAGACGATGCCCGCCCGCGTGGAGTTTTTCGGCGACACCATCGAAAGCATCCGCCTCTTCCGTCCCGACACCCAGCTGTCGAGCGGGAAAGTGGGTTCCTATCGCGTGATCCTGCGGTCCGGGTCCGGCGGCGACGCGGTCATGATGAACGGGACGGAGACCGCGTCCGGTCCGGCGTCCGACTACCTGCTGGAGGGCGGTTTCGTGCTGGTCGAGGAGGTGCCGGGTGAGCTCCGGACGCATCTGGATCGCTACGGTACGCCGGAGGAGTCGGCGCAGTGGGCGGAATTCGAGGCGAAACTGCGCGCGGAGGGGCGTCTGATCGCGTTCGAGGACGCCGCGGGCGCGGCGGAAACGGATGCTGGGCCGTGCGAGGTCTTCCCGTGCTACTCCACCGGACGCGACGCGATGGCGGCCGCCGCGGGGCACGAGTTCGCCGCGGAACGCGAGAACGGCGAGTCGCTTGACCAGGCGTTTTCGGTGCTGGCGCAGCAGCTGACCGCGAGCCGGATCCGCCAGTGGGTCGAGGAGAAAACGCGCGTGGCGCTGCTTGTGGGGCCGGATTCCGACCCGCATCAGGTGCGCCGCTGGATCCTGGACCATGACCTGTGCGAAAACGACCTGCTGACCATCGAGGAGGGCGCGATTCCGTGCGGGTTCTATCTGCCGAAGGAAAAGCTCGCGGTCCTGACCATCCGCGAGCTGTTCGCCCTGCCGTACCGACGCCGCAGCATGGCGCACGAGCTTCAGATCGAGGACGACACGCCGGCGACCGAGGCGTCTCCGCATGAGGATGCCGCGGGCATCATTTCCGCCGGGGACCTGGAGGAGGGCGACTACGCGGTCCACCTGAACTACGGCATTTGCCGGTATCATGGGCTGGAGGTGATGGATGCCGCCGGGGCGCGCGTGGAGATGATCCGGCTGGAGTTCGGCGACGACATGATGCTGCGGATCCCGGTGCGTCAGGCGCATCTGGTGACGCGTTACGTCGGCTCGAAAAACACGCGCATCACGCTCAGCCGTATCAATTCCAAGCGATGGGAGAAGGCGTGCGACGAGGCGCGTCATTCCGTTCAGAACCTCGCGTTCGAAATGCTCAGGATCCAGGCGATGCGCATGAAGCAGTCCGGCACGGCGTTTCCCGCGGACGAGCCCGAACAGGCGCTGTTCGAACAGGCGTTCCCGTTCAAGGAGACCCCGGACCAGCTGCGCGCCGCCGCCGAGATCAAGGCGGACATGGAGTCGGCGCGCCCGATGGACCGTCTGCTGTGCGGCGACGTGGGCTACGGCAAGACCGAACTGGCGATGCGGGCGGCGTGCAAGTGCGCGCTGTCCGGGCGGCAGGTGGCGATGCTGGTGCCGACGACCGTGCTGGCGCAGCAGCATTATTTCTCGTTCCTGGAGCGATTCGCCGGGACCGGGATCGTGATCGAACAGCTTTCCCGCTTCAAAACGAAGCCGGAACAGCAGAAAATCCTGGAAGGTCTCCGGTGCGGCCGGATCGACATCGTGATCGGCACGCACCGCCTGGTGCAGAAAGACGTTTCGTTCAGGGACCTCGGGCTCGTCATCATCGACGAGGAACAGCGCTTCGGCGTGCTGAACAAGGACTACCTGAAACGCCTCCGCGCCACCGTGGACGTGCTGACCATGACCGCCACGCCCATCCCGCGCACGCTCCATATGTCGCTGTCCGGCATCCGCGACCTCAGCACGCTGATGAACGCGCCGGTGAACCGCCTTCCCATCCGCACCGTTTTCGCACAATACGATCAGAACATGGTGCGCGTGGCGATCGAACGCGAGCTGAACCGCGGAGGCCAGGTGTACTACCTGCACAACCGCGTGAAGACGATCGACACCGCCGCGCTCGAGATCGGCGCGATGTTCCCGGATGTCCCGCTCGGGATCGCCCACGGCCAGATGGACAAGGCCGAGCTCGAGGACGTCATGACGTCGTTCATCGAGGGGAAGACGAAGATCCTGGTCTGCACCTCCATCATCGAATCCGGCATCGACATCCCGAACGCGAACACCATCATCATCGAGCGCGCCGACCGCTTCGGACTCGCCGAACTCTACCAGCTGCGCGGCCGCGTGGGACGCTGGGTGCGGCAGGCGTACGCGTACCTCTTCCTGCCGAAGGACGGCATCCTGACCGGGGACGCCCGCAAGCGCATCGCCGCCATCCGCCGCTACACGCACCTCGGCGCCGGATTCCAGCTGGCGATGAGCGACCTGGAAATACGCGGCGCGGGCAACATCCTGGGCGAGGAGCAGAGCGGGCAGATCAACGCGGTCGGGTTCCATCTGTACTGCACGCTTCTGCGCGACTGCGTGGCGATGTTCAAGGGCGAGAAGCTCCCGACCGCGCCGGACTGCGAGCTTTACCTCGATTTCCTGAGTTTCGCGGTCGAGCCGCCGCCGGGCAGGATCGCCGCCGGGATCCCGCTCGACTACATCGACTCCCCGCGCATGCGGCTGCACTGCTACCGCCGGCTCGCGATGTTCACTGCCGAAAGCGACCTCGATGCGTTTGCGTCCGAGCTGCGCGACCGTTTCGGCCCGGTCCCGGCGGAGGTCGACCATCTCCTGCAGACGTGCCGTATCCGGCTGGCCGCGGCGGCTGCCGGCATCACGAACGTGACCTGCCGCGACAACCTCGTCTATCTGGAGAAAAACAAGCGCATGCTCCGGCGCGACGGCTTGATCCCCGCGATCCTGCCGAGCCTGACGCCCGCGCAGAAACTGAAACTGGTCCTGCGGACCGTGCGGGAGTTCATCCCGCTGGCGGAACAGGACTGAAAATCTGCTTTTTTGGAATTGAAAGAAGGAGGCCCGCCATGAAAATGACCGCCGTGCTGAACGACATCACGAAACTGGACGTGGACGCCATCGTCAACGCCGCGAACTGTTCGCTGCTGGGCGGCGGTGGCGTCGACGGCGCCATTCATCGCGCCGCCGGACGGCGTCTCTACGAAGCCTGCCTCAAATTCGGCGGCTGCAAGACCGGCGAGGCGCGCATCACGCCCGGATTCGATCTGCCCGCGCGGTTCGTGATCCATACGCCCGGCCCGGTGTGGCGTGGCGGCGGACGCGGCGGACCCGAGCTGCTACGGGCGTGCTATCTGAATTCGCTTACGCTGGCGGAGGAGAACGCCTGCCGCGTGGTGGCGTTCCCCGGCATCAGCATCGGCGTGTACGGCTACCCGCTGGAGCCCGCCGTGAAGATCGCCGTGGGCACGGTCGGCGCGTGGACCGGGAACCTGCCGGAGGAGGTCATCTTCTGCGCGTTTTCCGAACCCGTGCTGGAGGCGTATCAGCGCGTGCTGGATGAATTCTTTATCGCAAACGGGGAGCGGACTGTATGAAATTGGCGACTCGGATTGTCCTGTACTGTTCCGCCGCTTTTCTGCCGGTCGCCCCGGTCTGCATGGCCGATGATGCGCCCGTTGCGCCCGCCACGCCGGATATCGCGATCCCCGCCGAACTGCCGCAGGGGCATCCGCGCATCTACGCGTTCGAGTCGGACCGCGAAAATCTCCTGAAAAAGATCCGCGAAAACCAATGGGCGGGCGACATGTATGCACGACTCGAACGTGAGGTGAGGCCGTACGTGGAACGTCATAAAAACGACCCGGACTGGATCGTCGGACGGTTGCGGATGAACTGGACGGACGGCAGACGCCACACGGTTTTCCACGCGAAAAATAACGCGCTCCCGCTGGCGGAGCGGTCCGGCAACGCGAAGTATCCGACCGTGCGCCTGGCCGCCGGACGCGTCGGCAACGGAACGGAGCAGAAGATCGAGGACCTGATCCCGTTCGACGACGGCGACCTGAAGCTGATGCGCGACGGCAAGCAGGTCGATGTGCCGTCCGACGAGTCCGGGCTGGCGTTCGAGAACGAAAACATGACGATCCTGAACCTGGCGCTGCGGGCGGCCATCGTGTATTATTTCACCGGCGACGAGGCGCATGCGAAGTTCGCGGCGGACATCCTGTGGGTGTTCGTGCGGGGCGCGGCGCAGCAGGAGCAGATCAACCCGGAGGACGTCGCGCCGAACGAAAAAGGCGAGGTCAGTTCGCACGGTTTTCTGAGCTACGAGACGCTCGGCGACGGGCGGCGCTACATTGCCGTGCCGCTGATCTACGACTTCATCTATCCGTACCTCGACCGCGTGTATTTCGAATCGGACGAGTTCAGAAATGGCCGCAAAGTCGGGCAGGGGGCGCTGTGGGCGCCGGGCCATCCGCAGGGCAAAAAGTGGGCGTTCGAACAGTTTCAGATCATGTTTCAGAAGATGGTCGAGAACAAGATCTCGCGAGGCGGCGGTCTGCTCGGAAACTGGAACCTGAACGAGCATCTGTGCGCCATCCCGTACACGCTGGCGATGGACGATGACGCGGACATGCCCCGCGGCAAAGGGCGGCGGTATTATCTTGATCAGCTGTTGAACCGCACGACGCCCGGAAACGGCGCGTACAAGGATGTGATCGCGGCCAATCTGCAGCCCGATACCGGACTGTGGCCGGAACCGCCCGCGGGGTACGGACAGGGCTCCGTCCAGCAGCTTGTGCAGTTCGGCTGGATGTACGACCGGCAGGGGATCCACGTGCTGGACGATCAGCCTCTGCTGATGAAAGGCGCGTGCGCGTTCCCGCAGGTGGCGTTTCCGAACGGGCGTTCGACCTGCTGGGGCGACGGCGGCTATGCGCCGATGTACACGCTTCAGGCGGAGCTGATGATCGCGTACGCGCGCAAAAAAGGCGACCGTGCGCTGGAGGAAACGTTCACCTCGATGCTGAACTTCGCGGGCGGACGCGAGTTCAGCGGCGACCTGTGGCTGCCGCTCTTCGCGTTCGTGCCGGAGCTCGCGCCGACCTCGGCGAAACCGGCCATCCCGCGCGTGTCGTTCAGCCCGGCCCACGCGCTCCTGATGGGGCGTTCGTTCAGCTCGACGGGACGGCCGGAAGACGCGCTGGCGTACAGCGTGTACGGGTTTTCGGAGAAGTCGGGGCATTACCACGAAAACGGCCTGGCGATGGAGCTGTACGGCGGCGGGCATATCCTCGGATGCGATTTCGGGGCGGGGCCGAACTACTGGCACATCCAGCACCGGATGTTCAACCGGATGGCCGTGGGGCACAACACCGTGGTCGTGAACGGTGCGGAGATCGGTTCGAAGGACTATCTGCCGCTCAGAATCAATCTCGCCGACCCGATGCCCGTGCCGGGCGAAGAACCGAAGCCGGGAAAGTCGGAAAAATACCAGTTTTCCGATGTTTCGACGACCTTGAACCTGAAAACGCTGAAGGCGGAACTGCGGCGCGTGAATGCCATCGTGCGGACCTCGCCGAAGACCGGGTTCTACATCGACATCTTCCGTGTGAGAATGCTGGAGGGCGAGGGAAGGACATTCGACTACCTCTACCACAACCTCGGGACGGGATTCGAGTACGAAATGGCCGGCGGCAAGGCGATCTCCCCGTTCGATCCGGAGTCCGGGTTCGGGTACAGTTTCCTGAAAAATGTGCGCGGCACGGAGGGAACGGGCGCGATCCGCGGGAGCTTCGACGTCGGGAAGGATGGCCTGAAGATGAATGTCTTCATCCCGGCAAGCGATCTCCGGCGCGAGTTCTACGCGGCGGAATCGCCCGCGAACTTCCGGTATTTCGACGGTTTCTTCAGGGAGAAGCCCGTGCCGACGCTGATGATCCGCCGGACGGACGCCCATGCATGGGACCAGCCGTTCGTCGTGGTCTACGAGCCGGTCCGTGTGGACGATGGCGGCCCACATATCAAATCCGTGCATGTCCTCACGGACAGACAGTCGGTCGTTGAATTGTTTGTTGTTTTGGACGACGGAAGCTTTTATACCATCGACAACGTCGCGGGGACTGATCCGAACGGCAGGGACAATGAATTTTCCGTCCAATTGAATTCGGGGCCTGGCATCATAGACCGTGAACCAGGCTCCTGAGAATAACAAGTGAGGCGGATCGCGCCTCGAAGCGGCTGAATCAGAACATCCGGCGGACGTACTCGAAGAGGATGACGGTGGCGGCCTGCGCCACGTTCAGGGATTCCGCGTCGCCGGGCATCGGGATGTTCAGTCCGTGCGAGTTTTCGAGCTCCGCCACGCCGGTCGCCTCGCAGCCAAGGATGATCGCGCTGCGGTCGAAGAGGTCGGGCTCCAGAAATACGTTGCCGCCGCTGGCAGGGAGGGTGCGGTAACAGGTTTTCACGCCGAGTTTGCGCAGATCCGCGGCGAGCTCGGTCAGGTCGCCGCCGTAGCGGATCTTCAGGGAGAACTGCGCCCCGGACGCCGAACGGACCACCTTGTCCGAAAACGGGTCTGCGGTGCCGCGCGTGAGCCAGACTTCGTGCAGGCCGACGGCGCGTGCCGTGCGGAGGATGGTGCCGAAATTGCCGGGATCGCCCACGCGGTCGAGCACGAGCGCGAACGGATCGGCCATGGGCGCGTCCATGGGGACGGGCGCGGGGCGGCGCGACAGCACGAGGATGCCCTGCGAATGCACAGTGGGCGCGATGCGGTCGAACTCCGATTGCGGGAGCACGACGGGTTCGACCGGGGAGGGAAACGGCAGGGACGTGTCTTCGCGGAGGATGACGAGTTCGACGAGGTCCGGCGCGAGCGTGACGACTTCACGCGAGGCGCGGAGGCCGTCGCAGAAACAGTATTCGGAATCGCGGCGGCCGTGCCGTGTCCGGAGAGCCCGGAGCAGCGACTCGGTGCGTCTGGTCAGACCGCCGGATTCGGACATCCGAAGCCCCCGAAATCAGGCGGCGGGCTTTTCGGCCGGAGCGTCGGCGGGCTTTTCCGCAGGCTTTTCGGCCGGAGCGTCGGCGGACTTTTCAGCCGGAGCCGGGGCTGCCGCGGCCTGCTGCGGATGGATCTTCTCGTCGAGCTGTGCAGCGAGGGCGGTCCAGTAGCCCTTGACGGTGGAAGTCCCCTCGGCGGCGACGACCGCGAAGTTGATGTTCTTCAGCACGGCGTCGGCCTTCATCATCTGGTCGAGGCCGGAGAAGATGCGTGCGGCGGAGTAGGAAGCCTCGATGCGGAGGTCTTCGGGCGTCTGGGACAGGTTCGCGATGCGTTCGAACTCGATGGCGGCGTCTTCCGCCTTGCCGAGCTGTTCGAGGATGTAGGCGGCGTCGAGCGCGGACCGCATCTTGATGAACGTTTCGGACTTGGAGGAGGATGCGACGGCGAGGAGCTGTTCGCGCGCCTTTTCGAGGTCGCCGGACTTGTCGCTGAGGATAAGTTCGCCCGCGAGGCGGAGACGCGCGAAATCGGCGGCCTTGTTGCCAGGATGCTTCGCGATGGCGGCCTCGAGCTCGGCGATGCTGCCGGCGTTCGCGAGTTCGCGGCGGGCGGCGAGTTCGGCGCGCTGGATCGCGCCCTGGATGATGATGACGATGGAAACGACGACCGCGAACGCGCAGACGCTGATGATGGCTTTCTTCCAGTTGAGTGCCATCCACATTTCGAATTCGTCCAGCATGGAGGAGATCGTGGGTTCCTCCTGCGACTGGGCGGGACGCTTGTGCTGCTGCATGGCGGCGAGCTGGTCGAAGGATTCGATTTTTTTCTTGTTCTTGTTTGCCATGGTGCGGTATGTCTTTCTGAAAAAGTAGTTTTGTTGCAAGTTGATTCTAATAATATAGCGCATACGCGGCGCAAAATCAACTCGAAAACCGCGTTCCCCCCCCTTTTTTCGGTTTTTTGTGCGCGGAATCAGCCTTTTACATGCTCGCGAGAATGCCTTTTCCCGATTCCTCGAAGATGTGTTCCGAGGTGGTGTCGAAGAACGCGCCGACCGCAGCCAGCGCGGCAAACTGCCCGGAGCCTGCCGGACAGGGGGTGTCGGGGGTAGTCGGCTGGGGGTGGTGAGGTTGGCGGATTCCTCAGAATTCGAAGAATCCTTTTTCCTGTTCCGGCTCCGCGCCGAGGACCTTCAGCGCCTCGGGATCGTTCTTGAAGATTTCTTTCAGTCCGGCGTCGATCTTGACGGATTTGCCCTGTTTCTGGTCGAAGACAGTTTTTTCCTGCGTGACATCGGTGCGCGCGCCGTTCTTCAGCAGGACTTTCGCCGTTTCATAATGCTTGTAGAGCAAGGCGATATACAGAGCGGACGATTGGCGCGGGTGTTTGGTGTCTCCGGGCGTTTCGGGGAAATCCGGCACGAACCCGTGCGTCAGGAGCAGCTCCACCATTTTCGTCTGGCCGGAGGTGGCGGCGGATGCAACGGGATAATAATCCCCAGGGCGGCGATAATCGTCGGGCGAAACCTTCACGCCGTGTTCGATCAGCAGCTCCGCCATTTTCAAATTGCCGGCCGACACGGCAAGCGAAATCGGCTTCTTGCGGGTGACATTGTCCGGCGCGTTGACGTCCACCCCGGCATCGAGGTATTCTTTCGCCAGATCGAGGTCGTTCCACTTGACCGCCGCCCAGAACGGCTTTTTGTATCCGCGCGCTTCCATCATCTCCACCATTTCCTGCGTCCCGTCCTCATAGACGACCATCAGCGGGCTGTGAACATAAGGGTTATTCGTTTTCTTGTCAGGATCGAGCCCCTGTTCCAGGAAGAACTTGAACGCTTCGATGTTCCGGGCGGTTATCGACGAGCGGAAACAGTCATACCACGCGTCCTCGGTCAATTGGTTGCGATGCTGCCAGAATACCGGAAGGAAATAATACCTTTCATTCGAACTGCTGATCTGGCGTACCGTGGACTCTTTAAACTTGGCGCCCGCGTCGAGCAGCGTGCTGACGATGGCCGGACTGCAATACTGTTTCGGGTCGATCGCGTAATCCAGCAGGGTCATTCCGCTGCTGTCCGGCTTGTTGACGTCTACGGGGTTCGCTTGGTCCTCCAGCTCTTTCTTCAGGTCGGCGGCGTCGATCGACGGAAGCCGCATGTACAGGGGCAGCCTGCTCTCCGAATTGATCTTTTTCATGATCTCGGCGTCGATTTTGGCGATGTTCCGATATTTAAGCAGATATTCCTGAACCGTCATTCCTATCTTGAGTTTCCGATTGAAGTCGAAGCCGTCCTTCACGAGCAGATCGAACGCGAATTTGTTGTTCGTCGCCGCGGCTTCCGCGACGCAGGCCACACCGCCCTCCGTGGGAATTACGGCGGCTCCGCCGTTGTTCAGCACGAACTCGAAGATCCTGTTTTTCCGGTCAAGGAAATCCTGGTTCCGGCGTTCCGGATTATGTTCGATCGCCTGATACAACAGAGGCGACTTGTTTCCTCTTGTTCCATTCACATTGAAATCCAGTTTTTTCCCTTTGCAGAGTTCGAGCAGCCTGTCGTACTCCGCGCCGAGGATCAGCTCTTCCGCCAGGCTGATCTCCTCCGGCGTCTTCGGGAACGTGTCGCCGGATTGCTGCTTCACGTCCTCGATCCTCTTGTTCATCGCATCCTGTCTGGCCTGCTCTTCCGCTTGTTTGCGCTCGGCTTCCTTCTTGTTCGCTGCCTGGACCATCCGCCGCATCGTCATATCGGCGTTCATTTTCTTTTTCTGAAGCGTCCGGTATTCGCGGATCGCGTTCGCCTGTTCCTTCGAAATGCCGCCGCGCGGGATTTCCCGA
>JAEEGH010025520.1_pt1 | contig 11848 bp, 6 predicted proteins | sample 9134181 | NCBI WGS metagenome assembly JAEEGH01 (sample SAMN16246544, study PRJNA631951) | gut metagenome | biome: gut microbiome; feature: rumen; material: DP-attached | host: Bos | place: Iran: Karaj | collected 2018-10
CATTTGTCCTGAACCAGAACAATGGTTTCGGTTTCAGGGACTTGATACTCTTTCTTTTTCATATAGATATAATTGGTTAAATATCAGTGTTTTGGTTAGATGCAAAAATAAGAAATACATTTTCGGAAATGAAAAAAAGAAAGGATAAAAATGAGGAACGGATTGCCGTTTAAGGGCAATCCGTTGATTATTAGCGAGTTGTCTTTGTTAAAAATAGTTACAAAGTGTTTCGTTTTTTTTAACTCCCTCAGCGTTACGGGGCGGAGTTGTAGACGCTGTCAAGCGTGTATGAGGCGTCTTTGGTGGTGATGGCACGGACCATGATTCCTACCAGTTCCTTGGCGGTGTTGTCCGTGAAGGAGCCGGTGGCGTGGTCTATGTAGGCGTGCTTTTCAGGGCCGGTGCCCTTGGCGCCGTTGTCCCAGAGCAGCATGGGAAGTTTGTGGTCTGCCGCGGACTTGCAGAAATACTCGATATAGTACTTCTGGAAGGGGAGGTCATCGGCCTCATGGCGGGAGCAACCCATCTCTCCTAGATATACGGGAATGCCGTTGTCAATGTACTTTGCCTTGAGCTGGTCGAAGACGCCGCGCACGGCGCCCTCATCGTCTTTGCTGCAGCGGAGGGAGCTCTCTGCGGTGTGCCCCCACCTTCTTACAAGGGGATTGTTGAGCGTATAGTTGTACGGATCGTAGTCGTGGACGGCTACCATGAGGCGGTTGGCGCTGGTATAGTCCTTGGGCAGCACAAGACCCTTCATTGTGAAGCCGGGGCTTGCGGCGTATCCGGGCACGCCAAGCCAGCGCGTGGCGTTGTTGCCGCCGGTAGAACGGACCGCGTCTACGAATACCTGATTCCACTCGTTGAGGACCTTGTACTGGGCGTCGGGATTCTTCTTGAAGGCATCGCTATAGCCCCAGCCGCCGTCCTGGATCTCGTTCATGGACTCGAAGATGAGCCACTCTCCCTTGGACTGGAAGCGCTTGGCTATCTGTGTCCAGAAGCAGAAGATCTCGTCCTTTGTCTTCTCATGGATGCCGGGAGTGAGGTATGCCCTGGCAATGTCCAGCCAGTAGCTTTCGTCGTGATGGGTGTTAAGGATGGCCACGAGGCCGGCCTTTTCCGCATAGCCCACAATCTCTTCCACTCTGGAAAGCCAGGCTTCGTCAATAGTGTATGTGGGGGCAGAGCCTATATGACCTTGCCAAGTGGTGCAGATTCGGATGGATTTGAATCCGGCGGCTTTGACTCCGTTCATGGTGGCCTGAGTACACTTGGGATTACCCCACACGGTTTCTGAGGAAACGCCGTCATTGATGGCGTCCAGGTGGTTGCCCATGTTCCAGCCCGGGCCTATCGCCTCAAAGACGATGTCCGGCGTAATGGCGGTAGTGTTGGCCGTTGCCGGTGCCGCAAAGGCCACCTGGGTCACTGTGACCGTAGCTTTCTCCCTGTCGCAGGTAATGTTTATGTTGCCGGACTTGGCGGAAGTCCTGTTGGGGCCGGCAACAAGCTTTATGGTAAATTCTTTGGACGATGAAGTCTTGCCCACCTCCACGCTGCACCAGTCGCAGTTGGAAAGGGCCGTGGGGAGTTTGGGGGCCGTTATGGTTATGCTCTGCTCTCCTCCCGCCTGGTCAAAGCTGACCGAGGTCTGGTTGACTATGAGCGAGGCCTGGGCTGTCTCTCCCTGATTGATAGGGGAGACCATACCGTTGTCGTTGCAGGAGGCTGCCAGCAGTGTGGCGGCAATTGCCAAAAGGATTGTTTTGAATGTGATCATACGCAAATATAAGTATTATTTTTTCAATAAGGCTTCCATGTTTCAAAAGTATTATCTTTTGATTCTTTTGTGTTTGCTCTCACGTGGAAAATGAGTAATTTTGTATACTATGAATAAAACTATGACCTTACTGCTTGCCGCGCTTATTGCGGCGGCATGTGCAAACAAACCTGCAGATACCCCCAAAGACCTCCTCATGAGGCAGCTACTCACCCTTGCAGAGGAAGGAAAGATTGCCTACGGCCACCAGGACGATCCGCCCTACGGCCACTCCTGGAAGGTGGAAGACTGGGAAACGGATCCCCTGGACCGCTCGGACGTAAAGGACGTCACCGGATACTACCCTCTGGTGATGGGCTTCGACCTCGGAGACATTGAGCACGGGGCCTCTGAGAATCTGGACGGCGTCCCCTTCGGCCTCATCCGCAAGGCGGCGCTGCAGCATATTGAGCGCGGGGGCATCGTCACGCTTTCCTGGCATCCGGACAACATCCTTACCGGCGGGGACGCCTGGGACGTGTCGTCAGACCAGGTGGTAAAGTCCGTCCTCCCCGGCGGGGAAAAGCATACCGAGTTCATGGAATGGCTGCGCCGCGGGGCGGATTTTGTGGAGAGTCTGGGCAATGTAGCCGTCATCTTCCGTCCCTGGCATGAGAACACCGGCAGCTGGTTCTGGTGGGGCGCTAAGCTCTGCACCACGCAGGAGTTCATAGAACTTTTCCGCATGACCTGGGTCTACTTCGTGAAAGACCGCGGCCTCACAAACCTGGTCTGGTGCTACTCCCCGGACGGCTGGGCATCGGACATAGAGGGTTATATGGAACGATACCCCGGCGACGAGTTCGTAGACCTCCTGGGCCTGGATACATATGCATACACGGAGTATGAGAGCAAGGAATCCGCCGTACGCTTCACGGAGTGCCTCAAGACGGACCTTGCGTCCCTGAACGCCGTGAGCGTGGAGCACAGGAAGCCCATCTGCCTCAGTGAAACCGGCCTTGAGGGTATTCCTGACCCCAAGTGGTGGACGGAGGTGCTTTATCCCGCAGTGAAGGATTTCCCCATAACATACCTTCTTACCTGGCGCAACGCCTGGGACAAGCCCGGCCACTTCTATGCGGCCTGGAAGGGTTTTGAGAACGAGGCGGATTTCAAGGCATTCGCGGAACTGGATCAGATAGTGTTTCTTGGAGAATAACGGAATATGAACTTCGACCAAAGACTGGCCTGGCTCAAGGAAAACCACAGGCAACTCATAGAGAAAAAGAACGCCCCCATAGAGGGCAACGGCATATTCGAGCGCTGGCAGAACCCCGTTCTCACGGCCGCCCACGCCCCGCTGGAGTGGAGGTATGACCTCAATAAGGCAACCAATCCTTACCTCATGGAACGCATAGGCGTAAACGCCGCGTTCAATGCCGGCGCCATCAAGTGGAAGGATAAATATGTGGTTGTGGCCCGCGTGGAGGGCAACGACCGCAAGTCCTTCTTTGCCGTTGCGGAAAGCCCTAACGGCGTGGACAACTTCCGTTTCTGGCCCCGTCCCATAACAATGCCTGAGTGGGGTGAGCCCGCCACAAACGTGTACGACATGCGTCTCACGGCCCATGAAGACGGCTGGATCTACGGCATCTTCTGCGTGGAGCGCAAGGATCACAGTGCGGAGGGAGACCTCTCAGCGGCAACGGCCGCGGCAGGAGTTGCCCGCACCAAGGATCTGATTAACTGGGAAAGGCTCCCGGACATAAAGTCCTCCTCCCAGCAGCGCAACGTGGTGCTGCACCCGGAGTTCGTGAACGGCAAATATGCGCTGTACACCCGCCCGCAGGACGGCTTCATAGATGCCGGCAGCGGCGGAGGCATTGGCTGGGCGCTGGTAGACACCATGGACGGCGCGGAAATCAAGGAAGAGAAGATTATTGAGCGCCGCTACTATCATACAATAAAGGAAGTGAAGAACGGCGAGGGCCCTCATCCCATCAAGACCCCTCAGGGCTGGCTGCACCTTGCCCACGGCGTGCGCGGCTGCGCCAGCGGCCTCCGTTACGTGCTGTACATGTACATGACCGCCCTTGAAGATCCTTCCCGCGTGATTGCCCAGCCCGGCGGTTACTTCCTTGTCCCTCAGGACTGGGAATACATTGGCGACGTGATGAACGTTGCCTTCTCCTGCGGCTGGATTGCGGATCCGGATGGCAAAGTATTCATCTATTACGCATCGTCAGATACCCGCCTCCACGTTGCCACCTCTACCGTAGACCGCCTTGTGGACTACTGTCTCAGCACTCCCGCGGACGGCCTCCGCACCGGCCTTTCCGTACAGGCCATAAACAAACTCATAGACAAGAATGAAGCGTTACATTAGTATCATAGCCGCTGCGCTGGCACTCTGCGCCTGCAGCCGCACCGTAGTAGTAAAAACCGCCGACGGCGGCGCCGTCCGCCTTCAGGTAATAAGTCCTGAGATTGTGCGCGTAACCCAGTCCCCGGACGGGAAGTTCAATGACCGTCAGTCCCTGGCCGTTCTTCCCCAGAAGGAATGCCGGGACTTTGAAGTGTCGGACGCCATGGGCAAGGTTCACCTCACCACCGGTGCCGTTACCGTAGACGTTTACAAGGCCGACGGCAGCATAAGCTTCTATGACGGCGAAGGCAATCTCCTGGCCGCAGACGGCCGCGCGGAGTTCAAGCCCATTACCGTTGAGGGCAAGGACGCCTGGAGCACCCAAGTGAGCTTTGAAGTGGCTGAGGACGAGGCTTTCTACGGCCTTGGCCAGCAGCAGGACGGAGAGCTTGACCACAGGGGCGGCAACCAGGAGCTTTACCAGTACAATACCAAGATAAGCGTCCCCATGGTGGTCTCCGTAAAGGGTTACGGCATCCTTCTGGACGCCTATTCCCTGAGCCGCTGGGGCAATCCGGAGCCGTACAAACAGCTTGGAGAGGTATTCGACCTGGATCTCAAGGGCCTCTATTTCCCCAAGAACGGGAAAGAGTTCGTTCATCAGGAGGACTCTCTATATTATGAGACGGAATTTGCCATCAGGAACCTCCCGGAGGGCGGTCCTTTCAGCAAGGTAATATATAAGGGAACCATAACGGCAAAGGAAACCGGTGACTATCATTTCATCCAGTACTATGCCGGCTTCCAGACCACTACCATGGACGGCGAGGAAGTTATGTCCCGCCGCTGGCGTCCGGCCTGGAACCCCAACAGCTACAAGTTCGTGGTGCACTTGGAAGAGGGCGTTCCCACGCCATTCAGGATTGAGTGGGAACCGGACGGCGACGTCTCCTACATCGGCCTAAGGGTTGCTCCTCTGTTTGAGGGACAGTCAAATCTCACACTGTCGTCGGAATTCGAGCCCTCGCTGGACTACTATTTCATTAACGGAGGCAATTACGACGGCGTTATCAAGGGTTACCGCCAGCTCACGGGCAAGGCCCCGGTCATGCCCAAATGGGCGCTGGGATTCTGGCAGAGCCGCGAGCGCTACTCCACCCAGGAAGACCTTGTGGGAACACTCGCGGAGTTCCGCAAGAGGCATATTCCAATCGACAATATAGTCCAGGACTGGCAGTACTGGCTTGACGACCAGTGGGGCAGCCACGAGTTCGACCCCGCCCGCTACCCGGACCCTGAAAAGATGCTGGACGATGTCCACGCCATGAACGCGCGCTTTATGATTTCCGTATGGCCCAAGTTCTACACCAATACGGAGCATTACAAGGAGCTAAAGGCCGCAGGCTATGCGTACACCCACGCTGAGGACGACGGCCTGGAGGACTGGCTGGGCCACAAGCAGACCTTCTACGATGCCTACGCAGAGGGCGGCCGAAAGATGTTCTGGGACCAGATGGACAAGACGCTTTACAGCCGCTATGGCAAGAAGATAGACGCCTGGTGGATGGATGCCAGCGAGCCCAACCTCAGGGACTGCCTGCCGCTAGATTATATGAAGTGGCTGCTCACTCCCAACGCCCTTGGCTCTTCCACGGAATACCTCAATGCATATGCCCTGGTGAATGCCCAGGCCATATACGAGGGCCAGCGGAGCGTGGACTCGGACAAGCGCGTATTCCTCCTTACCCGCAACGGTTTCTCCGGCCTCCAGCGCTATTCTACGGCGTCCTGGAGCGGGGACATCGGCACAAGCTGGACTGATATGCGTATGCAGATGGCGGCCGGCCTTAACTACTCCATGAGCGGCATCCCGTTCTGGGGAATGGACATTGGCGGCTTCTCCGTGATGAGCAAGTTCTACGATCCCGCCAATCTTGACGAGTGGCAGGAGATGCAGACCCGCTGGCACCAGTGGGGGACCTTCGTTCCGCTGTTCCGCACCCACGGCCAGTGGCCCAGGAGGGAGCTCTGGAACATCGCTCCGGAAGGGTCAGAGGCCTATGAGAGCATCCTCTGGTACATGAAGCTGCGCTACCGCCTCATGCCTTACATCTATTCCCTCACCGCGGCGGTGCATTTTGACGATGCCACCATCATGCGCGGCCTTCCCATGGACTTCCCGGACGATATGGTGGTCTGGGACCTCAGTGACCAGTGGCTCTTCGGCCCCGCCCTCATGCCCTGCCCGGTGTATGAGTACAAGGCCCGCAGCCGCGACGTCTACTTCCCGGAAGGGGTTTGGTACGATTTCTATACCGGCGAGGCCATCCCCGGGAATCAGAGCCTTGTGGTTGACGCACCGTACGGCCGCATGCCGCTCTACGTGAGGGGCGGTAGCATCGTCCCCATCGGCCCTGAAATGGAATGGTCCGATGAAAAACCGGCGGACGATATACTCCTTGCCGTATACGCCGGCGCGGACGCCAGCTTCATCCTCTATGAGGACGATGGCCTAACGTACAATTACGAAAAAGGCCAGTACTCCGCCATTCCCATCCGCTGGGTGGATTCCGAGCGCACCCTTCTTGTTGGCGCCCGCGAGGGCTCTTACCCCGGGATGCCGCAGGAACGCTCCTTCCGCGTAGTGGTAATCGATGCCGATAATCCCCAGCCCTATGATCCCGATGCAGAGGGCGTACTCAAAGTCCGGTACTCCGGTAAACCGTTTGAAGCAAAACTCTAGACCTATATGAAATATCATCACTTTTTTATAAACAGTGTTTTTTATGCGCTCTTTTCACTAGTTTTAGTTACAGGATGCTTCCCAATCATTCGTGATGATGATTATACTCCTAGAACTGTACACGATGGCGTTTTTTCCTTTGATTATAATGGGACCCGTTATCGGCAGAGCATAAACGGATCTTATTGCTCTGCATATGCCATGTGCCATCCTGCTCTTGATACTTTGATAATCAGTGGCGGTGTAGCTGTGGGAGATAATCAATGTCCAATTGAACGCATTATTTTCGTGTTCGTATTGGACGATGCCATTTCAAATGATACTATAAGTTTAAAATGTGATGAGACAATAATTCAAATGAGAATGAAAGAGACAATAGACGGGTTAGTTCATCAGTGGTCACAATACTTATCTGTAGAAGGTGCGACTGTCACTTTTGATGATTTCCTTGATGCATCTAAAGAAAATCAATATATATCTGGATATTTTGATATTCCAGAGTTTAAATGGAAAGATAATAGGATTAAAGTTTCTGATGGACTGTTTAAGTTTTGGGTTGAAATTGAGGAACATCATTTTGGTTATTCCGCTTCGCCATATGGTTACGATATCATAAACTCTTCTTCTTCTTTTTCTTATTGATTAACTATAATAGGAGTCTTTTACTATGAATCGTTTACCAGTTCTCATCTTTATACACCTTCTGTTTGTCCCTTGCATTACAAGCGGAATGAATGTGCTTCCAGATTCTCTTTATGTCCCAGAGCCTTTAGTTGAGCCTATCGTCTCTCATTTAGAGATGGGTGATGTTGAAACGGGCATTCTTTATGATGCAGGATATACGCCGGTAGACTTCCGAAACTTTGATGGGTCTTATAACTGTACATATTCATCGGATATCTCGGTTTTTTATTCTATACTTAAGGGTGTCAAGTCTTGCGTGGTCAGTGACTCAGTAATCATTCCAGTAGCGGATACTGTAATGTCTCAAATGTCCAATTACCTTGAGACTACTCATCGAGTTCCAGTTGGGATTGCTGTTTTTGATTATAACCAGATAGCCCCTAATGCCATAACAAACGGATCACTTGGTTATCAAGTGGTAGATAACGAAATTATGCTTGAGAATGTTGAGTTACCTGATGGGTCAAACGCAAATCCTTATGAGGAGCTGACATTTGCGGCATTTTCTCCTTCTGTCAATATCGTTCCTGCATCAGTAGTATATGATTTCTCCAGCATGTTTCGATTCACCAATAAGAGTATAACAAATCTTGCTTTTGATGCTGGTGATGGGAATGGTTATCAATCAGTTTGGTTTAATCCATGTCGTTCTGTTACGTATGATACACCTTCGATAAAGACACTAAAACTACGAATCACTTTAGATTCAAATGAGTTCATTTATGCAAAAAGTACAGTTGAAGTGATTCTCCCATCTTCAACTGTACATAACGATTCTCACATTTTTGAGGATATAGAGTCTTTTACAGGAACCATATCAAGCGAGGGCGTTTCCCCAACTGCAAGTATTAGTGTACGTTATGCTAATGGTGGTTCTTTCTCAAAGCAGCCAATAATTGTTGCGGAAGCCTTTGATCCATTTTCTGATCCAATAGGTTTTTTGTTTAAGGGGAATAATGCGAATCCTGGTCATGGCGCTATAGGTATTAAAACATTTAAAGCGCCTTTAAGTGATTTTATATTAGGGAATTATGATATAGTTTATATTGATTGGCATAATAGCACATGTTCTATTCAGTCAAATGCGGATATTTTAAAGCAAGTCATTATTTGGGTAAACTCACGAAAGCCCGAAGGTGTGAAGAGTATCCTAATTGGGCAAAGCATGGGGGGCTTAATAGCCAGATATGCTCTTCGCAGTATGGAGATTGAAGGTGTTTCGCATGAAGTTTCCACTTATGTGAGTGATGACGCTCCTCACCTAGGTGCTAATGTCCCTCTTGGTTATATGTATTTGGCCCAAATGCTGTTTGAAAAAATAGATTATACCTTGATTTCAAGGAGATATATTGGTTTGATTGGCGCCTTATACAATCTCTTTTATGGTGATCATTGTTTAAATGAATATATACCATATTTAAACGAGTTACTGTCTTTAAGGAATGGTATGTCTGTGAAACAAATGGTAAGAAACTATGTAAATGTATGGCATTCATTGGACACCGATGAATTTGAATCATTCCAGGAGACGCTTCGTACCATTGGTTTTCCCCATGGAGATTCTGGTCAAGGCATTCTTAATTTATGTATTAGTAAAGGCGGGCAGAATAATTATATTACTTCTCAACCTCTTCTTTCGCTAGAAATGTATGGTGGATTAAACATAAGCAGTATTAATTTTTATGCTTTTATTCTTAGCCTTATTACAAATGATACAAATTCTGAATCTTTTTTAATTCCAACTTGTGATGTCGTAAGTATACAAGTAAAACCTTTTTTGAATAGTGGAGGAGAGGTTCTTCGTGTCACAGAATCATATAGAAAAGATTTTTCATGGGGGGATTCTTGGACTATTCCGGTTTTTGAATACTGTAAGCATGCACCATATTCGGAAATGCCGAAGGATGACATCAATGGTTCTTTTTATGAAACAGAAACCATTTTTCAGGGATTAAAAGACCCTTCATTCAACAATTATCACGTTGCCTGTTTTGGTCACGGTATGGAATACCGGGATTCTCTTTGTTTTGTCTCTACAGTTAGTTCTCTTTGCTACAACAAAGGACAAGCTTTTAATTTGCAAAGGTACTATGATGATTTCGCTGTGCAGGGGGTTGATTTGGATAAGATTCCATTTGATGGGTACAAGTTCCACAATAACAATGCTCCGTCTTATCATCTGGATAATAATAGTAGTAACATAGAGTTTGTGTGCGCCATGGATGGCATACAGGTCCTAGATTCATTAACGACATCTGGCAACAGGCAGTTTTTTGTCAATAAGCCAGGCGTATCAGTAACCTGGGGTAGCTCAGATTCTACCGTAGCCACGATTGATTCCAGTACTGGAATTGTGACACCTGTCAATTATGGCACAAGTATAATATCCGCAAACATTGATTACGGAGGAGGTCATTTAAGGCTTAAGCGGACGCTGAATCTGCCACCGCCGTCCTCAATTCAGTTCCAAACATATACTTTATCGTATAGGGATTTTTCATTAGAGAATGATTATTTAAACGATAGTTATAGAATAACGGCAAGTGCATCAGGTGTGTATCCCGATGACATTCTGCCGTACATTAAATACTGTTGGGGACGGAAATTGTCAGGCCAGTCAACAATCACGTGGACTGAAAGTAACAACTTGACTCGTTTTGTAACGATACCAGTAATAGATGATCATGTTATCTATTTTCGGGTAAAGTATTTGAACTATTCGTATTCCCCAACCTATTCCATCATATGCCATTCACGTCCCAAAATTGTGCCTATTGATCCATTGGGGAATCTGTATACTGAGGATATGGGTGATATCATTGCCCAAGTTAAAAGTGGTACTTTGGGTGAGACGTATGATTTCTCGTGCCTTGGAGTTCAAGTTTCTTTTGACCATGAGCCTACATTAGCCGAGCTTGTTAACCGTCTTTTGGATAATGACATATTTGTGGCAGAAGTTAAGAAAGCCAAGCCATGGGGAGAGGAGGATACGGTTATCGTTCCGTACAGTTACACGGGCGGATGTTCTAGTGATATTGTTCAAGATGCCATTGTGTTTCAGTATAATCCAAGTGTTCAATAGTTTATGAAAAGAAGCATAATTCTGTTATTATTACTGGCTTCCTGCGCTACAATTCAAGAAGCGGAGGAAAAACAGCCATCTTATATTATTAAGGCCCCCGCTTTAGCCGGCCAATTGGATTCTGTTCAGACAAGCAGAGTAAGGAGCATCATACAATCAAGCCCCTCGACCATTCTTTCAAATAGCATTGTTTGCAGATCTGGAGAATGGGTAATTAACCTAAGTGCGTCTGAAGCTGACTCCTTAGGGGTTTCAAAAGAACTATACGGAAAGTACGAAATGAAGGTTCAAGAACTCAACCATATGTCAGAAAATCAATAGTTATCATATGTTAACCAACAGAATTTTAATCATTGCTACAGCCCTGGCCGTGGTGGCCTGCGGGCAGAACGTAACGCCCGTTATCCCTGCCGACAAGGCCGTTGAGGCCAAGGTTGAGAAAGTCCTCAAGGGCATGACCCTTCAGGAGAAGGCCGGACAGATTGTCCAGATTAACATCAGCATGCTTCTGGGCGCAGACGGGGAGCTGGACCAGGCAAAGCTGGACAAGGTGATAGGGGAGTACAAGATTGGCTCCATCCTCAATGTCCAGGGAGACCGCGCGCATTCCCGCGAGGAAACCGCAGCTATGGTGCGCCGTATCCAGGAAAAGAGTATGGAAGCCATCGGCATACCTTGCCTGTATGGTCTTGACATGATTCACGGAGCATCCTATCTCACGGACGGTACATTCTATCCGCAGGAGATTAACATCGCAGCTACTTTCAACAGGGAATATGCCCGCCAGATGGGCCGCACAATGGCCTATGAGACCCGCGCCGCGCAGGTGCCGTGGGTGTTCTCCCCGGTAATGGACCTTGGCCGCGATCCCCGCTGGCCCCGTCAGTGGGAAAGCTACGGCGAGGACCCTTTCCTCCAGGCTGAGATGGCCCGCGAGGAAACCCTGGCCATACAGGGAGACGATCCCAACAATGTGGACCTGGAGCACTGCGCCGTGTCCATAAAGCACTTCATGGGCTATGGCGTCCCGGTGAGCGGAAAGGACCGTACTCCGGCAATCATTGCCGAGAATGACCTCCGCGAGAAGTTTTTCGCCCCCTTCCTGGAGTGCTTCCGTGCCGGTGCCCTCACCGCCATGGTGAATTCCGCCTCCATTAACGGCATCCCCACCCATGCCAATGAGAAGGTCCTTACCCAGTGGGTAAAGAAGGA
>JAEEGH010025521.1_pt1 | contig 11848 bp, 8 predicted proteins | sample 9134181 | NCBI WGS metagenome assembly JAEEGH01 (sample SAMN16246544, study PRJNA631951) | gut metagenome | biome: gut microbiome; feature: rumen; material: DP-attached | host: Bos | place: Iran: Karaj | collected 2018-10
CCCCCTTACTGGAAATTTGCAGAGCACCAGTGGGAGACATTGGGTAAGTCTTCCGGGCAGAACACCAATATAACAAACGTGGAACGGGACCTGTATGGCTGGGGAACTTCGGGGTGGGACAACGGCAACACCTACTACGAGCCGTGGAGTACGATTTATGCAAACCCCAACGACAATCAGAGTTATGGCTACGGTCCTGTGAACGGTACGAATTATGAACTTAACCTAACTGGGTCTAATGCTGATTGGGGCGTTTATAATGCCATTTACAATCCCCAAACCCAAACAACTGATGCGCCGGGCACATGGCGTACATTGACCAATGATGAATGGAAATATTTGTTGGAAAAGCGTTCCACTACATCAAGTATACGCTATGCCAAAGCAAAAGTGAATAGGGTAAATGGTCTGATTATTGTTCCTGACAATTGGAATCAAACTATTTATCCATTAGGTTCTGTTAATTCACCGGAAGAAAACTATTCATCTAATTATATCAATGAAACCGATTGGGAAAAGATGGAAACGGCAGGATGTGTCTTCCTTCCTGCTGCTGGAGGTCGTAACGGGACTGCGCTCTATAATGTCGGTTCCTACGGCCGCTATTGGTCGGCTACGTGCTACAATAGTTCCAGTGCTCACTTCCTGTTCTTCGATTCGAGCGGTCTCAATCCTTCTAGCGATAATTACCGCTACGTCGGTCAGTCTGTCCGCTTGGTAAAGGATGTGAAATAAAGTATATCAGAAAAAACAGAGTATAAAAAAAGCAGCCATCAGGCTGCTTTTTTACACTTATAGGATAGATATTATTCAAAAGACTTGAGTGCCTTTTTGATAATTTCTATAGCTTCACGCAATTCTTCTTCGGTAATTACCAATGGAGGTGCAAAACGAATAATATGTCGGTGGGTGGGTTTTGCCAAAAGACCTAAGTCACGCATTTTCAAACATACATCCCATGCTTCTTTGCCGTCTTTAGGACGGATAATCACGGCATTCAACAAACCTTTACCGCGAACTTTTTCTATCATAGGAGATTCTATCTTGCCGATTTCTTCGCGGAAGATTTTACCCAAACGCTCTGCTTTCTCCATCAAATTTTCTTCTTTAATCACTTCCAAAGCAGCGATACTAACTTTTGCTGCGATAGGGTTACCACCGAATGTAGATCCGTGTTCGCCGGGTTTGATATTCAACATAATGTCGTCGTCTGCCAAGACAGCGGAAACAGGAACTACGCCGCCACCGAGGGCTTTTCCTAAAATAAGAATGTCAGGACGAACGCCTTCGTGGTCACATGCCAACATTTTACCTGTACGGGCAATACCGCATTGTACTTCGTCAGCCATGAACAAGACATTGTATTTGTGGCAGATATCGTAGCATTTTTTCAAATAGCCGTCATCAGGAACGTAAACGCCTGCTTCACCTTGAATAGGTTCTACCAAAAATCCTGCAACTTTGTCACCATGTTCTGCCAATACTTTTTCCAAAGCATCCGGATCGTTGTAAGGAATTCGCAAGAATCCCGGAGTCATAGGACCATAGTTGGCATAGGATTCAGGGTCGTTGCTCATGGTAATAATGGTGATAGTACGACCGTGGAAGTTGCCTTCGCAGCATACTATCATTACTTCGTCATTAGGAATACCTTTTTTTACCACACCCCAACGACGTGCCAGTTTCAAACCGGTTTCGTCTGCTTCGGCACCACTATTCATCGGCAACACTTTGTCGTAGCCAAAATATTCGGTTACATATTTTTCCCAAGAACCTAAGCAATTGTTGTAGAAAGCACGAGAACTTAAGGTTAATTCATGTGCTTGGTCGCACAATGCTTTGATAATTTTCGGGTGGCAGTGTCCTTGATTGACAGCGGAATATGCAGAAAGAAAATCAAAATATTTTTTTCCTTCACAATCCCATACAAAAGGACCTTTTCCTTTTGCTAAAACTACAGGAAGCGGGTGATAGTTGTGAGCACCGTATTTTGCTTCCATTTCCATTGCTTGTTTGCTAGATGTAATTTTTTCTACTTCCATATTTATTATGTTAAAAGATTATATTCAATTTTGCAAAAATAACATTTTTAGTTGTATGCTATCATAAAAAAGTTGACTATTTTTTGTTTTTTAATATATCTATCATACAATCAGCGATTTTTTGTGAAGCAGAGCCGTCTCCAAGGTCTTGATGCAGATGTTGGTATTTTCTTAGCATGATGTCTCTTTCTTCTGTGTTGAGAATTTTGTCTAATTCAAACGATAAACGGTTTATATTCATATCGTGTTGTATGAGTTCGGTAACCACTTGGTCGTCGGCTATTAAATTCACCAGTGAAATATATTGAATATCTTTCACCAAATGCAAGGCAATGTGGTAGGAAAAATAGTTGGCTTTGTAGCAGACTACTTGCGGCACATTAAACAAAGCAGTTTCCAAAGTGGCAGTTCCCGAAGTCACCATAGCCGCATCTGCATGTTGTAGCAAAGCATAGGTTTGGTGATAGACAATTTTGATTTTTTCATCGTGAACATATTTTTTATATAATTCTCGATGATTTTCCACTCCGGCAATTACATACTGATATTCGTTGTATTTTTTTGCTACAGCGAGCATAGTCGGCAGCATTCTTTGTATTTCTTGTTTGCGGCTGCCCGGCAAAATGGCGATAATCGGTTGCTCGCTTAAGTGATTGTTTTGGATAAATTCTCTGTCGCCTTGATAATTCTTTATTGCATCAAGCAGTGGATGCCCAAAATAGTGAACCGGAAATTGCTTGGAAGCATAGAAGTTGACTTCAAATGGCAAAATAACAAACATTTCGTCCACATATTTTTTGATAATTTTGATTCTATTTTTCTTCCAAGCCCAAATCTGCGGAGAAATATAATAGAAAACCTTTATATGATGTTGATGTAGAAACTGGGCCATGCGGAGATTGAAGCCCGGATAATCCACCAAAATAACTACATCCGGTTGGTAGGCGAGAATGTCCTTTTTGCAAAAAGAAAAGTTGTTGATGATTTTTCCCAAGTGTGTCGCCACTTCTACAAAACCCATATAAGCCAAGTCTTTGTAGTCTTTAACCACTTCGGCACCGGCTTGACGAAGCAAGTGTCCGCCCCAAGCACGAATATGTGCTTCTTGGTCGGCTAAAAACAGATTTTTAGCAAGATTGCTTGCATGCAAATCACCGGAAGGTTCTCCTGAAATAATATAGTATTTCATATTGAATTGATTTTTAATTTTTTAAGAATATTCTTTGTATGCTTTTTCAGTTTGTATTCATCGCACAAAAACAATGCTGCCAGCATGAAGAATGGCAAAGTGGTGCTTCTGTATCGTACCAGTGCACCGATGATAGGGGAGCAGTAGCCGATAATAATCACATTGCCAAGGGCGACTAAAAAGCAAAACCAGAAAAGATTTTTATATTTAATATGTTTTTTGAATCCTAATGCCAACATGGTGACAAGCCATAGCAATAAAATTATATTTTCCACTTCTGACAATATCATCATGAGGGAATGATGGGTGAAAGGTAGTGGAAAACACAATGCAAAAAATAGGGCTTTCGGAAAAAATTGAATAAACGAGCACCAAGTGCTGTCCAAATATTCATACGAAACCACTTTGGCATTTTTACAAATAGCCAAGTTGAGCATATCGTTGTGTTTAAAAGCCATCATGTTGAGTATATCATAACCGCTTTTTTGAATGATAAAAAAGGTTGCCGGTATGCAAATCAATATCAATAAAGCATAAGTAATGAGAGGATGTTGTATGTTTTTTTTCTTATTGAACATAAAGGTACAACATAGAGGAAGTAATATCACCAAATAGTAGAGCTTTACATGTGATATCAAATAGATGCTGAATAAAAAACAGAAACATGTCCATATTTTTTTGCCAATGCTTGACGGTTGGCAGAGTAAAAAGAACGAATAGATAAATATGCCGATGCCGCATATAATATAACTCTCTTTCAAAACACTGGAAGTCCAAAACAAAGTTGATGGCAATAAAAATAGGATGATTGCTTGCAATTTGTGGAAAGAGTAGGTATTCTTTTCAAAAAATTTGTAGATGCAAAACAATCCGAAAAAGGACAAAAATGAGCCGAAAATAGTGTGAACATTAAAGTAGCCAAACGAAAACAACATCACCAAAGCATTGAAACGTATTAAGAAATGTGTGTCGCTGAAAATGTTGGTATTATAGGCTTTGGTCCAATAAATCATTTGGTTATAGTAGTGTTCTTGGAAGTAGGTGCTACCATCACCTATGCCGAGTAACATTTTGCAATAGTCATCCATTCTGTCAGGAAAAGCTGAATAGATGACTTTGGCATCGTCAAAAAATCGAAAAATATCGGCATCGTTGCGATCGTAGTAGTAGGTATAGATGAAAAATAATACTATTCCACACAATACTTTGATGAGAAATAGGAGTACTAAAAAATTGCTACTGATATGTTTGGTCTGAAAAAAAGGAACTCTTTTTATCAGTATAACAAACAATAAGCAATAAAAAATAGTCAATATTATTTCCATCTTATTATTTCATAAAAGGTAGTTGCATCAACTTGTCGATAAGTACATCTACATGTTTAGTGAGCGATTCAACGGTTTGTCCTGCAATATGAGGGGAAAGTATCACGTCAGGATTTTTTGCCAAATTCATCATGGTTCTGTCCCATTGTTCGTAGGGTAAATTTTGTAGATGAGTGTTTTCGTATTCTAATACATCTAACACAGCACCTTTTACCAATCCGCTATTCATAGCCATTAATAAATCGGTGGTATTTAATACTTTTCCACGAGAAGTATTGACAAAGAAAATAGGGTCGGCAAGTTGGCTGAAAAAATTAGCTTGATTGATAAAATAATGATTTTCAGGAGTGTAGTTAATGTGTACACTAACGATATTTGCTTGACTGATTAGTTCTTTTAGCGAAACTTCGGTGGCAAATTCGTCGGAGAAATTTTTCTTAAATTTATCATACGCAATCACCTTGCAACCGAAGCCACTGAGTTTTTTTGCTAAACTTTTGCCCATATTGCCATAGCCGATAATGCCGAATGTTTTGCCATTGATTTCGTATCCGCGGTTTTCTTCTCTGAGCCACTCGCCATTGCGAACTTCTTTGTCGGCAGGGATAGTGTTTCTAAACAATGCAAGTAAATTGCCGATGACAAATTCTCCTACTGCATCAGCATTGCCTTCCGGAGAGTTGATGCAGGATATGCCTTTTTTTTGAGCATAGCTAACGTCAATATTTTCCATGCCTGCACCTATGCGAGCAATAAATTTTAATTGTTTACTCGCGTCAATGAGTATTTTGTCAATCACAAAGCGACTGCGAATAATATAGCCGACATAGTCTTGTGCAATGTCAAACATTTGTTCGTAATTCACATCTTTGTAGTGGCATTCAAACCCTAATTCACGAAGTCGGGTAGTGAAAGAAGTATCTGCTGAATCAATAAATAGTACTTTTCCGCGATACATATTTCTATTTTTTGAAAATTTTACGTTGAATAGATGAAAACAAACTATTTACCAGTGATTTTTCATTGTATAAGATAAATGCACAATAGCATAAAAACAATATTGTATTAATGACAATTCTAACTATCAAGGTTGGTGTGTTTGCCCATAGTTGAAACTGCCAACCGAAGAAACAAGCGTTTGTCAATAAGGAACTCAAAAAATACAGACATAATGTAATGCCGAAATATTTAAAAATTGTCAGTATGCTATAAGGTACATAAGATTCTTTTTGACCGATAAAGTAAGAAAGCAACATACAAATGCCGTAACCGAAAAATCCACCCCAAGCACAAGCCATATAGCCGAATTTTGGCACAAAGATAAAATTGATAGCCAGCATCACCACGCAGCCGATAGCCGACATGATGGCTCCCCAGTAGGTTTTGTCACAAAGTTTGTACCAAAACGAAAGGTTGAAATAGATACCCATAAAAACTTCTGCCATCATGACAATAGGTACGGCACGCAGCCCGTCCCAATACTTTTCTTGAATGATATACCGCAAAATATCCAAATACATCATTACAGCCAAAAATGCCAACAAAGTAAACATGACAAAGTATTTCATCACTTTGGCTTGTGTAATGGTATTTTGTTGTGCATTGCGATGATTTTCTCCAAAAACAAATGGTTCATACGCATATCGGAAGGCTTGTGTTATCACAGCCATAATCATGGCAATTTTGACACAGGCTCCATATATTCCCAATTGCACTTCACCTTCGGCACCGGGAACGATAAATCGATAGCAAATTTTGTCTGCCACTTGATTTAAAATGCCCACCAAACCCAATATTAACAGTGGTCCTGTGTATTTCATCATTTTTTTCAATAGTGGCATGTCAATACCATGTCTGGCATCTTTCAATTCCGGAATAAATCCTAATGTGATAAGAGATGTACAAATGAGATTGACAACAAAAATATAGCCGACTTGGTAATTCGGATTATACCAACTCATCAAATTCGGATAATTTTGATAAAGTGTTGGTGCCAAAAGGAAGATAAATAAATTGAGACCTATATTGAGAAAAATGAAACTTAATTTCAGTGTGGCAAATTTTACCGGCCGATTGTCATTTCTCAGTTTGGCATATAAAATAGCCTGAAATGCATCTAATGCCGTAACGATGGCCATTATTTCTATGTATTCCGGATGGTCGGCATAGTTCAAAAAAGAGGCAATGGGATGCAAAAATGCTGTACATAATGCCACAAATGTCAATGCCACCAAACCTACAGACAGCAATGCTGTTGAAAATGCCTTTTTTGGATCTATTCCGTCACGATTGGCAAAACGGAAGAAGGTGGTTTCCATGCCGAATGTCAGCAATACTAACAAAAAGGCAGTATAGGCATAAATGTTGGTAACAACGCCATAACCTCCCGATTCGGCTGCTATTTTATAGGTGTAAAGCGGAACAAGCAAATAGTTGAGAAATCGTCCGACTATACTGCTTAAACCATAAATTGCCGTCTGATTGGCTAATTTCTTTAACTGAGCCATTGTTAGTTGTTAGTTTCCGGTGTATAAAATGAACATTCTTCTGCTTGTAATACTTTCTGTGTATCAGTGTCATATACAAAAGCCACTATGTCGCAATGGCTGATAATCCACTTGGAAGAAACCGGCAAAGCATAAACATTGAGTTGACATTCTTCAGCAGCAGATATGCGTAGGGCAGATCCTAAGATAGGGGAAATGTTTTCACGAAGCATGTGATTGTGTGTGTATTCACAAATTATAGGTACAGTACCAATAGTAGGATCGGAATTCCATTGAGGAGAGACAATTCCGCTTTCAGAAAGCAATACGCATAGATTCATATTGGCATTCACCGTGTTGAGTAGGGTTGTTTTAACAAAAATAAAGACAGTATCTTGCTTTTTGTTGAAAACGGGAATAATTTGAATGGCTAAATCGGCTGGAGTTCTTTCTATTTCATTGACAATTTCAGCCCAACTATCAGGAGAGTTTTGTCCATATATTCCATTGATTTCTGTACGATTAAATACTGCAGCAGGTATGCCTCCTTGTACAAAAAGTTCTGTATAATTGTTGCCGGCTTCGGTGCGATAATCGTTAATGAAGCCGATATTGCAGTCGATAGAGTTTGTGTCCGGTTCAGATAGTTCTTTTGCATGTATGGCTAATAGAACTACAGTATCGCCCATCATGGATTTTATATTGTTGAGGGCTTTATGACCTTTGGGACAATTGATGCAACGATGTCCGGTGTATTCTTCTATTAGTATTTTATGAATTACATGGTCAAGGTCTAATTCAGGAAAATCCGGTGTGTCAACATTGTCGATGACCTCTTCTTCTATGCGATAGGGTTTTTCGATTTTGTCGCAAGAAGCAAAAACAAATATTGTCAATAAACTAAGTATAATGATTTTTTTCATTTTTCAATTATCATTTATTAAAAACTTGTTACAATGTTCATTCCTAATCCGTAGGAGGCGGGAACGGTTCTGCAAACACCTCCCACACACAAAATGCCTTCATATTGTTTGCCGAAAGTCAGACTGACTTTTGTAGTTTTGTAAACAAAAGAACCTGAAACAGCATAGTAGTGAATGCGTTTTTTAGGGTCCGGGTTGCCGTAGTTCCATCTATCCAAAACAGATATAAACCAATGCGGGGCAATAGAATATTCCAATTGACCGTATGCCCAGCTGCCTTTGTTGGCATTTTTGCCTTCGTTGGCTTCTTTTTTGGCATACATGTGTTGCAATTCCAAACGGAGAGCGTGTTTGTTGTTGATTTTGTAAGTTAAATCGGCAATCACTGTGTGGGATTGCACCTCGGGTTCTCCGGTATGTCCTTCTATCACAGATTGATTGTAGGTTAAAAATACATAAGATAATGCCAATTTCCACGATTTGGTGAATTTACGACTGATTTCTATGTTGAAATCTTGGAAGTACAATTCTCCAAAGCCGAAAAACGGAGATGTATAGCCATCGGTGCCGGACATATCGTTGCCTGCTTCAATCGCTTCTGCAACTAAATGTTGCTTGATGCCATGAATGCGGGAGTAGTTGATAGATATATCCGTACCATATTTTCCTCCGATTTTGGTCTTTTTAGGAATTTGATAGTTGATTTGTGCTTGAAAACCAATTTGTCCGAGAGGTTGCGAAGCGTATGGATACATGGATGGCAGGGCATAAGTATGCTCGCGTGTCAGTGTAGGAATAAAGTTGATAAGATTGTTGTTGCTGACGGCAGTACGTTTGGTACGAAAATCCATATTGTCGGTTCGCAATGCCGTTAAGTAAATGCCCAATCCTTTCATAGCATAGGATGCGTTAATCAATAGCGCATGCCCGTTTTTGTATATCATGCTGTTTTGTGTGGAAGGGTCGTTGACTTTTCCTGCCCATTCGGCATTTAAATTGAAATCTTGTACGCCAAAATTCAATCTTACAGCGTATGCGGCGACATTTTCCGGCAGATGATATTCTGTGCTGTTGTCTCTTTCATATTTGGATATAAAACTTGCACCTACACCTGCACGAAACATACTGTTGCCAATCTTGTCAAACATCTCTGTGAAAGATAAATCCAAGTCTCCGCCTCGAATTTGTCCTTGGTCTTCGAAAAGATTTCTTTGTGTACCCCAAATACCTGTAAGCGTGATGCCTTTGTAGGGTTTGCCAATTACACGAATACCTTTGGTGGCATTGTCATAACCTAAATTTCTGTTTTCGTAGGAGCGATATATCAATCCGTTGCCGAATTGTTCATAGAAACTGCCTAAAGTTATAGAAAAATATTGGTGATTGTAGCTGGCATAATAATAAGGAATACCATGACCGACATAATTGATTTTTTCAAAATCTATTAAAGGATATTTGTAAAATTCGTAGCGAAAGCCTGCCGAAAATCCTTCATAGGTGTAGTTGATATTGGCAAAGGCATTGGCTCTTACTTTTTCTTTTACGGTATCGGCACCTATCGCTTCGTTGGGAATATAGTATTGTCCATCAAATTGAAAGTTGCCGGTAACTCTACTGTTTTTTATGAAATTATTTTGTCCAAATGTTGTCGCACATGTTAATAAAATACCTGCTACAACAAGATAAATTTTTCTCATATAGATTATTCTGTTTTGGATTGAGAGGAATTGGAAAGTATATTGCGTACAACATTGATATATTCTTGTTCTACGCCGGGAGCATAAGATGCATGTTGCCAAACAATATTTCCTTCGCCATCTACTACAAAAGTGTGGGGAATGTCGTTGACATTCATGGCACGTTTGAAATCGGAATTTTCATCCAACAAAAATTCAAAATCCCAACCTTGACCTTTAACAAGCGGAGCTACTTTGCCGCTTGAACGACTGTCGTCAATGGAAACAGCATAGATTTTTACTCCTGTTTCGTCTTGCCAGTCTTCATATTCATCAGAAATATTTTTCAATTCTGTCATACAAGGTTTGCACCATGTGGCAAAAAAACAAATGATGAAAGGTTTACCTTCGTTTTGAAGGTCTTTGGTATTGATAGAACTGCCACCCAAAGTTTTAATGTCAACAGAAGGAAGTGGCATGAGTCGGTTTCCTAACTTTTCTTGTCCAAAGGCAATGCAACAAATAACGCATAAGAGGATTGATAAAACATTCTTTTTCATGTGCCAATTATTTAAAATTTATTACTCAATAATCAAATAGTTTTAATTTACAAAGATAGTAAAAATAATTGTATAAATACAAATATATTGCCAAAACATTTTATAAAAATGATAAAATATTGAAAATCATTGGTTAAAAATAATTAAAAAATAAATAATCAATAAAATGTATAAATGAAAAAAAAGTTGTAATTTTGCCGCCGATTTGGTTCTGTTGATACAGATGAAAAGGGAATAAGGTGAAAATCCTTAACAGTCCCGCTGCTGTAAGCTTCAAGAATTGTTTTAGTAATCATGTCACTGTCGTAAGATGGGAAGGCACTAAAACAGAAGTAAGTCAGAAGACCTGCCAAATTGTTTTTTCACTAAAGCTTTCGAGGAAAAGGCACAGTGTCAGCGTAGCTGTTATCTCACCAATATGCTCATTGCTTTAGTTTAGTGAAAAAAGTGATGAGTAGAAGTAAGTTAAAATGGATAGTTGTATTGTCTTTTGTGGTTTCCGCAAAAGGAAATTTGCTGTTTGCCCAAGATACTATCAAGCAGCAAACCATGGAAAACTTTACCGTTTATGGTACTTACGAACCTTTTAATGTTAGCTCCAAACAAATATTAAATATTGAAGACGAAAAATTGCAAAGTGCCTACCAACTTTCTGAGGCAATAAAGTTTTTTTCCGGTGTCAATTTGAAAGACTATGGAGGTATTGGTGGGTTGAAAACCATTACCGTACGAGGTTTGGGTGCCAATCATACTGCAGTCAGCTTTGACGGGGTGGCTTTGTCGGATTGTCAGACAGGACAAATAGATGTGGGCAAATTGTCTTTGGAAAATATGGAATCTTTAGCCATGATCAATGCCAATGCAGAAGCAGATATCTTTAAGCCGGCACGTCTATTCGCCTCTGCAAATACCTTGCAGGTAATGACAAAAACACCTTCTTTTAAAGAAGGAAAACCTGTCAATATTAATGTCGGCATCAAAATGGGATCTTTCCTTACCTTCAATCCATATTTGTTGATGGAAAATAAAATAGGTAAGCATTTTTCCACTTCTATATCAGCGGAATATTTATACACCAAAGGTAACTATCCCTACAAACTGTATTATGGCGGAGCCAATGACAGCATCTCCAACGAGAGAAGAAAAAATGCAGATGTTTCTGCTTTTTCAGCAGTAGCCAATGTATTTTATGCCGATTCTTCCAATTCATGGCATTTGAAAGGGTATTTGTACAATGCTAAAAAAGGTCTGCCGGGAGCTACTATCTTGTATTCAGAGCCGAGCAAACAAAGACTGGATGATGACAACTATTTTTTACAATCAGTTTATGCTCACCAATTTAAAAAAGTTGTCAGTTATAAAAATATACTGAAGTTCAATTATGCTCATACGCATTATATAGACCCAAAATATCACAATTCTGAAGGGAAAATCGATAATCACTATTATCAACGTGAAATATATATGTCTAATATATTGTTGTTTAACGTGATAAAGGATTTAAATATTTCTCTTTCCAACGATATTTCTTATGCCAATATGTCGGCCAATCTGTATCAATTTGCCTATCCGCATCGGTGGAAAATACTATCCAATGTGGCAATGACATATCAATATCAATTTCTACGTTTGCAAGCCAATTTGTTG
>JAEEGH010025522.1_pt1 | contig 11847 bp, 11 predicted proteins | sample 9134181 | NCBI WGS metagenome assembly JAEEGH01 (sample SAMN16246544, study PRJNA631951) | gut metagenome | biome: gut microbiome; feature: rumen; material: DP-attached | host: Bos | place: Iran: Karaj | collected 2018-10
CCGCGTCGCTGAGCTCCTTGCTGAAGTCCCCGTAGAAATCGCTGAGGACATTCTTCCAGGGCTTTTCCCCCTCTTCCACCCGGTCCAGCTGGGCTTCCATATTGGCGGTGAACTGCACGTCCACGATATTGCCGAAGCGGTCCTCCATGAATTTGGTGACCGTCTCGCCCAGGGCGGTGGGCCTCAGCTGCTTGCCCTCCTTCACCACATACTCCCGGTCCAGGATGGTGGAGACGGTGGGGGCGTAGGTGCTGGGGCGGCCGATGCCCTTTTCCTCCATGGCGCGGATCAGGGTATCCTCCGTGTAGCGGGCGGGCGGCTGGGTGAATTTCTGCTCCTCCTTCAGCTTCCGCAGGGTGAGCTCGTCCCCCTCCCGGAGGAGCGGCAGGGTCTTCACCTTCTCCTCCTCGTCCTTCTGGGAATCGTATACCTTGGTGAAGCCGGGGAATTTCAGCTGGGAGGCGGCGGCCTTGAAGACATGGCCCGCGCTCAACACGTCCACCGCCACGTTGTCATAGACGGCGTTGGACATCTGGGAGGCCACGAAGCGCCGCCAGATGAGGCGGTAGAGCCGATACTGCTCCTCCGTCAGGTCCTTCCGGATCTTCTCCGGAGTCAGCTCCACATTGGCGGGGCGGATGGCCTCGTGGGCGTCCTGGGCGTTCTTCCCCGTGCGGAAGACCCGGCCCTTTTCGGGATAAAACTCCTTGCCGTATTCCCGCTGGATGAAGGCCTTGGCAGCCGCCGCAGCCTCGGCGGAGATGCGCAGGGAGTCGGTACGCATATAGGTGATGAGGCCCGCGCTGTCCTGCCCGGCCACGGGCAGGCCTTCATAGAGGGCCTGGGCCACGGCCATGGTGCGCCGGGGCGTCATGTTCAGGCGGCGGGAAGCCTCCTGCTGCAGGGTGGAGGTGATGAAGGGGGCCGCGGGAGAGCGGGGCTTGTCCGTGCGCTTGACGGACTTCACCGTGAAGGGGGCGTCCTTCACCGCGTCCATGACCGCGTCCACCTCGGCGCGGCTGTGCAGCTCCTTCTTTTTCTTCTCGGTGCCGTAATAGTGGGCGGTGAAGGTCTCCTGGGAGCCCGAGGCGCTGAGCAGCGCGTCCAGCAGCCAGTATTCCTCCGGCACGAAGGCGCGGATCTCCTCCTCCCGGTCCACCACCAGCCGCGTCACCACGGACTGCACCCGCCCGGCGGAAAGGCCCCGGCGGATCTTCGTCCACAGGAGGGGGCTCAGCTTATAGCCCACGATCCGGTCCAGGATGCGCCGGGCCTGCTGGGCGTCCACCAGCCCCATGTCGATGCTGCGGGGCTTTTTGATGCCTTCCAGCACCACGTTTTTGGTGATCTCGTTGAAGGTGACCCGGAGGGTCTTTTCCGGGGGCAGCTCCAGCAGCTCGCAGAGATGCCAGGAGATGGCCTCCCCTTCCCGGTCCGGGTCGGTGGCCAGGTAGACCCGGTCCGCCTTGGCCGCTTCCTCCTTCAGCTTTTCGATGGTCTCCTCCCGGTTGGGGATGGGGCGGTAATCCGGCACGAAGCCGGCTTCGATATCCACGCCCAGGGTGCTCTTGGGAAGGTCCCGAAGATGGCCCATGCAGGCGGTGACCCGATAATCCGGGCCCAGGTATTTCTCGATGGTCTTAGCCTTCGTGGGGGATTCCATGATGACCAGTGATTTTCCCATTGTCCTCCGACGCTCCTTGATCTATCTCGGCCTTGAGACTATTGAAAACGGACCAGAAGCCGATACCTGCCGTTTTCCTCCCGCACATAGCCCTTGAGAAGCAGCATGGTGAGGGCGGCCATGGCGCTCTGGGCGCTGAGACCGCTTTGGCGGATAAGCTCGTCCTTGTAGCAGGCGCCGCCAGCAAGGACCTCCACGGCCTTCAATTCCGGCTCCGTCAAGCTCTCCAATTGTTCTGATAGTGAACTATAATCTACGCTTTCATCCTTGTCAATAGCTTCTTTTGTCGGTTTTTCCCCGCTTTCCGCCCCGATCCGGGCCGCTTTCCGCAGGAGGTCCGGGTAGCGGAAGCCATATTCCTCCAGGATATCCGCCCCGCTGCGGATGAGCTGGGCCCCGTCCCGGATGAGGGCGTTGGAGCCCTGGAAGCCGGGGTCGTCCACCGCGCCGGGGACCACGAACACGTCCCTTCCCTGCTCCTGGGCATGGGCGGCGGTGATGAGGGCGCCGCTTCTGGCCGGGGCCTCCACCACGGTGACGCCCAGGCTGAGGCCGCTGATGATGCGGTTGCGGCGGGGGAAGCTGTAACGGGTGGCGGTGCTGCCGGGCGGGTATTCGCTCACCAGGGTCCCCGCGCGCTCCACGGCTTCCTGGAGCTGGGTGTTCCAGGCGGGATAGACCACATCCACGCCCGTTCCCAGCACGGCGATCACCGTGCCGCGGGCTTCCAGGGCGCCCTTGGCGGCGGCGCTGTCGATGCCCTCCGCCAGGCCGGTTACGACCACGCCGCCCTTTTCCGTCAGCTCGGCGGCGATGCGCGATGCTGTGTCCTTCCCGTAGGCGGAAGCCTTTCTCGTCCCCACCACGCCGATGCAGAGCCTGTCGTCCACAGGCGGCAGCTTACCTTTAATATAGATCACCGGGGGCGGGTCCTCAATGCTCCGCAGCCGGTCCGGATAATCCGCGTCCTGGAGGCAAAGGATGCCCACGCCCATTTTCCGGCAGCGCTCCTCGATGGCCTCGGCCTCGGAGATATCCTTGTTCTTCAGCGCCCGCAGGTCCGCTTCCCGCAGGCCTTCCACGCCCCGCAGGTCGGCAGGCTGTGCCAGGAACAGCTCCCTTGCCGAGCCCACGGAGCGCAGGCAGCGGCGGGCGATCCGGGGGCTGACGCCCGATTGGGCCAGCCAGAGCCAATAGCGAAGATCAGACATGCTTTTCCCTCTCCCGATAGACCTCCCACATGAGCACCGCCGCGGCAGCCGCCGCATTGAGGGACTCCGCCCCCGGCGCCATGGGGATGCGTATGATCTTATCCGCCGCGGCCAGCACCTTTTCCCCCAGGCCGTGGCCCTCGTTCCCCACCGCCAGGGCAAAGCGCTCCGGGAACCGGAAGGAGCCCGCCCGCTCCGCCTTTTCCGCAAGGGCGGCGGCATAGATGGGAAGGCCCTCCTCCCGCAGCTCCTCCAGGGCTTCCCCCACGTCGGGACGCTCCCAGATATTCAGGCGGAAGACTGCGCCCATGCTGGAGCGCACGGCCTTGGGGCTCCAGGGGTCTGCGCAGGATCCGGCCAGCAGGATGCCGTCGAAGCCGAAGGCCGCCGCCGTGCGGATCATGGTGCCCACGTTGCCGGGGTCCTGCATATCCTCCGCCAGCAGCACCCGTCCGAAGACAGGGCCCCGCTCCTCGGGGATGGGGACGGTGAACAGCACCTCCGGCGCGCTTTTCATGGGGGACACATAGGCCAGCAGCTCCTCCGTCACCCGCAGACAGCGGACGCCGTCGGGCATATCCGGCGATTCCTCGCTTGTCAGCACGGTCCTCGGAATCAGGCCGGAAGCCAGGGCTTCCACCAGGAGCTTTCGCCCCTGGCCCAGCAGCAGGCCGGCGCTCCGCCGGGCCTCCTTGTCCCCCGCCAGGCGGCGGAACTCCACCACCAGGGGGTTGTGGCGGCTGGTGATCCTCTCTTCCATGTTCACTCCCCCTCTTTCTCCGCCTCCGGGCTCGCCAGCAGCGCCTTCAGCGCCCGGACGGCGGCTGCCGTCATCTCCGGGCTTCCCTTGCCGTCCACGGTCCAGTCCGCCAGGCAGGCATAGAACTGATGATCTCCCAGGTCCCGGATGACGGCTTTGTCCCCCACCCAGATCCTTCTTCCGCTCTCGTCCTCCGTGGCGATGCCGTAGTCCGCCAGGAGCTGGAAGGTCTCGTCCTCCTTGACGTAGCGGGCGGACTCCTCCTCGTTCATGAGGAAGATGGTGTACTCCGGCAGGGAGAGATAGAGCAGGGCCTGATACCGCCCTGTCTCCGGCGACTCCTCATCCTTCATGGTCACGGTGACGATGTTCACCAGGGCTTTCCCGTCCCCGTTCACGTCCCCCGCTGCTTCGGCAAACAGCTCCGACAGGGCGGAAGCGTCGCTGCGGGCGATGCCTGTATCGGAGACCACGGCCACATTCAGGTCGTATTTCTCCTTTTTCAGCGCCCCCACCGTCATCCAGATCGCCGCCCCGGCCAGGAACAGCACCAGGATGCTGAGCTTGCCGTAGTGATACCAGAAAACGTTGATGAACCAATAGATAAAGCCTTTTTTCGGCGTTTCTTCCATGTCCGCATCTCCAAATCATCCGTGATCGGCTTCCGTGGGAAGCAGTATAGCAGGCAGCGCCGGATATTTCAATCGGGCGCGATCTCCTTGGGGAGCTCGTCCGACTGCGCCGTCAGGCATCCGTAGGCCCCCGGGCGGCGGTATTTCCACCCCATGATCTCTTCCCGGCGATAGCTCCGCAGGGCTTCCAGATCCAGCTCTCCGAGGCAGACGCCCTCGCCTTCCGGCGCTTCCATCACGCACATATCCCGCGCGCCCGGCTCCTCCCGAAGCCAGGCCACGCCGTCAAAGAGGGTGCTGCGGCCGTTGCAGTCCGGGTGGGGCGCGGGATAATTGCAGGTGGCGACGGCCACCATATTCTCATAAGCCCTGGTCCGCAACGCGGACAGCCGGTTTATCTCCATGGGGCAGGCGTTGGGGGCCAGGATCAGCTCCGCACCCTTGAGCATGAGGATGCGGGCGCTTTCGGGAAATTCCCGGTCAAAGCAGATCATGGCGCCGACCTTCACTTTTTCCCCCCGTATGTCCAGCTCCGTCACGAAGAAGCCGTCGCCGGGGTCAAGTACCCTTTCCTCGTCAAATGCGCAGGTGTGGACCTTGGCATAGCGGAGCCTGGGATCCCCGAAACGGTCAAACAGCACCAGGCTGTTTCTCGGCCTGGGCGCATGCTTTTCCAGGAAGGTGACGCCGACGGCCATATCCAGCTCCGCCGCCAGCGCGCCGAAAGCGGAGACGAAATCCCCCTCCGCGCCCACAGCCAGGGCCTCCAAGTCGTCTGCGTCCTGGGGGATACGGTATCCGCTGCTCCACATCTCCGGGAACAAGGCAATATCCGCCCCCCTGTCCTTTGCCTCCCGGCAGGCCGCCAGGCCCTTTTTCAGCTGCCCGGCCAGATCCTCTTCCGGCAGAAGCTGCAAAAAAGCGATCCGTATCACCATCGGTTCTTCCTCCAAAAGAGCGTTTTGTCCTTCTCCCTCGCCTTGGCGATGAAGTCCGCCAGGCGCCCGTCCTCCAGGATCGCATCCTCCAGGACGGTCCGGAAGCCTGCGGCCACCTGCTGCGCCGTCTTTACCCGGTAGAAGGCCCGGGGCAGCTCGTGGAGGAAGGTACCGCCGAAGCTGTGGCTTGCGGAGGAACCGGGAGAATGGATGTCCTCCCGGATGCAGCAGCGACAATTTCCCTTCCCCCCTCATTTTATAATAACAAGAAAGCCGCTTCCGGCGCAAGCAGGATTTTTCTTGACAGGGATGGCTGCAAAAACTATATTGAAAGAAAAACTGACATGGAAAGGTGACGCGCTATGATGACGGACGACAGCTTCTTCTGGTTCAAAAAACACCGGCTCACGATCCCCGGCGTGGAGGGCGAGCATCTCCTCATGCACATCACGGACACCCACATCAGCGCCATCGACGAGGACAGCACCCCGGAGGAAAAGGCCGAATGTGAAAAGCAGGAAGCACTTTGGGCTGATTTCAAGGAGAAGTTTGCCCGGGGGAAGCTGCCCTTTTCCCAGGGGAACGACGAACCCTACGGGGAGGCGCAGAGAATCAGCACCGTGGAGGCCTTTGAAAAGCAGCTGGCCCTGGCAAGGGAGCTGAAGCCGGAAGTGCTGCTCCTGTCCGGGGACAACCTGGACCACATGCACCCCGCCGGTGAGCGGTATCTGAAAAAGAAGCTGGCGGAGTACGGCGGGCGCTTCCTCTGCGTCCCCGGCAACCACGAGGACCCCGCCTGCGGCGAGCTCTGGGCGCCGGGGGTGCGCACCCTGGAGCTGGAGGGCTTCCGCATCGCCGCCGTGGACGACAGCCGGCGGACGGTCTCCGACGCAGACCTGGCGGCGCTGAAAGCCCTCTGCGCCGAGGGCGTCCCCATGATCGTCCTCTGCCACGTCCCCCTCTCCACGCGCATGTGCCAGGAGGAAATGCGCCGGATCATGGACTACTTTTACATCGACTGGGAGACGGCGGACGAAAACGGCAAAGCCTTCATCTCCCTCTGCGAGGAGTGCGACGCTGTCAGGGCGGTGCTCTGCGGCCATGTCCACGGGTATCACGAGATGGAATACGCCCCCGGCAAGCTCCAGGTCATCGGCTCCCAGGGCATGGCCGGGGCCGTGCACCTGCTGACGGTGGAATGACGACGGCAGAATCAACACCGGCGGCAGGATCCCCCTCGCCTTTTTTTGGAAATAACGTCAATTGGATTCCTGTTTCATTCTGATATAATGGAACCATAAGAGAATACTTTATCATAAGGAGATGACGACCATGAACATGGACCTATGGATCCGCGAACAGATCGCAACGCAGGACAAAAAAGCCATGCCCCTCTTATCCTATCCGGCCGTGCAGCAATTGTTCATCACCGTTGACCAGCTGGTCAATTCCTCCAGTGAAATGGCCCTGGGCGTCCGCCTGATCGCAGACCGGTACAACATGCCCTTCGCCACCACCTATATGGATCTCTCCGTGGAGGCTGAGGCCTTCGGCGCAAAATGCACCTATCATACTGACGACATCCCCACCATCACCGGGCAGCTGATCGCCACCCAGGAGCAGGCCGACGCCCTCCAGGTCCCGGAGATCGGCGCGGGACGGACGGGCAAGGTCCTCCGGGCCCTGGCCAAGACCCTGACCCTGGTGAACGACCGCCCCGTATTCGCCAACTGCACCGGCCCCTTCTCCATGGCGGGCCGCCTGATGGACGTCAATGAGATCCTCCTTCTGACCTATGAGGAGCCGGAGCTTGTGCACAGCGTACTGGAGAAGTGCACGGAGTTCCTTCTGAAATATATCAAGTCCATGAAGCTGCTGGGCGCCAACGGCGTCATCATGGCGGAGCCTCTGGCGGGCCTCATGTCCGTCGGTCCCATGAAGGAGTTTTCCTCCAAGTATGTCCGCCGCATCATCGACGAGCTCCAGGACCGGGATTTCGTTTTCTGCTATCACAACTGCTCCAACGCCATCGAGAAAAAGGTGGACGCCCTCATCGACACCGGCGCGAAGATGTATCACTTCGGGGACAAGGCCGACATGTGGGAGCTGCTGAACACCCTGCCCAAGGACGTGATCGTCATGGGCAACATCAGCCCCTCCGCCGTGTTCATGTGCGACAGCACCGACAAGATGGCCATCGACACCCAGAACCTGCTGCGTCAGTGCATGGTCTGCGAGAACTTCATGATCTCCTCCGGCTGCGACATCCCCGCCGCCACCCCCCTTGCCAACATCGACAAGTTCTTCGAGGTCATCAATCTCGGCTATCACAAGGCGAGGCTCTTCAACCAGATCCACCGCTGGTATTCCCTGCCGCCTGTGTAAAAAGGAAAATCAAAACGGACCGGCGCGGGCCCTTTCCGGGACCTGCGCCGGTCCTTCCTTCTGCCCGAGCCCGGCAGAACGTTGACAGCAGAAGCGTGTAAAGCGTATAATGGCAGCAGCAAAGCCCTCGCAGAAAAACAATTCAAAAAGGAGCAGAAAATGAAGAAAAGAATTTTGGCAATCGTTCTGGCAGTTTTCCTCCTCGCGGCCCTTCTGACGGCCTGCGGCGGCGGCAGCGGCGGCGACAGCAAGTATGTGGGCAAGTATTACATGAGCCGGATCGCGGACTGGACCGCGAAGGAATACGCCGACCTCTTCGACATCTCCGAGCAGGAAGCCAAGGAGTCCATGTGGGTCGAGCTGAAGTCCGGCGGCAAAGCCACCTTCTTCACCGACGATGAGGCCGAGGAAGTCAGCTGGAAGGTCAGCGGCGAAACGCTCACCCTCACCGCCCAGGGCGAGGATCTGAGCGGCACCATCAAGGACGGGGTCATCACCTTCAACCTGGACGGCGACATTCTGGAGCTCACCAAAGGATGATTTTTCCCGATCGGGAATACTGAAAGCCGAAAATCATGAGACCCGCTATCCGAAACGATAGCGGGTCTCTTTTTCAGTTTTGGAATCAATACAGCTTTGCCCCTGCCGGGATATGGGGATCGACCATCAGATGATGAGGCACATTTCAAAGTGGTTCAATTCCATGGTCCTTTTCTGCTGCTTCTCCTGGAGCAACGCTTTCACCTGGCCCATTCTCTTCGTCTTATCCGGTGAAAGCAGCAGGTGCAAAGGTGCGATTAGTCTTCCTCTTCGTTGTCAGATGACCAACCAGAAATGAAATGGAGTTCTCCCGAATCCATATCCATGGCCATATTATCGCCCATACGCATCATCAGATCACCATCGGAATCGATTGCCATATGATCTGATATGCTCATTGCGAAATCACCGTCATCATAATCAAAAAATCGTTTGGACATTCCTATCTCTCCAATCATTTAGTCATCGTATTCCGGATAGTCAGGCGCCCATTCGGGCGTCCGGTATTGCTTATAGCGGCGGTTGGCATTGTGAGCCTGCTGATGCGTCCTGCGATTCGGATTCTGCTGATTCGCATGATTTTCGGCATTCGCCTTATAAGCCTTGTTGTTGGGATTGTGCTGATTTGCCCAGTTGTCCAATTGTTCCTTCGTGTGTGTTTTGCCAGAAACTCTACCCATGCTTTTCTCCTTTCTGAGCCGAAATAATCCACGCACTTTGCTTTGTGCGTGGATTACCATCATCCGGAAAGACAGCTTTACACGCAACAAAACAAAACCGAATGGAATAACCAATTTCGGCTCGATTTTGTGGTGTAAAGCAATGAAACAACAGGGGGACAACTACAGTCAACCAACACAATCTGCTTTCTTAATCCCATAATGAGAATTTGATTGGAACTAATAGTTTCAGTGATTTACTCTTTTGTCCGCTAGATTGTTCTGCTTACCCGTTCAATATGGTTCGTACTCTCATTCTACGAACGCTTGAAGTTGTAAGCCTCTTTTCAAATCCAGCATTGGTATTCTATCACAGAAAAACTTGAATTACAACCGTCTCAAAGACGTTGATAACAAATGGATTAGTGATCGGGTTTACCTGCAGGAAACTTGTTTTTCGTGGCATCAGTTTCGCTAACTCAGGTTCCAGTGTTTCCAAATCGTTGACGCCTGGGATGATTCGAGCATTTGAGCAAATAGGGCATTTCTCACCTGCTGATCTTGCTTTGGCGCTTGTTTGCCATTCGTGACCGCAAGCTCCAATCCACCAATATACTTTCCTGGCGACCGGTGCGATAACAAAGGCTCAGCATGACAAGAGCCTTCACGATTTGAAAGAGAAAAAGAACGAGAGGTAACGTCGCTATGCTGATCAAACTGGACGTTCATACATCGAAACACACGCAGATGGTGGATATTACGCACCTGATACGGAAAGCCGTCGCTGACAGCGGGGTTTCTGACGGGATCTGTACAGTCTTTATTCCGCATACCACCGCTGCCGTGACAATTAATGAGAATGCCGATCCGGACGTTGTTAGGGATTTTACGACGGAGATCGATAAGATCGTTCCCTGGGAAGACGGATATCACCATATGGAAGGGAACTCTGCCGCCCATCTGAAGGCCAGCATGATCGGTTTTTCAGAGCAGATCATCGTTGACGGCGGGAAACTGGTGCTGGGGACCTGGCAGGGTATCTACTTTTGCGAATTCGACGGACCGCGCCGCAGAAACGTTTACGTGAAGGTGATGGGTTCGTCTAGTGAAGAATCATAGCAGTGGGGCACACTGATTCAAAGCTCGAAAAGCTAGTGCTATCAAGGCTTAACAGGTTCGATAATACGGCGGGAAGGCCTCAATCCCGCAGAGTACGGAATCGAGGCCTTCCTAATAGTTGATGATTTTGGATCCTAAAACAGCACATCCACCCCGATAATGCCGGGGTGGATATTTTTGCGTTTTTTGCTGTGGCGCATGGTCATAACCCCTGTTTTTGTACATTCATTACGGGGAGAGAGGTTGCTGCTCCTTCAACTCCAGGTTGAGACAGTCAATTTACATCAAGGTGAATAGTGTATTTATAGGGAGGAAATCATGAATCATACTAGGACGATCAAAGAAGCCGCAGCACATTATAAAGAGTGTGATCCGCAAACTGCACTTACGGAAAATGCCATTCGTGTGCTTATCCGTTCAGGACAAGTTCCCAGCGTTAAGATTGGAAAGAAATATCTTGTGACACTGGAAGCGCTGGATTCCTTCCTGACGGGAATTCCTGAAAACAACGGAAACCGCAAATAAGCCTGCACCTTGTACTAATCCTACCGCTGAGCTATAATGTTAGCGGTAGGATTATTGCAAGGCGTTCATGAAAGGAGAACGCCGGATGGCTAGTATTGAAAAAAGAATAGGGAAAAACGGAGAGATTACTTTTCGTATCACGGTTTGCGCCGGCTTAGGCAGTGACGGGAGAAAGATCCGTAAGCGCATAAAGTTTGTTCCAGACAAGGGGATGAATGAGAAACAGGCAGAAAAGGCAGCGCTTAAGCAGTCGATCCTTTATGAGCAGCAAATCGAGTCGGGTTATGAACTCGATGATAACCGGACTTTTGCTGAATATGCGGACTATGTCCTGGATCTCAAACTGCGTAATGGCCTGAAACAATCTACTTACGACCGTTATCTGACCATGCTGCCGGAAATCAATAATGAGATTGGTCATCTGAGACTACGTGATATCCGTCCCATGCATCTGAACAATCTATACTCCCGCCTGATGAAACCCGGCTCCAGAAAAGTGAAGCCGAAGGCAGTTTTGAAAGGCGATATTGTTCCCTTGCTTAAGGAATACAACCTTACGAGAACTGCGGTTGCGGAAGCGATCGGCGTCGGGGCATCTACTGTGTTTGCGCTGGCTAAACACCGGCCTATCTATAAGGAAACGGCAGAAAAGGTCGCGGATCTTCTTGGAAAGCGGTATTCTGATTTGTTTCGTCCTGTCGGTGGAGAAGGGAAGCCTTTAAGCAGTAAGACGGTTCTCGAATATCATCGTCTGATAGGAAGTATTCTCACGCAGGCAGAGAAGGAAATGATAGTTCCTTATAATGCGGCGCGCAAAGCCACTCCGCCCAAAGGGGAGCAGAAGCAGGTCAACTATTTTCAGCCGGCACAGGTGTGTGAGATCCTGGAGGCACTTGAGAGCGAGCCGATCATGTGGCAGGTACTCGTTCATATGCTTATGATCACGGGGGCCAGGCGGGGAGAAATTGCAGGGTTAAAATGGTCAAAGATCGATTTTGAACGCCGTATGGTCAAGGTGGACAGCGCGCTGCTTCAATCGAGTGCCATCGGCTTGTATGAAACCACGACCAAGACCGGCAATACGCGCTATATTCCCTTGCCTGAGGAGACTATGAAGATTCTGGAGCTCTATCGCGGCGCACAGAGCGATTTGCGCCTGGCTATGGGTGACCGCTGGCAGGAATCGGATTATGTTTTTACCAGAGAGGATGGCAGCCCCGTGCGACCGGATTGCATCACGCAATGGCTTTCGGATTTCAGCAGCCGACACGGGCTTCCACACATCAATCCCCATGCCTTCCGTCATACGGCCGCTTCAGTGCTGATTTCTCGTGGCTCAGATATAGTAACGGTCTCAAAAATGCTTGGACATGCAAAAGTATCCACTACAGAGG
>JAEEGH010025523.1_pt1 | contig 11846 bp, 11 predicted proteins | sample 9134181 | NCBI WGS metagenome assembly JAEEGH01 (sample SAMN16246544, study PRJNA631951) | gut metagenome | biome: gut microbiome; feature: rumen; material: DP-attached | host: Bos | place: Iran: Karaj | collected 2018-10
GTTCTATCGTTCTAATATTATCCTGCCATGACTTTTGAGTTTTTGGTTCTCTCTTGAATTGTTGTGCAGAGGCCGATAACATGCAACACAGGGCCACTGCGAATAGTAATGCTTTCTTCATAGTAATTGATGTTTTAATTGTTAGACGATTGCTATTTGAATGCGTCAAAAGTACAAAAATTTTCGGAAGAACAATCTTTAGTTCCGATGGATTTGCAAATCCGACCGACGGAGGCTTCACTTCACCTTCTTGAATTCCTTTTTCAAATCACCTTCCTTGATAAGTTGGTTGATGTAGGCTGTATCGATGCCCATCGGATTGCTGCCATTGTAGTCATAAAGATTGTAGTTGTCGGTGGCACTAAAAAACTCAATGAAAGGATCGTCATCAATAATCATTTGCTTCAATGTGTCAATCGAATAATTCATTACGTTTTCATTGTATTCCTTTAGACTGATGGAAAGAAACGCGGCATTGGACGGCATTTCGTGATGAAGATAATAGCCTCCATACAGCGGCATGGGAAATAGCGTGGTGTCGACGTCGTCATAATAGCCGTAAATGTAGTCTTTGTCTTTGTTATAAAGGACGTAAGCATTATTGGTATAGTCGCCTTTGGTTTTATAGACTTGTACAAAGTCACCATTGATGCAACATTTCCATTTGATGCACGAACTCATCGAAACGACGACAAGCAGCATCGCAAAAACAACAAATCTTTTCATAACCGTCTGAATTTTAAATCTTTAAATTTTAAATTTTGAATCTTGAATCCCCTAATGTGGCCTGACCGCCATGATTCGGAAATTATTGAACCATCCTTCGGCTTCATCGGTGCCGTCGCTGATGACGAGGTGATAGCGTCCCAGCGGTAGGTCGCCCATGTAGTAACGAACCTCAGCGTTGGGATAAGTGGGTTGTTCTTGACTGAAAACGACAAAGCCTTGTGCATTGCTGATAGTCACCGTGCAAACGCCCATATAGTCGTGGAAATACACATAAACGGTCTTGCCGAGATAGCCCGCCTCGATGTTGGGACAGCGCATATCGCCATTGCTCAGCGAGCCTTTAATGTCGATTTTGTCCTTGTCGTCGATGAGGCTGTTGCCAGGTCCGTCGGGATACTTTGAGCATGAGGCCGCAAGCAAAACGACGAACAAAATAATGATTAATGATAAGTATTTGGTTTTCATATTCATGTGTTTTAAGGCATTACTTTGCCGCCTTATCCGAAAACATGTCTTCGATGACTGTTAGGTCATAGTAAGCTTCGTAGATTACAAATTCAGGGCTTACATAAGAGTGAAACTTGCCTGCCTCGTCGTAACAGTCTCTTGGCAGGTATTGGAGCACATCGCCACCAACCATTCGATAAATGGTGACATGGCTCAACTTTTCGTTGATAAAACCGTCAGAAGGCTCTGACTCTTTCACACTTCCTTCATAGACACCGAACAGCTGAGAAGCCTCCTTATCGGGTTGGATTTGCTTAATGAGAACTGTGTCGCGTTCAATGTCTTCATACTCCAAAACTATTGAGGAGTTCGTTTGGTTATACACCCTCAAATAGGTCTCGAATTTCCCGTCGAAGAATGGGTCTTTGCAGCTGGTCATCATAACGGTTGTCACAAGCAAAAAGGCAAGAAATAATGCAGTTTTTTTCATGATGTTGAGGTGTTAAGATGTGGTTTTTATAATTCGGGTATTCTTATAATGGAAAAATCACCTTTTTTGAAATACAATAGGCCAAACTCCTCGCTGTAGTACCAGTCATAAAGCAACTCGCCAGTGTAATGGCTGTAAAGAATCTCATGATGAACATTTTCATAATCAATGCCATCAATGGTGCAAGAAGAATTGGACAACAGGTACATCTCCAAATCAATCCCATTATTACCGAAATCGAAACTAAAAGTAAATTCCTTTTTTGGTCTGGCCGTGAAGCAAAGCCTGTTTTTGTACGATTGCTCAATGTTAAGGTTTACTGTTCGGGCATAACATTCAATCGAATGATGGGCAGGGTGCATCACATCTCCGCCGTTAATTGCGTTGATATATTGGTCCTCGTTGTATGGATAGGTGACGTCGCGAGTGACATGATAGGTCAACGTGTCACCGTTTTGGTCGAGAAAACTGACGGTTTGCCCTTCTTGGTAAGGGATAGCTGTCGCATCTTCCTCGGCAAGTTTGACATAAATGTCAGGATGTTTCACGCATGAACTCATCATCAAGAGTGCGATGCCGATTAATATGAACTTTTTCATGGTCTTTTGTTTTAGAATTTATAGTTGATGCCGAGGCTCGTGTTGCCTTCCATGCCGATGCCTGTTTGCGCGAACAATCCCCAGTGGCCGATATTAGCCTCAATGCCGAAAGCATACTGCCAAGCGAAGCAACAATGTTGGTCAGGGAGGCACACCCCGTAGTCCTCGGGGTGGTATTCCTGCAACCTATAGTCCCAAAAACAAATGCCCGCGTCAAATTTGCCATAGAGCAGCAAAAACTTGTATCGATAACAGTTGAACTTAGCGTGTGCCATGATGGAGTGGCATGATTCGTCCAAAGTGCATATGGAGATTCTATCCTCCGACCCAGGTTTTGGGTTGTCGAAATAGTTGATGATTCTTGGGTCGTAGCAATAGGTGACGCCCACGCCTACGATGCTGTCGAAATAGTGTGTGTAGGCGGCAAAAAACGCCCCGATGTTGTCCACTTCCCGATAGTACGGGTAATCAAGGTCGAAATCGGTGCCGCTCACGGCAAGGAAACCATACCCAAGGCTGATTTCATGGCGGTAGTCTTTGACTGTCCCAAGTTGCGCAAAGGCAGGCAGTACCAAGGCAAAGAGCAAGCCAAACAGTAGCATTCGTTTTTTCATTGTTTATTGATTTTTAGGTTATTATTATCATTATCGCTTTCGTAATGGAACCATGCAGAGGCTTCTTCTGTCCCGTTGGTGATGTAGAGCAGATACTCTCCTGTGGGTTCGTTTTCCATGAAAATACGGAGCGTGGCAGGATATTGTCGCTGCACGTTTCTGGCAAAAAGCACATCGTCGTTTTTGGCGGAGAGGGTGATCAGGCAGGATTCAACGGTCTCGTTGAAATAGACATAGACGGTCTTCCCCACCAATTCCGCATAAATGTTTTCATACCGCATGTCAGGTTTCATTAAAGTACCTTTCAGGTCGATCTTGTCTTTGTCGTCGCCGGAGACATAAGCCATTGTGGGTCTGGCTTTCTCACAAGAAGCAAACATTAGCACTACAACTGTGAGAACGGATAGAATTAAATGTCTGTATTTCATGATTTTAATTATTTTCTTTCATTTTACTGTTAAGGCTCGCTCTAACTTTATCGACATTGTAGACACTACAACCAAGCACATCGGCGTACTCCTGACGAGAAAGCTTGAAATGCGAGAGCAGGCAGTAACGGAATTCCAAATCGCTGAGGTCAGGATATTGCTTATGCACAAAAGCAATGAAGCCCGGATGTACCCCTTCGAAAGCGGCCTCAAAACTAGCCCAATGGTCTTCGCCTTCAAAGAGCGACTTCTCCAAGTCCTTGAAAGCTATCGGATTGCTTCTGTCGCGCGACAACACTTCGAAACAGCGGATGATATTGCATTTCTGCAGGTATTCGTCTTTCAGTTTGTCACCGAATTCTGCCTGAAGTTCGCTTTGTTGCGCGTTTTGTTTCTGCAGTTTGTCGTATTGTACCTGCATTTCGGTTTGCGCCTGCTGTTGCTGCGCGTTACGTTTCTTCAGTTCTAGTAAATTCGCGTTGATTTCAGCCTCAATCCGTTTCTTTTTCAAGGCATTGAGAATCAAAATAGTAACAACAACCAAAGCAGCAATCAAAACGATAGTCAACACGATGATGAGCCTTTGTCGCGAGAGCATTTGGCGGTTGTGTTGGTTGGCTTGTGCCTCGAAGTCATATTTCTTCTGAATCTCCAAGACGGAGCTTTGGGTTTGGTCGCCGAGGATGTCCAAGGCCACCTGCTCATGTTGTTTCTCAAATTGATAGGCACTTTCATAGTCGCCCACGGCAAGCGCATCCTTAATCAAGAAGCCGTAAACAGCAGCCATGGTTTCAGGGCGGCATTCCACTTCCTCTACAGCTTTGAGCATCCGCGTTTTATAATAATCCAACGAGTCGCGCTCGTCCAAAGCCAAATACACCTTTGCGAGGTTGAGCAAGGCGACGGGACGGCGTTTTTGGTCGGTTAGGGGTAAGGCTTTCCGCAAGCATTCTTTGGCGTTGTCGTATTCATCAAGCAGTTGATAAGCAACGGAATAGTTGTTCCAAACCGAGGCTTCTGTCACCTTGTCTTCGGCGGTTTGGGCCAAATTCAAGGCTTGGTCGAGGTAGACAAAGGCACTGTCATACTCGTCGATGACGATGTTCATCATGGCCACGGCGTTGAGGCACTTGGCTTTGCGCGAGAGGCTGTCGCCCCACAATTCTGCCGCAGCTTTGTAGTTCGAGATGGCTTCGGCTTCGTTGCCACTGTTGTTGAGCAAGTCACCTATATAATATTGCGCAAAGGCCGCGCTGACCGAGTCACCGACCATGCGACCGTATTTGTCAGCCTCTTTGTAGCAGTTCATGGCTGACTCATATTCCTTTTTGGCTTGACGCACGCAGCCGCTGTAGAGTGCAGCAGGCGCAGCGTTTTCGTAATCCTTTTGCTTCACGAAGAAGTCGTAAGCCTCAAAAATCTGGTCGTCGTTGCTGATGTCTTCGTAAGCCTTGTATTTGGTACGCACCTCATTCACGACGGCTTGCATCCGTTCCGTCTTGCTTTTGGTGTTGCAAGAGGGGAGGAGCAGAGCCACCCCAAAAAGGAGCAAATAGTGTTTTTTCAGTTTGAGAGATAGACCATTCATTTGGAGTCCGTTTTGCAATGCAAAAGTATAATTAAAAACCTGCTTTTTTACATGCAAAGAGGCTATTACAAACTTTTGTGATGGTTTGTTATTGATAATCAAAGTGATGAAAAAACGAATTACAAACTTTTTCTATCAAAAAAATGTGCTTTTGCCCCTTTCGGGATAAGAAAAAAGCATGTATTTTTGCGACTTGAAACAAAAACAATACTGAAATGACTAAGAAACTGTATCGTTCGATTGCCGACAAGAAACTTTGCGGCGTGTGCGGTGGACTGGGTGAATACTTCGAGGTGGACTCCACTTTGATTCGTTTGCTGTGGGTCATCTTCACCTTTATGGGTGGTGCTGGATTGCTAGCTTACATCGTCTGTGCCATTATTGTGCCACAGCAGAACCAGCTTCCGAATCCATAAACTGAAGCACAATTTCAAGGATCTCATCGCCGAAACGCTTTATGCTTTTCGTACCCATGCCAGGCACTTCTTTCAATGCCAACATGGTGACAGGTTGGAGTTGAGCGATGGTTTTGAGGGTTTTGTTGTGTGCAATGGTATAAGCTGGAACGTCAGCGTCTTTGGCTTTTTGTAGACGCCATGCTGACAATGCAGCATATAACGGGCTCTTGTCCATGACATCGTCCTTGATTTCCACCTTTTTCTTGGCGTTCTTTTCTTTTTCAATTGCCTTGACAGACTTTGTCTTTTGATATGCCTTGATGGTGAAGCCTCTTTTGCAAGCCTCCAAGCAGCTATCCTTGATGGTGATGTCTTCTTCGAGCAGTTTCAATGCCTCGGTGAGTTGTTCATTAACGGCCTTGTTGTCAGTCTTAAAGGGCAGGTCGAAAAGACCGTCGGCGATGGCTTTCAGGTGCTCGTCGAAGTAGGTTACCCCCTTTATTAATCTTTCTTGTAAGGCTGGGTTTTGTTCACATGAGGGGTTCTCTCCATGCAGTTTCCTGATTTGGCTTTCAAACTTGATGCCGACTTGGCACAATTCCTCATGAATCCTGTTGCGCCGCTTTGAAAGGTCTTGAATCATCGTGCTTTCAAACAAAGTGTCGTTGTCATAAACCACCTTCATCAACTTACCAAAGTCCTTGTAGATGCCATCGAAATCGATGAGCTCAAGCATGGTTTCCAGCTCATAGTCATGACGCAACTGGTCGACTTTCTCTTGTGTGGGCTCCTTCTCAGGTAGATGTTCCACAAACTGGTCGACGGAATAGTCGTTGACCAAGGCATTGGAGGTGATACGAGTCTTCAAAACAAGGCCTTCCAACGAGGTGCAGCGGCTGAGAGCCACATAAACCTGACCATGGGCGAAGGCTTGTCCCGCGTCGACGATGACCTTGTCGAAGGTGAGACCTTGGCTCTTGTGGATGGTGACCGCCCAAGCCAAGCGCAAAGGAATCTGGGTGAAACTGCCGATTTCGGTCTCCTCAATGTCTTGGTTCTCAGCGTTGATGGAGTATTCCATGTTCTGCCATTTCAGCCTTGGCACGATAATGCGCTCACCCTCGCTTTCCACGGTGACAGTGCCTTCGTCTTCGTCATAACCCACTAACCGACCGATTTTGCCGTTGAAAAAAGCCTTCTCAGGGCTCGGGTCGTTTTTCACAAACATCACCTGTGCCCCGACTTTCAGCACAAGTTCTTCTTTGGTAGGGTAGGTGTTTTCTGGGAAAGTACCATGGACTTCCGCCTTGAAAGCCAGTGGTTTCTCCTTGATGGCAGCCAGTTTTGTCTCGTTGATTTGGTCGGCTTGGTAGTTGTGGGTGGTCAAGGTGATGTAGCCTTCTTCGTCTTTGGGTCTAAAGTCAGGTTTGAAGCGCGTGTTGAGCAGACGCACACATTCGGCATCCATGCGGTTGTTGCGCACCTTATTTAGTAAAGTGATGAAGTCTTCGTCGTGTTGTCGGTAGATGTGCTCCAGTTCCACGCAGACATAGGGCGCTTTTTTCAGCACTTGGCTACCGAAGAAGTAGGGTGTGTCATAATAGGGCGACAACAATTCCCATTCCTCAGGCTTCGCAACAGGTGCCAGTTGGTGCACGTCGCCAATCATCAGCAATTGCACACCGCCAAAAGGTTTCTGAGAGCGGCGTACACGGCGCAGCACGGCATCAATGGCGTCCAAGACATCGGCACGCACCATGCTGATTTCGTCAATAATGAGCAAATCAAGGCTGCGCATCAGGTTGATTTTCTTTTTGTTGAGTTTTTGAAGCTGTGCGGCTAATGACTTGGCTTTCCCTCCCATGTCATTCCCTCGGGAATCTATGGGAGGGAAAGGAGTTCTTTTGAGAGCGTTTTCAGGAAGTTGCGGTCCAAAAGGTAGTTGGAAGAACGAATGAATCGTCTGTCCACCCGCGTTGATGGCAGCCACGCCCGTAGGTGCCACCACGACCATACGTTTGTAGGTCTTCAACGGCAGGTTCTTCAAAAAAGTGGTCTTTCCCGTGCCCGCCTTTCCTGTAAGGAAGACGTGTGAATCGGTGTAGAGCACCAATTCCTCGACGAAGTCAAGTTTCTGGTTTGTAAAGGTTTGCTGCGCCATGCTTTGGATTGCGTTCATAGTGCTAAAATAGTAAATCTTTTGATTCATCGTGTATTCTTCATTTTTGTGTTTTACCCTGCAAAAGTGCAAACCTTGTCAAGATAAAGCCGTTGATTAAACGTTTGTTGTCGACAGTAGTCATTTGTTGTCGTTTGCTGTCGGGTATTTTATTGTAATTTAGTGGTTTATCAAATTATTTTTGGATTTGCATATTATTTCCTATTTTTGTGGCGATTTTTCAAAGCAACAAACAACAAAATCATCAACAATATGAAAAAAGTATTCACTTCAATCCTGGCTTTGGTCCTTGTTTTTTCCTTCGAGAAAGCCAACGCCTGCACTAACTTCTTGATTACCAAAGGTGCCTCAACCGACGGCTCCTGCATGATCTCTTACGCTGCCGACAGCCATGTGCTGTATGGCGAACTCTATCATTATCCTGCCAAAGACTGGCCCGCTGGTGCCATGCTCGATGTCTACGACTGGGATGGCGGCATGTTCCGCGGCCAAATCCCGCAAGTGGCCCATACCCACAATGTGGTCGGTAACATGAACGAATACCAAGTGGCCATCGGCGAGACGACATACGGTGGTATCGAAAGCCTCTGGGAAGGCCCTGGCATCATCGATTACGGCAGCTTGATTTACATCACCCTGCAGCGTGCCAAGACAGCCCGCGAAGCCATCAAGTGCATGGGCGAGTTGGTTTACAACTACGGCTATGTCAGCGAGGGCGAGTCGTTCAGCATTAGTGACACCGAAGAATGCTGGATCCTTGAAATGATTGGCAAAGGCAAGGCCAACAAAGGTGCTGTGTGGGTAGCCCGCCGTATTCCCGATGGCTATGTGAGCGGTCACGCCAACCAAGCCCGTATCACCACTTTCCCCTTGGCCACGCGCAAGTGCAAGACCAGTATCACCTTCAAGAACATCGACAAACTGTTGAAAGACCCGAACATTGATTGCGTTTATGCCGACGATGTCATCAGCTTCGCCAAGGAAGCCAAGCTGTATAATGGTCCCGACGATAAGTTCTCGTTCTCCGATGTCTATAACCCCGTCACCTTCGACGGTGCTCGTTTCTGCGATCTGCGCGTGTGGGCCATGTTCAACAAGGTGACCGACAACATGAAGGAGTATTGGGGCTATGCCACAGGTCGCGACATCAAGCGCGTCCAGCCTTACACGGCCAACATGTGCCAGACCCCCGACAATTTCCCGACTAACCGTATGCCCTTGTGGGTGAAGCCCAACAAGAAAGTCAGTGTACTCGACATGATGGACTTCATGCGCGACCACCTCGAAGGCACCGACCTCGACATGTCGCAAGACGTGGGTGCAGGTCCGTTCCACTGCCCCTATCGTTGGCGCCCCATGGACTGGGAAGTCGATGGCGTGACCTACGTGCATGAACGTACCACCGCCACCCAACAGACGGGCTTCAGCTTCGTCGCCCAAAGCCGTGGTAAATGGGATTGGCCCATTGGCGGCATCATTTGGTTTGGCGTCGATGACACCGACAATTGTGTCTACTGCCCGATGTACACCTGCATGACCGAAATTCCCGAGTGTTTCCGCGAGGGCAACGGCTCGATGAGTGTATGGTCGGAGACCTCCGCTTTCTGGACCTTCAACCAGATGAGCAACTGGGCCTATACCAAATACGACTACATCCATCCTGAAATCCGCAAACGTCAGCGTGAAATGGAGACTAACTGGGTAGAGAAAGCCGTCCCCGAACTCGATACACGCGTGTTTGCCATTAAGGGTAGAGAAGCCCAAGTGCAAGAACTGACCGAGTTCTCATGCAACCAAGCTAATAAGATGACACAAGCATGGAAAAAGTTCTATCATGAGCTGTTCATGAAGTATATGGATGGCAACCTGAATACCGCCCAGCCCGACAAACCTGGACAGAAGTACACGCCCATCAAGAGTGAACATCCGAAATACAGTGACGAGTACTACCGTATTCTCATTGAGAAGACTGGCGACAAGTATAAAGCCTATTAAGTTTAGAGTTTATAGTTTAGAGTTTAGAGTTATGACAAACCCAGAAGAAGAAAAAGTAATCGAAAAGAAGTCGCTCAATTTCATTGAAGCGAAGGTGGAAGAAGACCTCAGTAACGGCAAGAACGGTGGACGCGTGCAGACACGCTTTCCCCCAGAGCCGAACGGTTACCTCCACATTGGCCACGCCAAGGCCATCTGCCTCGACTTCGGCATCGCTGCACAACACGGCGGAGTGTGCAACTTGCGCTTCGACGACACAAACCCCACCAAGGAGAACATGGAGTATGTCGATGCCATCAAAGAGGACATCCAATGGCTTGGCTACCAGTGGGGTAACGAATATTACGCCTCCGATTACTTCCAGCAACTCTGGGATTTTGCCATAGAACTGATCAAACGCGGCAAGGCCTACATCGACGAGCAAAGCTCCGAGGAGATTGCCGCACAAAAGGGTACGCCTACGCAGCCTGGTGTCGAGAGCCCCTACCGCAACCGTCCCGTCGAGGAATCTTTGGATCTGTTCTACAAGATGAACAACGGTGAAATCGGCGAGGGAAAGATGGTGCTTCGTGCCAAGATCGACATGGCCAATCCCAACATGCACTTCCGCGATCCCATCATCTATCGTGTGGTAGACACGCCGCACCACCGCACGGGTACCAAGTGGCACGCCTACCCGATGTATGATTTCGCCCACGGACAAAGCGACTACTTCGAAGGCGTCACCCATTCGTTGTGCACTTTGGAATTTGTGGTGCACCGTCCCTTGTATGACCTGTTCATCGACTGGCTCAAGGAGATTCGCGGTGAGGGGGACAACCTGGACGACAACCGTCCACGTCAGACCGAGTTCAACAAGTTGAACCTCAACTATATCCTGTTAAGCAAGCGTAACCTGCTCATTCTCGTCAACGAGGGTTTGGTGAGCGGATGGGACGACCCGCGTATGCCCACGATTTGCGGTTTCCGTCGTCGTGGCTACACGCCGGGTGGCATACATAAGTTCATTGATAAGATCGGCTACACCACCTACGACGCCCTGAACGACTTTGCACTGATGGAGAGTGCCATTCGCGAAGACCTCAATGCCACTGCCAACCGCGTGGCCGCTGTGGTCAACCCATTGAAGCTCATCATCACCAACTATCCCGAAGGGCAAATCGAGGAAATGGAAGCCATCAATAACCCTGAGGACGAAACCGCGGGCAGCCACAAGATTGCTTTCAGCCGCGAGTTGTGGATCGAGAAGGAAGACTTCATGGAAGAAGCGCCTAAGAAATATTTCCGCATGACGCCCGGCAATGAGGTGCGCCTCAAGAATGCCTACATCGTGAAATGCACGGGCTGCAAGAAGGACGAAAACGGTGAGGTCGTCGAAGTATATGCCGAGTACGACCCCGACACCAAGAGCGGCCTGCCCGGCGCCAACCGCAAGGTGAAGGGCACCATCCACTGGGTGAGTTGCGAGCGTTGCCTCGAAGCCGAGGTGCGCATGTACGACCGTCTCTGGAAGGTGGAGAACCCCCGCGACGAACTGGCCGCCATCCGCGAGGCACAGGACTGCGACGCCGTGACCGCCATGCGCCAGATCTTCAACCCCGACTCACTCACGGTGCTCCCCCACTGCCAGGTGGAGCCCTTCGCCACCACCATGGCACCGTTGAACTACCTGCAGTTCCAGCGCATCGGCTATTTCATGGCTGACCCCGACACCACTGCGGAGCATCCTGTCTTTAACAAGACCGTAGGTCTGAAAGACACATGGTCGAAGAAGAAGTGACACGGAAACACTCCTTTTGCGCTCTACGATGCAAGGCTATTTCGACAACAAGGAATTCAAGCAACTGTTGGCCTCCTATGAAGAGGCACAGCAAAGGGGAGAGAGCATCTTTCTCGACTCCGAGCAACTGACAGACATAGCGGAGTACTACCACTGGATGGGGTGCTCCGATGATGCTGTGGCCGTTGCCGACCAAGCCCTCAGCATGTATGAGGGTGCCACGGCACCCCTTGTGCTCAAAGCCCGCATCGCACTTCTCACCAACAACGACCCCAAAGGCGCACTGGCCTTGGCTGAGCAGATAGACGATAAGTTCGACCTTGACTACTATTACATCAAGGCGGAGATTTTCATCGTCATTGACAAGGCTGAAGAGGCTGACCTATATCTGGAGTACTGCCTGGAACAGGTGGATGACAACGACTACGAGGACTTCTTGCTTGATGTCGCCACTCTCTTCGTGGATTACGAGCAGACCGCACTGGCCCGGAAATGGTTGGAGCGGTCGGAGGAGCGTGAACTCAACGACTATCAGGAAATTTTGGGAAGGATTCTCTATTTCGAGAAAGACTACAGCGGAAGCAGCAACATCTTCGAGC
>JAEEGH010025528.1_pt1 | contig 11845 bp, 6 predicted proteins | sample 9134181 | NCBI WGS metagenome assembly JAEEGH01 (sample SAMN16246544, study PRJNA631951) | gut metagenome | biome: gut microbiome; feature: rumen; material: DP-attached | host: Bos | place: Iran: Karaj | collected 2018-10
CAAATTCGCCTTCCTTGATTTCAAATGTCGCACTGTCGAGAGCGATGGTCTCCACCTCGTCGGTGCGGAATACCTTGGTAAGATTATTTACGGTTATCATGTTTTATGCTGTTTTTTTGATTGTTAATATTCTCGTTTATTTCAATTACTTCAATCACTTCAATTACTCCTCCACGACCACCTTGTTGCCGTCGCCAAAATTTTCGTAACCTGTCACGATTACCTTTTCGCCGGGCTCAAGGCCATCGAGGATTTCATAATACTTGGCATTTTGGCGGCCAATCCTGATGTCGCGTTTCAGTGCGTACTTGCCGGAATTGTCCAACACGTATATCCACGTGCCGCCGGTGTGCTGGAAAAAATTGCCCCTCGGTATTATTATCGCCTGTTCGGGCTGACCGAGTTGGAGATTGAGGTAATAAGTCTGACCCGTGCGGATATTGTCGGGAGTCTGCCCGTCAAACTTGAACTCCGCGCGGAATTTGCCGTTCCTGACTTCGGGGTACACCTTGCGGATGACAGCGGAAAATTTTTCGTCGTTGCGCTCGAAGTCTGCCGAGAGTCCGCTATTGACCCTGTCGATGTAATGTTCATCAATCTGCGCCTCTATCTTGTAGCTGCCGAGCGAATTGATCTGTCCAATCTTGGTGCCAGCCACAATGCTCTGACCGCGTACGGCGTCAAGAAGACCAAGCTCGCCGTCGATGGCTGCGCGGATGGTGAGTGTTTCCTTGCGCTTGCGAATCATCTGCATATTGAGGCGCATGTTTTCAAGGCTTTCGTTCATCTGCTTTATCTCCACGCTGCGGTACATGCTGTCCTGCTTGGCGCGTTCCATCACGAGATTGAGCTGAGCCATTGCGAGGTCATAATCCTCCTTCGCCACCGTAAATTCTTCCTGCGAACACAATTGGCTGTCATACAGCGATTTTTTTTGCTCGTATGCCCTCTTGGTGCGGCGCACGTCGAGGGTGTAGCGCAGGCGGTTTTGTTCGAGGTCGAGCCTTTGCTGCTGCATCTGTATCATGGTGTTGCGGAGTATATTTTCCTTTTCGGCGAGTTCAGCCTCGGAATTGAGAATCTGGAGGTCGAGGTTGTCGTTGGAAAGTCGGAGTATCACATCGCCCGCCTTGAGTTTTGCGCCTTCCTCGTTGACTATCTCCTCCACGACGCCGCCTTCGAGCGGGCTTATCTGTATCGTGGTCATCGGCAATACCGTACCGCTGAGCCTCACGTAATCCGCAAACTCGCTGCGCAATACCGTCGCCGTCCTAAAATCCTCGTTTTTGACAGTGACCGCCTTGCTGTCGGTATTGAGCACAAGGAAAATAAGCACCAACAGCACCGCCCCGCCCACGTAGTACGGGATATATTTTTTAGTGAAGAATTTTCTCCATCCGCTTTTTTGTTCGATGATCCTATCCATAATTTTTAATTTTAAATTTCAATTTTGAAATTAACTAAAATTGTTCGATGTACGGCGTGCCTTTGTAATACTCCACAACGGCGTTCTTAATCATGTAAGAGTAGAGCGCGTTGTAGTATTTGGCTTGCGACTCGAGGTATCTATTGTAAACCTCACTGAAATCGATGTACGATATAGTGCCGAGGTCAAACCGCTTTTGCGCCGCCTCGTAGTACTTCTGGTTGAGTTCTGCGGATTTTTGGGCGGCTTGGAGCGTCTTTTCGGCTGACGATGCGTCGTCGTATGCCGCATAAACTGCGTTTTCCACTTCGCGGCAACGTTCATCGTATTCGTAGGAGGCTATCTTGTAATCTGATTTTTTGCGAGAGAGATTTGAAAATTTGCCAAGGCGGTTGTATATTGGGAAGTACAAGCCTACGCCGATGGATTTTTGGGCATTGTTTTCAAATTGGTCGTGGAATGGTGCAGCCAACCCCTTGTTGTCGGGGTACATCGTGTGGTAGGTGTACCAACGTGCGTCCAAGTCGATTTTTGGCAGGAAACGCCAACGCGCCGTTTTGAGTTCCAGTCGCTTGATTTCCAGATTGTTTTTTGCGAGGACGGTGGTGTAATTATTTGCCACAGCCGTCTGCGCGGTCTGCTGCGCGTCGGAGATGGTCGCAGTGTTGTTTACATCAATTATGGTGTCAATTGCGAGTTCATCGGCGGCGGGATAGTGCATTGCGCTCTTGAGCTCCATCAACGCATTGTTTTTGTGGGCGTTATACTCGGCGAAAGTGCTTGCGGCATTGGCCTCGAAAACCTCTTTTTCCAATACGTCCTGCTGGCTCTTGCTGCCGAGTTCGTATTCGCGGCGCACCTTCTGGAGGGCGAGTGAGGCATTTTGCAACTGACGCTCCGCCAATGCCGTCATCTTGGAGTAGTAATTGTAATTGTAAAATTGCTGCATCGTGGCAAGGCAAACGTCGTCCTGCTTTGCCTGTCGGCTCTCCTTGCCGGAGAGGAGCGCAATCTTGGAGATTTTGATTCTATTGATGGCATTGAAACCGTCAAAAAGTGTGATTTCGCCGTATATCTGATATGTGTCCTGAAACGCCTTGAGGGTGGTGTACATATTGGTCTCAGGGTCGGGGATGCGTCCCGAGGAATACGCCATGCTTGTGGAGACATTCACCGACGGCGTGAAGGCGTCGAGCAATGCGTCGCGGCGGTCGATGGCACTCTGCGACAGCCGCTCGTCCTCAACGGCGATTTTGGCGGAATTGTCCACGGCATACTGCATACACTCCCTGATGCCCATCGTGGTCTGCGCCGAGGTCTGCCCCGCCATCATCAGCATTATCGGTAATATTTTGATTAACGTTTTCATTTTTTTCTGTTTTAATACGCCAATTAAAATACACCGACCGTGCCAAAAATGGTATATAGTTGATAGTGAGGAGATTAAAGATTAAAGTAGGTTGTAAAAGTGTAAAAAAATTTTACAGTGGGTGTAAAGGAATTTTACAGATTGATAATCTCAGGGCTTTACATAGCATCCACCATAATGAATGCAGCCCAGTATTTTGGGTCTGAATTTTTATGTCTGACGTATGCCTGTGCGGCGAGGAAAGCCTCGCGTTTTGACTTGCCCGACACCAAATTCTTATAAAACTCCGACATCAAAAGCCTTGTAGCATAGTCGTCAACGTTCCAAAGGCTCATAATGATGGTCTGTGCGCCCGCCTTCTTGAAACCACGCTGCAAACCAAAAACACCTTCGCCCGTCACCTCGCCCAAGCCAGTCTGACACGCTGACAATACCACCAAGTCGAGGTTTTTGAAATCAAGGCGAGAAATTTCCTTTGCAGTCAAGATGCCGTCGTCAACGCCTTCGGGAATGTCCTTGCGTTTCTTGGGGTCGAGGGCGGAATTTGCGCCGGCAAATAGGAGTCCCGATTGGCTAAGAGAGCGGTCTTCTTTGGTCATTCCATTGTCGTCGGCTGCGGCTGACGGCTCATAAAAACCGTGGGTGCCGATATGTATGATTTTCAATCTGCTGCCCGAAAGATTCTTGAAACTGCCTTCCGTCGCAGCCGCGCCAATCTCTTCATTGACGTCATATTGCGCCGCTCGCAACGAATTGGCAACATTCTCAGCCTCGGTTTTAGTGCCAGGCAAGTATATCACGCCCGAACGCGACGAATCGACATTGATAATCGGCACATCCCTGAAAGCAACCGCCTTGTCGGTTTCGTTTTGTTGCTGATTCTTCAAATCGTCCCAATCGCCCTTGCCAAAATTGTACTTGATGCCGCCGAATACCGCCGCAGGTTTTTTGCCAGAGGTTTTCTGCGCGTTCAACGCCAAATATCGCGTCGAAGATATGCGATAAAGCTTGTATTTCTCTGATATCAAACGCTTTTCGTCAATCGGTGCATATTCGATGGCAATATTGTAGAGCTTACCCGACGGCGAAAAATACACCTTTCCCTTCTCCGAAAAATACTTTTCCAACGGTTTCCAGACCGCATTGTAAATATCAAGAGTGGAATACGAATTGCCCTCCACAACGTTTCTGCCGCCATTGAAAGGTGATTTGTAATCAAATTCGCCAAGCAAAACGAGTTTCGGCGATTCAAAATCTTTTTTCAACACCAAGGCGTAAAGGCTGTCGCGGTCGTAGAAAAATTCGATGGCGACGTCGTTTTCTTCAAGTGAATTTTTGACTTTTTGCCAATCTACATTAATATAATTGACCACATCGGCAAATTGTGAAGAACGGCGCATCAAGTCGGTTTCGAGGCGACCGGCAAGCTCTCGTAGAGAGTCTCGCTTATTTGAATTTGAAAGAGTATCAATTTGTACTCTATAAGTTTTCAGTTTGAAATAACTTTTGATAAGTTTTTCGTCATTAGAATTTTGAATAATATTGTCCAAACTTTGTTCAGACGACAATAGCAAACCTTTTGACACCAAAAGCGAATTGTACGCCATTTCTACCGCCTCGTTATCATCAGACAATTTGGTGGAAATCTTCACCATATTGTCAAACGAGCTTTTGTGCACTTGCCAATAGTTTTGACGTTGATAAATGTTCATCAAGGAGAATTGGTCTTTCAATCGTGATAGTTCATATTTAAAAACAATAGAATAATACACAAAAGCACTATCCATTTTGTTATAATAGTAATAACAATCACCTATAGTAGAAAACATCAAGGAGCAATCGCTTGAAATGATACGTTTCCGTTTAATATAAAACCTGAAGTAACTATCAGACTTTCTGCTTTCAAATTCAGGAACACTTAAATTATTAAAAATGATTGTATTAATTCTCAGCCAAAGAGGTTGTAAAACCTCGAAAGAACTACCCCTACCCTTAAAAGAATATTTTTCACAATTAAATACTTTCAGATTGTAATTATCATTTTGTTCATAATACATTTTCAACAACAAATAATAATATAATCTATACAGAGAACATTCTTCGTAATCATCAGAAGGACAACCTTCCATATAACAATTGTCATTCGCGGTTCTTATGATATTCTTCCTTTTTTCAAACATACTCAGTGCCGAGTCTGCTTCGTCATATTCTTTAAGACTGATACATACAGATGCAAGGTCTAATAGAAGGGAGTTTAATTTGTCATTGAATGTGGAATCTTGCGGATTGCGACTACATATTTCAATGCTTTTCTCTAAATAGTATTTTGCCATTGTATAATCACATATTTTGCTGTAATAATCTGAAAAATCTTTATATACCAAATCATCTTCCAAATCATTATTGTTTCTTATGATTTCATTGATTATATTGATATAATAATTTGCAGAATCATAGCGATTGTTATATATATGAACGTCCGCCATACACTTGTTTAACAACAATTTCATACGTGCAGAAGAATCATCAGGACATGATATTGATGTAAGATTAGTAAAAGCGTTCTTGCCAATTTTTTTTACACTTCGTGGAATGATGACAGAGGCTAAACTGTCACAGCCTTGAAAAGCACTTTTCCCTATAGTTTCTACACTATTACCAATTGTTACTGTTTTTAATTTTTCGTTCCATAAAAACGCTTTTTCAGGTATTGTTTTGAGATTATCTCCTATTATTACAGTTTCCAAATTTTCCGCTCCATTATCATCAAGAAAATAATCAAAATCCACCGCGCTGGAATTAATAACCATTTTTTTTAGATTTTTACAACCACGGAAACCATCTTCTATATATATTCCATCTCCATTTTCTATGATGACAGTTTGCAAACTATCGCACTCATAAAACGCATCTTGCTCAATCATCTTGACACTTCCAGGAATAGTAATGGTCGTAAATCCAAGACAGCCCGCGAAGGCTTCGCTTCTAATTGTATCTACACCTTCTTCTATTGTTATTGACTGTACTGTTGCACCATAAAAAGCATCATTCCACACATCAGTACTTTTGGGTATATTGATTGACGTTATTTTTTCGCAACCGTAAAACGCATCAGAATATATATTCTTGAGACCTTTGGGCATATTGATTGTTGTCAAGTTTTTGCAACCAGAAAACGCTTCACCATTTATATTCTCAAGACTTTGGGGCATATTGATTATTGTCAAGTTTTTGCAACCTGCAAACATAGAACTGCCTATATATTCAAGCCCTTCTTCAAGTTTTACAGCTATTAAACTTTCACAATTTTTAAATGTGGATTCTCCAATCCATTTTTTTGCACCTTGTTCAATAACTACAGATTTAAGATTTTTACAATTATAAAAAGCATAATTATTAATACCTTCGACCCTTTGGGGAATAATAATTGATTCAAGTTTTTTACAATTTGCGAAAGCACCTTCACCTATTGTTTGGACATTATTGGAAATTACAACTTCAGTTAGATTATCACAATTCAAAAAAGCATAATCACCTATCTCTTTGACACTATTTGGAATCGTGATTGTTGCTAAGTTTTTACAATTTTTGAAGGTACTCCTATCTATTTTTGTTATGTCATTAGGCAACAAAATAGTATTAATATTTTCAGAACTCCAAAAACAAGCACTCCCAATCTCTTTAACACTTTTGGGTATTGAGATGGAAGTCAGTCCATTACAGTATGAAAAAGCGCCTTGTTCTATAATCTTAACGCTGTTGGGTATTGTAACGCCTTCCATATCTTTGCATCCTTGAAATGCATATTCCCCAATTATCCGCGTTTTGGATGGTATGGCATATTGCGTTTTATTTGGGCACGACACCAGTTTTGTCTTGTCAAAGTTGAACAATACACCGTCAATAGTGGAAAAATATTGGTTGCGGCTATCCACTTCAAATTTTTGCAGTTTGTAGCATGAACTAAACGCACACAATTTGATTATCTTGACACTTTCGGGTAATGAAACGGAGGTGATGTTTGTACATTCTTCGAAAGCAGACTCGTGAATTTCAGTAATATGATTAGGAATATTAAGTTTTGTGAGATTTTTACAACCGAAAAAAGCACCGTATCCTATTGTTGTTACACTTTCTGGAATTTTATAATCATCTGTGGCTTTGGCGTTTGGACAATACACTATTTTCGTGGTATCGTAGTTGAACAAAACCCCATCAACAGATGTGAAATAACGGTTGCGAGGATCTACTTCAATCTGTTCCAAGGCATCACAATGAGAAAACATTATTCCGTCTATTTCATTCACAAAGGGAGAAATAGTAACTTTTTTCAGGTTTGCGCAATTTTCAAAAGCATACAATGCAATTTTAGTTATCCAAGAAGAATAAGGTATAGTGTATTCGGTGATGCTTTTGTCCCCTTTGTACTTCCACCCACTATTGTCCTGCGCCAAACCAAGCACCGGCAGCAGTAGCAAGAATAATATGGCAAGTATCTGTTTCATAACATTAGTATTAGTTGATTGATTGGTGCAAATGTAAAACTTTTTTTGAAGTTGTCCAAAAGAATTATTCTAATATCAGCGACCACAAATCCGCGCCGTATCCAAAGAAATAACCATATCCGCCTTCAATATTGGACGGAAGGCTTTTGTCGGTGGAAATCACAAAACCGCCGCCAAAGTTGACAGCATTGAAATACGCCTGCCAAAATTTAAACTGGAAATCGTCCAAGTGGTAAAGTTTGACCGCCACAGAGTCGCCCCGCGAAAAATCCGTCGATTTTATCTCGTGATACACGCTGTATTTGTTGCGCCCCATTTCTGTTTCGTAAATGCCAAGCAGCGACGGATAAAAGCGCGTCTCCTTGTGCCAAATCCGCGAAAAAAACATTATCTTCTCACCAGCCGGAATATTGTCTTGTACCGTTACATCCAATATACGCGACGTATCGCCTGTGGAGACAGGCACTACGTCCTCAATGTCATACGGGCAGAGTATTTGGGTCCGTGCTTGTATCGTCTTGCCCTCGTAAGTGGCTGTCAAGGTGTACTCCTTTCCCTCGACGCCCCGCATATCATAATTCTTGAACACCACGGGCGGATAATAATTCTTGTCAACAGAGCCGGTAAGAATTACGGTGGTGTCGCCGTCCGAAATAGTTACCTTGGCATATTTTGCAATGTAATCGGCAAGATTGATGTCTTCGGCAATGTCCGGGGCGGCAGTCATAGTGAGAAGCACGACCGGGAAACCATCAGATTCTATCCAGCCCTCCACCACAAGTTTTTCTTCTGCGCTATTATATTTCTCGTAGTTGTCGCAAGATGCAAGCAACAACAGCAAAACAACAATTATTTTTTCCATATCAATATTTTTTGTCAAAAATGCAGTGAATAGCTCAGCGACGGCATAAACCTGAAAAGTGAATTTTTTTCGCGGTATTTGATTTTATTGACGTCCATATCAAATTTGTAGTATCTCAATTCGGTGTTCTCCTTGCCATATACATTGATAATGGTAAGATTGATAGTATGGAGCAATCCTGCGTGTTTTTTTCCTTGCAACTGGTACGACACCGAAAAATCAAGGCGATGATAGTCGCTCAGGCGGCTCGAATTGTGCTGCCCATATTCGGCAATGATTTTTTCGGTAATCATATAGACGTATTTAATCGGTGTCACCGGACGACCCGACGCATAGTTGAATAGCGACGAAAGCAGCCACTTCCTGCCAATGCGGTAATTGAGATTCAATTTCACATTGTGCAAGACTTCGTTGGACGACGGCAGGTATGTGTCGCCAAGTTTTTGGAATTTGCGCCGCGCCACACCAAAAGCATAGCCCGCGCTGCCATAAAATTTCCCCGCGCTTTTCTTTATCATTACGTCAATACCAGCATTGTAGCCATTGCCGGTTTCAATATAGTTTTCGGCTGCATAATCCTTAGAAAACAAATCGAAAATATTGCCGAAAAATTCGCTTTGGCTGTCCACCTTTTTGTAATATGCCTCCGCCTGTACGCAGATGTCGCCGCCCGACATATTGCGCAGGCAGCTCAACGAAACCGACGACGAGGTCTGCGGCTTGATTTTTTTGGAGACCTCAATCCACGAATTGGTAGAAAGTCCAACGTCCGAAAATCCAATCTGATGCAAATATTGTCTGTAAATAGAATAATGCGCCGAATATTCACATCCCAATGCATTGAAATTGAGAGTCAAGACTGGCGACAATCCGCAAAAATAGTCATTCTCCGTCTTGAACCCAGAAAACTTCGCACCAACAACAATGCTAATCTTTTGGGTGAGCTTGTGGTCTGCCTGGGCAAAGACATTATGTTCCATACTATGTGTATCGGGATTGAGTCTGCCGCCAAAATCAGACTCCACCCCCTGCGGCTGCAATCCATACGCCGCCAACGAGCCGCCAAGCCTTATCACTGTCCGGTCTTCCACTAATGGGCGCGATAGGTGAAACTTGATGCCCGAAGTGTAAATTTGCGAGGGTACGTCAATTTTGTTTTTTGCCATCGAGATGTTGAGCGCGCTCCTGAAACCCGAATAAAACGCGCACATCTTGAAATCTGCCTTGCCTTCGTGCTCCCACGTCAGCGACGAGACATAATTCTGCCAATCGAGATTCAGCGCGACACTGCCCGTTTCCTGTATGCCGAAATCATCATTATCATAAAATGCATTGAAAACCAATTTATTATAAAAATTATAACGATATACAGCAGTCAAGTTTGCGTCCTGAAAACTGTATGAAGCCACGCCTTCACCACTTCTAAGCAGCGACGAGTAAAACAACGGAATATACGAAACCCTCGCCGATGCATATACAGAAAGTTTTTTGCCGCACGGAACGCCCATTGTGAGCGACGTCGCCAACATTCCAAAATTGAAGTCGCCCGTAAGACGTTTAAGTTTTTTTTGGCGCGGAACCAATTCTATCATTCCGCCAAGGCGGTTTTCAAAGTCGGCGGTGTGTATGCTTTTTTCAAATATTACGTCCGAAAAATGGGTGGGATTGCACACCGAAAAAATACCGAACAAATGATATGGGAAAAATACCGGCGCGCCCGATAGCCCGATGTACGTCTGTGAATAGTCGCAACCCTGCACCGATATTCCCGACGCATAGTCGCTCGACGTACCCGCGCCTGGCAGCATCAGCACAAATTTCAATGGGTCTGCCTCGCCAAGCACTCGCAGAGAGTTGGTCATCTGCTGCGCCGATAGCGTGATGCGCCCCTCGGAATTTACGGAAATGTTGTGTTTTTTTTCGGCTTTGATTACAATTTCATCTACATCGCGCTCTATAATGGTGTCGTTCTGCGCATTGGCATCAACAACCGAAAACAACAAAAAGGCAAGTGCGGCAAACGCCACACCCGCCTTAATGTATTGTTGTAGAGAGGATTCGTTAATCCCAATATGCCTCATACTTGTCCCAAAGAGTTTCCAACTGGTTGTTGGTATCGGCAAACTTGTCTTCATTGAAATAGTCTTCGAATGCGAAGGAAGTGCCGTCGGCTTCAAAAACTATTACAGGCTGTATGCCCCATTCCTCGTATGTGCGACCAGTTCCGTAAGACCAGCTGTCCAAGAGCTTGTGCTGCATTTTGAACGTGCCCTGCTGAACGTCGGTGCCGGAGTAGAAGAATTTGATGTTGTAGGTCTTGTTCCAAGCGTCGCAGTATTCCTTTACCGACTGCTCGCTCTCGTCGTCATAGTTGAAAGCTTCAAAATTGTCGAAGTAGGAATCGAGTTTGATGTCGTATGAAACCTGGATGTTGCCCATAATGTTCACCTTGCCGTTTACAGAAGTGACGTAGTCCTGGGGGTTGAAGTCTTCCTCGTCGCCTTCTTCCTCCTCTTCTTCCTCTTCCTCGCTCTCTGCCACCTTCTCCTCGAAGTGGCTTACGTCGGTGAAGTGGTTGCCCTTGGCAGCAACTTCTGTCCAAAGGAGCGTAGTGCCGTCGATAGCTACAGACTGATTGTCAGAGATTTCGTTGTTGGTAATCTTGGTAACGCTCGTTACTTTGAGGTTGGCTACTGTGCAAGATACGTTGGCTTCGAGGCTCTTGCGCGAGTCGTACTTGACGTTGGCTTCAGTCCTGATGACTTCTGCACCGCCGTAGTTGAGCGTGATGGTTACGCCAGCGGGAGCACTGATTTTGTAGGTCTCGTCGCCGTCCTTGAATTGCTCAGCAATATCGCTGTTTGCCCTTACAGCCTTAAACTCGCAGGCGATACCATCTTCAGTCTTGAACTTGAACACGATGTCGTTGGACTCAGTGTAAGTCCAATCTTCTGCGCCCTCTTCGTAGATGCCAGAATAATCGCTGAAATCAAAGACAAACTCTTCATTGATTTCCGTCGATTTTGAATAGTCCCTTTTGGAGAGAGAATTGGCGAGATTGGCGGCGTATTGTGCCACGAAAAACTTCTTGGACACCTTCTTGTCGTCGTCCTTGCTCCAACGATCGGGGGAGTCAAGCTTGTCAAACAGGTTGGAGAGATCGGTCAACGCCTTGATGGCAGCTTCCTGGTCTGCAGGCTTGAACTTGTTGATGAACTCGGTGGCGTAGGATTCGAGTTTTTTCTGCGCGGATGCGTTGTCGAGTTTTTCGGTAACGTCACCCTGTCCGCTTGGCTGCTCAGGTGCGTCAGAAGAATTTTCTTCCTTGTCACCGCAGCTCGACAATGCAAGCACTGCTGCTGTCGCGAAATAGATTATTTTTTTCATAATTTGTTTTTGAAATTTAATTAAGTTAAATTTTGCGCTGCAAATATACCAATTTTTCCCCGTCACAAAGTTAACTTTTTGTTATTTTTTGGCAATCATTGCTCCAACCCATCCAAAACAGTCACGTTGCCGGAATTAACCCTCCCATCCTCCATCACCCAATACCAATCCCCGAACCGTTCTGCCAGGTCCAATTCGTGGGTGGACAATAGCACCGACTTGCCGTCGTCGTGTGCGAGATGTTGCAACAATTCCATTACCTCCGCCCGAGAGCGAAAATCGAGGAAGGCGGTCGG
>JAEEGH010025529.1_pt1 | contig 11845 bp, 5 predicted proteins | sample 9134181 | NCBI WGS metagenome assembly JAEEGH01 (sample SAMN16246544, study PRJNA631951) | gut metagenome | biome: gut microbiome; feature: rumen; material: DP-attached | host: Bos | place: Iran: Karaj | collected 2018-10
ACGGTTTACGTGTGGAGCAGCATATTCACCACCACGCGCCAGTACGGAACCGTGTGGGCGAACGGGCTTGTGCTCGACGTCCGGAACAATGCCCTCGGCTTCTATGCCAAGCGCATCAACATCGGCTCCGGCGGCATCTCCTTCAACGGCTCCACCACGACTGTACACATGGACATCGGCCTCGGCGGGGCGGTTGGAACGTACGTCTTCGGCGCATACGCCGACTGGACGTGGAACGACGGCGGGCATGCGGATTGCTACTTCTACCAGAACAACGTGAAGTTCGACACGCTCGACTGCATCGACGGCGAGACGCCGCGCACCATCACCATTGCGAAAGCCTCCAACAACACGGCGGCGAAGCTCTACAAGCTCAATCCAGGCACGCTCGTTCTCGCCGCGCCACAGTATTTCACGGGCGGCACGTTCCTTGAAGGCGGCAAGATCGTGGTCGCGGCGGCGAACGGATCCGGCACGGGTCCGATGACCATGGCGGCTGGCACGACTCTGGAGGTCGCGAATGGTGGCGTGCTGGGCAACTCTGCCCTCACGGTTCCCAGCGGCGCGACGCTGGCATTTACCGATGGTTCGGGACTTGCCGGTTCGGTCACTTTGGAAGGCGCGGCGACGATGGCGGGGAACGTCGAGCTAAGCGGCAGCGCCTTCATCGCGGTGGCGGACGGCGGATCTCTGGCCTTCGCCGAAGGAGCTAAGATCACCATAGGCCGCGACGTCAAGGATTGCACGCTGGCCACCGGCTCGGCGCTGACCGCCGATCAGCTTGCGGAGCATTTCGTCACGCCCTACGGCGCGGTCAGCCTGGATGCCAACGGCGATGTCGTCTACACCGTCTCATTTGTTTGGGAGTCCGCCCTCGCGGGTGAGGAAGCATATTACAAGTATGGCGTCTTGGCCGGGGGCAGCGTGCTGAAGGGCGCGACGTGCGACGATTCGGGAATGAGCCGATATTCGGAAGACAACGCCATCACTAAGCCATCCGCGACGACTCCCGCGTCCATCCTCACCGACGGCGATGTGCATCTGGTGGGCCAGGACGTAAACTACGAGAAGGTGTATGCGATTGTAAGCGGCACAATTGAGTGGACGTTCCAGTCTGCCGACATCGCGCAGATCGCGGTGTTCTCGCGGTGGGGCGACGGCGGGCGCGACGCCGTGGTGATCGACTCGCTGTACGTCAAGTACGAAGGCTCCGACGACTGGTCGCAGATAATGGTGAAAGCGTTCTCCCTCGGCACCGGCAACAACACCTCGTCCAGCGGCTCCATCTGCGCCATCTTGAAGCGTGTGGACGGTGCACCGGTAGCCAGTAACGTGACTGGACTGAAGATCGTCTTCCCGACTGGGCAGGACAATGGCGGCGCCGGCTATGCCGAAGTCGCCGCATACGCCTCGGTGCCTGCGGCGCACGCCTACACGTGGAGCAACGCCACGGGCAACAAGCTCTTCTCCGATGCCGGCAACTGGACTGACGATGCGACCGGCGCGGCTGCGGGCGCTGCTGGGGCCGTGTTCGGCGCGACCTGTTTTGACACGCTGGCGATCCCGACGACTGCTGAAGTGATTGTGGACAAGTCGGCAACAGTCTTCTCGGTGGCGCTTGGCGCGGGCGCCACGCTGGTCAATCCAGATGCGTCCACCACCAACACTCTCACGCTGTGCAAGCTTTCCTACGGCGGCACCGAACTGACAACCATTCATTGCGGCATTGACTTCTGCGAGGCGTATGATGTGGCCCTGAGCGGACCTGTCAATTTCGCCGGCGGCGCAGCGGTGTGGGCTCCAGGAACCGGCACGAGCGCATACGAGCACACGTTCATGGGCGACTTCACCTTCAAGGCGGACCTTGGCGTAGCCAGCGCCGAGCCAACCTGGAAGGTGCCTTCGGGATCCCGTCTCTCTGCTCCGGTGCTGAAGAAGAAGACCGGGCTGGGTAACCAGAATGGCGACCCGGCGTTCCGCATCGAAGAGGGCGGATACGCGCACTTCGGTTCGGTTGTCGTTGGCCGTGACCGCCTGTACCTGTCGGTGCAGGGCGAGATCGAGGTGGACGGGCTGTTCAGCGTCAGGTCGGTCTATACCTCATCCGGAAGCTTCCCCGGCGACTTCGGCTATACTGGCGACGAGGCCTACGCGGCGAGCACCATCAGGGCCGACGGCCTCCTGAGGGAAAAAGACAGTCAATACGGCTGCTACTATTCCTGCGTCTATCCCGCGAACATCTACATCGGCGCGCAGGGAATCGCCCAGGAGACCGCCGACAACGGAATCAAGTTCGTTGGATGCGCGAAGAATGTCTATGCCACGGCGGACTTCAGCATTCGCGGCCCGGATGCGGCTAGCGGACTACTCGTCCTGGAGGCCGACGCCACGTTCGACACGCAGGGGCACACGGTGACGTGGACGTCCGGCATTTCCGGCTCGACCACTCTCACTAAGACCGGTGACGGCACGCTTGTGATGAGTCCTGCCGCGGAAAAGAGCGCCTTTACCGGCTCCATCGCTGTGAACGGCGGCGTGCTGGCGATTGCGAACGACGTCTTCACAACCACGTCGGTTGCGCTTGCGAAGGGTGCCGCGATTGCCGTGGGCATGAACCGCACAGTGCCTGCCGCAGGTGTGGTCACGGCTTCCGGCGCGGCGAAGGTGATTGCGACCGGCGACATGTCGGAGGCCAAGATCGGCGATACGTTCCCGGTCTTTGCGAGCTGCACGCCCGAGACGTTCGTGCGGCTGAAGCTTGACGCCTCGGGGCTGCAGGGCCTGCCGCGGAAATTAAGTGCCGCCCTGAAGCGCAATCCCGACGGCTCGGTTTCCATGATCATAATCGATCGCGGCGTGATCATCTTTGTCAGATAGGCCAATTGCCGACCCACGAACCACGATCTTTCCTTGCTGGGGGAATCCCGCCTCGCCGGCCTCCGGGAACTTGTGAGGACAAACGGTGAAATCAAAAGCATTGATAGCGGCCGTAGTGTTCGTTGTGGTCGCGCTTGGTGCGGCGACGGTGCCCACTGCGACGCTTGCGCTCGCCGATCCGTTCGTGCTGCTAGACAATGGCACGTACTACGCCTACGGAACATACGCCGGGGATGGCATCGCCGTTGCCGTGTCGAAGGACCTCAAGAAGTGGAAGCTCTCGAAGGGACGCGCCGCAGGTGGCTTGGCGTTGCATAAGAGCGACTCCTACGGCAACCATTCCTTCTGGGCACCGGAGGTTTACAAGCGCGACGGGAAGTTCGTCATGTTCTATTCGGCTGAGGGGCATGTCTGCTCGGCGGTGGCGGATTCGCCGCTCGGGCCGTTCCGCCAGGCCGAGAAGAAACCGCTTCTCGAGCGCGCGGGCATCGACAACTCGCTGTTCGTGGACGACGCTGGACGCTCGTGGATGGTGTACGTGCATTTCGACAGAGGCAACACGATCTGGCTCGCCGAACTTGAAAAGGACTGGCTGCACGTCAAGCCGGGAACCGCGCGCATGCTCTTCCGCGCCGATACGCCGTGGGAGGGGAACGCGATCACCGAGGGACCGTTCGTCGTGAAGATAGGGAAGAAGTACGTTCTCACGTATTCGGGCCGGGCCTTCTGGGATCCCGACTACGCCGTTGGCTACGCGCTCGCCGACAAGCCCGAAGGGCCGTGGCGCAAGTCCGCGTCGAATCCGATCCTGCGTCGTTTTCGTGGTCTGCGCGGGACGGGACACCATTCGCTCTTCAAGGACAAGGACGGAAAATGGCGCATCGTGTTCCATACGCATGCTTCGTCCACAGAGGTCGGCATGCGCCGCACGTACATTGCCGATCTCATCGTCGGCGGCACTCCCGACGCCCCGGAATTGAGTGTGGGCGGAGAACTGATTCCTTGCATGTTGGAACCATGAAAGGGCATGATGGCATGCGATGTGAACGGCAAAGTGAAAGCTCTTGTACATTAATGCGTTGGAGAAGTATAAGTGGAAATCTCAAGAAGGAAGCGCGCTTCAAGCCCGCGCTTGTCGTTTTCGGCGGCGATAACGTCTCCGGCGGAACCGGCTGCAGCAAACGCGGCGTGTTCGAGAAGCTGATGGAGCCGGTGATGGCGGAGTGGTCGGTGCCTGCAGGGAGGTGACATGCCCTGTTGGGTGGAACACGTACCGCGACGCGGAGCACACCGTGGACGCCATGACACTCTACGACGCCTGGCGCAAGTCGGGGTGCATGAATGGCGCGTTCTTCGGCCACGACCACACCAACACGTTCGACGGCATGGACAAGAACGGCATCCGCATCGGCATGACGAAGAGCATCAACTGCGGAGGTTCCTACGGAGACGGCGATCCCGGCCTCCGTGTCTTTAGAATCCGCACATTCGGTTCCTTTGAATCCTGGACCGAAACCGAGGTCACTCTTTCCGTAGGGCGGTAGCCAAAATTTCCGGGGCCCTCTATGCGCGCGCGCAGAAAATGTGGTATAATTTCTTCCGTTATTACGATGTGTAGCCGTAGATCGTTGGATGCATTTTAACGAGACAATGAAAGGAACAAGAATGAAAATCAAATTGTTGCCGATCATGGGATTGGTCGCCGCTGCAGGCATGGCGTTGCCGCTTAACGCAGGGCTTGTGGCGAAGTGGGACTTCAACAACTACGACCCGGCGAACCCGACTTCCGCCAATGTGCTTCAGGCCACGGTCGGCGATGATGGCCAGCCGTGCTACTATGTGGGCAAGGGCACCGCTGTCGTCAGCGACGGCACGATTGGCCACATGTACATGGTCACGCCCGACTACTCGGGAAGCGATGCCGAAGTCGCGACCGCGTGCGCGAGGCTGGGCGCGGGAAACTACGCCATCGCCATCCCGAAGTCTTCTCACCTAAAGTTGCCACTGCCGACGTCCGTGCGGAACCACAATTTCACCGTCAAGGTGCGTTTCTGGTCACCCGCCGCATCCACAAAGAAATACCGCGCATTCTTCAACTTCGGAAGCAACACCGCCGATGCGAAGCTCTTCATCCGCAGCAGCGACAACAAGATCGGCGGTGGCTCTTTCTTCAGAAACGGATCTGCGAACTACTCGCAAGTCATCACGGACAGCGTCTGGCACACGATAACGTTCTCCGCCGGCGCGCAGCGCTGGGATCTCTTTCTGGACGAGACCATCGAGGCGGGATACGCCAACAACGGCAACGGAAAGCCCTACTTCAACTACGACTATGTCCTCTTCTGCGCCGACGAAAACGGCGAAGACGAGCTCATGTACATCGACTACATCGAGTTCTATGACGAGGCGTCCGTCTATGAAGGCAAGCTGCCGCACTACTCGAAGGCGGGCCTCACGGGCGAGTGGACGTTCCCCGCAGACAATCCTCTAAAGGCTGCCATCGGGCGCGACCTTGAAAAGTACACGCGCACCGGCGCAGCCAGCTTCGTCGACGGCACGGACGGCGTCCTGCCAGGCGATGGTTACACCCGCGTCGGGCAGAACAACGCATTGAAGTGCTATCACGGACTTCCTGCCAATGCCAACTACACGGTGGTGATGGACTTGCGCGTCAAGACCTACACCGACCAGAAATGGCACGGCCTCTTCAAAGGGCAGGACGTCAATGACGACGCGGACTTGTTCCTCACTGCCGATGGCCCTGGGGGCACGCTCAGAATCCGCTCGCGCGGCGAGCGCTACACAAACACCGGCGTCGCCTTCGGAGAATGGATGCGCGTGACGATCACGCATCTGAACGGCACCAACAAGAAGGTTTACATCAACGGCGCGTTGAAGGACACCGCCACGAAGTCACCCACCAGAATGGACACGGCGAAGGGCGGATGCTTCGTCCTTCTTGGCGACGAGAACGGCGAGGACTTCGATACTGACATATCATACGCTGCGGTTTACGACAGGATTCTGACTGACGCCGAGATCGCGGAGCTCCATTCGCGTCCTCTCGCGCAGCGCGCCGACGACTCATTTGTGCCCACCGTCGCCCCTGCGGGCGTGTGGACGGCGGACGGCGAGGGCGGCCTTGCGGCCACGAAGGGCATACCGCTCGCGGCTGACGGCAACAACTGGAAATGGATGCGCTCCTCGGCGCCCGCCGCAGCCACGTATGTGTTCGACCTCGCGCTCCCCGCCGAGCAGACCGCAGGCGGCGTGCTCGTGATGAACGCGAGCGGCGTCGCGTCCGGCATATACGGCACAACAAGCACCTACTCGGGAAGTTTCCACACAACTACGGACGCTTCGACGTTCCTCAACAACACGTATGTGAGCACCTGGGGCTACTGGAGCGAGAACGCGCTCGACCGCACGGCCGCGCATCGTCTGGCCGTGACATGGGCTGCGAACGGACGCGTCCACTACTACGTTGACGGCCGTCCGTGGGGACAGCTTTTCCCGGCGAACGCCAACACATCGCTGAAACCCTCCGCCACGATGAGTTTCCTTGACGGACTCGCCTCGGGCGCAACGCGCGTTGCCGCGTACGACGCCGCGCTCACGCCCGACGAGGTGGCGTCGCTCGGCGGCGTGGACACGGTGCCATCGGGCAACGCGCCCGCCGCGCCCACGATCGCCGCGACGATAACGGAGACGCCGGTCAAGGCGCTCGTCGACACCGTTTCGTTCACCGTGACGGGCACGCACCCCGACGGCGAATACATGTCGTTCGCGATTGATTTCGGCGACGGCACGGGAGACGGCACCACGAAGCTCGTGCCCTCCGGCACAGCGGTTACGTTCAGTCACGTGTTCAATGCGGGCGGCACGTTCACGCCGCGCGTGAAGGCGATCTCGCAGAACGGCGTGGAGAGCGAATGGGTCGCATGCGACCCGATCGAGGTGGAGCTCATCGCGATCGCCGCGCGCGACGTGCTTGTCACCTGGCCGTGGCAGCAGAACGTTTACACAAACCGCTTCACCATCATGTGCGAGGGCGTGAAGGATGCCGACGACATCACGCGCTGGGACGGCCTTGAGGTGCAGTATGGCAACGGCTACTCGCAGCGCGCCACGATGACTCGCGTGGAGGGCAACGGCGGCACTTGGATATACTCGGCGCACATCACCGTCGATGGCGCGGAAGGGCAGATGGTTCCGTACCGCCTCGGCTACTACGGCCTGCCGCTTACGTACGAGAACGCCGCAGACAATACGGAAGGCATGGTGTTGCTCTGGTCGCAGAGCGACAACGAGTCCTTCACCTGCTCCGTGTGGGGCGACAACCAGCAGGGCGCGCGCGACAGGGACTGGGACAGCGACAAATACCTCTACATCACGCGCCTCTTCGAGCACATGCTCTCGCGCGACGTCGATTTCGGCATCTCGACTGGCGACATGGCGTCCAGCGCGAACTACGATACGCAGATACGCCCAGGCATTCTCGAGCGAACGGACGCGATCTTCGGGCGCGTCAAGCCGTACTACGTCGCCTGGGGTAACCACGACACGAGCTATCCGGCAAACAAGCCGTATTTTGAGACTGGCGCCGTCGACGAGCCGGCGTACGGTTCAAGCGCATCCGGCAACTACTATCTCTACCGCGGAAACGTGCTCTTCATCTTCATCGACCACGGCCTGATGACCGCCGCCGCCACGAAGACGTGGCTTGCGGACCTGCTCGCCACGGAGCGCGCGCAGGGCGCGAAGTTCCGCATCCTCGCCCATCATTATCCATTCTGGCTGGAGTGCTGGGGCGGCAACAACAACACCGCGCTTCTCGACACGGCGAAGGCAGGCGGGGTGGACATGGTGCTCTCCGGCCACATGCACGGCTACGAGCGCATCTACAAGGACGGCATCATGCAGGTGACGAACGGCGGCGCGGGGTATCTAGACCACGTCGAGAGCGTGAACGCCAACTACGGCGACGCCACCTTCGTTGGCGGCCACAGGGACGTTCCCTACCTCTGGGCCCGCCAGAAGAGCGTGACGGAGACGGACGTTCTTGGTCCTGCTGAGCCAGTTCGCATGGGCTGCCTCCAGGGCTACGGCGAGCTGAAGGTCGATGGCAATGTGCTCACCTATTCGGCGCACGGCTTCAATGCGGACGGCAGCTACATCGGCGTGTTCGACGAGTTCTCCATCACGTCGAAGACTGTTGCGGCCACGGCGCCCGCGCCGTCGCAGCACGCACCGTGCGCAGACCCCTCGACCTTCGCGCAGTTCACAGAGAAGCCCGTCACTAACGCGAAGTGGAAGGAGTACAAGGACGCCGTTGGCGAGGCGTTCACATTCCCCGAGGGCAAGGACGACGCGCCGGCCGTAAACGTTTCGAAGAATGACATCGAAAAGTTCATTGCGTGGCTTGACGGCGGGTACAGGCTGCCGACGGTGAACGAGCTTGAGGTTGCATTTGGCGGCGAGATGCGCCGCGAGGTGGCGGAATGGACGGCTACGGTCGATCCCGTAAGCGGATGGTGCCGCATCCTCGGATCGCCCGCGCTGTCGCGGGAAGGCACGTGGATGCGCGCTGCGGACAAGCCGTCCATCGCCACCGCGGGATGCCATGCGAACTACCTCGGTTTCCGTCTGGCGACGGGTCCTTCTCCCGACGAGCCCATCGGGCCCCGCACGCCGCTTGACCCGGCGCTCAACGCGCTCGGCCAGATCGAGAACCCGGCGGCAGTGTACAAGTGGGACGAGGACAACTGGACTCTTGTGGACATCACTGCAGAGTGGGAGAATCCCTCTGGCGACCTCTCCTACGACGTGCCCGTTGTGTTCACCGGCGAGGGCGAGGTCGTGTACAACATGGGTTCGCTCAACGTTACGCTAGGCGGCGGCTTCGCCGCGCCGAAGAGCACGCTGTTCAGAAAGGGCGGCTCGGGATCGCTCACGGTGAAGGGCTATGTGAAGAGCGGAGTGTGCGACAGCGCGAACGGATGGCGCATCTGCTCGGATGGCGCGCTTGAGTGCGACGGCGTGACGTTCTCCGGGCAGGGAGTGCAGTTCTTCGCTGCCGACGGCGCGCTGCGCCTGAAGGGCGACAACGACTTCTCCGGCGCGGACATCGTTGTTGACGCGACAATCCTGAACGAAGCGGCCGCGAACTGCACGAACTACGTGGCGGCGGCAGCGGAGCCGACGACGTTCCGCGCGAGGCGCATCACGAACAAGGGCGCCAACTTCACCGGCATAGGCGAGAATGTGTCAGTTACGCTTGCCAAGGACTACCAGTTCGGCGGCTCGTATCAGCTGGAGGTGGAAGGGTCTATTGACGCCGATGCGTTCAACATGCTGGGGAACCACGATCCGCTGATGATCGGAGCGGGCACGATGAGCATGGGATACATCGGGTACGCGGTGAACACATGGCCGCGCCTCGGGGTGTCGAACCTCGTGTTCACGACGGCGCGGCCGTTCAGGTCCAATACGCCCTCCACGAAGAGCTACTACGGCATCTTCATCGGAGGCCAGACGGTCAACATCTCCTCCACCTGCGGCTGGACCGTTCCCGCGAAGGACCATTTCGGAATGCCGATCTACTTCGTGGCGGATACGAGAGACGGCACTCTGTGCACGCGGCCGACAGTGACGTTCGACGGGCCGCACGACGTGCTCTACGCGCCCACGGCGTCCGCCGCCACGCTGAGCAGCACCGCGTTCACGTCGCCCTGGAACATCGAGAAGTCCGGCACGGGGACGCTGACGATGAAGACCGCGATCAAGGGCGACATCGCGGTGAACGGCGGCACGGTGAAGATATCCGCGATGCCGTGCGAGGGCGAGACATCCGCTTCAGGCGATGGCAGGTGGGCGATCGACGAGGCGCTCGCCCTCGCTGCTGGTCAGAGGATAAACGGCCCGTTCGTGCCGGGCGGAACGCTCAGCTACAACTTCGCGGGCAACGGCGTGGGCGAGTATCTGGTGCTGAAGGGGTGCGGACTTTCGGAAGGCGACATCGCGGTCGAGACGAGCCTCGACGCGGCGGACAGCCTGACCGCGAAGCGCGACTGGACGGGCGGCGATCTGCGGCTCGTCGTGGAGCCGGTTGGAAAGCGCATAGCGGAGTGGACTGGCGGCGGCGCGGCAGGAAAGCCGCTTGATCCCTCCAACTGGCGCGTCACGGAAGGCGGCGTAGAGGTGCCTGGTGCCGTGCCTGACGCATCCACGTTCATACGCATAGCAGGCGCGGTGACGCTCAGCTTCCCCGTGACCGAGGGCTTTGAATACGCCGGGCTGATGCTTGCCGACGATGCGGCGCTCGCGGCTGACTGCGACTGGCGCGGACTCGGCGCGGTGGCGCTGCGCGACGGCGCGTTCATCGACCTGCGCGGGCGCCGCCTCGACGTTTCCGGCTTCACTGGAGTCACGGCGGGCAAGGCCGGCGTTACTGATTCCACGACCGACGAGGAGCATCCAGGAGAGCTGCATCTTCATGTTGCGGAAGGCGCCACGTTGACTAACGACAAGGCCGCCTTCACAGGAAACATGAAGCTCGTAAAGGATGGCGCCGGCACCTACGTGGCGGCCTTCGCCCCGCAAACCTACACCGGCGGAACTCTTGTGGCGGAAGGCACGGCGCGGCCGCCTGACGGCAACGGCGCGAATACGACGTACAGCGGCGACGCGTTCAAGGCGTTCGGTCTTGGGGACTCCGACATAATCGAAGTCGCGGAGGGTGCCGTGTTCGATTTGCGCGCCAACTATGCCTATCGGAGGTTTGTGCGCCTTGCCGGCGGCACGCTCAAAAACGGCGCCGCCGACATGACGAAGACGACGTGGGGCGGATCGGGCATCGGCTCGCTCACGGCGAACTCCACGCTCGACGTCTCGTCTTCGATAGTCTTCCAGAGCGCGCTTTTCGATCTCGGCGGGCACACGCTGACCGTTCCCATCGTCTATGCAAAGCATCTGTACGTTCACGACACGACATTCACCAACGGAGTCGTCGACATCACCTCCGGCGGCTATCTGCACACGATCGCCGCGATTGACGCCTCGACTGTGGACTTCAAGGTCGGCTGCGCGCTGTATCTTGAAGGCAGCATCGACGTGCGCGACTACGAGCCGGTGTGGGACAATGCCGCATACAACAAGGGCACCGCAGCGCTGAACGTGCACGGCGCGTTCAGGCCGGCCGCGCATGATCTCTTCTACGGCTGCACGATGCTTGACGGCTCCACGCTAGACCTCACGAACCGCACCACGCCGCTTCCGATGACTGCGGTCTTCACCGACGGCGGCAAGAAGACGCTTGAGTTCGCGAGCGGCGCGACGGTGAAGGTGAGGGTGGACACCCGGACTTTCGGCGAAGGCGAAAAGCTTGTGGAGTGGAGCGCGCCGCCGGCCGGCGTGACCTTCGTCTCCGACCGCGCCGGACTGAAGGTCGAGACCAGGGAAGACGGGCTCTACATCGTCAACATCGGCACGCTCATCATCGTGCGCTAGTGCCTAGTGCTAAGTAAACTCTCAAACTTTAAAACCAACCTCGCGCGTCCCGAGCGCGCCGAAATTTGGTGCTTGAAATCGGACGCGGAATAGCATATACTCATTAGTGCCTGGATTCTTGCCGTCTGGTGGGCGCAGCATTGCGCCGGACTGCTGGATGCGGGCACACCAAAAGGAGAAACAAAATGAAGAAGTACGTGTGCAAGATCTGCGGATACGTCTATGATCCCGCCGACAACAACGGCGTCGCGTTCGAGGACCTTCCCGACGACTGGACCTGCCCGATGTGCGGCGTGGGCAAGGAAAACTTCGAGGAGATGTGAGACGGTCCGGCATGACGCCAGACGAACAGCACTTCAGCAACAGCAATAGAAACAGGAGAATGGAAATGGAACTCAAAGGCAGCAAGACTGAGCAGATCCTGATGACGGCCTTCGCAGGCGAGTCGCAGGCGCGCAAC
>JAEEGH010025530.1_pt1 | contig 11845 bp, 6 predicted proteins | sample 9134181 | NCBI WGS metagenome assembly JAEEGH01 (sample SAMN16246544, study PRJNA631951) | gut metagenome | biome: gut microbiome; feature: rumen; material: DP-attached | host: Bos | place: Iran: Karaj | collected 2018-10
ATAGGGTTCCACCCTTAACGAACAGAGGTAGTAATCGGCGTTTGGTGCTATTTCAAGCACAATGGTAGTACCGCCACTGACAGAAGCGTCATCACTTGTCGCAGAATTAGAAACTACAACATCATTCACCTTGGCTGTTACAGAACCATTGCTGGTAGACAATACCTTCATCGTTTCTGCCTGTACCGACACTACAGCTACAATAGTAGCAAATAAGAGTAGTATACGCTGTATTTTGTTGATTGCCGTCATAGTCGTATCTTAAAGTATTACTTAATAATCATCTTCTTTCCATTCACGATATAGAGTCCTTTTCCTAAGGCATCATTATTCATTCGACGTCCTTGAAGGTCGTATATCACAGCAGATTCCAGGTCTTCCGCCTGTGAATGCTTTATAGCCTCAACACCTGTCGTTCCCCGTTTGGGTGCGAGATGCGGAGTCGTGATATAGTTCGCATTCAACACCAAGTAGCACTTATAGGCAGGAATCGTTCCCGACTTGGTACGTACAAACTCATCGTCTATCAATATCCATACATCTTTTCCAGAATTCTCCGAAAGCAGTGTTAAAACGTCATAATTGGTCGTTTTCCATTGGAACACGCTATTACTGCTAATACCGGTCAAGTTTGCATCAGTGCTTTTTACCACTTCTGGGAAAAAGCCGCTTGTAGCATTTCCAGTACGATACAACAACATTGGAACACCCTTCTTGATATACTGGCGCTGGTCTAATTGCACTTGCGTAGAACTCACATTATTCAACGTATAAGCCTCAAAGCCATCAGGCACTTTCATGTTGACCTCCGTCTCTAACCACGTACACCAACGATAAGGAAAGTTCAATGGACTCACATCTTTTCGGATTTGGTATTCTTTCGCTGTCGAACCACTATAATTACCGGTAAAGTTAACTGTGACAGTATAGATATCAGGCTTTGACTTATCTGAAGCATCGGTATAATGCCCAGTCGTCGTCAGCGTGTAATCAGTATTGTTTATCAATGTAACGTCGTTATATTCTACTAAGACACTTGGAATTAAAGCAGCGCCTGTATATGTAAAACTATAATTCGTTGCAGTCCAATTTAGCGCTTCGCTACTCAGGGTCACAATAGCCTTTGTCTCTGTAGACTCATCACCAGCAGCCAATGGACTGATGACCAGATTCGCACTATGGTAGGTAATTGTGTAGTTTACTGCATCCACTGTACCTTGTAGAATCTCATAGGTTCCAGCATTCTCTCCTGCTTCGCGAGTGAGCGCCCCCGTTATGGCATATCCATCTCCAGATACTGTACCGCTGGAAGTATATGTTAATGCAGGGTCAACCTCACCATACTTCTTGGATTTTGCTTGAGCGGTAATCGTCAGTGGAGCCTTGGTGATAGTCAGCGTGCCACTGGTCTTGCTTCCTTGATATTTACCTCTACCTTCAATAGTCACAATGTATGCTCCTGCATTCCTAATGATGTAGTCTGTTTCTGTTGTCACCCCATTACGTGTCATTCCTGTAATCTGATAGTCCACCCCCCCCGTCAACTGGGTCTCCGCATCTTTGACAACAAGCGTATGGCCATATCCGTTGTACATCTCACTATCTGTTCCTCCACCTAATGCAAAGGAAATGTCAGTTTGTCCGGCATCAGCAAAGCTCTTCAGCGAACCGAATACAGCCTTTACAATCACATTGTTATTAGGCATGTTGAAGGTATAGTCACCTGCGTGATGTGCGCCAGCAGTGGAATTGTAGGTCGTTTGATTTTGCGAGAGTGCCAAGATATCAACGATGGGGGCTATAGCCGCGTCTCGGCGCATGGGAGCCTCGGCCCATCCGAGATCCATCACTTCCTCATATTCCAATGATTGCAAATAATAGCCATCTGTCACTGCCACTGTTAGGGTTATCACTGTATTATAAGCAATATCACTTGTCGCTGATGCTGTCACAGTTCCCCCTGCTGGAGAATCAATTGTAAGGGTATAGGTATAGCCGCTTACATTTATTGGAATCATCACCAAGAGTATGGCGAGTGTTAATAAAATACGCTGTATCTTCATATCTCTGTCCTCCCCTTATTTAATGATTACCTTTCTGCCGTTGTTCAGGTAAATACCCTTCTTTGTCGGCATTCCATTCAACTTCACTCCATCTATTGTATACCAATCTGGCGAGAAAAGGTTTTCTATCTTACCATTTTCCTCTTCCATTGTAATGCCTGTCGTATCGTCACTATTTCCACCAATGGAAATATAGGCAGGTGCCCCTGAAAGACCTAAAGGTCTACCGATATAACAGCGGTATGCTGGTAATTTATCTTTTGCAAGATCTCCTGTGGCACGGACACGAACAAACTTATCATTTCTCAGAGCGTAAATATCTTCATAAGTAGAGCCCTTGAGTGTTTCATATTCTGTGAGGGCAGTTACTCCCTTAAAGCCTGCGTATGGGACGGGGTAAGTAGCTCCTAGTTTAGTCGCATCTGTTTCCTCATGAAGACGCCAATTGTAAATAGTGCCTTTATAAACACTTGACCACCAAATCAGGACAGGAGTGTTGGCTTTAACATAACCTACTGACTGTAGTGTGATTTCTACGGGATTTGCTGCCCAATCTATATTAGTGATAACATATGTATCAGTTCCAGATCCAAGGTCAAGTTTTTGTAGGTTAAATGGACAGTAAAGGGTCATATATTGAACACTACCTGGATTAATAGCTATCCAACTGATATCGTATGTTGCTGTTGTACTGGTACCTGTATAGTTTCCTTTGCCTGTAATATTGATAGTATGCCTACCTACTTTCGTGTAATCGTCCCCAACATAATTATAATTAACGGTATAGTCTACATCCTTTGTCAATGTCAATCCGTCACCGGCACCACTCACTACACTAACAGGTGTTGGTTTTATTACATTACCAGTATATTCATAAGCTGCTGGAGAAGTTGATGGATTGGGATTTAAGGTAACCGTAGCCCCAGCCAATGTTAGTTCGTAGATACGACTGATGTAGTCGCTCCAAGGTGACGTATTGTTATATTTTATACCTTCACCCGTCTTTAATCCTGCCTTTACCATGATTTTGAGAGAAGAAGACATCCTATCAAACATCATGTCACCACCAATCGGAACATTCTCATGAAGCAAATATATAAATGACAAATTGCTGTTTCCGGCAAAGGCATAGGGCTTAATAGTGGTTACATTATATCCGCCAGACAAAGGTACGGTATATGTCGTTCCTGTTTTTCCTGCGGGATAACAGTATAATATATTCCTGGCAATATTATCGTACAGGATACCGTCATTAGCATGGAAAGAAGTGTTTCCTCCCGCCACAGTGATTTCTGTTAACGTCGTATTATATGCAAAGGCACCATCAGCAATGGACGTTACTGTTGCTGGTACTTCGTATGTTGTCGCAGATGTCTTTCCAGAAGGATAACAATAAAGAGTTTTTTCATCGTTACTAAACAGGAGGTTTCCAACGGCCTTGAAATAGCTGCCTCCATCTTCAACCTCAAAAGAGGTCAATGCTCTTGTCTGGTCGCAGAAGGCATACGGACTGATAGTAGTTATGTTCTTGGGAAGATATACGCTCGTATAGTTGTAACCATTCCATGGGGCAGAACCGGCACCATAAGCCTTCATTGCATAGGGGTCACTATCTTTTGTAACGAATCTAAGTGTTCCATTATCAATTACCCATTTCATGTCATTAAGTGTGTGTGGACTTGTCTCATCTCCGCAATACCAGCCTATAGGGAAACTAGCTGTAATGGTAACATCTTGGGCAGGCATAACAAATACATAATCTGTATTATAAACTGGATAAGAACCTCCTGGTACTGTGATTTGTGTGGAGCCAACAGGATTGTAGGTTAGAGTATAAGGAACATGTTCTGCCGCATATTGATCAAGATAAAATTTAACTACTTCACCTTGTACAGCATTTATACTGGTTTCATTTCCACTTGGCCTAAATTTAATATACCCCAAATTAGTAATACTCTTATTTACGGTAAACTTTTTTCCGGCAATAGCCTCTCCACTACTGTTCAGTCCAATACCGAAATCTGTCACATCAGCAAAGAAATGATGTGAGCCATTGTTTAGGTTTGTGGTGAATACTTTACTTTCAGAGGCATTATTATAATAGATGCCGACATTTCCACCAGTTATCGACCCAGAAATGTTTATTTTCTTCGTTTCCACCAAATATACATTATTTGCGCTACTATTTACGGTGTTGCCATTGATAGTTGGATTTCCACTCAGATTGAAGGCTGTACCATTATGATAGATACCGCCACCTGTTCCTGTCGCTTTGTTATAACTGATGGTTCCGCTGGAAATAGTCAAGGTACCATTATTAATAATACCGCCGCCATTACCTTCGTTATAACCGCCTCTGATTGTACCAGAACCAGTAATAGTCAGGTCTCCTGAGTTAGTGATGACATTACCATTCGTGACAGCACTATTTAAATTACGGTTAATCGTATGAGAATTGAGGTTGAGAGTTACTGTAGCAGTAACGGAAAGAGGACCGTCAACACCATCAATGGCAGTATAATCCTTCCCTAGTGTGACTTCGCCTCCCGCAGTTAACAAGGTCTGTAGTCCTGTCCACATCGTTTGGACTTGGGCTTCTCCATTCTTGTCTGCCACCTCATATTTTGTGTTGTCCAAATCTGATGAAAATTTCGTGTAACTTCCTCTGGTACTAAGACCACTTGTCAATAACGTACCTGAACTTGCAACGGCCTGGGTTGTGACACCAACTTTACCGCTACCAGAAAGAGCGCCATCTATAGTAATGGTCTTGCCTGTTGGCAGATAAACGTTGTTGGCAGCACTGTTTACGGTATTTCCTGTGATGGTGGGTTCACCCCGCATATTGATTGAACCACCAGCATGTACATAGACACCACCGCCTAATCCTGTAGCAATATTATTCTGAATGGTTCCCCCTTGGATGTTCAGCGTTCCTGAATTGGCATTATAGATACCGCCACCGTCTTTGCTGTCACCAGTAGTATTATTGCTACTGATAGTACCTCCAGAGACAGTGAGAGTAAGATGATTGTATATTCCACCACCTTCGCATGCCGCTGTATTGCTACTAATAGTTCCTCCAGACAGCGTGAAATTGCTACTTGCATTATATATGGCACCACCTTGTCCTGTAGCTTGATTGCCCGATATGGTTCCGCCGGAAATATCCAATGTAGCAGTAGTCTCATTGTATATGGCACCACCATTCTTCGTTGCGCCAGTGGTACTATTATTATTAATAGTACCTCCGGAAATGTTCAACGTTCCATTGTTGTAGATAGCACCGCCTTGACCAGTAGCACTATTGCCCGTGATGATACCACTTTGGATATTCAATGTTCCTTCGTTGATGATACATCCACCATTAGCATCCATTTTTCCACCAGTAAGTCTGCCATTGCCACTCGTACTAGTGTCCTTAATGGTTAATGTGGCAGTACTTGGGATATTAATAAGGTATCCATCTGCAGCTGCAGCGCTCTCACTTAATCCTCTGTTGATAGTAAAGCCATTGAGGTCAAGGGTTGTGGTGTTTCCGGCACCCACAGCCAAATTGTCATCTGTAGGTGCTGTGTAATTCTTTGTCAATTTGACTTCAACTCCCTCCTCGATGTTGTTCTTAAGACTTAACCAAGGAGTCTGGTATCTGGCTTGCTCAGCTGCATTGCGGCTAATATCGTAATTTGTGTCGTCTGCTTTGAATACTAAATACTCATTTGTAGTCAGCCCGCTTGTGAATATCGTACCTGTGAGAGGAACGGGTGTGGGTACAGATATACCGATAGTTTCAGTACTGCCAGTTAGAGCATCACTCCTTGTTATCACGTTATTTGCGGGTATGTAGATATTGTTGTTGGCTTCATTTACCAAATTACCTGTAATACTAGGCCCACCTTGCATGTTAAAACTTGCTGCTGCTACATTGTCATGATAGACACCACCACCATTAGTCGTTGCTGCATTTCCAGTAATAGTACCACCTTGAATGTTCAATGTCCCAGTACTATAGATACCACCACCATTTTGTAATGATGTGTTTCCAGAAATCGTGCCACCATTCATTGTGAGTTCACCTTCATTCACTATGCCGCCACCGTTTCCCGAATTGTTGCCACCTTTGATAGTACCACTTCCACTAATGATCAAATGGCCTGTGTTTGCAACAGAAATAACATTACCATCAGCCTTATTTTCTTTCAAGTTCCTGTCGAGATATTTTCCATTTAGGTTTATGGTAACTGTCTTTCCTGTAACTGACAAAGGTCCATCTGTTCTATGGGCGGAATAGGACCTAGTTAGCGAAACAGTTCCCCCATTATCAGCATTATTTATTAGGGTTTGTAGCTGACTCCAGTAGGTTCGCATTTTAACTTTATTGTCATCATAGTAGGTTTCAATGCCATCCTCATCAGATGAGAATATGTTGTGCATATCACCTATGGAAGTCAAATCGTTCGTTAAAGTCCCTGGTGTTTCCATGGTAACTCTAACACCATTATAACTATTCAAAGCACTTTCTACGGTGATAATCTTTCCTGTAGGTAAATAGACATTATCTAATGGTAGAGTTATAGCGTTTGACGTTCCTCTTTTGTTATTATGAGCACTGAATCCACCTCCGATTCTTAATTCTCCACCATGTAAATAGATTCCACCACCATTCACAGCTGCCAAATTTTGCGTAAACTCTCCGTTTGTAAGAATGAGGTTTCCTGAAGCGTTATAGATTCCACCACCTTTGTTTGAAGCCTTATTAAACTGAAATCGTGTAATAGATTCTGAAATATTTACAGTTCCGCCGGCATTATAGATACCACCTCCGTCTACGGCATTATTATAGAAACTGCCATATCCAATATAATTACTGGTGTTTGTTGTCATGTTAATTGTTGCACCACTGGCATTGTAAATGCCTCCACCATATTGTGCAGTATTGCCACAAATAACCGCTCCTTCCAAATTCAAAACACCACCCGTGTCATTGTAGATGCCACCTCCATTTTCACTATTATATCCTCCTTGAATGTATCCCAAACCTGAAATAGTCAATGTTCCTTTATTCAGAATGACATAGCCATTGTCTTGTGCTGATGTAAGATGGCGATCTATAGCGTTCCACATCTGTACGAAATGGATAGTAACGTTTTTTTCTGCTGGGATTTCAAGATAACCATCAATTTCTACAGAACCTGAAACGTTATACGTATTCCCACCTATCAACGTATATTTACCGTCAGTTAGCGCTCCAAAATCGGATGCCTGTGAAACATTAACATTTGCTCCCCACACACCAGGGCATACAAACAATAGGGTGAGGGTGATGAGCAAGCCTTTACGGAGGTCATCACGCAGGGTTTTGGTGTAATTACCAATGTTCATATTTAATCGTTTTTGTGTCTTCATACGCGTAAACATATTTAATAATAGCACAAATATAGGGGAAAATGCGGGAAGAAGGACTTACAATTCTCGAAAAACGACTAATTTTACAGAAATTGTTAGTAACAAAAGAGGGCAGACCATGATAGCCTGCCCGTTCTGAGGTTCACCTTTTAAAATTCGTACGTCTACGATTACCTCTCGGTTTTACTGCGAAATGAATCCAATAGATGTGCGCCTTCTGTTCTATCAGCAATTCATCGAAATCCTCCTTGTTCAGATCTGAGATGTCGAGCAACAGAGAGGCATAGCGAATGGCCTGTTCAATGCCGATGCAGCGGATATCTACGGCACAACCCGTCAGGTGGTTGCTGGTAGGCACACCGCCCACAGCTTTGTTCACCTCCTTACTGCGGAATCCGTTGTTGATGATGATGGGGTCGTCACCATCTCCGTAGATGTTGTTCCACCGTCTTCTCAGTTGCTCCAGCCACCCACAGAGGCGTTTCAGGTTATTCACTTGTTCCTCATTCGGAACGTTCTCAATTCCCGTATTCGTCTTAGTTAACTCTCCGAGCGTAAAGTGCTCGGAGAGATAGGTTTGTTTATCCATTTCTTTAAAATATTAAATGTCATAATTGAATATATGAATATTTGAATATTTCGACAAAACTCTTTTGTCAACATATCAGGGCAGTTCCTGCAAAAGCTTCCGATAGCAACCATGTTGCACACGTTCTATCACACCATCTGCCATCAAACGCTGAATGCTACGAGATGCCGTAGGCTGAGAGCATCCAAACACATCCATAAACTGTTGTGTCTTAAACTCGTCGGGCAATTTGCGGAAACACTCGTCATAGCGGGTGCTGCGCTTCCTTACCACAAACTCCTTGTTCTGGTCGGCAAAGTAGTTGTAGGCCATCTCGCCGAAATAGAACTGCTGGCATTTGTACTGAATCTCCATTGCCAGGCGGCAGAGGCGCTTATCCTTGTCATCCATCGTCAGCGTGCGCTTCTCTTGCCACTCATCCCAATGACGCATCAAGATGTAGGGCAACGAGATGCCGATGCCGTAGTACGGAATACGCTTCAGCAGCATGCGGTCTGCCTTGTCACCGTTAAATTCCGCTATCTCCATGTGGCTCGACTGCCAGTCGAAGGTCTCATCGTTCAGCGGTTCGATAGGTATCTCGCCCTGCACCTTATCCAGACGGTAAGCCCACTCACGCAGCACCTCATTGGCGTTCGGGGCAACCTTTTGGTGTCGCTTCGCCAAACCCATATCGGGCAACGGAATACATGCCAGACGAGTGCTCATACCCGTACCGAAGTTTCTCTGATTCACCTTGCGGTGCAGGGCATACGGCGTGCCGGTGTAGATAAAATTCCAGAACACATTAAACATACCTGTGATGCTCTCTTGGTTAGCATACATCTGACCTTCCTCCTCGTTGTGAAACGCTTTGAGTTCCATGATTTCACGGTCCTTCCAGTCGCCACCCTTGTTCTGCTTGGTGACGTTGTCCAGCTCGGCATCAAACGAGAACATATGGAGGTTCAGGGGCTGTCCATCAACCGTCTCGATGGCGGCATTCATGTGGCGGATAAATTCACCGGTAGCCGTTCGGGCTGGGTGAACACGGATACCCACTACAGGGCGCTTCAATGCCTCGCCTTTCTGAGCTTTCGTCGAAGTGGTACGCTCCGTGCGTCCTTCCTTGTAGCGGTTCACCGCATCTATCAGACATGAATCAGCCTGAATCATCGGGTCAGCTATCTTCTTGTAGAACTTCTCTATCATGTGCTTACCAGCACCTGGGTCACCAATGATGAAGATGCAGTAGTTCAGTCTGCGAACAATCTCCGGCTCGTACCAGAAATGGTAGTAGGCCCTTGTCATCAACGTGCCAAACAAGGCTGCACTCGAGAACCAAACGGCAGGCAGCTTGTGTGGATGCACATTCACAAACAGCTCCTTCAGACAGGGGTAATACGCTGACATCTCTTGTAGTTCCTCAGCCCACTGATCCAAGGGTAGCACGGCATAAACGTCGTCTGCGTTGGGAGAAGTCTGAAGGCTGATGTCTGAGGGCTGAGATGTTTTCGAAACCCCAGCAGCTTTCAGGGCATTCTGCATCCTTCGGGGAATACCTCTCAGGAATTCGTAGCTCTGCGCACTCTGCACCGTCTGAGCCACATTTTCATTACGTTCCTCCACGATGTCCTTCACGAAGGGCGTCTGCCTTAGGATCTGCTCTATCAGCACGGGGTCGTTATCGGTGATGTAACGCAGATGGTCAGCCAGCACCAGTGAGGTATGGTGCCTGTCGCCAGGTTCCACCTTCTTGTCGCCCAGCCAGGCCTCCACAATTTTCTGATACGGCACCCCATGATACGTCACCACTTCCTGATTATCCACCTGCCGGTTCTCCCCAGCATTTTGCTGAGCCTTGTTGGTAACCACAGCAGCAACCTTAGTAGGAGCACTGTGACCAGCCCTGTACTCATCATTGAATTTCTCACCAAACGCTTTATCTTCATATGTAAACAGATTTTCGTTCAAACTGATAATATCTTTCTCCGTAGTCATGAACGCTCCGCGACATCCGTCCTTGCCTGACTTGTCGGCAACAAGACCGAGTTTCTCAGACAGGTCCGTAATGTTGTCAAAGAGGTTCCCCGTGTTGGCATCCGCCGTAAACACCACCTTCAGGCCCTGTCCCGATGGTGTGACATAAACCAGCATGATGCGGGCCTTGTCCTCGTCCGACAGCTTCTCGTAAGCCTGCTGCCAAATCTCCCTGACATCACCCTCCATGTGGTCGTAGTCGGCCACTACCAGTCCGTTCAGATTCACGTACTTCTGGGTTCGCCAGCAGCCCTTCACCTGCTTGTCGTTTTCCGACTCCTCAAAGGTGCCGACAAAGACCATCAAGGGTAGCCCTTTCTTCTTTCTGTCGTAGAGTTTCTTGTCGCCTTGTGCCAGAGCCTCGCGGGCCTCCTTCACTTTTCTGATAGTTTCAGGCGCCGTGATAAGCGCCCGAAACTGTTCCTTGGTAATTACTTCTGTTGGCTGACCGAAGCTTCGTTGATAACAAAACATTTGTCTATCTTGCTGGTTAGGTTGTACAACTCCTTCCTTACGTCTATCAATCCTTTAGCCTCGAAGGTGAGCCAGGCAGAAACCTTGCCGTCCTTTGCCGACAGGCATACCTTCACGTTGTCCTCGTTCAGCAGGAACTCGCCTTCCGGCATCTGCGGCTTCTCAATCTGAATGTCCTTCGTTAGCTTTGCCAGCTCCTTGTGGAAATAAGCCGCCTTGTCGGGCACATCCTCCGGACATTTCAGTTCCACACACGTCAGCGGGTTCTTACCCGAGGTGACATATCGCTTCGACTTACCCACCTTCTTGACATCCTTCTGCGAGGGCTCGCCCTTCTCCTGTGGAGTCACCTCAATAGAGTCATCATCAAACACTCTGGTGTTCGACTTGAAACTTCTCACGCACTTACGTCTCTTTACGTCTTCCATAATTTCTAAATACTCTAATGTCATTTCAAAATTCTCAAATTCTCTAATTCTTGATAACTACATCATGTTAATCTTGTCGACATAGATCGTTGTTGCCTGCATAGCCTCACCCGTCTGCTGGGAGTTCCACTCGCGTACCACCATCGAGCACTGTACGCTGTAGATGTACTGCGGGTCGTACTTCGGGCAGTTCACCGCCCTTTCGCCCGTAATCTCACCGAGGAAGGTGTCAATGCCGTCCGTCAACTTCAGGATGACAGAGTTTATCACCTTCTGCTCACCTGTCTTCTTGTCCATGTACTGGCGTGTTACCAGCTGGCTCTGATTCAGAATTCTTACAATTCTTTCCATAAAACTTATTATATTATTATTGTTGTTTATTTGCCTCGTCCTTCAGTGCACTTCCTTGTTTCGACAGTGCAAAGGTAGCGACAATACAAGAATAGGAGATGGCTTTGAGTATGGCCGTCTCCTAAATGCTACTAATTACGCCGAATTACTTCTAATTACGCCTAATTACGCCTGTAGTGCTTCGTAAAATACTTCTCACCGTAGCCTTCACTCTGTGGCATGCCCATACGTACAAGCTCCGCATAGGCTATTGATGGCATCTGTGGCAGGAGCACATCGTTCCTTGCCTCCATCTCCTGAAGATAGCGGCATATTTCCTGAACACCATACCGTTTCACCAGGCGCTTCACCTCTTTGTGGATCAGCATCCCCTCTTCATCACTAATCTTTGGATGTATAAATTTAAACAGCTCCTCATCCGATGCTTTTATACAGGGTGCTTCTTCCTCAAAGTCTTTCAGTTCGGGCTTCAGCCTCATCACGTCCTCGTGAATCATTCTGAGCTGCACATCATA
>JAEEGH010025534.1_pt1 | contig 11843 bp, 9 predicted proteins | sample 9134181 | NCBI WGS metagenome assembly JAEEGH01 (sample SAMN16246544, study PRJNA631951) | gut metagenome | biome: gut microbiome; feature: rumen; material: DP-attached | host: Bos | place: Iran: Karaj | collected 2018-10
CGTAAAGTGGAGTTCGTCGTGAGATGACGAAATAAAGTATGCCTTGATTTTATCGCCTTCTTTAATCGAACAGCTGCCGTTATCGTCAACAAATTCTGCCTTGTCGATAAAACCTTCGCTTTTAAGACCGAGATCTATAAATACAGTGTCGTTCGATACCTGAACAACGGTAGTTTCTATTTCCTGACCAATTTCAAATTTATTCATTATCATTCCTTCTTTTGCGCTGATTTGCGCGGAACTAACTGTAGCATAAATGAGATAAAAATACTATGGACAGGGGTGAATTTTACAATTCCCCGAAAATGAGGTTGTGGGCAACGCTTCCGGGGCCGGGAACTTTTGGCAGTGCATCGCGGTCAAACCAGTCAGCGTGGGCGATTTCTTCTTCCTGAATTTTTAAATCGCCGCTCTCGTACTCTGCTGTAAATGCCAGCATGAGCTGGTCCGGGAATGGCCATGCCTGGGTTCCGGCGTAGCGGATATTTTTTACGGTAATGTTTGTTTCTTCCTTTATCTCCCGTTTGACTGCGTGTTCGGCCGTTTCACCCGACTCAATAAAACCTGCCAGACACGAATACATTCCGTCGCTCCTGTTCTGGTGGCGGGCCAGTAAGATTTTTGGCCCCTTGTTTACGAGCACGATGACAGCAGGTTCCAGCTGAGGAAAGTACTGCTTCTTGCATTTTATGCAGCTACGTGCAGTAAAATCACTGTCGTCCTGTAAAAGTCCGCCGCATTTTGCGCAGTAAACCTTGTCCCGCCTGAAGTTGAGCAGTCCTTTTGCGCGTGCGCACAGAAAGCAGAGTTCAGTTTTTGAATTTTCATAAAAGAATTCCCGGATGGGAAGGGCTGTCCACTTTGAGGGCTCTGCAGCGGGAGATGATTTTAATTCAACGGCGGTAAATTTATATTCACTGTCCGTAAAAGAGTCCGCAATAATTGAATTCGTAATTAACTCCCTTACGTTTTCACAGTCTGGTGTCTTTCCGTTTATTAAATAAAGTGAATTTTCAAAAAATACAAAAAAGTATCTGACTGACTCATTAAATTCTGCTTGAATCATACTCATAGGTATATTGTATTGTTTTTTCAGATATCAGCAATAGTAAAGCTGCCGTAGGCGAGGTTACGGCACAAACTCGCCTGAGAAAATTGAATTTTGTTTTGGTTTATGGTATTTTGAACTCCAGAGGTTTACAATGAAAGTTGCTATATTTTTCGGTTCAAAATCCGACACAGAAACAATGAAAAAGGCTGCCGACGTTCTCAAGGAATTCGGCATTGAATACAAGGCATTTATTCTGTCTGCCCACCGTGCAGGCGAACTCCTTCATAAAACCATTAAACAGGTTGAATCAGACGGCTATGAAGTTATCATTGCCGGTGCAGGTCTTGCAGCCGCACTTCCTGGCGTAATTGCCGGAGCTACAACACTTCCTGTTATCGGTGTTCCGCTTGAATGCGTGAGCCCTGGAAAATCAAATGGTCTCGGTGGAATGGACGCCCTTCTTTCCATCGTACAGATGCCGCCGCAGATTCCGGTTGCTACAGTAGGCATCAATTCATCAAAGAATGCGGCTTACCTTGCAGCACAGATTCTTTCAATCAAATACCCGGAACTTAAAGAAAAACTCGTTGCATTCCGCAAAAAGCTTGCAGACGACGCTGCAGCAAACGGTCTTAATGTAGAATTATAATGACACAAAGACTTTAAATCGTTATAATGAACTTTCAAATCGGGCGGTTTTAGAAAACCGCCTCATTACTCTTAATCTGGAGACTATAAAATGGCAACAATTGATTACAAAGATTCAGGTGTTGATGTTGAAGAAGGCTATAATGCCGTAAATGAATACAAAGTTCACGCAAAAAGAACTAGAATTCCTGGACTTTTAACTGACCTCGGAAGTTTTAATGGAATGTTTGAAATTCCAAAAGGGCTCAGACATCCTGTTGCCGTAAGCGGTACAGACGGTGTAGGAACAAAACTCGACATCGCATTCCAGCTTAAAAAATATGACACAGTTGGAATCGACTGTGTTGCCATGAGCGTAAACGATATCCTCTGCTCAGGCGTTCAGACAAAATTCTTCCTCGACTACGTTGCATGCGGCAAACTCGACGCAAAAGTTGCCGGCGAACTGGTAAAGGGTGTTGCTGACGGTTGTGTTGACGCAGGCTGTGCACTGCTCGGCGGCGAAACTGCAGAAATGCCGGGCTTTTATGATGAAGGAAAATACGACCTTGCCGGATTTGGCGTAGGTTTTGGTGATAAAAAGAAGATGATTACCGGCGAAAAAATCGAAGCCGGCGACGTTCTCATCGGCCTTTCTTCCACAGGCTGTCACTCAAACGGATATTCACTTGTACGCAAACTCGTAACAAATTTTGATGAACCCTTCGGCGACAGCGGAAAAACAATCGGCGAAGTTCTTCTCACACCGACACGCATTTATGTTCGTCCTGTAATGGATGTGCTTTCAAAATACGGAAAATCAGTTCACGGTATGGTACATATCACAGGCGGCGGATTCTACGAAAACGTTCCGCGTATGTACAAAAAAGGCGCTAATCTTGTAAGCGTAATCAAAAAGGACAGCTGGGAAAAACCTGCTATCTTTGCTGAACTGGAACGCCGCGGAGCAGATCCGGAAGGCATGTGGGGAACATTCAACATGGGTATCGGTCTTGTTCTTGCAGTAAAGGCAAAGGACGCAGACAAAATCATCGAGCGCTTTAATAAAAAAGCCCCTGAATTTGTAATGCACGGCCACCCTGTAATGAAGGCTTACAAAATCGGTTACGTAAAGGCAGCCGAAAAAGACCTGGGGACAGAACTCAAAGGCAGCCACGAAGCTACAATCCTCGAATAGTTGAATCAGAGTTTTATGAAAATTGCAGTTTTAGTCAGCGGGGGCGGAACAAACCTCCAGGCTCTTATCGATTACGAAAAATCTCATGGGGACTGTCCGTATCATATTGCAGTTGTCATTGCAGATACAAAAAAAGCCTACGCTCTTGAGCGCGCCGCAAATGCTGGCATTCCCACAAAAATCGTTTCTCCGGTGGCAGTTCTTGGCTCAGAAGGGGCAAAAGCCGCAACTAAAGAATTCAAACGGGAAGCAGTAAGTAATGCGGCTCTTGAAGCTGCAAAAAATGCAGGCTGTGACGCGATTGTTCTTGCAGGCTGGCTGACTGTTCTTGCAGGAAAAATCATTACAGAGTATTCAAACAGAATTGTAAATCTCCATCCGGCACTTCTGCCAAAGTTTGGCGGGGTAGGAATGTGGGGCCACAACGTACATGAGGCGGTCCTCGCCGCAGGCGAAAAGGAATCCGGCTGTACCGTCCACCTTGTTGACGCGGGCTGTGACACCGGAAAAATCCTTGTTCAGAAAAAGGTTCCTGTTCTTCCTGGCGATACTCCGGACACTTTGTATGCGAGAATTGCACCGGAAGAGCACAAAGCCATGGTTGAAGGCGTCTGTCTCCTGGCAGGTATGCTTTCCGATATGAATAAATAAAAACACTAATCACAATATAAATCCTCCGTCAGTGGAGGATTTTTTTAATGTTGTTTTTTTAAAATAATATGATAAAATTCATGCACAAATGAGAAAAGTATTATTATTGCTGTTTTGTTTCAGTTTAATCGGCTGCAAAAATTTTCTTGACGGTTCATCAATAAAAAAAGAGCTTGACGGCGTAATTGCCTATGAAAAAGCATTTAAAACTTCTGTACGCATAATGGTAGACACTTCTGATTATGGTGACATTTACCCCCCGGAAGCGGCTCTTATAAAAGGCGATGCACTTGAAATAACTTTTACCAAAAAGAAAGATGCCGTTTTTAAAAAATGGGTCTGCTATTCTTCTGATTTGAGTCAGATTATTGAAGATGCGGTTACCTTTACCGAAGAAAGCGAGCAATCTTTTGATTCGGGGCTTACTCAGTACAAGGTTAAGGCAGTTCTTAATAAAGACGACTTAAGCGATATAGTTATTAAACCAAAATGCTATCTTTCTACTGAAACAGAAGCACCTGTAATAAATAAACTCATTATTGCCCGCACAGAGGATGATGCACTTAACGGCACAAACTTTATTACTTTAAGTGATTATGAAAGTGAGGCAACAGATTATGCCTGGATTAAAAATCACCATGTTGCAAAATCCGTATGGGTTTATTTTGAAGGAACTGATTCCAGCGGCTGTGACAGCCTTACGGTAACTGAGCGGTTAACTTTTGACACAGAAGGAAACGAAGTTTCCGGGGCTGCAGAAATCTCAAAGCAAATTGAGAAATCAAAATTAATTTTTACCGAGACCGGCTGTTCTGGATGTTTTGAATATGTTTTTGATCAGGTTTCTGACGGCATAATTGAACTTATTTTTGAACTTACCGATATGGCAGGAAACAGTTGCTCTTCCCAGACAAGCCTTGTTAAAGACAGCATTGTAAAGCCTGAATCAGATCTTTCCAACGAAGTTGATAAGCAGGAAACCGGCAAAGAAACGCAAAGAAGTCGGACAGTAGCTGAAGTCCTGGCTTCTGCAAACCTGACAGAAGACGATAAACTTCCATTTCCATGGTATTTTATTTTTGAAGGTGACCCGGTCCCTTATGCAACAGACATTAACGGAGACTATTATTACGACTGGAATGAGTGGACTATCGAAAAAATTGAATGCTGGACAGACGAAGATTCAAGCAAACAGCAGCTTGATTTTGAATTTACAAAAGATAATGAAGGTACATTAACTACTTCTTCAATTGATTTTTTGCGAAAAGCGTACGAAGACCTTTTTATTCTGATTACATTAAAGGATTCTGTAGGTAATATACATGAACATAAAATGGATCTTTACAAGAGTCTTGAGATCAGACAGTGTGTAAAAAACAGCACCGCTCTGGTACTTGTTTTAAATAAGTCAATCAACGAGCGTGCAAGTCCCCAGGTCGGGGTTTCCTACAGACTTGCAGGCGAAGAAGAATTTACTTCATCCGTTAAAAGCAACAGCGTTACCTTTGATAAAAGTGCAGGAACTGCAACTGTTACAGGTGTAAAAATCGGTACTAAAACTTATGCAATTTCTGAGCTACCGGAAGGAGAATATAAATTTTCTGTTCAGGGAGCAGGAAAAACTTATATGTCAAGTCCATGGATTTATCAGACTTCTGCGGCCCAGGAACTCAGCAATGTTTTGAGCGCAGACGATATTCCTGACTTTACGGTAACGGCAGAGAAGGCAGTTTTAAACGCCGGCAAACGAAGGGTTAAAGTAAATTATCAGGAAGGTTTTACAAAAAACAAAGATTTTACTTATGTGATTCAATACTCACCTGATTCAACTTTTGCAAGTGGTTTTGCATATTCAAGCCAGGATGAATTTGACATTTACAATGCAGCTTCAGTTTATTATTTCAGGATGCTTGTATATGATCAGGAAGGCAATTATCTTGCTTCGGACAAGGTTGAATCAGATTTGTCCTATGACAATATTCCGCCTCAGATAAGCACGTATGGAACAACATATTTTCCGGAAAAGGTAGTTTTAGAAGGTCTTAATATAACTGATTCTCTTTCGGGACTTCAAAAGGACTCAGAAAATAATGTAATTGTAAATTACTTTTTTTCAAATAAGGATCTGACACTTAATTCTTCTGCCATTGACTGGAAAAGTGCTACGATGGCAATTAATATCCTGTACTGGGCTGAAACAGAAAATCTTACCGTTTATAAAGATTCAAATACTCAGAAAAACCTTTATTTATGCTTCAGCGATAATAATTCAAATTACACGGAAGAAAAAATTGTACTGGGTACACAATCCGGAGAGCCTCCTCAAATTGATTACAACAAGGATACCGGTTTACTGGCAGTTACGGTTGATAGATCTTTGCCTGCTTATGTTCAATACTTAAAAAAGATTGATGGTAAGAATTATGAATGGACTTTCATAAACGACAGAAATGGTTATATTAATGGTAATGATTCAAAAAACTATACCCTTACAGATGAAGAAAAAGAATCATTTGTACGGGTCTGGACTAATGTAAGTAACTATGCATATTTTTATCCTTCTTTTGATAATGAAAACTATAAGCTTGCAGACATATCAGCCGGTTCAAGGGGAATAACTGTTTTTACCGACCAGCCGTGTCTCGTGCAGACATTTTACTGCACTTACGATCTGGGCCAGGACGCTTCTGACTGGATAAACCGGGGATTTGAAGCACAAAGGCATACAGAAAAGACAAGTTTTACCTATGTTATAGATAAGGATCCAATCCCTTATTCAAATTATTATGCGACCGTTGTTCAGTTTGCAGACGGCACGGTTGTAATGAGTGACGTTAAACAAAACTATTAGTGCCAGGGTCATTATCGGGACTGACAGAAAAAATGCTATCTATTTTCTTTGAATGTATGTTGCCTTCGGGCGGGCGGTGATGATTACACGGCGGTTCATGGCGCGTCCGTCTTCTGTTGAGTTTGTGGCAATCGGCTGGGTTCCGCCGTATCCGCGGTAACTGAACAGGCTCCTGTCCAGACCGTTGCTGACAAGTTCGTTTATAATTGTCTGTGTACGCTGAATTGAAAGCCTCATCTGGCCTTCTGGTTTTTGAACGTCGGCAGTGTGACCTTCTACGAGGATTGTGTAAGCGTTATCGATGTTTATCTTTTTAAGGCTGTCTGCCAGGTTTTTAATCTTTTCTGATTCACCCTCTAAAAGCTGTGCACTGTCGGCAACAAACTTCAAATCATACAGAATCTGGATTCCCCGGACTGTATCCTGAACAACCGGTGCGTCTTCCGAGTTAAAAAGATATTCTTTGATTGTCTTAAAGTCGCTGTAGTAAGAAGTTTTCTTTTCCGGAACTGCAACATCGCAGACAAGGTTTTCTTTGTCCAGCAAAACTACAACCTTGCCTTCCTTCAGTAATTCAAGATTTTCCGGAACTGAAAGAATTTTGAGCGCGTCATTGCGGGAAATTACAGGGTCTGTCCTGAAGCGGCCGTAAACTTTGCGTGCGCTGATGCGGAGGGGATCGATTCCCACGGTTGAAGTGTAATCATTTTCTCCGTCGCGCCATCCGTAACGAACCATTCCGTTTCTGGCTTCGTGCTGGGGGTCGCCCATGTTGCGTTCGTAAATCAGGTTCATTTCTGAATCCCAGATTTTCGGAAAGAAGCACGGCTTTACGTCGTCCTTTACATATTCCCCGTGAACTGCAAGCTGTCCCCGGGCATCGATGATAATTCCGGTGTAGACACGGCTTGGAACTACGTCTACCGGTTTTGGATTTTTGTAGGGAAAGCGGTGCTTGATTAAAAGCCGGCTGATTTTGAGCGTGTCCAGAAAGTGGTCGCTTTTCATCACTGAACTCTGGTCTACAAAAATTGCCGGGCTTTTTTTGCCTGAATCAACGATTTTTGTAAGGTCTTCAAGAGTGATGTTATCCTGGATTACATAATCCTGCAGCTGGGAATCTGAATCCACAGTCAGCGAAAGAAGCGGGTCCTTTATCAGATCAGGAAGTTCAGTGTTGATTTTATTGATTGCGGTGAGTTTTCCGGAAGGCATGCTGATTCCGGCCTTGTCGATATCAAGTGTTACCGAAGAAGAAAATTTATTCTGGGTCCAGTCCATGCGGCTGGTGGATGCAAGCTGGCCGTTTTGTGCGTGAACAAAAAATACCAGAAGGGCCAGTGCGGTAAAACAGATAGTCTTTTTCAAAATTTTTCTCCCGGACTTTGCAAAAAAAATGACAGTCCTTATCTATTTATCGGTATTTTTTTATGGTATATAAAGAATTTTTCCAATTGAAAGCACACTGTCAGCGCCCAGGGAGTTTGCCTTTCTGATTGAATCCACCGGGACCCCGTAACGCCTTGAAATAGACCACAGTGTTTCTCCCTGCTGCACCGTGTGAATGCGTCCGGCTGCCGCGGAAGAGCCTGTGTCTGTGCCTGCGCTTTTGCCTGAAGAGCGGTCGGATTTTTTTATTTCTTCAATTGCAATAAGGGCGCTTTCTTTCATTCCTGACGGAAGGCGCAGCTGATAGATTGAAGAAGGGGGAGTGTAGTTTTTGAGAAGGGACGCATTCAGTTTTTTTAAGATTTCTTCGTCCATTTTTAATTCGCTTGCAAGGCGGGAAAGGGAAATCTGTTCTTTTGTCGTAATGTAGTCAAATTCTGCGTATCTTGTGGACGCGGTAATCTGTGGAATTTCAAAATCGTAGGACTGGCCGTGTTCGCTTAAGATGCAGATTGCAAGAAGTTTTGGAACGTATTGAACGCTCTGGTCCCGTAAAAGCCCCGTTTCGGCGATGTACCAGAAGGTCTTTTGCTTTGCCTGACTGAGGATGCGTTTCATTGCGCCCGCTCCGCAGTTGTAAGCTGCGATTGCAATGGGCCAGTCACCAAACTGCCTGTAATTGTCCATGAGTTTTGTAAGTGCTGCGTCAGTGCTTTTCCATGCATCGTAGCGTTCGTCAACGTACTGTGTTTTTTTCAGGAAAGGTGCAATTGAATTATCCATGAATTGCCACAGGCCGCGGGCCCCGCTTTTGCTTACGGCAAGCGGATTGTAGTCGCTTTCTACCACCGGAAGGTACTCCAGGGCGGCGGGCATTTTACGCTTTTTTAATTCCTGCCTCACATAAAGGCGGTAAAGTTCCCCGTTGTCGAGCGTGTCAAAAAGCTGCTTCCGTCCGAAAGGCTTTGTGTACTGGCCGATGTATTTTTGAATCATCTCAGCGGCGTACTGAGTTTTTGGTATTTGAATTCCACCTGCCGTATCAGGCAGCGCCTTCTCGGCAAAAACCGCCCCTGAACCAAAAAGAAAAGATATTATGAAAAAATCCCGTATTTTCAAAAATATATTTTTTTTCAATTTTTCAACTTTCCGTTTCAGTTTTCAGTCTGTTACAGTTTTTCCCCGTAATAAATTCCTGCCCATTCCCAGCGTCCGTGAATTTCAGGGTCTGCAGGAAAGTTTACCTTTCTGAAGTACAGATACCAGACCGGCATGTAAGGGCTCCAGCCTGTTGTTCTCAGGTACGCTTCGTTGGGGTTTGAAGTTTCATCAAGTTTTTCTGAATAACGGATTCTCTGGCCCACCATAAAGCCGCGCATGGAAAAGTTTTCCAGGGCGTTTGCGTCAGTTTCGCTGGACTTCCAGCTCATGGCAAAAAAGTTAACCTTTGAGCGGTATTTGTCCAGGGAACGCCAGTCGTACTGTCTGATTGCAAGTTTAACAGACTTTTCAAGCTTGTCCAGGGAAGGGAAGGTCCAGTCCTTTGATGAATTTGAAAAGTCTACCATTTTGCGCGCGTTTGCGTAGGCATCAGGAATTCCTGAAATCTGGATTGTTGAAGCATCCGGCTGATTCAGGAACATTGAGTATGACTTTAATACCTGGTTGAATTCACCTTCCTTTTCGTATTCAAGAGCGAGACGGACGTACATTTCCGTAATGCTTACAAGGGACGGAAAGCGGCTTACAAGATCGTTAAAGTATGAGATGCGGTTGGCAGGGTTTTTACTGATTTGAATCAGGTTCTGCAGGCATCTGAAGTGAATCGACTTTCCCTGAATCAAAAGATCCGGGTAGTTTTTTAAAATTCGGTCAAAATAGTATTCTGCAACCGGTTCTGCGTCCTGTTCAAGATAGTTTGAAGCGACCATTAAAAGCCAGTACGAGTTGTAAATGTCGTCAGGATGTTTTTCTACCCAGTCTGTCAGAAAAAGAAGCATTCCCCGGTAGTCTTTCTGGCTGTAAAGTGTGTTTGCGATTCGATTTATAACCGCGTAACGGGACGGGCCTGACAAAGACGGGTCATTTAAAAGAACCTGCAGCTGGCTGATATCTGAACTTGCGTTATTTTTTGTACAGGAAATAAAAAGCAGACAGAGTGCAGTTGCCGCAAGGAGCCGCTTAAAAAACACTTTCATGATTAAATTTTAACAGAGTGCTTTGTTATTGGCAAGAGGGGCAAATTTGGTGTATTCTATATGTTACAATAAAGGAGAAGTTTTTCTCTTTGGGGATAGCGATGAAAAAATACACAGCAGCAACGATGAATATGATTCTGGCTCTCGGTGTCTTGAGCCTGCTTGCCGGATTTTTGTTTTTTGCCCGTATTGCATCTAACCTCCATGCTGTCATTGAACCGTGGACTGTGGTTATGATGGTTGCCGGTGCCGTTGTTTTTTATCTTTCCCTGACTCTTCTCCCTTATGCGGTTCTTTTTTTTCTGGGACTTTATGCCTGTTTTGAAGGCGCACTTTTTATGTTCATTTCTTCAGGCATCCTGAAGGAAGGCGTAAAGGGGTATTGGCCGCTTTCCGTAATTTTGTGCGGTTTTTGTATTCTTGTAACAGGAATTGCAAAAGACAGACGGATCAGAAACGCCTTTTTGTTCCCGACCCTTCTTCTGGTTTTGATGGGAAGTTTCTTTCTGCTTTTTTCTTTAGATATTATAAAAATGTCCTTTTCGCGCTTTTTTGCAATGTGGTGGCCGCTTATCCCGGTTGGTTTCGGGGCAGCTTTGATTGCGATTTTCATGATTCAGCGGAATCCACAGGCGCACTTCCCTTACGAAATTGAATATCAGGAAGAAGAGGGAGAAGTAAAAGAATGAAACCGGTAAACCGTGGATTTGCTGCGGTTGTCTTTAATTCAATTTTAGTTTCCTCACTTCTGCTTTCCTGCGGATCTGCTCCAAAGGCTGTACCTCAGGCTCCTGTAATTGAGTCAACGTACACGGCAGACCCGTCCGAAGCGGTTGCAATTACCGTGCCTGCCGTAAAGGAACGCACTTATTTTTCTTCCGTTAATCAGGACGCCCTTGCTGCAGTAGAAAAGGGTGACCCGGAAAGCCTGCACCTTGCAATTTCTCTTTTACGAAAAGACAGTTCTTCCTACGAAGAAGCAGAAAAGATTTTATTGAATATAGCAAAGTCCCTGATGCAGATTCTGTGGCCGACTCAGACTGTTGCCGTAGAAATCCCGCCGGTTACATCGCCAAACCCGTACACCGGAGCTGTGGATTCTTCCCGTCAGGGCATTTACGATATGAGCACCGGAAACGGAGACTTTCTTGCACTTGTTCTGCCGTCCCTGGTTCTTGTAACTTCTGAGTCAAGAAACGATTATTACGATACAGCCCGTGAAAGCCTTGACAAGGCCCTTGAATTAAAGGGTGACAGTGTGCTTGCAAATTACCTCCGGGGCGTGCTCAGCCGCCGCACAAACGATTACAGTGGTGCGATAAATTATTTTTTAAAGGCACAGGGCGGGGCAGCGGACTGTGTAGAAGTTTCTTACGCCCTTGCCGACTCTTATTACAAATCAAACCAGAGCGAAAAGTCTCTTTCTGTCTGTGATTCAATCCTGCAGAAAAATCCCCTTTACAGGCCTGCCCTCAAGCTCAGTGCAGAAATTACCTTTGCAACAAACCGTATCGACGAGTGTGAACAGTTTGTAGTCCGCGTCCTCCAGCAGGAACCTGAAAACGCGTACTATGTCTTGTTCCGGGCGCGCATTCTGATTCAAAAAAATGACTATATCCGCGCTGCCTCCCTGCTGGACGTTTACGGAAGAAGTGACGGTGAGAGCCGTGATTATCTTTTACTCAGGGCAAAGGTTCAGAAAGAATGGAACCGTAACCTTACCGCAGCGGCTTCAACCATTGAAAAGGCGCTCAGCCTTTATCCTGACGACAGTGAAATTATCCTTGCAGCCGCCGCAATCAGCGCAGAAACAGGCGTTAAAATCGGCGGCGTCAGCGCAGTGGAACTTGCAGATAAAATCCTTGCAAAAGACCCGAA